>Ga0207735_100062_pt1 | contig 31454 bp, 24 predicted proteins | sample TtaePargueraPR_9_FD_187280 | JGI IMG/M metagenome (GOLD analysis project Ga0207735, IMG submission 187280) | Aerobic enrichment media microbial communities from Bioluminiscent Bay, La Parguera, Puerto Rico - Tt and E2 (1) (SPAdes) | ecosystem: Environmental > Aquatic > Marine > Unclassified ... | reverse complement strand
TTGACCCCGCCCCAGGCGGGATTGTTGTAGTAGGTCCGGGTGTACCAGAACGTCGAGGGGTCGGAGTCGTACGCGAGCTCGACCGCCTCGGGGTGCTCGCCGTCGCTGTACGGGTCGAGCTGGTTCCCGGAGTCGATGATGGGGCGGACCTCGGGCTCCTCGGTCTCGGTCGGCTCCTCCTCGGGAGCGGCCGAGCCGTCGCCCTCCTCGCCGGACCCCTCGGCGTCGGTGGTCGGGGACTGCGACGCCTCCGCACCGGGCGGCGGCGAGTCGTCGAACGGCGAGAACGCCTGGCCCATCGCCCACAGGGCGCCGAGAACGACGACGACGAGCAGCAGTCCGAGGACGATCGGTGTCGGGTTCACACCTCGCCGCTTGGGCGACGGGGTCGAGGCGAACCCGCCCGTGGACGGGCTGCCCGACGACGGGGGCGAACCCTGGGCACCCGCTGCGGTGTAGCCGGCCTGGTCGTACCCGGGCTGGGCGTAGCCAGGCTGCGCGTAGCCCGCCGGGGCGTACCCGGCCTGGGGACCACCCGGAGCGGCCTGGGGCGTTCCGGGCTGCGCGTAGCCCGCAGCCTGCCCACCGGGGGGCGGCGGGACCTGCCCCGGCGGGACCTGTCCTGCGGGCGCCGGGGCCTGGCCGTACGCGGCCGTCTGCTGTGCGGGGGCTGGCGAGGCGGCCTGCTGACCGGCCCACGCGGCGCCCGCACCGGCGGCGGCACCGACCGCCCCGGCCCGAGCGATCCGACCGGTGGACGGACGGCGCACCGGCGGTGCGGGCGGCGGGGTGCCGGGTCGGGATCCGCCACCGGCGGGGGAGCCGGCGCCGAGCACCGAGGACCGGACCGGACGCTCCGCCGTCGGCTGGACGAACTCGGGCAGCGCCCCCATGACGGACACGGCGCCCCACGGCTCGAGCGCCGCGACGACGTCGTCCGGGCCGTCCGGGGCGTCCTCCCCGCCGGAGAACGTGCGCCGCACCAGCTGGTCGACCTGCTCGTCGACGTGCGGCACCAGCTCGGACACGGGGACGACGCCGTCGGGCCCGGTCTGGGCGGGCAGCGGGCGCACCGCGTCCGGGGTGATCCAGTCGACCTCCAGGGGGTCGCCGGCCCAGCGGGCGGTGAGCGCGTAGTACCCCAGGGCGACGAGCCCGCGGGCGTCGGTGGCCGCGCCCTGCCGGCCGGGGACCTCGAGGCCGGCCACTCCGGCGTCGACCCCGAGACCGGTGACCACCACCCGGTGCCCGTCGACGCGCACGGCCTCGGGCCGCAGCGCCAGGTGGTGCACGCCGCGCTGGTGGGCGGCGGCGAGGGCGGTCGCGGCCTCGCCCATGAGGGCGCGGGCCTGCTGGGCGTCCACCAGGCCGCGGGAGATGATCTGCGTGAGGGTCTCGCCGGTGTAGGGCTCGGTGATGACGTAGGACGTCTCGCCGTCACCGAGGTCGGTGGTCCCGACGTCGAGCACCCGGCACAGGCGCGGGTCGGCGACGAGCGCGGCCCGGCGGGCGGCGTCGAGCGCGGCGGCGGCGTGGGGCCCCTCGACGAACGTCACCCGGACCGGCCGGTCGAGGATCTGGTCGTGGGCCTCCCAGGCGTGCGCGGCCGCCAGGTCGGTGGCGGCGGACCCGGTCAGCCGGTAACGGTCGACCATGACGGTCCCGGGCTGGACGTTGCTCACCTGGAGGCCTCCGTGGTGGTGTGGTCGGCGGTGGAAGTCCGGCGGGGTGAGCCGACTGTCCGTTCCATCGGTCCATGGTAGTGGGCGGGCAGGGTCATGAGCCGGACCTCCGCAGGCGGCGGACCAGCGGAGCGAGGGCGTCGTCGAGCTCGCGGACCCGCAACAGCTTCAGGCCGAGCACGTAGACGCCGGCCATGACGGTCCCGGCCACGGCGGTGACGAGGAGCGCCTCGGGCCACGAGTCCGCCGGCGAGGTACCCATCAGGTGCACGATCCAGGCCGCCAGTCCGCCGGCGACGAGCGCGGACAGCCCGGCGCGGCCGTACAGCGACAGGATGCGCCGCCCGTCCATGCCGTGGAGCTTGCGGTTCATGCCCCGCACCCGCAGCAGCAGGGAGATCCACGTCGACAGGGCGAAGGCGCCGCCCGCGGCGACCGCCCACGCGGTGACGGGCAGGGTCTGGACGGCGATCCACAGCGTGACCACCATCGCGACCGTGGCGACGACCTGGATCACGAAGACCGACCGACCGTCCTCGAACGCGAAGTACATGCGGCGCACCAGGACGGTCGCGCCGAGCGCGACGGTACCGATCGCCATCGCGCGCAGGATCGGGGCGACGGCGTCGACGTCGGCCTCGGTGGCGGTGGGCACGAGCGTGCGCGTCAACGGGAAGGCGAGCACGATCAGCGCCGCCGCGGAGAACACGGAGAACACCCCGGCCGAGCGCATGCCGAGGGACATGTCGCGGCGCACGCCGGGCAGGTCGCCGGCGTTCACCGCGGCGCTCATCCGGGGGAACAGGACCGTGACGATGGAGACCACGACCAGGGAGTGCGGCAGCAGGTAGATGGTCATGGCGTTGGTGTACGCGGCGTTGCCGGCCGCGACCTCGCCGGTGTCGGCGGCGACCTGGCCGGCGGCGCCGAGGATGTTGGTCAGGTAGATGACGCCGAGCTGCTCGAGCACGACGGCGCCGAGCGTCCAGCCGACGACCTTGCCGGCCGACCGCATGCCGATGCCGCGCACGCCCAGGCGGAAGCCCCACCGGAAGCCGGAGCGGCGCAGCGCCGGGATCAGCAGCAGCGCCTGCGCGACGATGCCGGCCGTCGCGGTCCCGGCCAGCAGCAGCGTCTGGCCGGTGGTCCAGGCCGTGACGTCGTCGAGCCCGCCGGAGGGTGCCCGCCCGAAGGCGAGGAGGAACGCCCCGAACCCGAGCAGCGAGACGATGTTGTTCGCCACCGGCGCCCAGCCGTAGGCCGCGAACCGGCCGTGGGCGGCCAGCACCTGCCCGAGCAGCGTGTACAGCCCGTAGAAGAACAGCTGGGGCAGGCACCAGTAGGCGAAGACCGTGGCGAGCCCCCGCGCCTCGGGCGTCCAGGCGTCCGACAGCGTCATGAGCTGCACGACGACGGGCGCGGCCGCGACGAGCACGATGGTGCCGGACAGCAGCCCCAGGCCCGAGATGGTCAGCAGCTTGTCGAGCCGCTCCCGCGCGTTGGGCGCGTCCATCGCCTTCATGATCTGGGGCACCAGCACGGACTGCAGGAACCCTGCCGAGATGAGGGCGAACAGCATGTTGGGCAGCTTGTTGGCGATGTCGAACGCGTCGGCCACGGTCCCCACGGTGCCGACGCAGGCGACCAGCAGCATGGTGCGGACCAGCCCGGAGGCGCGCGACGCCGTGGTCCCCAGCGACATGATCAGCGAGCTGCGGCCGAGGCTCGACCGGCGCACCCCCTCGGACGGGACGTCCTCGGGGTCGGGCTCGGGCTGCGGGCGGTCGGTCATCGGGGGGCGTCCTCCACGTCCTGGGTGGTGTCCGTCAGGGGCGGTCCGTCACCGGCGGGGGTGACGGACTCGGCGACCTCGGTGCCGGTGGTGCGGCTGTCGGACCGGCCGCGGCGGATGGTGCGCCAGATGCCCCCGAGGAACAGCAGCGCGACGGCGACGGCGATCACCGCGGTGCCGACGGTCTCCCAGCCGGCGCGGACCCGGACGGCGAAGCTCGTGGGCTCGGCCACGGGGACGCCGCTCGGGGCGAGGACCTCGACGGCGAGGTCGACGTCGCCGGAACCGATGGCCCGCACGCGCACCTGCGCGTCGCGGGACTCCCCGGCGGGGACGACGACGGTCGGTGAGGTCTCGACGACGACGCGCGGGTCGGAGGGGGTCAGGGAGACCGTGACGGTCGCGTCCACCGGGAGGTCGTTGCGGACGCGGACGGGCAGGGCTCCGGAGTCGCTGATGAGGGTCACGTCGCCGCGCTGGCCCACGCTGATCCCGGTGCGGACCTGGTCGGCACGGGTCAGGGCGAGGCGGGTGGCGGCGTCCCGGGCCTGCGGGGCGTCCCGGTAGGCCAGGGCCAGCGGCGAGACGAGGTCACGGCCCACCGGACCGGTGAGCTCGGCGGGGTCGGCCGCGACCGACGCGAACTCCTCGACGGCCTGCCCGGCGCGCAGGAGCCGGCGCACGTCGTCGGGGGCGAGCTCGGCGTCGTCGACGACGGTGCCCTCCGGATCGGTGTGCGTGCCGGGCCGCGGCTCCGCGGCGAGCACCTCGCCGAACCCGGTCGTCTCGACCCATCCGGTGGAGTCCAGGGCCGTGACGAGCGACTCGAACGCGTCGACGTCCGGGCTCCATCCGCGCGGCAGCGCTGCCACCGCGGTCCCGGTGGTCCCGGCGTCGACCGCGGTGCCGGCGAGCACGGCGGTCTCGGCCAGGAGGCGTTGTACATCGAGCGTCGACCCGGATGTACTGCCGCCCTGGCTACCGGCCTCGACCAGGTCGGACAGCACGCCGTCGGCCACCACGACGGGCACGTCGCCGGCCGTGGTCGACACCGTGTCGCGGGCGGCCGGCACGGCACCGGGCACCTCCGTGACCCCCTCCGCCACCAGGGCGTACCCGGCGTCCGCGGCATCCGTGACGGCGAGCGTGGCCTGATCGACGACACCCTGGGGCCAGGCGACCGTGGTGTCCCACGCCGTCGGCAGGGCGGCGGCCCCCGGCAGGAGGGTGGCCGGGTCCGTCGCCGCGGCGACCGCGGCGGAACCCGCGCCCGCGTGCGCCAGCGCCGCCAGGTCCGTGTCGTACGGCGGCAGCAGGACGATGTCGTCCGCCCCGCGCAGACGGCGGTCCCAGGCCGCGGCCTCCGGGTCGCCCGAGCCGCCGACCGCGGCGACCACCGCCGGGTCCACCGCCAGGGAGAGTGCCGCCGCCCCCTCCGTCGCGGCGTCCAGCAGCCGGTCGAGCGCGCCACCCTCGGCCGTCCCGGCGACGACGGCCTCCGCGTACCGCGCCTCGTCGGCGGGGTCGGGGGCAGGGCCGGTCACCGGCGCGACGAGGGCGAGGCGGAGCGGGTCCGGCGCGGAGCTGCCGGCGCGGTCCGTGCCGCCGTCCGGGTCGTACATCAGGAACGAGTGCAGCACGTCGAGCGTCTCGCCCCCGGAGGTGACCTCCACCGACAGCGAGCGCGGCCCCCAGAACGCGTCGTCACCGAGGCGCAGCGCGGCGACGTCCAGCGAGAGCTCCACCTCGGCGCTCCCGCCGGGAGGGATGCGGTCCACGCTCTCGCGTGCCTGGCTCGTGTTCGTCAGGTCCGAGCCGTCGTCGGCCCACGCCGCGATCTCGCTGCGGGTGCTCAGGGGGCGCCACCCGACCCCCAGATCCGCCTGGACGTCCGTCAGCGGTTCCTCGCCGGCGTTGTCGATCCGGACCGTCACCTCCTGCGTGTCCTGCGGACCCACCACCGTGGGTGACTGCGTCACAAGGGTGAGCGTGACGGACTCGTGCGCCGCGGCGGGCTGCGGGGTCCCGACCAGCACGAGGCACGCCAGCAGCGTGCCGACCAGGACGGCCAGCGCGCTGCGAAGGTCTCCCGCGCCGCGGGAGGAGGCGGTCCGGGTCACTCGACGAGGTCCGGCGTGCGCACCAGCACCTGCAGCGCGGCGCCCGCGAGCCGCTGCTCGTTCGGGTAGGCCAGCCGCTGCGTCAGCTCCGCGAGCGGTACCCAGCGGGCGTCCTCGGCCTCGCCGTCCGGATCGCCGGCCGCGGTGATGACGCCGCCGTCGGCGCGGAGCAGGAAGTGGTGCACCACCTTGTGCACCCGGCGGTCCTCGCCGCTGAACCAGTAGTCGATCACGCCCAGCGCGGACCGGACCGTGCCGCTGATGCCGGTCTCCTCCCGGATCTCGCGGACGGCCGCCTCCTCGGGGGTCTCGCGGCCCTCCAGGTGCCCCTTCGGCAGGCACATCTCGAGGCGCCCGGCCCGGTTGCGGCGCAGGATGACGGCAGCCTGCGGTCCGGTGCGGTGAGGCTGCACCACCAGTCCGCCGGCCGAGGTCTCGTCGACCACCGGCAGGTGGGCCGTCGTCGCATGGCCCGGCCCGCCCGCGGACGCGACGGCACCACCGTGCACACGTGCGGGGTCGACCCGCAGGGGATGACCGCCGGGCGGGACGGGCACCGGCACGGGAGGGCGCCCGTCGGGAGCGCCTGGCGCCGGTGCCGCTGATGACATGGGGCCACCCTACCGAGTTCACCCGGTGGCCAGGACGCCGCCGCGAGCGGTGCGCGGTGGGCGCGCAGTGGGTGCGCGATGGGTGCGCGGCCGGGTCCGGTGCGCACCGGACCCGGCGATCTGGGAGGATAGGACGCCGTGTCGACACCTGAGCCCCCCGCCCCCGCCGCCCTCCTGCGGCGTGCGCTGAGCGTCCTGACCGAGATGGCCCCGGCCGCCGTCGAGCTCGGCGAGGTCTTCGCGGCCGCCGGGCACGAGCTCGCGCTGGTGGGCGGCCCGGTGCGGGACGCGTTCCTGGGGCGGGCGAGCGAGGACCTCGACTTCGCGACGTCGGCGACCCCGGACGAGACGCAGCGGCTCTTGGCGCGCTGGGGTGACGCCCACTGGGACATCGGCAAGGAGTTCGGGACCATCGGGGCGCGCCGCTACGGGCCGGGCGGACGCACCGGCTCAGGGGTGGGCGACGTCGTCGTCGAGGTCACCACGTACCGGTCCGACGAGTACGACCCGGAGTCGCGCAAGCCGGTCGTGGCGTTCGGCGACACCCTCGACGGCGACCTCTCGCGCCGCGACTTCACCGTCAACGCGATGGCCGTCCGCCTGCCCGACCTGACGTTCGTCGACCCGTTCGGCGGGCTGAGCGACCTGGCCGACGGCGTGCTGCGCACCCCGATCGCCCCCGAGCGGTCGTTCGACGACGACCCGCTGCGGATGCTGCGCGCCGCCCGGTTCGCCGCCCGGCTGGGGTTCGCCGTCGAACCGGCCACCCGGACCGCGATCGAGGCGATGGCGCCGCGCCTCGCCATCGTCTCGGCCGAGCGCGTGCAGGCCGAGCTGTCCAAGCTGCTGTGCGCCGACCAGCCGCGGGCCGGGCTCGAGGTGCTGGTCGAGTCGGGACTGGCCGACCAGGCGCTGCCCGAGCTGCCCGCGCTGCGCCTCGAGATCGACGAGCACCACCGGCACAAGGACGTCTACGAGCACTCGCTCATCGTGCTCGACCAGGCGATCGCCCAGGAGACCGGGGCCGACGGCGCCGTGCCGGCACCCGACCTGGTGCTGCGGCTCGCGGCGCTGCTGCACGACATCGGCAAGCCCGCCACACGACGGTTCGAACCCGGCGGCGGCGTCAGCTTCCACCACCACGAGGTGGTCGGCGCCAAGATGGTGGCCAAGCGGTTGCGTGCGCTGAAGTACGAGAAGCAGGTCGTCAAGGACGTCGCCCGGCTCGTGGAGCTGCACCTGCGGTTCCACGGCTACGGCGACGGCGCCTGGAGCGACTCCGCCGTGCGGCGGTACGTCACCGACGCCGGCCCCCTGCTCGAGCGGCTCCACCGGCTGACGCGGGCCGACTGCACGACCCGCAACCGCCGCAAGGCGCGGCGGCTGTCCGAGGCGTACGACGACCTCGAGCGCCGTATCGCCGAGCTCCAGGAGAAGGAGGAGCTCGACGCGATCCGACCCGACCTCGACGGGACGCAGATCATGGCGATCCTCGGCATCTCGCCGGGGCGCGACGTCGGTGCCGCCTACCAGCACCTGCTGGCGCTGCGCATGGAGCACGGTCCGCTCGGGGAGGAGCGGGCCCGTGCCGAGCTCGAGGCCTGGTGGGAGGCCCGCCAGGCCTGAGCCGGCGCGCGCCCATCTGGTGGGAACGCTGCCTACCTGGTGGGAACGTTGCCTACCTGGTGGGAACGTTGCCTACCTCGCGGAGATCGTGCCTATTTCGCGGGGGTCGTGCCTACCTGGTGGGGATGGTGCCTACCTCGCGACCCGACGGACCGCGAGGTAGGCAACTTCTCCGCGAGGTAGGCGTGCTCAGTGCGCGGGGGCCTCGGCCGTCGAGTCCGCCCGGCGCAGCCGCGTGGCCAGCAGGACCGCACCCACCATGACGACGGCGGCCACCCCGAAGGCGAGCTGCGCGCCGCCGGCCGTCGCCGCGGCCTCGCCCACGCCGTCGTCCACCAGCGCCACCGACCGGATGGTCAGCAGCGCGACGAACATCGCCGTCCCCGCCGCACCGGCGAGCTGCTGGAGCGTGGTGATCGTGGCCGAACCGTGCGAGTAGAGCCGCGGTGCGAGCCCGCCGAGCGCCGAGGTCAGCGTCGGCGTGAACACGAAGGCCAGCCCGAGGCTCAGCACGACGTGCCCGGTCATCACCCACCAGATGGGCGACGACGGGGTCAGCGTCGCGAACAGGACCATGGCCACCGCCACCGCCGACACCCCGGGCAGCACCAGCGGGCGCGGGCCGACCCGGTCGTAGAGACGGCCGACCACCGGGCCGAGCAGTCCCATGATCAGACCGCCGGGCAGCATCACCAGGCCGGCCGCCAGCGGCGCGAGACCGATGGCCTCCTGCAGCACCAGCGGCAGACCGATGATCATGCCGAACATGGCGATCATCGCCACCACCAGCACGCCCAGCCCGGTCGCGAACCCGGGCGCCCGGAAGACCCGCAGGTCGAGCAGGGCGTCGTCGGTGCGCTGCAGGCGCAGCTGACGCCACACGAACAGCGTCAGGAAGACCAGTCCGCCCACGATCGGCAGCACCGGGGGCACCGGCGGCGCGTGCCGGGCGGCCTCGCCCAGCGCAGAGAGCCCGTAGACCAGCCCGCCGAACGCGAAGCCCGACAGCACGACCGACACCGCGTCGAGGTGCTTGCGGGCCCGCTCGGCGACGTCGCGGACCAGGAACAGGCCGATGACCAGGCCGGTCACGGCGATGGGCAGCATCACCCAGAAGACCTCGCGCCAGCCGAGCGCGTTGACGACCGCGCCGGACATGGTCGGGCCCAGCGCCGGAGCGACGGCGATCACCAGGGACACGTTGCCCATGACGCGGCCGCGGTGGTGCGGCGGCACGATCGTCATCACCGTGGTCATCAGCAGCGGCAGCATGATCGCCGTCCCGGACGCCTGCACGACGCGAGCCGCCACGAGCAGCCCGAACACGGGCGCGAGCCCGGCGAGCAGCGTGCCCGTGGTGAACAGGGACATGCCGAGCACGAAGGCCACCCGGGTCCCGAACCGCTGCAGCAGCCAGCCCGTGGTCGGGATGACGACGGCCATCGTCAGCAGGAACGCCGTGGTGAGCCACTGACCGGCGGAGGCCTCGATGTCGAACTCGTCCATGACGGCCGGCAGGGCCACGCCCATCGTCGTCTCGTTGAGGATGACGATGAACGCCGACACCATCAGCAGGGCGATGACGCCGAGGTGCTCGCGCGAGAGCTTGTCGCGGTCGCGGCCGGGCACCGTCCCGTCGGTGGTGCCGCCGGGCGGAGCCTCGGTGGTGCGTGCGGACATGACCCCTCCACGTGGTTCGCATCGAATGTCGTCGACCGCGGGCGGCGCTGCGCACGGACTGACCCGTCAACTCAAGGTCTTCCCAGCCTGCGCTATTCCCGTGCCTGGAGCGACCTGTTTTACGCTCCGGACTCATCGGTCGGCGACGCGGCGTTGCGCACCACGAGGATGCACGTGTCGTCCTCCCGCTCGCCGTCCGCGCACGCCTCGACGATGGTGTCGCGGGCCGCTGCGGCGTCCAGCCCGGTCGCCATCTCGGCGGCGCAGTTGTGCAGGTGCGCGAGCTGGTCCCGCAGCGACCGGTCCCGGCGCTCGACCAGCCCGTCGGTGAACAGCACGAGCAGGTCGCCCGGGCGCAGCTCGGTGGTCGCCTCGGGAACCTCGTGGGTCAGCACAGGTGCGCCGACCGGGGTGGTCAACGCCTCCTCGAGCAGCTCGACCTCGCCGTCGGCCCGCAGCAGCAACGGTGCCGGGTGGCCGCACCGGGTGTACGTGACGCGCCGGACGCCGTCGTCGTCGGCCGGGTCGATGAGCGCGAACACGCACGTGGCCATGTCGGCCATGCTGAGCCCGCGGACCAGCTCGTCCATGCCGGAGACGACGGCGGCGGGGGACCGCCCCGACCACGCCTCGGAACGCAGCACCGACCGGAGCTGACCCATCGAGGCGGCGGCGCGCACGTCGTGCCCGACGACGTCGCCCACCGAGACGGCGACGCGGCCCGAGGGCAGCGGGACGACGTCGTACCAGTCGCCGCCCACGTCCGCCCCCGCCGACGCCGGCTCGTACAGCGCGGCGCAGTCCAGGCCGGGAGCCTCGACGATCTCCGGGAGCATGCTGCGCTGCAGCGTCAGCGCGGTGTGGTGCTCCCGGCGGTAGAGCCGGGCGTTGTCCAGCGCCAGGCCCCCGCGGGCACCGAGCGCGACGATGTCGCGCACGTCGTCGGGGCTGAAGCTCTCCGGAGGGTCCTCGCTGATGACGACGAGCACGCCGATCGTGTGATCGCGGCCGCGCAGCGGGACCACGATCGCCGAGCCCAGTCCCAGGCGCTCCAGAGCAGCGAGCTCGCGGGGGTCGGTCCGGTCCGGCAGCGAGTCGACGTCCACGGGGAACGGCTCGGCCACGTAGGACGGTTCGGCGGACAGGACCCGGTGGATCGCGGGGGACTCCAGGGCCCAGCGCTGGGACGCCTCCAGCAGGGCGACGTCGTCGGCCCGGTCGAGGTCGCGCGACGCGACGTGCACGAGCCGGGGGCGGTCGCGCTCGTCCACGACGACGACGGCGCACCAGGACCCGAAGTGCGGTGCCACGAGCTCCGGAAGCACCGCCGCACCGGCCTCCTCGTCGAAGAGGTCCACCAGTGACTGCGTGATCTGCGCCAGCAGGCCCAGGCGGTTCTTCTCGCGGTGCGCCTCGTCCTTCTCGCGGTGCGCCTCGTCCAGCTCGCTGGCGCGGCGCCGGTCGGCGTGCACGCGGTCGGTCACGTCGGTCTGGATGCCGACGTGATGAGTGACCTCGCCGTCCTCGCCCAGCACCGGCGAGATCACCACCTGGTTCCAGAACGGCGTGCCGTCCTTGCGGTAGTTGAGCAGCGTCGTGCCCACCGTGCTGCCCTCGGCCAGCGCGGCGCGGATCCGCTGGACGGCCGCCGGGTCCGTGCCCTCACCCTGGAGGAACCGGCAGTTGTAGCCCAGGACCTCCTCCGTCGAGTACCCGGTGACCTCGCAGAACGCCGGGTTCACCCAGATCAGCGGGTTGTCGGGCTGGCTCGGGTCGGAGATCGTGAAGCTGAGGTGACTGGCCACGGCCGCCCGCATCTGGAGGCCGTCGAGGGGGGACGCCGTCGTCGCGGTCTCACGCAGGCCCGTCCCCGGCAGGAGTGCCACGAGGACACGGTCGTCGAGGCCGTCCGGGGCCCCCTCCAGCGGGACGCCGACGGCCCAGAGCGACTCGGGCCGGCCGGGCCGTCGCGACAGCAGCGCGGTGCCCACGCCCCCGTCCAGGGTGCCGCGGATCGCCGCGGCGGCGGAGACCTCGTCGACCGCGGTGGTCAGGCCCGCCGCGGCGCACCACGAGTCCAGCGACGCCGGCAGGTCCGTGCCCCCGGTCATCCGCCCGGCCACGGGGTTGGCGTCCACCACGCGGTCGGTCGCGGCGTCGACCATGAGCACGGCCCCGCCGGTCGCGATCTCGATCGGGTCGTCCACGTCGGCCAGCGCGGCGGCCGCCAGGGCCGTGCCCGCGGCCTGCTCCGTGGCCTGCGACGTGGGGTTGCTCATGATCTGCCTCTCGTCCTTCTCGCCGTCGATGATCGACCGACCGCTTGGCGCCCATCATCCGACGCCCGGACCGCGCTGTCCACGCGCGCGTCGGCGTCCCTGGTCAGGGATGCGTCGACGGCGCCGCGCGGCGCGGGACCTCGGCGGGGTGCCGGTCGCCGCGGAACCAGAGCCAGGCCGCGACCGCCAGGTAGGCCAGCGCCAGCGTGGCGAACAGGCCACGCGACCAGCCGTCGTCGGGCACCGCCCAGGCGGCCAGGACCGCGGCCCCGACGAACGCGGCGTTGAACAGCACGTCGTAGAAGGCGAACGCCCGACCGCGGTAGTCGTCGTGCGTGTCCCGCTGCACGATCGTGTCCACGGCGATCTTGGCGCTCTGCGCCGCCAGCCCCAGGAACCCGGCACCGACCAGGACGACCGTGCGCGACGGCGTGGTGGCCAGCAGGAGCTGGGACACCGCGGCCAGCAGCAGCATGCACACGATCCAGCCCTGCGGTCCCGTGCGACGTGAGAGCACCGGGGTCGCGACGATCGCGAACGCACCACCGACCGCCGTCGCGCCGAGGACCATCGCGAAGTTCGCGAGACCCGCCGACGTGTCGCCGGGGGCGGCCAGCAGGTTGCGGGAGATGAGGATGGCGGCGATGAACACCACGCCGTACAGGAACCGGTGCGCCGCCATGACCAGGAGCGCCTGCCCGGGCGTGCGACGGGCCGACAGGTAGCGGGCGCCGTCGACCAGCCCGCGCGCGACCTCGGCGATCTCCGTGGCCAGGCGCCCGCGGCGGGGGTGGAGGGGACCGAGCTGGTCCCGGCCGAGGCGCAGCGCCAGCGCGGCGGCCACACCGAAGACGACCGCCGCGCACAGCAGGGCCGCGGCGTCGTGCACCGGCCCGGACGCGAGGCCCAGACCGACGACGAGCCCGACGCCGCCGCCCAGGAACGCCGCGCCCGTCCCGAGCGTCGGGGTCAGCGAGTTGGCCGTGAGCAGCAGCGGGCCGTCCACGACGCGAGGCAGACCGGCGCTGAGCGCAGCGAGCAGGAAGCGGTTCACGCTCAGGGCGGCGAGGCCCAGGACGATCACCCACGCCTCGCCGGGGCCGTCGAGGCCGAGGGTCAGCATGACCGCGGCCATCGCTCCCGCCAGGACCACCCGCACGGCGTTGCCGACGGCGAGGACCTGACGGCGACGCCACCGGTCCAGGAAGACCCCGGCGAACGGGCCGATGATCGTGAAGGGGGCCAGCATCACCGCGAACGCCGACGCGACCCCGGCGGCCGTGCCGGCGCGCTCGGGGGAGAAGAACAGCAGGGACGCCAGGCCCACCTGGAACATGCCGTCCCCCGCCTGGGAGACGAGCCGGACGGCGAAGAGACGGCGGAAACCCTGCAGGCGGAGGAGCGCGAGCAGGTCGCGCCAGGTCTCGTGCAGGGCTCCCACCCGTCCTCCGTCCTTCCGCGCCCGACCGCGCCAGGCATGCCGACCGCGCCGACCGCTTCCCGCGAGGTAGTCACCTTCTCCGCGAGGTAGGCAACGTTCCCGCGAAGTAGGCGACGTCCCCGCGGCGGCGGACGCTCGCCGTCGGCCGCGGGCCTACCTCGGCGGGACCTTGCCTACCTCGCGGAGGTCAGCGCTCGGTCCTGCTGGTCGCGCTGTCCTTGCGCTCGCGAGCTCGCTCCAGGTCAGCGCTCCTCGTCGCCGGCGATGAAGGCCTCGAGCTTGGCGCGGCCCTGGGTGTCCTCCATCTGGACCGGCGGCGACTTCATGAAGTACGTCGACGCGGACAGGATCGGGCCGCCGATGCCGCGGTCCTTGGCGATCTTCGCCGCGCGGATGGCGTCGATGATGATGCCGGCCGAGTTGGGGGAGTCCCACACCTCGAGCTTGTACTCGAGGTTCAGCGGGGCCTCGCCGAACGCGCGGCCCTCGAGGCGCACGTAGGCCCACTTGCGGTCGTCGAGCCAGGCGACGTAGTCCGACGGGCCGATGTGGACGTTGCGGTCCTCCTTCTTCCCGGCGAGCGCGCCGGTGAGGTTGGAGGTCACGGCCTGGGTCTTGGAGACCTTCTTGGACTCGAGGCGGTCGCGCTGCAGCATGTTCTTGAAGTCCATGTTGCCGCCGACGTTGAGCTGGTAGGTGCGGTCCAGGACCACGCCGCGCTGCTCGAACAGCTTGGCGAGCACGCGGTGCGTGATCGTCGCGCCGACCTGGGACTTGATGTCGTCGCCGACGATCGGCACGCCCGCGTCCTCGAACTTCTTCGCCCACTCGGGGTCGGAGGCGATGAAGACCGGCAGCGCGTTGACGAACGCCACGCCGGCGTCGATGGCACACTGGGCGTAGAACTTGTCGGCCTCCTCGGAACCCACCGGCAGGTAGGACACCAGGACGTCGACCTGCGCGTCCCGCAGGGCCTGCACGACGTCGACCGGCTCGTCGGCCGCCTCGTCGATGGTCGCGCGGTAGTAGTCGCCGAGCCCGTCGAGGGTCGGTCCGCGCTGGACCATGACGCCCGTGGGCGGCACGTCGGCGATCTTGATCGTGTTGTTCTCCGAGGCGTTGATGGCCTCGGCGAGGTCGAACCCGACCTTCTTCGCGTCGACGTCGAACGCCGCCACGAACTCGAGGTCGCGCACGTGGTAGTCGCCGAACTGCACGTGCATGAGACCCGGGACGGTGTCTGACGGGTCGGCGTCGCGGTAGTAGTGCACGCCCTGGACCAGGGACGATGCACAGTTTCCGACACCGACGATGGCAACGCGGACGGAGGTCATCCTCGCTCCTTGTTTCTCGGGGCCGGGGTGTCGTGCACCCCGGCGTTTCGGTCGCGGGCACGGCCGCTCGCGCGGTCGCGCTCGGTGGTGATGAGGCCGTCGAGCCAGCGCACCTCGCGCTCGACCTGCTCCAGCCCGTGCCGCTGCAGCTCCAGAGTGTATTCGTCGAGCCGTTCACGGGTCCGGGAGGCGGACTCCCGGACGGCCTCCAATCGCTCGGTCAGCCGGGTGCGCCGGCCCTCGAGGATGCGGAGGCGGGTCTCGGCGTCGGTCTGCGCGAACAGCGCGAACCGCACGTCGAAGCTCTCGTCCTCCCAGGCCGACGGCCCGGCGGAGGCGAGAGTGGTCTGCAGGTGCTCCTTGCCGTCGGCGGTGAGCCGGTACACGATGCGGCCGCGGCGCCCGGTGAGCGGTTTGCTGCCCGACGACGGACGTCCGGTCGCGCCGGCGACGCCGCGGCCCGCTGCCCGTCCGGTGGGCGCGGGCTCGGGGTCCACCGTCTCGATGAGACCGCGGGCCACCAGCGACTTCAGCGCGGGGTACAGGCTGCCGTAGGAGAAGGCCCGGAAGGAGCCCAGGAGCAGGTTGAGCCGCTTGCGCAGCTCGTACCCGTGCAGGGGGGAGGAGCTCAGCAGGCCGAGCACGGCCGTCTCGAGGACGTTCGAACGGCTCCGCACCGCGGCACCCCCTCCCCATGGCATGTTTCAGGTCGTTGTATCGAGTCGATACATCGGCAGAATAGGACCTGCGCGCGCGGCCGGGCAACGGGACATGACTGTCCGGCGTCGTCACGTGCGCTGACTCACACCGGCGCGCCAGATGTGAAGGGGACGTGGAGCCCCCGCCAGAGGTGTGCGGACGACCGGCGCCGAACCCGTCGACGGGCGGCATCGCCTGGACAGCGCGTAGGACGCATCCCCTAGTGTTCCCTGAGGCTCCTCGTGCCCGGTGGGGCACACCGCAGGACCGAGGACTTCGCACAGCGAAAGGTTGGACGTGGCGAGCACCCGCAGACGTCGCTTCTGGAACTACCCGCGCCGGGGGAAAGGCATCGTGCAGCGATGGCTCCCGTCGTGGCGCGTCGTCGTCGGCTGCGCCCTGACGTGCCTCGCCCTCGGCGCCGGCGTGTTCTTCGCCGCCTGGTCCACCACGGAGATCCCCGACAACCTCGACGAGGTCGACCACCAGGCCACGACGGTCTACTACTCCAACGGCAAGGAGATCGGCACCTACTCGTCGATCAAGCGTGAGCTCGTCCAGTACGAGGACCTGCCCGGCTACGTCGGCAACGCCGTCGTGGCCTCCGAGAACGCGACCTTCTGGGACGACCCCGGCGTCGACGTCAAGGGTCTGGCGCGCGCCGCGTGGAACAACCTGACGAACTCGGGCAGCCGCCAGGGCGGGTCCACGCTCACGCAGCAGTACGTGGAGCGGTACTACCTCGGGACGACGACGGACCTGGTCGGCAAGGCGCGCGAGGCGATCATCGCGCTGAAGATCGGGCGCAGCGAACCCAAGGAGCTGGTGCTCGAGCGGTACCTGAACACGATCTACTTCGGCCGTGGTGCCTACGGCGTCGAGGCCGCCGCGCAGGCCTACTTCGGAAAGAGCGCCGCGGACCTGACGATCTCCGAGTCGGCGATGCTGTCCGGCATCATCCCGTCGCCCGTCAGCTACGACCCGTCCGTGAACGAGGACGTGGCCAAGGCGCGCTGGGAGCGCAGCATCTCGCGGATGGCGGACCAGGGGTACATCACCGCCGCCGAGGCCTCGGACGCGACCTTCCCGAAGTACGTCCCCAAGGACGAGGGCGGCAACAGCCTCGGTGGCCAGAAGGGCTACATCATGGCGGCCGTCAAGAAGGAGCTGCTCGCCACCGGGGAGTTCACGCAGGAGGACCTCGAGTCCCGCGGCCTGCAGATCTACACGACGATCAAACCGAAGCTGCAGCGCGAGGCCGCCAAGATCGTCAGGAACATGCCCGACGACGCGAACAAGAACATCCGTGCGTCCATCGTGTCGATCAACCCCGAGAACGGCGCGATCTGGACGCTGTACGGCGGGCCGAACTATCTGAAGCAGTCGCTGAACACCGCGACCGACGACGTGGTGCAGGCCGGGTCGACCTTCAAGCCCTTCACCCTCATCGGCGCCCTCGAGAACGGTCACGAGCTCAACGAGACGTTCGACGGCAACTCGCCCGCCCATCTGGACCCGAAGGACCCGGAGCGGGAGTGGCCGTCGAACTTCGGCAACTACAGCTACGGCCAGGTCGACCTGGTCGAGGCGACGGCGAACTCGATCAACACCGCTTACGTCGAGCTCAACATCGAGAACGGGCCGGAGAAGACGGCCGACGTCGCCCACCGGCTGGGTATTCGTGAGGACGAGAGCAACCCGATCGATGCGGTCCCGGCCAACGTGCTCGGGACGACGGCGGTCCGCCCGGTGGACATGGCGTCCGCCTACGCGACGATCGCGGCCGGCGGGTCCTACGTGACCCCGCACGTCGTCGAGCACGTCGAGCACATGGACGGCACCATGCGCTACCAGCCCGACACGGGCTCGGAGAAGCAGTTCGAGACCGACGTCATGAACGCCGCGACCTACGCCATGACCAAGGTGGTCGAGGAAGGATCGGGCAGCGCGGCGCTGGACCTGACGGGACCCGACGGCACGCGTCGCCCGGTCGCCGGCAAGACGGGTACGACCAACGGCAACCAGGCCGCCTGGTTCACCGGGTTCACCCCTCAGCTCGCCACGATCGTGAACCTGCGCCAGTACAAGAACGTCGACGTCGAGGAAGGCATCCTCGGGGGCACGGCCGAGATCGAGACGTTCGGCGGGTACGACGAGATCACCGGTTCGACCTGGCCCGCGCAGGCGTGGACCGAGTACATGCAGGTCGCCCTCGAGGGCAAGGACGTCGCGGAGTTCCCGGCCTACACCCCGCCGCGTCCGCAGCCCTCGCCCACCCCGACGCCGTCCGAGTCGACGCCCGAGTGGGTGGAGCTGCCCGGCAACCTCGTCGGCATGGACGTCGCCCAGGCGACGGCGCTGCTCGAGGGTCTGGGACTCAGCGTCTCCACCCAGGCCAAGGACGACGACGCCCCCAAGGGCACCGTCGTGGACGTCTACGACCCGGGCGGCAGCATCCCCGCCGGCTCGAACATCACCCTGTGGGTCTCCACCGGCCAGACGCAGGAGGAGGAGCGGGTCGCCGTGCCCAACGTCGCCGGCCAGACCGTCGGGTCGGCCCGCGCCCAGCTGCAACGGGTGGGCCTCGGCGCCGCCGAGTCGCAGGAGTACAGCAACGACGTCCCGGCCGGCCAGGTCATCCGCACGGATCCCGGTGCGGGTGCCGAGCTCGAGCCCGGTGCCACCGTGACGCTCGTCGTCTCGCAGGGGCCCGAGCAGACCCAGGAGCCGACGCCCACGCCGACGCAGACCGGCGGCGGGGACGGCGAGGACGACGGCGAGGACTCCACCGGCCCCGGCAACGGCGGGGGCAACGGCAACGGTGGTGACTGACACCACTCTGCCCCGGACTTCGTCCGGGACGCCCCGAGCGGGTATTCTGGTCGACTGGCCGTACCGCCGTCGTCCCGTCACCGGGGCGGCGCACCGCGAAGGTGGGTGCGGCCGACGCACGCAAGAACCCTCCTGCCACGGATGGACCGTGGCCGCTGAGACCAGAGGAGGTGGGTTGAACTCATGCGTCAGTACGAACTGATGGTGATCCTGGACCCGGAGGTCGAGGAGCGCACCGTGGCCCCGACGCTGGAGAAGCTGCTCAAGGTCATCACGACCGACGGCGGCTCCGTCGAGAACACCGACATCTGGGGCCGTCGCCGCATGGCCTACGAGATCGACAAGCGTTCCGAGGGCATCTACGCCGTCGTCGACTTCACCTCGACGCCGGACACCGCCAAGGAGCTTGACCGCCAGCTCGGCCTCAACGAGGGCGTGCTGCGGACCAAGATCATGCGCAAGGACGCTGCCTGAGTCCTGCTGGACCGTAGATCCCCGCGTCCCGGCTGGGCACCTGTCGGTGCCCCGTGATGGGATGCCACTGGAACATCGAGGACAGTCGAAACTCGCGGACGAACGAAGGAGCTTGGCATGGCTGGTGAGACCGTCATCACGGTCGTCGGAAACCTGACCGCGGACCCGGAGCTGCGCTTCACCCCGTCGGGTGCAGCCGTCGCCAACTTCACGATCGCGTCCACGCCTCGCACGTTCGACCGGCAGTCGAACGAGTGGAAGGACGGAGAGGCGCTCTTCCTGCGCTGCTCCGTCTGGCGCGAGGCGGCGGAGAACATCGCCGAGTCGCTGACGAAGGGCATGCGCGTCATCGCGCAGGGCCGGCTTCAGCAGCGCTCGTTCGAGACCCGCGAGGGCGAGAAGCGCACCGTTGTCGAGCTGCAGGTCGACGAGATCGGCCCGTCGCTGAGGTGGGCCTCGGCGAAGGTCGCTCGCGCCCAGCGCAGCGGCGGCGGCGGTGGATTCGGTGGCGGCTACGGCGGCAACGCCGGTGGCCAGCCCGGTGGCGGCGGTGGATTCTCCTCCGGCGGCAATCAGCAGAGCGACCCCTGGGCCACGGCTGGCCCGGCGTCGTCCGGCGGCGGGTTCTCGGACGAACCCCCGTTCTGATCGCCGCTCACATCCACGATCACCCCTCGTCCCCGCCCGGCGGGGACAGCACCTGAGAAGGAGCACTCACCATGGCAAAGCCTGTGGTGCGGAAGCCCAAGAAGAAGGCCAACCCGCTCAAGACCGCGAAGGTCGAGACGGTCGACTACAAGGACACCGCCCTGCTGCGGAAGTTCATCTCCGACCGTGGCAAGATCCGCGCGCGTCGCGTCACCGGCGTGTCCGTGCAGGAGCAGCGCCAGATCGCCAAGGCCGTCAAGAACGCCCGCGAGATGGCCCTGCTGCCCTACTCGTCGTCGGCCCGCTGAGGAAAGGATCCAGATCATGGCAAAGCTGATCCTGACCCACGAGGTGACCGGTCTCGGTGAGCCCGGCGACGTCGTCGAGGTGAAGGACGGGTACGCCCGTAACTACCTCATCCCGCGTTCGCTGGCCACGCCGTGGACCAAGGGCGCCGAGTCGCAGGTCTCCGCGATCCGCAAGGCTCGCAAGTCCCGCGAGATCGCCTCCCGCGACGACGCCCAGGCCGCGGCCGAGTCGATCCAGTCGCGCACCTACACCGTCTCCGCGCACGCCGGCGAGTCCGGTCGTCTGTTCGGTGCGGTGACGACGGCGGACATCGCCGCGGCCGTCCAGGCCGCCGGTGGTCCGTCGGTCGACAAGCGCAAGATCGAGATCGGCCAGCCGATCAAGCAGACCGGTGAGCACACGGTCTCGGTCCGCCTGCACCCCGAGGTGTCGGCGAAGATCGAGCTCGACGTCGTCGCCGGCTGACGCCGGCACGCTGCTCGCCGAAGGCTCCGGTCCCCGCTGCTGCGGGGGCCGGGGCCTTCGCCGTACCCGGCGCTGCGTGCCCCGAGGGCGCCCTGCCCCTCGGCCGCCGACGGCTACGATTTGTTGCAGTATGGCGCTCGGAGTGCAACATTCCGGAGCACTCGGCGCGGCGACAGAGGTCAGTCGAGCCAGGAGACCGGCGGTATCCGTCCCGGCACCCAGCCGAGGCGCTGCAGGTGTGCACGGATCGCCGCACCCGGGAGGTCGCGGTAGGCGTCGGCGCCGGTGAATCGCACCACCCTGTGACCGGCTGCGACCAGCTCGTTCTGCCGCCTCCTGTCACGCAGCAGAGCCTGCGGGGACTCATGCGCCGTGCGGCCGTCGATCTCGCAGATGAACCAGTGGCCGTCCGGTAGGTGCCAGGCGAGGTCGACGCGGGCGGCGACACTGCCGTCGCGCCGGTAGAAGATGTGCTGCAGGGCGTCGGGTGGTGCGCCCGCGTCCAGACAGCTCAGCCGGGCCCAGGTCTCCGCGGGTGACTCGGCGCGTCCGTCGGTGAGGTCCCACCAGGGGTGGGTGCGTTCGACGCCGCGGCGGCCGCGCGCCAGATCGTGAGCCTCCCGCAGGGTGACCGCGTTGACGAGCCGCCGGTGCAGTGCGCTGTCGAGCACGGCGACCGCCTCCCGGCGTTCCAGGGTCGGCACGGCCTGTGCGAGGGCGAGCTGGATCGGCGCGACGCGACGGCCGCCGACGTCGGCGACATGGCGGAACGACGCGTAGCGTCGCAGTGTCACGCCCTCGAAGGAGGTGCGTTCCCGCCGGTCCTGGCGGCTGACCTCGACGCGAGGTTCGACAGGTAGCCCTTCGACGCCGTGGAGGAGGAGAGCCGTCTGCCCGACGGCCACTGCTCGAGGTCCGTAGCGCAGAAGACCGAGCCAGGCCCCACGCCGTCGTCGGTGCTGGTGGAGGTCGTTCCGTTCGGGATCGGGATCCATCGTCCGCTGTTCGGGCGGCACGGCGATGAGGTCGTAGATCCCGTGGCCGACCCTCCGGAGGGTGTCGTACCCGACGTTGCGGCTGATGCGCGACCGGTTCACGCCGCAGGCCTGGAGCTGCTGACTGTCGATCAGCTGTTCCTGCCGACGGGCGAGCGAGAGGGCCGCCGGCGGCAGGGTTTCGGGGGAACGCACGGAGTCATGGCACCAGAATCCGCCCGGCCGTGCGGACGGCCTGTGGACAACCGTCGGCATCCGACGTCGAACGCCCGGATGCGTTGCAGTACGAGCGCCGTACTGCAACAAATCGTAGCCGTCGGCGGCCCAGGGGCGGCGGCCAGGGGCGGCGGACCGGGGCGAGCGGGGCCAGGCGGTTGCGAGGCGGGTCAGGCGCCCGTGACCATCCAGCGCTCGCCCCGCGCCCGCCAGCCGGTCGTCACGGCGCGCGCGAGCATGAAGACGCCTGCGAAAGCCGCCCACAACCACGCCAGCCCGACGGCCCCCTCCGGAGCCCACGCACGCACCATCAGGGCGACAGGCGCGTAGACGACCAGCGTCAGCATCCCGGCGGCCGCGAGGAAGCGCCCGTCGCCGGCCCCGATCAGCACGCCGTCGAGCACGAACACCCAGCCCGCCATCGGCATGCAGAGCCCGCACACCGCGAGGCCCATAGCGACGGCCACCCGGACGTCCGGGTCGGGGGAGAACAGCGGCGCGATCCACCATCCCGCCACGGCGAGCACGACGCCGATGACCGCCCCGGCCGCGACACCCCACTGCAGGCAGCGGCGCAGCACGGCCCGGACTCGCTCGCGGTCCCCGGTACCGAGGCCGTACCCGACGAGTGCCTGGGCGGCGATGGCGAGGGCGTCGAGCGCGAACGCCGCCAACCCCCACAGGCTGTTGACCACCTGGTGGCCGCCGAGTGCCACGGCACCGAGCCCGGTCGCCACCCAGACCGTCAGCAGGATCGCCAGGCGCAGCGAGAGGGTCCGCACGAACAGCGGCGCCCCGGCGACCGCGTTCGCCCAGATGCCGGCCCGATGGGGGCGCAGGGAGGCGTCGCGCCGGCGGGCACCGACGACCACGACCGCCGCGAGCACCGCACCCATCAGCAGCTGCGCCGTCGTCGTCGCCAGGGCCGAACCCGCGATGCCCATGCCGACGCCGTAGACCAGCGCCACCGAACCGATCGCGTTGAGCACCGCACCGCCCGAGGCGACCCACAGGGGCGTGCGCGTGTCCTGCAGGCCGCGCAGCACGCCCGTGGCCGCCAGCACCAGCAGCATCCCCGGCAGGCCGGGTGCCGACCACCGCAGGTACGTCGTCGCGTGCGCGGCGACGTCGTCGGACGCCCCCATGGCCGAGACCGCCCATGGTGCCGCGAGCCAGAGCAGTGCGGCGAGCCCTGCGCCGAGGAGCAGCGCGAGCCACATGCCGTCGACGCCGGACTGCAGCGCCTCCCGGTCGTGCCCGGCGCCGAGACGGCGTGCGACGGCCGCGGTGGTGGCGTAGGCGAGGAAGACGCACAGCCCGACGAGCGTGACCAGCAGCGTGGAGGCGAGCGAGAGCCCGGCGAGCTGGGACGTGCCCAGGTGCCCGACGACGGCACTGTCGACGAGTACGAACAGCGGCTCGGCGACCAGCGCGCCCAGGGCGGGCCAGGCGAGCGCGAGGATCTCGCGATCGAGGCGGCGAACCTCACTCAACTTTCTTTCCTCCACAGCCTGGGCACAGCATCGGGGCAGGTCAGCCCCGTGCTGTGACTTGTACACAGGAGATTTCCCCAGTTGTGCACAGAGTTGTCCACCGGCTGTGCACAGGGTGGAGGCAGTCTTCCACACCCTGGTCCACAGATCCGTCCACAGGCTCCGTTGCACGTGGTCCCGGGCGCGCCTAGCGTCATCCCGAGTGTCTGAGGGGGACGGTAGGACTGAACCCTGACGACCGCCGGCCATCACGGTGGGGCGGGTGGCGCGGACGGCAGGGACCAGGAGGGGACGCATGTCGATCGAGGAGCTGGAGGCGGGCTACGGCGCGCCGTCGAGCGGAGCGTTCGACCGCACCCCGCCGCAGGACATCGACGCCGAGATGAGCGTGCTCGGCGGCATGCTGCTGTCCAAGGACGCCATCGCCGACGTCGTCGAGCAGATCCGCGGCAACGACTTCTACCGCCCCGCCCACGAGGCCGTGTACGAGGCGATCATCGACCTCTACGGCCGCGGCGAGCCCGCCGACGCCATCACCGTCGTCGCCGAGCTGACCAAGCGCGGCGAGATCGGCCGCATCGGCGGCGCCTCCTACATCCACGACCTCATGGCCGGCGTGCCCACGGCGGCCAACGCCGGGTACTACGCGCGCATCGTGCGGGAGCGTGCCGTGCTGCGGCGGCTCGTCGAGGCCGGCACCAAGATCGTCCAGCTCGGTTACGCCACCGACGGCGGCGACGTCGAGGCCGTCGTCAACAACGCCCAGGCCGAGATTTACGCCGTCACCGAGCGCAAGACCTCCGAGGACTACCTCCCGCTCGCCGACATCATCGGCGGGACGATGGACGAGATCGAGGCCGCCGGGAACCGCGGCGAGGGCATGGTGGGCGTGCCCACCGGGTTTGCGGACCTCGACCGGCTGACCAACGGGCTGCACCCCGGACAGATGATCGTCGTCGCGGCGCGGCCGGCCATGGGAAAGTCGACCCTGGCAATCGATATCGCGCGAGCCGCGTCGATCAAGAACCAGAAGACGTCGGTCGTGTTCTCGCTCGAGATGAGCCGCAACGAGATCACCATGCGTCTGCTGTCGGCCGAGGCGCGGGTCCACCTGCAGAAGCTGCGCAACGGCTCCATGGCCGAGGACGACTGGCAGAAGATCGCCGGCGTGATGGGCAAGGTGTCCGAGGCGCCGTTGTTCATCGACGACTCGCCGAACATGTCGCTCACCGAGATCCGCGCCAAGTGCCGGCGGCTCAAGCAGCGACACGACCTGCAGCTCGTCGTCGTCGACTACCTGCAGCTCATGACCTCCGGCAAGAAGGTCGAGTCGAGGCAGCAGGAGGTCTCGGAGTTCTCGCGAGCACTGAAGCTGCTGGCGAAGGAGATCGAGGTCCCGGTCATCGCGCTCTCGCAGCTGAACCGTGGGCCGGAGACGCGTGGCGACAAGAAGCCGCAGATGTCGGATCTTCGCGAGTCGGGATGCCTGACCGAGGACACGAGGATCCTCCGCGCCGATACCGGTGCGGAGACGACGATGGGCGAGCTGTTCGCGCTGAACGCCAAAGACGTTCCCGTTTGGGCTCTGAACGATCGGCTGCAGTACGTCCGGCGGCACCTCACCCACGTCTTCCCGACCGGAGTGAAGCAGGTGTACCGGCTCCGATTGGCCTCCGGCAAGGAGATCGAGGCGACGGCGAACCACCCGTTCCTCACCTACGAGGGCTGGACCCCGCTGGGCGAGCTAGAGGTCGGATCCCGCCTGGGTGTGCCGAGGCACGTCCCAGGCCCGGAACAGAAGACTGCGTGGGACGACCGCAAGGTAGTCATGCTGGCGCACCTGTTGGGCGGCGGTGAGTCACCGGCCCAGGTTGCCTCGCTCGCGGATAGCGACGGGGCTGCTCCCGAGTTCGGTGTCCCGACGGCGGTCTTCCACCTGCCGAAGGGCCAGATCGCACTCTTCCTCAAGACGCTGTTCACCGACCGCGGTGCCGTGGTGGGTTCGGACGACGGCGGACGCGTGACGCTGCCTGGTTCGCGCCGGGTTCTCGAGGGCGTCGCCCGCCTTCTGCTGCGATTCGGCATCGCCGCGGGTATTACGGCGGCAGACATGAGCTCGCGCCTTGTCATCGACGGGGTCGACGATCTGCGACGGTTATTGCAGGAGATCGGCATCGAGGGGCCGGAGGCCGCTGTGGCAGCTCAACTGCTGGAGCGAGTTCGTGCGCAGTCATCCGGCACTCGAGGGGGAACCCGCCACGTGTGGAACGAGGTGCGCGATATTCTCTCTGCCCGGGTGGTTGCTGCTGGAACGACGACCGTTGAGGACGGCGGACGCCAGCGCTTGGGCGTCGTTGCGGAGGTGCTCGAACACGCGGATCTTGAGATCGAGGCGGTCAACGACCTGTTGTGGGACGAGGTCGTGTCGATCGAGCTGGTGGGGGAGAAGCACGTCTTCGACGCGACCGTGCTCGACACGCACAACTTCATCGCCAACGGCATCGCTGTCCACAACAGCATCGAGCAGGATGCCGACATGGTGATCCTGCTGCACCGTGAGGACGCCTATGAGAAGGAGTCCCCGCGCGCCGGCGAGGCCGACCTGATCGTCGCGAAGCACCGTAACGGCCCGACCGACACCATCACGGTGGCGTTCCAGGGTCACTACTCGCGGTTCGTCGACATGCAGGTCTGACCCCGCTGTCGACGTGCAGCCGACTTTGCCGATTCTTACCGATAGGTTGCTTAAGGGTCGCTAACTGCTTGCGCAGGAAGGATTAACTGTCGCTCAATGTGCGGAGCGGTCCTTGAGTTCCACGGCGACGGTTGCAATGCTCGTTTCGGATACTCGTCCTCAGCCAGCGGGTATCTGCGTTGCTTGCGCACGGCCTCGGACTGACCAACTGGGACCGGCTCGGACGTACCACCTACCAACCGCGGTACTCGAGAGCTCCGAGTGCGAGCGCTGGCAGTTGCGTCCCGGGAGTCTCTGGCAGGAGCAGAGCGTCGCGGGCAGAACCGGACATGGCTGCAGTTGAACCGTCCTCGGGTTGCGCAAGCTCTGCCGCACCGACTCAGGACCGCAGTCGTATCGGCATGACGACACTGATGTCGTAAGGACGGTCGGCGGCAGCGACGCTCAGCGCTGAACGTTCGCGGTCAAGAGCGAGGGCGACGTGTTCGGCGCGGGCCGCACGAACGGCGTCCAGCACGAAAGTGCGCGAGAAGCCCAGCGTGTCCAGTGCTCCCGGTGCGTCCAGCTCTACGCGGTCGCTGTCGAGCCGCACGACGACTGCGTCCCCCAGGTCTTCGACGCCAGCGATCATGGTCTCCGACTCGACGGTCAGGCTGCGCGACCTCGTCGACGACAGCAGCCGTTCGTAGTCCGGGTAGCGGGCATCCAGGGGCGTCCCGTGGAAGCCCAGTATCTCCACGGACTCTGCACCCAGGACCACCGGGCTGTCGTCGGGCAGCGACGTCGTGGACGCGATGTTGTCGAGGAGTTCGAGAGGAGCGACGACCCGTGCCTGCGGACCCGAGTGGTCGCTCACGTCAACGGTCGCGACGGCGAGTCGGTACCGGTCGCAGCCGACGAGGCGGAGGGTGGAGCCGTCGAGGTGGAGCAGCACCCCGGCCAGTGCGGGCCATTCGTCGGTGGCGCCGACGGCGTGCCGCACGGACCTGAACGCGGCCACGAAGTCCGTGGCCGCCACGGTGCAGCGGCCCGGCCGGGCGAGAATCTCTGCTGCACTGTCGAGGTGGGCACCGGCCGCCATCAGGTCCATCTCGAGACGACGGCGATGCGATTCCAGGACGGTCCGAGCCTCGTGGGGCGCTGCGAGGATGGTGAGCAGGTCGGCTACCGGCAGTCCTGCCTGCCGAAGGCTGGCGAGCAGCCGGGCCGTGTGGATCTGTGCGGAGGTGTACCAGCGGTAGCCGGTCGCCTGGTCGATATGGGCGGGCCGAAGGACTCCAGTGGTGTCGTAGAACCTTAGCGCCGTGACAGGCAGGCCTCCCGCGCGAGAGAAGGCTCCGATGCTGAGCAGGTCGTCGTGCACGGTCCAACTGTGACCCCTCGACCGGCTGGAGGGTCAATCCGTACGCCGCAGCGCGACACCGCTTCTGCGAACCCAGACGGCGCACGCCGCCAGCCCCGCTACGGTCGCCCCCAGCGCCCAGCCTGGTGACGCGTACTCCGCCAGCGCGCCGAACACCCCGTTGGTCACCAGCACGGGCACGAGCTGCACCAGCCCCACCAGCGCCTGCACACGAGCCAGATGTGTTCGCGGCGCCGCGCCCAGCACGAGGGGCGCCATCCGCGCCACGAACATGCCATTGCCGAAGCCGAAGACCAGGGCACCGACGACGGCCAGTACGGCTCCGGCCCTTCCACTTGCGTCCTCGAATGCGGCACCGGCCGTGAGTCCGCCGGCGCCGGCTGCGCTCACCGCCAGGGCTCCCACGACGGAAACGCCGGACGATGCACCAGCCCCCGATGGGGCGTCCTCTGAGGTGCGTGGCCGGCGTCGGGCCGCGCGGAACGCCGCGCCGATCATGCCAATGCCGACGGCGCCGGTGACGACACCCGTGACGTCCGGTCCCCAGTCCGCTGCCCGGCCGGCCAGCGGCACAAGGAGCGACGGCACGGGAAGCATCAAGGCAGCTCCGGCTCCCATGACGAGGAGAGCAGGGCCCAGGCCGGGGGTGCGTCGCACGACGCGGAAGCCGCCGAGCAGATCGAGTCGGGGACTGTCGTTCGTCGGCTCTTCAGGACCTGGGCCCGACGCCGGAGCCGCCAACTCGCGCACCAGGATGAGGACGCACAGCGACGCAGCGAACGTCAGAACATTGGCCCACGCGATCGCCGGAATGCCCGCAGTCCCGACGAGCAGGCCCCCCAAGGGTGCGGCAGCGATCAGCACGACCTGGTTGCCGCCCTGACGCAGCGCAAGCGCACGGGACAACTGTTCGTCCGGGACGAGGCGACGCGGCATCGACCCCGTGGCGGGCAGACAGAACGCGGTCACCGTTCCGAGCGCCAGCGACGACGCGACGAGCAACCAGTTCGGAGTCCCGAACCGGGCCAGTGCCAGCGCCAGCGTCGCGGTGAGCACGAGGAGCACCGCCTCCCCGACGATCAGGAGACGTCGCCCCCCAACACGGTCCGCGACCGAACCACCGACGACCAGGAGGACGACGCGCGGCAGCCCGTTGAGGACCAGAACGGCAGCCGCTGTCGTACCGCCGAGCCCAGCAGCGGCCCACCCGAGCGCGAACATGAGGACGGCGCTCCCGAGCTGGGAGACGGTGACACCGGCGAGCCAAGCGAGGTAGGGACGGGGCAGCTTCTGTTCTGCGGTATCGATCACGGCCATGACGACACGTTCGTGTCTCGACTCGGTGGAGGGTCAACTGACTCGACCCAGAGCAGCAAGGGACTGCTGCACGGATGGGTGACGGTGGAGGCCTGGCACTGGAACGCCGCCGTGCGGTGTGCCCTGCATCGGCGGGGTGATGACGCCGCTCCTCCCAGATCGAAGTCGATAACGTAGTCAAGGCTCTTGACTACGCATTCGTAGTCACGAACAATGACTACCGATACGTAGTCGAGCGGAGGCGGTCAGCATGGCGGTCCAGGGCACGGTCACCGGACCCGAGTCGCTCGGGCGGATCCTCCAGCAGGCCCGGCTGATCAACGGGTGGAGCCAACGCGAGCTGGCGGCTCGCATCGGCACGACGCAGCGCTACATCTGGGAGATCGAGTCCGGCAAGCCGTCGATCTACACCGACCGGCTGTTCGCCGTGCTGCGTGAGACCGGAACGACGCTCTCCGCGTCCATCGAGCCGCGGAGTGACGATGAGTGACCTCGTGGTGGGGCTGTACGGCACCAGGATCGGTTCCCTGACCGGGCGGGGACCTGCTCTCGACTTCGCCGCAGATCCGGAGGCGGTCGACGAGTTCGGCCTCGACAGCCTCGTGCTCTCGGTCGCCGTGCCGCTCGCCGTCGTGCCGGCGCGAGCCCGTCGCGCCAGGCGGCACCTGGATCGACGAGTTCGACGGTGTGCCCGCACTGGTCGTCGAACGCTACGACCGTGAACGGTCGGACGACGGCGTGCCCCGCCGGATCCATCAGGAGGACTTCAACCAGGCGCTCGGCCTGCAGGGGGACCAGAAGTACCAGAAGTTCGGGGGCAAGGCTTCCCTGCAACGCGTGGCCCGTGAGCTCACCATGCTCGGAGATCGGGCGGGGCTCCGGCGTCTCGCTCGCCTGACGGTTCTCAGTGTCGCGGTCGGCAACCTCGACATGCACGCCAAGAACCTGGGGGTTGCTCCATCGACGTGACGGGAGCGTGGAACTCGCGCCCGCCTACGACGTCGTACCGCAGACGCATCAGCCCAACGACGGCGAGCTCGCTCTCGCCGTCGACCGGACACATCGCCATGCCGCCGTCACGCGAACCCACCTGGTGACAGAGGTCGGGTCATGGGGGCTTCGTGATGTGGCCGACCTGGTCGACGAGGCGCTCGGGGCGGTCCACGACGCCGTGGCCCGCGAGTCACCGCACCCGGACGCACATCCGGGTCTCGTCGACGACATCACCCGGTTCACCGAGAACCTCCTCGCCGGAAGGGCCGCGGGGGCGCGAGAGCCGTAGAGGGCGCCTCCTCGGGGGACCCGATCCGGTGCTCCTGTGGTGCGATACGGTGACGTATTCCCTGCTCATCGCGCTGCCGATGGAGGAACAGCATGAGGGCCGACCACTACGACGGGTTCGCGCGGGCCTACGACGCGACGAACGCCTCGGGCCTGTTCAGCGCCTACTACGAGCGGCCGGCCATGATCCGTCTGGCCGGTGATGTTCAAGGCCGTCGGATCCTCGACGCCGGGTGCGGCTCCGGCCCGCTGACGGCCGAGCTGCGGGACCGGGGTGCGGTCATGACCGGCTTGGACGGCAGCCCGGCGCTGATCGAGCTGGCACGCGATCGCCTGGGGGACGACGTGCCGCTGCACGTCGTCGACCTGTCCGAGCCGCTGCCGTTCGCGGACGACAGCTTCGACGACGTCGTCGCATCGCTCGTGCTGCACTACCTCGAGGACTGGGAAGGCCCCCTCGCCGAGATTCAGCGGGTGCTCAAGCCGGGGGGCCGCCTCCTGCTCTCGGTCCACCATCCCGTCCACCAGGTGGTCGATCGTCCGGAGGCGGACCAGTTCGCGGTCTGGCCGTACACGGAGGACTACGAGTTCGACGGCGAGACCGTGGAGCTGACGTTCTGGCACCGGTCCCTGCGTGTGATGTCCGAGGCGTTCGCGACCGCCGGCTTCAGCATCTCCGTCATCGACGAGCCCGAGCCGTCACCTGACACCCCGTCGGAGCTCCTGCCGCCGCGCGTCCGCAGCGGTGAGCGCTCGACGTTCTTCTGTTTCCTGTTCTTCGTCCTGGAGGCCCGGTGAGGATCGCCCACCCGCCTCCGTGGCACGCCCGTCAGTTCGGTCGGGGACGGCCCTGCCACGTCGCTGGGCCCGCACGCCTACCGGTTGGCGTACCGCAGGGGTGACAGCCACACGACGGCGGCGGCGGTCACGAGGAGAGCTACGACACCGAGGAGTACCGGTCCGGCACCGACGAGCCCGACGAGGAGGCCCGCCAGCAGGGCTCCGACTGCCGCAAGGGTGCGGTTGGCCGAGCGGCGGACCGCATTCGTCCTGCCGAGCAGGCCGTCCGGGGTCGTGGCCTGCCAGTAGCCCATCTCGTTCGCGTTCTCCACGCCTGCGGCGAGTCCTTGAACACCGAGTGCAACGAAGATCAGGACGTCCGGGAAGCCGGTCGACGGCGCCGCGGCGACCAGGATCCACACGAGCGGATACGTGCTGCGCGCCAGGATGATGGCACGGCCTGCACCGATTGCATCGCCGACGCGAGGTGCGGCGGTCGCACCTATCAGGCTGGTGAGCCCCAGGACCGCGAACAACAGGCCGTACGCGAAGGGGCTGAACTCGAGTGTCCGCAGGGCCAGGATCGACAGCACGGTCAGCGCAGCACTGTTGCCGAGGAACCAGACGTGCGTCGACATCGCGAGCGGGCCGAGGGTGCGATGCCGGTAGGTCCACCGCAGCCCCTCGCCGACCTCGCCCCACAGTCGGCGGGGCCGGTTCGTCCGCTCTTCCTCGACGCGGATCCCGGCGATGAGGGCAGCGTCGACTAGGTAGCTGACCGCGTCGACCATGATGGTGAGTGGTGCGCCGAGGAGGCCGACGAGACCGCCACCGAGGGTCGGCCCGAGCGTCTGCGCGGCAGCGTCCGTCTGATCCAGCCGCGCGTTGGCGACCACCAACCGGTGCCGGGGTACCAGGTGCGGGAGCAGCGACTGCGTCGCGGCGAAGCCCATGACCGAGAAGGCGCCGAAGAGCAGCAGCGCGACGACGAGGATCCAGATCTGCAGCGCGTCGGCCAGCCACAGGGCGACGATCGACCCCAGTGCGAGCGCCCGGCCGATGCCGGCCCAGACCAGGATCGGCTTGCGGCGCCACCGGTCGACGTAGACACCGGCGAACAGGCCGAGCACGGCGTAGGGCACGAACTGGGCCGCGTTGACGATCCCGATCTGGAGCGGCGTCGCCTCGAGCACCTGGACCACGAGCACCGGCATCGCGACGGCCGTCACCGCCGTACCGAAGGAGCTGACCGCGGCGGCTCCCCAGTACCGGGCGAACGACGAGCGCGGGGGTGTCGCCGGTGCGTCTGCCATTCGAACCTC
>Ga0207735_100058_pt1 | contig 32997 bp, 30 predicted proteins | sample TtaePargueraPR_9_FD_187280 | JGI IMG/M metagenome (GOLD analysis project Ga0207735, IMG submission 187280) | Aerobic enrichment media microbial communities from Bioluminiscent Bay, La Parguera, Puerto Rico - Tt and E2 (1) (SPAdes) | ecosystem: Environmental > Aquatic > Marine > Unclassified ... | reverse complement strand
CGCCTGGCCGGGGTCAGCGCCAAGACGGTGTCCCGGGTCGTGTCCGGCGAGCCCAACGTCGCCCCCGCCACCCGCGACGCCGTCCTCGAGGCCGCCGCCCGGCTGCGGTTCCGGCCCAACCGGCTCGCCGCCGGCCTGCGCGGCGGCGGAGTGTCCCGCACCGTCGGATTCGTCGTCGGCGACCTGGGCAACCCGTTCTACGCCGCCGTCGCGGCCGGCATGGAGCGCGAGCTCACCGCCCGCGGGCTCACCCTCGTCCTGGCCGCCACCGAGGACGACCCGGCGGCCGAACGCACCGCCGTCGACGCACTGCTGGCCGAACGCGTCCGCGGCCTCGTCGTCGTCCCCATCGCCGGGGACAGCTCCCATCTCGCGCACGAGCAACGGCTCGGCACCCCTGTCGTCGCGCTCGACCGTCCGGCCCGCGGTCTCGAGGTCGACACGGTGGTCCTCGACAACGTGGGCGGAGCCCGCAGCGCCGTCGCGGCCCTCACCGCTGCCGGGCACCGCGACATCGCCTTCCTCGGCACTCCGGCCGGGCTCGTCACCCTGCGCGACCGGCTCGACGGCTACCGCGCCGGGCTCGCCGCGGCAGGTCTCGAGACGCCCTCTGCCTGGGAACGGCTCGGGGACCACGGCGACGCCGGGCTCGTCGATGTCGTCCGCGAGCTCGTCGACCGGCCGGACCCGCCCACCGCCGTCCTGGCCGCGAACAACCGGGCCAGCACCGCCGTCGTGCGCGCGCTCGGGCCCCGCCCCGACCCCGTCCTGGTCGGCTTCGACGACTTCGAGCTCGCCGACGCCCTCGGCATCAGCGTCGTCACCTACGACGCCGCACGACTCGGGCAGGAGGCGGCCCGCTGCATCCTCGCCCGGCTCCAGGAGCCCGACGCCCCGGCCCGCCGGACCGTCGTACCGACCACGCTCGTGCGACGCGGGCGCCTGTCCCGCTGAATCAGCAGCAGGCCCGCCGGACACGCGTGTTCAGCACGCAGCCTCGCGCCGGGCGTGGAAGGGTGGCGGTATGACGCCTGAGCCGCCCACCGTCGACCCGGAGCACCTCACCGCCGTCGCCCGCGGCACGGCCCACGACCCGCACGCCGTGCTCGGCCCGCACCTGCTCGAGTCCGGACCGTGGGCCGCCGTGCGCGTGCTGCGCCCGCTCGCCGACGAGGTCGTCGTCCTCGGCGACGGCCCCGACGGGCCCTGGGAGCACGCGGCCCGGCACGAGGCGGCCGGCGTCTGGACCGCCGTCGTGCCCGTGCCGACGGACGACGACGGGACCCGCCACGCCCCCGACTACCGGGTGCGCACGCGGTACGGCGACGACGTGCACACCGGCGACGACCCGTACCGGTTCCTGCCGTCGCTCGGCGAGGTCGACCTGCACCTCGTGGGCGAGGGCCGCCACGAGCAGCTCTGGCGGGTGCTCGGCGCCAACCGCCACGTCTACCCCAGCACGCTGGGCGACGTCGTCGGCACGAGCTTCGCCGTCTGGGCCCCGAACGCCCGCGGCGTCCGCCTCGTCGGGGACCACAACCGGTGGAGCGGGGTGCACCCGATGCGCTCCCTCGGCTCAAGCGGCGTGTGGGAGCTGTTCGTGCCCGACGTGGGCCCCGGCACCCGCTACAAGTACGAGGTCTGCGGACCGGACGGCATCTGGCGCGCCAAGGCCGACCCCATGGCCCAGGCCGCGGAGGTGCCCCCGGCGACGGCCTCCGTCGTCACCCACTCCGAGTACACCTGGGGCGACGAGGCCTGGATGGCCCGTCGGCGCGAGGCCGACCCGCACGGCGGCCCGATGAGCGTCTACGAGGTCCACCTGGCCTCGTGGCGGCCGGGTCTCGGCTACCGCGAGCTCGCCGAGGAGCTCACCGCCTACGTCGTCGAGCAGGGCTTCACGCACGTCGAGCTGATGCCCGTGGCCGAGCACCCGTTCGGCGGCTCGTGGGGCTACCAGGTCACGGGCTACTTCGCCCCCACCTCCCGGCTCGGCTCGCCCGACGACTTCCGCCACCTCGTCGACCGGCTGCACCAGGCGGGCGTCGGCGTGCTGCTCGACTGGGTGCCGGGCCACTTCCCCAAGGACGAGTTCGCGCTCGCGCGGTTCGACGGCACCCCGCTGTACGAGCACCCCGACCCGCGCCGCGGCGAACAGCCCGACTGGGGCACCTACGTCTTCGACTTCGGTCGCCGCGAGGTGCGCAACTTCCTGGTCGCCAACGCGACCTACTGGCTCGAGGAGTTCCACGCCGACGGCCTGCGGGTCGACGCCGTCGCCTCGATGCTCTACCTCGACTACTCGCGCAACGACGGCGAGTGGGTGCCCAACGTCCACGGGGGGCGCGAGAACCTCGAGGCGATCTCGTTCCTGCAGGAGGCCAACGCCACGGCCTACCGGCGCAACCCGGGCACCATGATCATCGCCGAGGAGTCCACCGCCTACCCGGGGGTCACCCGGCCCACGAGCTCCGGCGGCCTCGGGTTCGGGCTGAAGTGGAACATGGGTTGGATGAACGACTCCCTCGAGTACGTGTCCCGCGACCCGATGTACCGCAGCCACCACCACGGCGAGCTGACGTTCTCGCTGGTCTACGCGTTCTCCGAGCAGTACGTGCTGCCCATCAGCCACGACGAGGTCGTGCACGGCAAGGGGTCGCTGCTGCGCAAGATGCCGGGCGACCGGTGGAAGCAGCTCGCGGGCGTGCGCTCGTTCCTGGCCTACCAGTGGACGCACCCGGGCAAGCAGCTGCTGTTCATGGGCTCCGAGATCGCCCAGGACGCCGAGTGGAACGAGGGTCGCGGCGTCGACTGGTGGCACCTCGACGACGCCGGTCACGCCGGGGTGCAGCGCACGGTGCGCGACCTCAACGCTCTGTACCGCGCGACGCCGGCGCTGTGGGAACGGGACTTCGACGGCTCCGGCTTCGAGTGGATCGACGCCGACGACGCCGCCCGCAACGTGCTGTCCTACGTGCGTCGCGCCGCGGACGGCTCCCCCGTGGTGGTCGTCGTCAACTTCGCGGGCATCCCCTACGAGGGCTACCGGATCGGGCTGCCGGACGGGCGCACGTGGACCGAGGCCCTCAACACCGACGCCCCCGAGTACGGGGGCTCCGGGGTGGTCAACACCGGACCCGTGCTCGCGGAGGACGTGCCGTGGCACGGGCGGGAGCACTCGGCCGCCCTGCGGGTCCCCCCGCTGGGCGCCCTGGTGCTCGTCCCGGCCACGGCCCCCTGAGCCGCCCGGCCGGCACCCGACGCGGTGCCGGTGCCTGCCGGTGCCTCAGTACAGGTACATCGCCAGGCGCCGGCGCGCCCTGGCCACCCGCGGGTCCGTCGGGCCGACGACCTCGAAGTAGTCGACCAGCCGCGCCCGCAGCGCCTCCTTGTCGTCGCCGTCGGAGGCGGGCAGCAGCTGCATCAGCCGGTCGAGCGCGTCGTCGACCTTGCCGCCCAGCATGTCCATGTCGGCCACCGCGAGCTGCGCGGAGACGTCCGCGGGCGCGTCCGCGGCCGCCTGGCGCACCTGCTGCAGGTCGGCCCCGCGGGTCCGCCGCATGAGGCGCACCTGCGCCCGCCCGGCGATCGCGTCGGCGTCCTTCGGGTCCTGCTTGATGGCCTTGGCGTACGCCGCCTCGGCCGCCTCGAGGTCGTCGCGCTCGATGGCGTCGTAGGCCTCCTGGTGCAGCGGCGGCAGCGGCTCCTCGACCGGTTCGGCGGGCTCCTCCTCGCCGGCGGCGTCGCCCGCGCCGGCGACCCGACCGGTGACCCCGTTCTGCTCCGCGGCGGCGAAGACCTGGTCGAGCACGCCGCGGACCTGCTCCTCGGAGGCCGCGCCCGCGAACAGCGGCAGCGGCTGGCCCTGCAGCACAGCGACCACGGTCGGCACGCCCTGCGGCTGGAAGGCCGCCGCGATCTGCGGGTAGGCGTCGACGTCGAGACGACCGAGCAGGAACCGGCCCGCGTACTCCTCGGCGATCCGGCCCAGCGTGGTGGCGAGCTCGGCGTTGGCCTGGTCCGTGGGCTTCCACAGCAGCATCACCACGACGTGCTTCGTGGAGTCCTTGACCGTCTGCTCGAAGTTGGCGTCGGTGACGTCGACGACGAACCCGCCGGCGGTCGGCGCGCCGCCCGGCTCCCCCGGGGGCGGCGACTGGGGGCGGTTCAGCGCCGACAGGTCGACGGCGCCGCGCGGGCTGAAGGTCGGCTCGGGCGTGGGGTTGCTCATGCGCACATCCTACGAACTCGTGGTGGCCGTCCGCGCCGTCGGACGGCGGTCACCGGGCGGTGTTGCGGTCCTTCTTGGCCGGCACCGACGTCGAGGCGTCGGTCGGCACGTGGGAGTAGCCGAGCGGACGGATCTTCTCCTCCGAGCCCGACGGCGGCACGTACAGCGCCACCTGGTCGGTGTACTCGACGTAGAGCTCGTTGGTGTTGTCCTCGTCCCCGATGAGGGCCTTCTGCGTCTCGGTGAGCGGACCGATCTCGCCGTCCTCCTCGACCGTGGCCCGGACGTTGCCGTCGAGGACGCCCATCACGAGCGCCCCGCCGTCGGAGGTCCGTACCGCGACGACCTCGCCGCCACGGGAGGCGAAGGCCAGCCGGTAGGAGCCGTCGGCCTCCTGGAACCCGTCGTCGCCGCGCACGTTGCGGGCGTCGGCCTGCACGCGCTGGACGAGGTCCGGGCTGTCCCCGGGCAGCTCGAACTGGTCGGCGAACTCCGAGTCGTCGCCGTTGGCCACCAGGTCCGCGTAGCGGTTCAGGGCCTGCTCCGGGGAGGCGGCGAGCGAGTCGTCGTCGGTGGCGACGGCCTCGGAGCCGATCACCTCGGGGTCGGCGAAGTTCGGCATGGTGGTGCCGGGGATGAGCTGGACCCAGCTGCGCATCTTGTAGTTGTCGCGCGCCGAGGACTGCTCGTAGGCGACCAGGCGCGGCACCTCGAGGTTCTCGGTCTCCTCGGTGATCGTGAAGCTCACCCGCGGCCACGACTCGGTCGTGGGAATGATCATGCGCTGCAGCTCGGCCGGGATCGAGGTGATCAGGGAGTCGTCGTCGCGCGCCTTCGCCACCTTGATCTGGCTGGCGCGCACCTCGCGGGCCGGTCCCTGGACGCGGGCGTCGAGCTGCTTGGGCGCGAGCTCCGCGTCGGCCTTCTCGACCGTCTCGGCCACGGCCTGCACGACCGCGGTCTCCTGGTCCGCGGTGAGCGCGGGCCCGGCGAAGGGCTCGTCGGCGACCGGCTGCGGGATCTCCTCGGCGCAGGCCGTCAGGAGCAGTCCGGTGGTCGCCGCCGCCGCGACGGCGGCGGCACCACGCCGGGCCCGACGGCGGCGGAGGGGTGCGTTGATCGGCTCGGTGCGGGTCATCGTGCTCCCCCGTCGGTCGTGTCGTCGGACTTCGTGGTGCCGGCGGCGTCCCCGAAGCCCCAGGTCTCGCGCCAGGCGGAGGCGCGCCGCGAGCCGGTCGCCTCGGTCGTGCCGTCCTCGGGGGCGGGGGCGGCGGCGGGCGGCACCGCCGGCGTCTGGCCCGTCAGCGCCCGGAAGGCGCGTCCGACGCCGGTCTGCTCGGCCGCGCGGCGCTCCTCCTCGCGACGGCGCAGCTCGCGCCGGGTCAGGGGCCGTCCCTCCGGCAGGGTCGGCGAGGTCGCCGAGGTCGGCGCGTCGGCCGGTACGTCGTCCGAGCCGGTGGCGGGCGACGGCGCAGGCACGGGTGCGGGCACCGGCGCGGGACCGTCCGCCGCGGGCGCCGCGGGGCCGTCGGACGCCGCCGGGGCGCCGTCGTCGGACCGACGCCGCAGGCGCGAACGCCGGAAGCGGCCCGCGACGGGTACCGGCGCGGTACCGGTGCGCCCCCCGGACGCGGACGAGCTCTCGACGGTCTCGTCATCCTGTGCGGCGGGCTCCGCGGGGGTCTCCGCCGTGGTCTCGCCGGCACCGGTGTCGGCCCCGTCCTGCCCGCCGGCCGCGAACGGCGCGGGCACAGGCGTGCCCGACGTGCTCGGCGTGCCCGACGCGGCCGCCGGCCACCCGCTCGCGCCCGAGCCGAGGGTGGTCGGCGCGGAGGGTGCGGGCGACGAGGCGACGTCGTCGCGCGCGGGGGACGACGTGCTCGCGGGCGACGCGCCCGACCCGTTCGACGCGGGTGCGGCGACCTCCACCCCGGCGGCCGCCGTCGAACGCCGGGACCGCTTGCGGCGGCGTCGGCCGGCGATCAGCAGCACGACGCCGATCAGGAGCAGCACCGCGCCGCCGCCGACGGCCGGCCAGAGCAGGGGCGTCCCCACCTGGCGGTCCCAGGTGAGCTCCAGGGTCGGCGCCTGCGCCACGGCCTCGTCGGTCGGCGCGTCCGCACCCTCCTGCTCGTCCTCGGCGCCGTCCTCGACAGGCGCCGGCCCGGTCCCGGCCGCGAGCAGGACCCAGCGGCCCGGGCGGTCGGTCCAGCGCAGGGTCACCTGCTCGGCGTCGGAGAGCTCGGTCACCCACATGTCGGAGCCGGCGGGGTCGGCCGGCGGGGCGGCGTCGGCGTCCTCGGACTCGGCGGGCTCCTCGGACTCGTCGGTCTCGGGCACGACCTCCTCGGTCGCGAGGGTCTCCCAGTCGCTCAGCCCCGTGACCCGGGTGTACGGGTCCTCGCCGATCCAGCCCTCGACGTCGACGTCGCGACCGACGACGACCGTCACCTCCTGCCCCTGCGGCACCGAGGCGGTCACCGTCACGTCGGAGTCGACGAGCCCGAGGACGCCGGGGTCGGTGACCACGAGCGTGCCGTCTCCGGCGGGCGCGGCCGTGGCCACGACGGAGTCCGACTCACGCAGGACCGTCGCCGTCGCGACCCCGAACACGATGGCGCCCAGGCCAGCGACCACGAGGACGACACCGAGTATGCGTTGCAGCACCGAGATTCCCTTTCGACGTGGACTCCTCAGGATAGGTATCCGCGCCGGACCTCCGGTCGTCGGGAGGCTCTGCGCAGGATCGGTTCACGAACCCTTCACGAGTCCGGTACCGGCGTCCCCGAGCCTGCCACGACTGGCATCGCCGTGCCCACCCCGCCTGCGGCGACGTGGCCCACAGCACCGCCGGACCGGCGCCTCAGGTATCGGTGCGCACCCGTGCCCACTATCCTGACCGGAGCCGGGGCACCCACTGACTACACGGAGGTCTCCACGTGTCCGACGAGCGCACGCTCTTCCCCCTCACCATGCGCGGTTACGACCGGGCCGCGGTGGAGAACCAGATCTCCCGCCTCGAGCAGGCGGTGGACGAGGCCCGCCGCAACGTCGAGTCCACCGACGCACGCGCCATGCAGCTCTCGTCCGAGCTGGCCGAGGCGCACCGCCAGCTGCGGGAGAACGACAAGCCCTCCTACGCGGGCCTCGGGGCCCGCGCCGAGCGCCTCCTGCGGTCCGCGGACGAGCAGGCCGCCGAGGTGATGACCCAGGCGAACCAGCAGGCCTCGGACATCATGGCCCGCGCCAAGCTCTCCGCCGGACAGGTGCGCCAGCGCGCCGAGTCGGAGGCCTCCGAGCTGCTCGCCAGCGCGCGGCGCGAGGCCGAGGAGGTGCGGTCCACGACCCGCGCGGAGGCCGAGGGCACCCTCCAGGGGGCCCAGCGGCGCGCCGAGGAGCTCGTCGGCTCCGCCGAGCGGGAGGCCGCGCTGATCACCAGCACGCTGACCACCGAGGAGAACGAGCGCCGCGCCGGCCTCGAGCGCGAGATCGGGACCCAGCGGTCCACGGCCGAGCGGGAGATCACCGAGGCCCGTGTCGCCGCGGACCGCGAGATCGCGCAGCTGCGCGCGGAGGCCGCGGCGGAGGCCGCCGCCGCGCGTGAGGAGGCCGAGCGGGAGGCCAACGACCTGCTGGAACGCACCCGGAACGAGGCCGCGCGGATCGTCGCCGAGGCCAAGCACCAGGCGGCGGAAGCCGCGAACTCGGTCACCTCCGAGCTGGAGGAGCTGCGCGAGCGGGCGCGCCGGGAGCTGTCCGACGCCGAGCTCGAGGCCGCGCAGACCCGCGAGCGGGTCGAGGCCGAGGCCGCCGAACGCCACGAGACGGCGCGAGCCGAGACCGAACGGCTGATCGCCGTCGCCGAGGAGCACGCCTCCGAGGCGGAGAAGCGTGTCGCCGCGGCGCTGCAGCAGGCCGACCAGGTGCGGTCCGAGTCCGACACCTACGTCAAGGAGCTCGTCGCCGACGCGCGCCGCACGGCGGACTCCATCGTCTCCGAGGCCCGGACCTTCGCCGAGCAGACCGTCAACGACGCGCGGACCGAGGCCGACCAAAGCCGCACCACCGCGGAGCGCCAGCTCGAGGACCTCACCCGTCGCCACGACTCGATCAACTCCTACCTCGAGGAGCTGCGCGGCCTGCTGGGCACGGAGCGCGCCGAGGAGGCCGGGGGCGACGACACGGTGACCGAGGAGAGCCCCTCCTGGACCGACTCGGCCCAGAGCGCGGCCGGCTCGCCCGCGGAGTCCTCGGCGTCCGGTGCGGGCGACGACGACGCCGAGGCCGGCACGCCGGCGCGGGACGCCTCCGACGGCAGGACCCCTGCCCAGGTGGCGCGCGCCGCGTCGACGCACTCCGCCGACGACGAGGCCGAGGCCGGCACCCCGGCCGAGGACACCCCGGCCCGGTCGCAGGCCTGAGCCGCAGCCCTCGGGCACCACGAGGCCCCCGCGTCGCGCGACGCGGGGGCCTCGTCGTCTGCCGGGCGTCAGCCCGTCGTGCCGGAGCGGCGTCAGCCGTGCGCGGCCCGGTGGTGCAGGTCCGCGAGGGCCTTCGCGACGGCCGCGGGCTCCTCGAGGGCCGTCAGGTGGCCGGCGTTCGGCACCACCGTCAGGACACCGTGACGGGCCGCCTCCACCATGTGGCGGGCGTCGTCGACCGGGGTGATGTCGTCCTCGGCGCCGACCACGACGGCCACGGGCCCGTCGAAGTCGGCGAGCGCGGCGGTGCGGTCCGGGCGGGCCGCCATGGCCCGCTGGGCCCAGGCCACGCCGGTCGGGGACTGGCTGCGGATCCAGTGGTCGACGGTCGGGTAGAGGGCACGACGCTCGAGCTCGCTGGTCGGGCCGAGGAGCTTGGCGGGCATGCCGCGCACGGCGTCCACGGTCTGGGTGTCCTCGACGTCCCGCGCGATCTTGCGGCGGTTGTCCCGCGCCTCGGGCGTGTCCGCGGTGGCCTTCGTGTCGACCAGCCCCAGACCGTGCACGAAGTCGCCGTGCCGCTCGGCGAGGGCGAGCGCGACGTAGCCGCCCATCGAGAGCCCCACGACGACCGCGTTGCCCTCCCCCTGGGCCCGCAGGGTGGCGTGCACGGCGTCGGCCGCCGCGTCGAGCGACGGGGGCAGGTGGTCGAGGTCGCTGTGCCCCTGACCCGGCAGGTCGACGCCGATGACACGGATCCCGGCCGGCAGGGCTTCGGCCACCGGCCGCCACATCCGCAGGTCCAGCGGGAAGCCGTGCAGCAGCACGAGCGGTGGACCGGCTCCGTCGCGCAGAACGGTCGTGGCCAGGTGCGGTCGCGTCATCGGTCCCTCATCCTCTCGTGGTGGCAGGGGCGACGTCCGAGGCCTGCTCGACGTCGCCGTCGTAGTGGGTGGGCAGCGGGTCGTGACCCGGCAGCACGTGCTGGACGATCTCGTCGAGCACGCGGCGCACCGCCGGCTCGCCGACGCAGAGATGCTTGGCGCCGTCGACGCCGATGACCTCGGCCTGCGGCACGCGGGCGAACCGCTCGCGGGCCTCGGCGGGCTGCAGGTAGTCGTCGAGCTCCGGGACCAGGACCACGAGCGGTTTGCCGAACTCGGCCCACCGGTCCAGGTCGGCGTCGGTGGCGCGGTGCAGCGGCGGCGAGAGCAGGATCGCGCCCTCGATGCTCGGGTCGGCGCCGTGCTTGAGCACCAGCTCGGTGCCGAAGGACCAGCCGACGAGCCACGGGCGGGGCAGCTCGCGGAACTCGGCGAGCTCGAGCGCGGCCGCGACGTCGAACCTCTCGGCGTCACCGCCGTCGAACTCCCCCTCGGAGGTGCCGCGCGGCGAGGAGGTGCCGCGCGTGTTGAAGCGCAGGACGGCGAGGTCGGCGAGGGCGGGCAGCCGCCAGGCGGCCTTGCGGTAGACGTGGGAGTCCATGTACCCGCCGTGGGTGGGCAGCGGGTGCAGCGTCAGCAGGCTCGCCGCGGGGTCCTTCGCGGCGGGCAGCGCGAGCTCGCCGACGAGCGTCAGCCCGTCCGCGGTGTGCAGGTCGACGTCCTCGCGGCGGGCGGGCAGGACGGTCATCGAGCGGATCTGGTGGCCGGTGGCGGCGTCGTCGTTCATCGTCTCCAGCCTAGTTCGCGCCCGCGCTCCCGCCCGGTGGGGACGACGGCGCGGCCGGGCGCGGCTCCCCTGCTCAGAGCAGGCGTTCGCGCCGGTCGAAGCACGACCGGTGCCAGTGCCGACGCGCCTCCAGGCCGGCCTGCTCGCCGCCGACGACGTCGCGCTGCCACGCGACGACGTGCGCCGTGCCGGGAGGGATCGTCTGGTGGCACGCGGGGCACGTGTACGCCTTGTCGCCGCCCTTGACGCGGCGCACGGTCCACTCCCCGTCGCCGCCGCTGACGTGCCGGACGCCGCCGAGCGCCCGGTCGAGGTCGAGGGGCTGGTGCTGGGCGTTCCAGGGCCGCTTGCGCGAGGGTCGACGTGAGGGCATGGCACCCATTCTCGCGCGTCGGCCCGGAACCGGGAGGACGTCCCGACCGTTAGAGTGTCCCGGGTCCGTCGACCCGGACCAGCACTCCCCCGCGACCGAAGGGTCTCTCGTGAAGCTCCGTACCGCAGGCGTCGCCGCAGCGCTCGCCTCCACCCTCCTGCTCGCCTCGTGCTCCGACGGGGACGGGGAGACCGCCGACCCGTCGGCCTCGGCATCCGCGGAGACCGAGCAGTCCGCCGAGGCGACGGCACCGCCGGAGCCCACCGAGGAGGACGTGGCGGCGCTGGAGGCCGTCGAGGTCACGGGCGAGCCCGGTGAGGAGCCGGAGCTGTCCTACGACTCGATCGAGGTGTCCGTGCCGACCTCGCGGGTCGTCGACGAGGGTGACGGCGCCGAGATCGCCGAGGGCATGAAGGTCACGATGCAGTACGTGGCCTACGACGCCGCGGGCGAGCGGATCGGGTCGACCTGGGAGACCGACGCCCCCGAGAGCTTCTTCTTCGGCGAGGCGAACTACTCGCTGCTGACCGACCCGCTGGCCGGTCAGCAGGTCGGCGCGCGCATCCTGATCGCGAACCCCACCTACGACGCCGAGAGCAACCCGACCACCGTCGTCAACCTCATCGAGGTCACCGACGTCGTCGAGGTGCCGACCCGCGCCGAGGGCGAGGCCGTCGAGCCCGCCGAGGGCCTGCCGACCGTCTCCCTGGCCGACGACGGCACCCCGTCCGTCGAGATCCCCGACGGCTACGAGGCGCCCGACGAGCTCGTGGCCCAGACCCTGATCCGCGGTGACGGCGCCGAGGTCTCCGCCGACCAGACGGTGCGCGCCCACTACACCGGCTGGACCACCGACGGCGAGGTCTTCGACTCCTCCTGGGAGCGCGGCGAGCCCGCGTCCTTCTCCCTGCAGGCCGTCATCGAGGGCTGGACCGAGGGCCTGTCCGGCCAGACCGTCGGCAGCCAGGTGCTGCTCGTGATCCCCGCCGCGCAGGCCTACGGCGCCGAGGAGAGCGAGGACAACGAGCTCGCCGGTCAGGACCTGATCTTCGTCGTCGACATCCTCGACGCCTCCTGACCCTGCGCCTCCCGCGAAGTAGACAAACTCCCCCGCCAGGTAGGCAACTCCCCCGCGAGGTAGGCAAACCTCCGCCGAGGTAGGCAACTCCCCCGCGACGTGGGCGCACCGTCGACGACGCCCCCGCACCGCTCGAGGTGCGGGGGCGTCGTCGTCCACCGGCAGGCGGCCCGGACGTGCGAGGCGTGAGAACCTCGGATCCATGACGAGCACGGAGCGCGAGATCCTGACCTGGTCCGACTTCGGCACCGCGGCACGCCGGCTGGCCGAGGACGTCGTCGCCGACGGGTTCCGACCCGACGTCGTCGTCGCCGTGGCCCGCGGCGGGCTGGTGCCGGGCGGGGCCGTCGCCTACGCGCTGGGCACCAAGGGCGTCGGGACGATGAACGTCGAGTTCTACACCGACATCGGACGCACCCTCGACGACCCGCGCATCCTGCCGCCGCTGATGGACACCTCCGAGCTGCCCGGCTCCCGCGTGCTCGTCGTGGACGACGTCGCGGACTCGGGGCGGACGCTGGAGCTGGTCATGCGCAAGCTGGGCGAACGCGGTGCCGACGCACGCTCGGCCGTCCTGTACACCAAACCACGCTCGATCATCCGGCCCGACTACTCCTGGCGGGAGACGGACCTGTGGATCACGTTCCCCTGGTCCGCCGAACCGCCGGTCGAGGGCGCCGCGCCCGACGTCGTGGCGTGAGGCCGGGGCCCGGTACGACGACGGGCCGCGCCCCGGTGGAGCGCGACCCGTCTCAGCGGACGTGCGAGCCGATCACTCGATCGTGATCCGCCCCTCCCCGCCACGCGGGTAGTCGGCCTGGCTGACGACCCCGCCGAGACCGTCGACCAGGAAGTTCTCGAGGGACTGCTGGTCGGAGACACCGATGGTCGTGTTCTCGAGCGTCGGGTAGGCGTCCCCGCCGTTCAGCGAGAAGTTCAGGCCGGCGACGTCGACCGTGCCGTCGATCGACACGCCGTCCTCGACCAGCACCGTCCCGTCGTCCAGCACGACCGAGCGGACCCGCTCACCCGGGGCGAACTGCTCACCGGTGGACTGGTCCGCGTCGCGAGCCGGGAAGGAGGTGTCGACGGTGTAGCTGAAGCCGGCGGCCTGGACGAACGCGCCGTCCCCGGACTCGGGGAGACGGAAGGCACCCTCCTCCAGGATCTGGCGGAACGTCTCGACCGGCACGTCCTCGGCGATGGCGACGAAGTTGCCGAACGGCTGCAGCCGGAACGTGTCGGCGACCGAGACGGGACCGGCCTCCTGGTCGATCTCGCCGCGGATGCCGCCACCGTTCTGGATCGCCACCTGCGGGGCGTCCAGACCGAAGTCGGCGGCCGCCTGCTGCGCGGTCCACAGGTGGGCGTCGGCGATCAGGTTGCCGCAGTTCGCCTCGACACCGCGCACCTCGCTGCGCTCGCAGTCGAGGACCACGTCGCTGGTCGCCACGATGTCCTCGGCCAGAGCGGCCTCGTACGCCGCCACCGGCCGCTCGATCTTGCGCTCGGCCTTCCAGCTCGTGCCCACGGCCTCGGCACCGGTGTCGGTGACGACCTTGATGCCCGAGTCGCCGCCGTCGATGCCGACGACGTCACCCTTCTTGTCGAACGTGACCTCCAGCTGGCCGACGTACCGGTAGTTGCCGGGGGTCGTCACCACCGGCACCTCGGTGCCGTCCGCGTCCGTGGCGATCTGGGGGTACTCGCCGTACACGTCGTCGGCGTCCCCCGGGAAGAGCTGGGTCGAGTCGTCGGCGAGGATCTCGTCGCCGCCGCCGCCGATGACGACGTCGACGTCGGTCAGCGAGCCGACCAGCTCGAGCTCGCTGCTCAGCCCCTGCAGGTGCGAGACCAGGATGATCTTGTCCACCCCGCGCTCGGTGAGCGCGTCGACCTGCTCCTGCGCGATCCCGGCGAGGTCGGTCAGGACCTCGACGTCGCCCGGCGAGGAGATCGTCGGCAGCGACGGCGTGGTCAGGCCGACGACGCCGATCTTCTCGCCGCGCTCGCGGACCACCGTGCTGGGGACCAGCTGGCGCAGACCCGCCAGGGAGTCCTCCGCCGAGTAGTCGAGGTTGGCGGAGACGAACGGGGTGCGCTTGACGTCGCGCACGAGCTCGCCGAACACGCCCGGACCGAAGTCGAACTCGTGGTTGCCCACACCGAGCGCGTCGTAGCCGATCAGGTTCTGGGCCACGGCGTCGTAGAACGGCGCGCCCTCCTCGCGCGAGGCCTGGAACGTCGTGCCGGCGAGGAAGTTGTCCCCGGAGTTCAGCGTGACGACACCGCGCTTGAACGACTCGCCGCGGTCGTAGTTGAGGTACGAGCGCCACCGCAGGGTGTCGACCTTGCGGACGAAACGGGCGATGCCGCCGTACTCGGCGTCGTCGACCTCCGTCGGCAGCAGGCTCGACTCGCCGTCGTTGTTGTGCAGGATCGTCAGGGTGAAGTCGGCGCCGCTGTGGCCGTGACGCCGGTCGCGGTCGCCGGCCACTGCTGGCGAGGCCAGCCCGGCGGTGAGAGCGACGGCGCCGAGGGCCGCGGCTGCGGGGATGAGTCGGCTGCGGAGTGAGGACACGTTTCTCCTTCGACGGAGGCGGGCTCCGGGAGCAGGGTTCGTTCGACCTTCGCTATTCAGGCACAGGATCTGCACCATGTCCAGGCTCACGGGCGCATCGTCGCGAAGAGTTCTCCGCCGGTTCAGCCGCTCCGTGGCCGGCACCCGGGCCGGTCCGCGGTCGGGACGTCAGAAGTCCCAGTCGTCGTCCGTGGTCTCCACGGCCTTGCCGATCACGTACGAGGAACCGGACCCGGAGAAGAAGTCGTGGTTCTCGTCCGCGTTCGGGCTCAGCGCCGCGAGGATCGCCGGGTTGACGTCGGTCTCGTCCTTGGGGAACAGGCCCTCGTAGCCGAGGTTCATCAGCGCCTTGTTGGCGTTGTACCGCAGGAACTTCTTGACGTCCTCGGTGAGCCCCAGCTCGCCGTACAACGACTCGGTGTACTCCACCTCGTTCTCGTACAGCTCGAAGAGGAGCTCGAAGGTGTAGCCCTTCATCTCCTCCTGCTCGGCAGCCGAGAGCTTGGCCAGCCCCTTCTGGTACTTGTAGCCGATGTAGTACCCGTGGACGGCCTCGTCGCGGATGATGAGGCGGATGACGTCGGCCGTGTTCGTCAGCTTGGCGCGGCTCGACCAGTACATCGGGGCGTAGAAGCCCGAGTAGAACAGGAACGACTCGAGCATGGTCGAGGCGACCTTGCGCTTGAGGGGGTCGTCGCCGCGGTAGTACTCGAGGACGATCTCGGCCTTGCGCTGCAGGTGCGGGTTCTGCTCGGACCAGGCGAAGGCCTCGTCGATCTCCTTGGTGGAGATCAGCGTGGAGAAGATCGACGAGTAGCTCTTGGCGTGCACCGACTCCATGAACGCGATGTTGGTGTACACCGCCTCCTCGTGCGGGGTCAGCGCGTCCGGGATCAGGGAGACCGCCCCGACCGTGCCCTGGATCGTGTCCAGCAGCGTGAGACCGGTGAACACCCGGGTGGTCATGAGCTTCTCCGCCTCGGAGAGGGTGTTCCAGGACTGGATGTCGTTGGACACCGGAACCTTCTCCGGCAACCAGAAGTTGCCGACCAGCCGGTCCCACACCTCCAGGTCCTTCTCGTCCTGCAGGCGGTTCCAGTTGATCGCGCTGACGCGGTCGATGAGCTTGAGCTGTCCGGTGGGTGCCATGGCGGTTCCTTCGAGGTGCGCGGCGGTTCGGGGACGGAGGTGCGGAGGCGTCACAGCATGCAGCTGACGCAGCCCTCGATCTCGGTCCCCTCGAGCGCCAGCTGGCGCAGGCGGATGTAGTAGAGCGTCTTGATGCCCTTGCGCCAGGCGTAGATCTGCGCCTTGTTGACGTCGCGGGTGGTGACCGTGTCCGGGAAGAACAGGGTGAGCGACAGGCCCTGGTCCACGTGCTGCGTGGCCGCGGCGTAGGTGTCGATGATCTTCTCGTACCCGATCTCGTACGCGTCCTGGTAGTACTCCAGGTTGTCGTTCGTCATGTACGGCGCCGGGTAGTAGGCGCGGCCGAGCTTGCCTTCCTTGCGGATCTCGATCTTCGCCGCCACCGGGTGGATCGACGACGTCGAGTGGTTGATGTAGCTGATCGACCCGGTCGGGGGCACCGCCTGGAGGTTCTGGTTGTAGATCCCGTGCTGCATGACGGACGCCTTGAGCGCGCGCCAGTCGTCCTGCGTCGGCACGTGCACGCCGGCGTCGGCGAACAGCCCGGCCACCCGCTCGGTCGCGGGCTTCCACTCGGCGTCGGTGTACTTGTCGAAGTACTCGCCCGAGGCGTACGCCGAGTCCGCGAACCCGCCGAACGCCCGGCCACGCTCCTTCGCGAGCCGGTTGGAGGCCGCGATCGCGTGGTAGGCGACGGTGTAGAAGTAGATGTTGGTGAAGTCGATGCCCTCGGTCGACCCGTAGTGGATCCGCTCGCGCGCGAGGTAGCCGTGCAGGTTCATCTGGCCAAGGCCGATGGCGTGACCGAGCTCGTTCGCCTTCTTCACCGACGGCACCGACTCGATGCTCGTCTGGTCCGACACGGCGGTGAGCGCCCGGATCGCGGTGTCGATGGTGTGCCCGAAGTCGGGCGAGTCCATCGTCCTGGCGATGTTCAACGACCCGAGGTTGCAGGAGATGTCCCGGCCGACCTCGTCGTACGACAGGTCCTCGTTGAAGGTCGACGCGGTGGAGACCTGGAGGATCTCCGAGCACAGGTTCGAGTGCGTGATGCGGCCGGCGATCGGGTTCGCCCGGTTCACGGTGTCCTCGAACATCACGTACGGGTAGCCGGACTCGAACTGCAGCTCCGCGATCGTCTGGAAGAAGTCGCGCGCCTTGATCGTCTTCTTGGTGATGCGGTCGTCGGCGACGAGCTCGTCGTACTTCTCGGTGATCGAGATGTCGGCGAACGGCTTGCCGTACACGCGCTCGACGTCGTACGGGCTGAACAGGTGCATGTCCTCGTTGCGCTTGGCCAGCTCGAACGTGATGTCCGGGATGACGACGCCGAGCGAGAGGGTCTTGATGCGGATCTTCTCGTCGGCGTTCTCGCGCTTGGTGTCGAGGAACCTCAGGATGTCGGGGTGGTGGGCGTGCAGGTAGACGGCGCCGGCGCCCTGGCGCGCCCCGAGCTGGTTGGCGTAGGAGAACGAGTCCTCCAGCAGCTTCATCACGGGGATGACGCCCGAGGACTGGTTCTGGATGTGCTTGATGGGCGCGCCGTGCTCGCGCACGTTGCTGAGCAGCAGGGCGACGCCGCCGCCGCGCTTGGAGAGCTGCAGGGCGGAGTTGATGCCGCGCGCGATGGACTCCATGTTGTCCTCGATGCGCAGCAGGAAGCAGGACACGGGCTCGCCGCGCTGCGCCTTGCCCACGTTGAGGAACGTCGGGGTCGCGGGCTGGAACCGCCCGGCGATGACCTCGTCGACGATGTCGCGGGCGACCTGCTCGTCGCCGTCCGCCAGGCCGAGGGCGACCATCGAGACGCGGTCCTCGAACCGCTCGAGATACTTCTTGCCGTCGAACGTCTTGAGCGTGTACGACGTGTAGTACTTGAACGCGCCGAGGAACGACTCGAACCGAAAGTCCGCGGCGTACGCCCGCTGGAACAGCTCCTTGACGAACGCCCGGGAGTACTTGGCCAGCACGGCGGGGTCGTAGTACTTGTTCTCGACCAGGTGGTCGAGCTTGGCGTCCAGCGTCTCGAACTCGATCGTGTTGGGCAGCACGTGCTGGCGGAAGTACGCCGCCGCGGCCTCCCGATCCTTCTCGAACTGGATCTTCCCGTCCGGACCGTAGAGGTTCAGCATCGCGTTGAGCGCGTGGTAGTCGAGCTCGGACTGCTGCAGCGTCACGCTCCCGGTCTGCTCCGGAGCGTCGGCGGAGGTTGCGCTCACGCCGAGATCAGTGACTGTCGTTGCCAAAATCGTCCCAATCCGTCACGGACGCGCTGGGCGTCCTCGGCCGTCCCGAGAAGTTCGAAGGCGTACAGGTAGGGCACCTGGCACTTCGCGGAGATGATGTCGCCGGCGATGCAGTAGGCAGCGCCGAAGTTGGTGTTGCCCGCGGCCACGACGCCGCGGATCAGGGATCGGTTCCCCACGTCCCCGAGGAACTTGCGCACCTGCCGCGGGACGGCACCGCCCTCGTTGCCCCCGCCGTAGGTAGGGGCCATCAGGACGTACGGTTCGTCGACGGTCAGGAAGCCGTCGGCCGGACGCAGCGGGATGCGGTGGACCGACATCCCGAGCTCTTCCAGCCCGAGGCGCTGGACGAAGCGGTGCGTGTTCTCCGAGACGCTGGAGAAGTAGACGAGCGATCCCATGTCACGCTCCCCCCGTCGGTCGTGCTGCGGTGGAGCCGGCCCGGTCGCCGACGACGTCGGGGACCGGGCCGGGGTCGAGGGTCAGGCCGAGACGGCCTGCTGCGCCGCGACGGCGCTGATCTGGTCGGGACGGAAGCCCGACCAGTGGGTGTCGCCGGCGACGACGACCGGCGCCTGCAGGTAGCCGAGCCCACGGACCATCTCGAGCGCGTCGGCGTCCTGCGTGATGTCGACGACGTCGTACTCCACGCCCTTGCGGTCGAGGGCACGGTAGGTCGCGTCGCACTGCACGCAGGCCGGCTTGCTGTAGACCGTGACGCTCATGTCGCACTCCCTGTCTCGCCGCCCGATCGGCGGTCGTCCGATGTCCCGAGTTCTGCTCCGACGAGCTCCGGGAGCTGCCGTCCGACCCCGCGAAGCCCTCCGCGAGAGCCTCCGACCTGGGACGACACCGGTGGAACTACGCCGATGTTCTTTCCGTCGGAGCCTGGGGCTGCGACGTGTCCCCAACACTACACCTAGTGTTCGGCGGCCGCTCGCCCACGACATGTTGTGGTTCACACGGGTGTGATTTCGCCCGTGTGATTCGTCCGGAATCGCCGGTACGGGCCACCTCGACGACGCCTGGGACCACCTTCTCACCCGCCTCCGACACCGCGGTCGTCCACCGCCGCGTGCACCGGCCCGACGGCTCCCGGGGCGCAGGTTCGCGCGGCGCGGCACCCGTCGTCCACACCCGGTGGACGACGATGGTCCACAGGCTGTGCAGATCCGGTCCGGGGCCCGCACGACCCCGGCTCAGATCTTCCTCACACCTCGGCGCCCGGCGTGTCAGAGGACCGGTTGCGCCTCGAACACCGCCGGGAGCCGACCGGTCCGGGCCAGGCGGGCGAACCAGTGGGCCGAGTCCTTCCAGGTGCGCTCGCCCGTGTCGTAGTCGACGCGGAGCAGGCCGAACCTCTTCGAGTAGCCGTAGGCCCACTCGAAGTTGTCCATGAGCGACCAGGCGAAGTAGCCGCGCACGTCCGCACCCGCGTCGATCGCCGCACCGACGGCCGCCACGTGGTCGCGCAGGTAGGCGATGCGCGCGACGTCGTGCACCCGGTCGATCCCGAGCGCCGTGTCGGGCACGACGACGTCGTCGAACGCCGCGCCGTTCTCCGTCACCGCCAGCGGCTGGTCCGGGTAGCGCTCGTGCAGCGAGACCAGCAGCTCCGTCAGCCCCGCCGGCTCCACGTTCCAGCCCATCGCGGTGTGCGGACCGGGCTGAGGCAGGAACTCGACGTCGTCCGCGGCGACCCAGGGCGAGGTCACGGTCGTCCTGTGCCCGTCGGCGCGCACCGGCTCGCCGTTGCCGGAGAACCGCCGCACCCGGGTCGACGAGTAGTAGTTCACCCCGAGCACGTCGATCGGCTGCCGCGTGACGTCGAGGTCGCCGTCGCGCACGAACGACCAGTCCGAGACGTCCGCGGTGTCGGCGAGCACGTCGTCGGGGTAGGCGCCCTCGAGCAGCGGGCCCAGCAACACCCGGTTGGCGAGGCCGTCGACCTGGCGCACGGCGTCGGCGTCCTGGTCCGAGGCGGTCGCGGCGCGGAAGACGTGCAGGTTCAGCGTGATCGAGCACTGCGCCCCGGGCAGCTCCTCGCGGATCGCACGCACCGCCAGGCCGTGCGCGAGGTTCAGGTGGTGCACCGCCGCGAGCGCCGACGCCGGCTCGGTCCGTCCGGGAGCGTGCACGCCGGAGGCATACCCGAGATAGGCGCTGCACCACGGCTCGTTGAGCGTCGTCCACGTCGCGACGCGTTCCCCGAGCTCGCGGGCCATGGCCCGGGCGTAGTCGGCGAACGCCTCGGCCGTCTCCCGCACGGCCCACCCGCCGGCGTCCTCGAGCTCCTGGGGCAGGTCCCAGTGGTAGAGCGTCACGAAGGGGGTGATCCCCTTGCTCCGCAGCGCGTCGAGCAGGTCGCGGTAGAAGGCGACGCCCTCGGGGTTCAGCGGTCCGCGACCGCCGGGCTGGACCCGGGGCCAGGAGATCGACAGGCGGTAGCCGCCGACGCCGAGGCGCTCGAGGTGGTCGACGTCCTCACGCCACCGGTGGTAGTGGTCGCAGGCGACGTCGCCGGTGTCGCCGCCCTGCACAGCGCCGGGGACGCGGCACAGCGTGTCCCAGATCGACGGTCCGCGACCGCCCTCGGTGGCGCCGCCCTCGATCTGGTAGGCCGCGGTGGCGGTCCCCCACAGGAAGTCCTGGCCGAACGTGCCGGCGTTGATGGTGCTCACAGCTGGCTCCTCACCTCTCCGGGCCGACGTGCTCGGCCCGACGCTCACCCGACCGCTGCGCGACCCGATCAGACGGGCCGGCCGCCCCGGCACACGTGCTGCACCCGCAGGTCCCGGTCGGTCACGACGACGTCGGCGCGGCGCCCGGCGACCAGACCGCCGACGTCGTCGCGGCCGAGCACGCCCGCGGGGACCCACGAGGCGCAGCGCACCGCCGTCACCAGCGGCAGGCCGGCGTCCACGACCGCGCTGCGCACCACGTCGACCAGGTGCGCGGTCCCGCCGGCGATGGCGCCGTTGCCGGGGTCCTCGGGGTCGGTCAGGCGCGCGACGCCGTCGGTCACCGTCACGTCCTGGGGACCGAGCCGGTAGGCCCCGTCGGCCATCCCGGCCGCACCCATGGCATCGGTGACCAGGGCGACCTGGTCCGCGCCCACCGTCTCCGTCACGGTCCGCACCGTCGCCGGATCGAGGTGCACGCCGTCGCCGATCAGCTCGACGACCAGGTCGCCCCGCGACGCCGCCGCGAGACAGGCGGCGATCGGCCCGGGGTCCCGGTGGTGCAGCGGGCGCATCCCGTTGAACAGGTGCGTGGCGGTCATCCGGCGGCGAGGTCCGGGCGCCTCGGCCAGGGCACCGAGGACCTGGCCCACCAGGTCCTCGGCCTGCGCGGTGCTGCTGTCGGTGTGCCCGAGCGACGGGATCACGCCAGCCTGCACGAGCGCGACCGCCGCCCCGCCGGGCCCCCCGACGCCGTCGACGTCGGGTGCGACGGTCATCGTCCGCAGGTGGCCACGGGCCGCCTCCACGAGCTCGCGCACGAGCGTGACGTCGCCGGGGATCAGGTAGCGCGGGTCCTGGGCGCCGCACCGCGCGGCCGCGAGGAACGGCCCCTCGGCGTGGATGCCGTCGATCTCGCCGGCCTCGGCCAGGCCGCTCAGCAGCTCGAGCTGGCGCAGGAGCGTCTCCGTGGGAGCCGTGACCAGGGATGCGAGCAGCGTCGTCGTCCCGTGCGTCCGGTGCTCGACGACGGCGCGCAGGGCCTCGGCCGCGTCGGCGGCGTCGGGGAAGCCCGCTCCCCCGCCGCCGTGGTTGTGCAGGTCGACCAGCCCGGGAAGCACGTACGTGCCGGGCGGGGGCTCCTCCGCCGCGGCGACCTCGTCGCCCACACCGGCCCCCGCGGCCTCCTCGAGCGGCCCGACCCACACGATCGTGCCGTCGGCCACCACGACCGCGCCGTCGGGGACGACGGCGTCGGGGGTGACGACGTCTCCGCGCAGGGCGAAGACCTGGGGCGGTTCCGGGACGAGGACGTCGGTGTCGCGATCGCTGGTCATGGACCCATCCTGCCCCACCGGTCGGGCATTAGGAAGCAGTCCTGCCTAACGTCTCAGAAGAGCCGCGACCCCGGGTCGTCGACCCCACGCATCGCGTCGTAGTCGAGCACCAGGCAGTCGATCCCCCGGTCGGTGGCGAGCACCCGGGCCTGCGGCTTGATCTCCTGAGCGGCGAACACACCTCGCACCGGCGCCAGCAGCGGGTCCCGGTTGAGCAGATCCAGGTAGCGCGTCAGCTGTTCGACCCCGTCGATCTCGCCACGACGCTTGATCTCCACCGCGACCGACGCGCCGTCCGCGTCCCGGGCGAGGATGTCCACCGGCCCGATCGCCGTCATGTACTCCCGGCGCACGAGCGAGTGCCCCGCACCGAGCAGGTCGATCTGGGCGGCGAGCAGCTCCTGCAGGTGCGCCTCCACCCCGTCCTTCACCAGGCCGGGGTCGACGCCGAGCTCGTGCGCGGAGTCGTGCAGCACCTCGTACAGCTCGATCTCGAGCCGGTCGTCGGACTTCTGGTGCTGCACCGCCCAGACCTCGACCACGCCGCGCTCGACGGCCTCCGGCTCCGGCTCGCGGACCGCCGTCGTGCAGGGCGGGCTCATCCAGTTCAACGGCTTGTACGACCCGCCGTCGGAGTGCAGCAGCACGCTGCCGTCCGCCTTGACGAGCAGCAGCCGGGTAGCCGGCGGCAGATGAGCGGTCAGCCGACCCGTGTACCGGGCCGAGCAGCGGGCGACGACGAGACGCACAGAACTCCTCGAGGGAACAGGTCAGACGACGAGGTCGCGGCGACCCGGGGGTGCGGACTCCAGCCACGACGCCAGGCCCGAGTACGCCCCGGGCGACATCGTCAGCTCGAAGTCCGTGCCGTCGTAACGGCAGCGGACCAGGACCAGGTCGGGCTGTCCGGCCTGGTCGAGCGAGACCCGGCCGGTGATCGCGAGCCGGTCACGCTGCCACGTCCGCGCCGGGCGGGGGGCCAGCGACCAGCAGCGCCACCAGTCGATGCGTCCCGCGCCGTACTGGGCGATACCGACCGACCAGGCGGCCTGCGGCCGGCTGCCGGCCCGGGCGCTGCACTGGAACGACCCGACCCGGTGCGACAGGGTACGCAGCCGGGACGCCCCGGCCAGCGCGACCAGGACCAGCACGAGCAGCACGACGCCGAGCGCCACGAGCACGTACTGACCCATCTCGCGATCCGTCCCTCAGGCTCGCGTCCCCGCGTGGCCGCCGACCTCGGAGAGGTCGTCGACCACGAGCGTGACGACGTCGTCGTCGACGGACACGAACCCGCCGCTGACCTGAGCCTCGACCGCGACCTGGCCCGGTGCGGTGGAGACCTTGACGGTGCCGGGGCGCAGCACCGCGAGCAGCGGCGTGTGTCCGGCGAGGATGCCGATCTGACCGTCGGCGGACGGGGCGCTGACCTCGCGCGCCGCGCCGGACCAGACCTTGCGGTCGGCCGCGACGAGATCGACGTTCAGTTCTGCCATGTCGGGCTCCAGGGTTCTTCAGTCGAGGGTGGTACGGCGTCGCCCCACCGGTCCGTACGGTACACGGCAGGGCGACGCCGTCGAGAGGGGCGACGCGGTCGTCAGGCCCCGTACTCCTTCTGGATGCGCGCCCAGTTGCGCTCGAGGTCCTCGAGACCACCGATGTTGTAGAAGGCCTGCTCGGCCACGTGGTCGTACTCGCCCTCGGTGATCTTCTTGAACGCCTCGACCGTCTCGCTCAGCGGCACCGTGGAACCCTCGACACCGGTGAACTTCTTGGCCATGTAGGTGTTCTGGGAGAGGAACTGCTGGATGCGGCGCGCACGGGCCACCAGCGTCTTGTCCTCCTCCGAGAGCTCGTCGACACCGAGGATCGCGATGATGTCCTGCAGCTCCTTGTTGCGCTGCAGGATCTGCTTGACCGCCGTGGCGACCTCGTAGTGCTCCTGGCCCACGTACCGCGGGTCGAGGATGCGCGAGGTGGAGGTCAGCGGGTCGATCGCCGGGTACAGACCCTGCGAGGCGATCTCGCGCGAGAGCTCCGTCGTGGCGTCCAGGTGGGCGAACGTCGTCGCCGGCGCCGGGTCGGTGTAGTCGTCCGCGGGCACGTAGATCGCCTGCAGCGAGGTGATGGAGTGACCACGCGTGGACGTGATGCGCTCCTGCAGCAGACCCATCTCGTCGGCGAGGTTCGGCTGGTAGCCCACGGCGGACGGCATGCGGCCGAGCAGCGTGGAGACCTCGGAACCCGCCTGCGTGAAGCGGAAGATGTTGTCGATGAACAGCAGCACGTCCTGCTTCTTGACGTCGCGGAAGTACTCCGCCATCGTCAGCGCGGACAGGGCGACGCGCAGACGCGTGCCCGGCGGCTCGTCCATCTGGCCGAAGACCAGGGCCGTCTTGTCGAAGACGCCGGCCTCGTCCATCTCGTGGATCAGGTCGTTGCCCTCACGGGTGCGCTCGCCGACGCCGGCGAACACGGAGACACCGCCGTGGTCCTGGGCGACACGCTGGATCATCTCCTGGATGAGGACCGTCTTGCCGACGCCCGCACCACCGAAGAGACCGATCTTTCCACCCTGCACGTACGGGGTGAGCAGGTCGATCGACTTGATGCCCGTCTCGAACATCTGCGTCTTCGACTCGAGCTGGTCGAACGCCGGCGGCTTGCGGTGGATCGGCCAGCGCTCGGTGACCTCGATCTGCTCGCCCTCGGCGAGGTTCAGGACCTCGCCGGTGACGTTGAAGACCTTGCCCTTGGTGACGTCGCCGACGGGCACCGAGATGGGCTCGCCCGTGTCGGTGACGACCGCGCCGCGGACCAGGCCGTCGGTCGGCTTGAGGGCGATGGCGCGCACGAGGGAGTCGCCCAGGTGCTGAGCGGTCTCGAGGGTCAGGGTGAAGGAGCTCTCGCCCTCGCCCTGGTTCGACAGGTCGATGTCGACCGTGAGCGCGTTGTAGATGTCGGGGATCGAGTCCTCGGGGAACTCGATGTCGACGACAGGGCCGATCACGCGTGCGACGCGGCCGGTGCCCGGCCCGGCGGGGGCCGCGCCCTGCGGCGATTCCACAGTGGTGGCGGTCATTGCTTGCCTCGCTTCGAAAGGTTCGGGTGTGAGTTCGTCGATCGACGGCGTCGGACGGGGGACGTCACGACGCCGCGAGGGCGTCAGCACCCGAGACGATCTCGCTGATCTCCTGGGTGATGTCCGCCTGGCGGGCCTGGTTCGCCAGGCGCGTGTAGTTGCGGATGATGTCCTCGGCGTTGTCCGTCGCGGTGTGCATCGCACGCTGGCGCGACGCCAGCTCGGACGCCGCCGACTCCAGCATGAAGCTGAAGATGCGGCTGCGCACGTACCGCGGCAGCAGGGCGTCCAGGACGCTCTCCGGCGACGGCTCGAAGTCGTACAGCGGCAGCGCGTCGTGCTCGCCGGGCGTCGCGACGCCCTCGACGACCTCGAGCGGGAGCATGCGCACGACCCGCGGGCGCTGGGTCACCATGTTCACGAACTGCGTGTAGACGACGTGCAGCTCGCTGACGCCCCCCTCGGCCTCCGGGGCCAGGAAGGCACCGAGCAGCGTGTCGGCGATGTCGCCGGCCACCTCGGACTCCGGGCTGTCGGACCCGTAGGACCACTGACCGGCCAGCTCGCGGTCCCGGTACTTGTAGTACGAGATCGCGCGACGCCCGGCGGCGTAGAGCGAGACCTGCTTGCCCTCGGCCGTCAGCCGGGCCACGAGCCGCTCCGACTCGCGGATGATGGCGGCCGAGTAGGACCCGGCCATGCCACGGTCCGAGGCGATGACCAGCACCGCGACGCGGTCGGTGTCGGTGCGCTCGGTGGTCAGCGGGTGATCGGTCGAGGTGTGCGTCGCCACGGCCGACACGGCGCGCGTGATCGCCCGCTCGTACGGCGCGGCGGCAGCCGTCCGGCCGCGCGCCTTGCCGATGCGGGACGCCGCGATCAGCTCCTGCGCGCGGAACATCTTCTTCAGCGACTGCGTCGACTTGATCCGCTGCTTGTAGACGCGCTGGGATCCTCCGGCCATACGATCAGCCCTTCTTCTGCACGACGAGCTGCTCCTGCTCGACGTCGGTGTCCCCGGACACGTCCTCGCCGCCGACGAGCGCCGAGCCGTCGCCCTTGAGGAACCCGTTGCGGAAGTCCTCCACGGCCGCGGCCAGGGCGTCCTCGGTCTCCTGCTCGAGCTTGCCGGTCTCCGTGATGGTGCTGAAGACGTCGGTGTTGCGGCGCAGGTGCTCCAGCAGCTCGGACTCGAACCGCTTGACGTCCGCGACGGGAACGTCGTCCAGCTTGCCCTTGGTGCCGGCCCAGATGGAGGCGACCTGCTCCTCGACCGGGTACGGGGTGTACTGGGGCTGCTTGAGCAGCTCCATGAGCACCGCACCGCGGGCCAGCTGGCCGCGCGACGCCGCGTCGAGGTCCGAGGCGAACATCGCGAAGGCCTCGAGCGAGCGGTACTGCGCCAGCTCGAGCTTCAGCGTGCCGGAGACCTTCTTCATGGCCTTGACCTGCGCGTCACCGCCGACTCGGGACACCGAGATGCCGACGTCGACGGCGGGGCGCTGGTCGGCGTTGAACAGGTCGGACTGCAGGAAGATCTGCCCGTCGGTGATGGAGATGACGTTGGTCGGGATGTAGGCCGACACGTCGTTCGCCTTGGTCTCGATGATCGGCAGACCGGTCATCGAGCCCGCGCCCATCTCGTCGGAGAGCTTGGCGCAGCGCTCCAGCAGCCGGGAGTGCAGGTAGAAGACGTCACCCGGGTAGGCCTCGCGGCCCGGCGGGCGGCGCAGCAGCAGCGACGTGGCGCGGTAGGCCTCGGCCTGCTTCGACAGGTCGTCGAAGATGATCAGCACGTGCTTGCCGGCGTACATCCAGTGCTGGCCGATGGCGGAACCGGTGTACGGCGCGAGGTACTTGAAGCCCGCCGGGTCCGACGCCGGGGCGGCCACGATCGTCGTGTACTCCAGCGCGCCGGCGTCCTCGAGCGCGCCGCGCACCGAGGCGATGGTCGAGCCCTTCTGGCCGACGGCGACGTAGATGCAGCGCACCTGCTTGTCCGGGTCGCCGGACTCCCAGTTGGCCTTCTGGTTGATGATCGTGTCGATCGCGATCGCGGTCTTGCCGGTCTGGCGGTCGCCGATGATCAGCTGACGCTGACCCCGGCCGACCGGGATCATCGAGTCGATCGCCTTGATGCCGGTCTGCAGCGGCTCGTGGACCGACTTGCGCTGCATGACGCCGGGCGCCTGCAGCTCGAGGGCGCGGCGGCCCTCGGACTCGATGTCGCCGAGACCGTCGACCGGGTTGCCCAGCGGGTCGACGACGCGACCCAGGTAGCCCTCGCCCACGGGGACCGAGAGCACCTCGCCGGTACGACGGACCTCCTGGCCCTCCTCGATCCCGGTGAACTCACCGAGGACGACGACACCGATCTCGCGGACGTCCAGGTTCTGCGCGAGGCCGAGCGTGCCGTCCTCGAAGCGCAGCAGCTCGTTCGCCATCGCGCCGGGCAGGCCCTCGACGTTCGCGATGCCGTCGGCGGCGAAGGTCACGCGGCCGACCTCCTCGGTCGCCGCTCCCTCGGGCTCGTAGGACTTCACGAAGCTGTCCAGTGCGGCGCGGATCTCCTCCGGCCGGATCGTCAGCTCAGCCATTGCTCTTCTCCTGTCGTGGCCGCAGGTGCGACCGAACGTTCATCTGCGCCGACCGGCGGCCGGCTGGGCGTCGTGTAGGTCAGCCGGCCAGCCGGCGACGGGCGTCGGCCAGGCGGGTCAGCACGGTGGAGTCGACGACGTCCGCGCCGACCTGGATTCGCAGCCCGCCGACGACGGCCGGGTCGACCGTCACGTTGAGCTGCACGGGACGGCCGTAGGCGCGCTCGAGGATGCCCCCGAGCCGCTCCTCCTGTGCCGCGGTGAGGACCGAGCCGCTCGTGACGGAGGCCACGAGACGGTGACGACGCTCGGCCGCGACGTCGCCGAACCAGGTCAGGCTCGGCACGAACCGGCGACCCCGCGGAGCGGTGGTCGCACGGCGGGCCAGCACGAGCGTGACCGGGTCGACCTTGCCGTCCAGCAGGTCGTCCACCAGGGCGGCACGACGGGACGCCTCGGTCGTCGGGTCGGAGAGCGCCTGCCGCACGTCACGCTGTCCCGCCAGTGCCCGCGTGAGCCGGAACAGCTCGTCCTCCACCGTCTCGAGGGCCTGCCTGGCCTCCGCACCGGCGAGCACGGCGTCGACGCCGAGCCGCTCGAGGGCGTCCGTCAGGTCGGCCTCGCTCGACCACCGTGACCGGGCCAGTCCGGAGACCAGGTCGATCACGCGCTCGTCGAAGCCGCCCGCCAGGACGGTACGGACCACCTGGGCCTTGTCGTCGCCCTCCCGCGAGGGGTCGGCGAGCGAGCGGCGCAGCGCACCGGACCCGTCCAACGCGGTCACGACGACGAACAGCTGCTCGCCGAGCGTGGTGGCGTCGGCACCCGCCGACCGCAGCACCGGCTCGAACCGCTCCTGGGCGGCTGCCAGCGATGCTCCGCTCGTGCCTCGCATCAGCCCTCCCTGGTGGCGTTCGTCGTCGCGGACTGCTCGGCCTCGAGCTCGTCGAGGAACCGGTCGACCACGCGCGACTGCCGGGCGCTGTCCTCGAGGGACTCGCCGACGATCTTGGACGCGAGCTCGGTGGCCAGGGTCCCGACCTCGGACCGCAGGGAGACCGCGGCGGACTGCCGCTCGGCCTCGATCTGACGGTGCGCGGTCTCGACGATGCGTGCCGCCTCGTCGTTCGCCTTGGCCTTGAGCTCGGCCACGATGGCGGTGCCCTCGGCCCGAGCCTCCTCACGCGTCCTGGCCGCCTCGGAGCGGGCCTCGGCGAGCTGCTGGTGGTACTCCGCCAGCGCCGCTGCCGCCTCCTCCTGCGCCTTCTCGGCCTTGGCCAGACCGCCCTCGATCTTCGCGGTGCGCTCGTCCAGGACGACCTGGAACTTGGGGAGCACGACCTTGTAGAACACGACGGCGATGACGATCATGACGACCGACGACCAGATGATGTCGTACCAGGCGGGGATGAAGAGGTCGATCCCCTCCGCCGTCGTCTCTTCGGCCGCCACGATCACCGGGGCGGCGAAGTTCGCCGCCGCCATCACGCGGCCGGGAAGAGGAAGCCGGCGACGAGGCCGAGCAGGGCGAGGAGCTCGACGAACGCGACACCGAGGAACATGGTGGCGCGCAGCTGGCCGGCGACCTCGGGCTGGCGGGCCATGCCCTCGATGGTCTTGCCGATGAGGATGCCGAGACCGATGCCCGGGCCGACCGCGGCGAGGCCGTAGCCGACAGCGTTGAGGTTACCGGTGACCTCGGCGAGGGTGGTGACGTCCACTGGGTTTCCTTCCGTTGGGCGTCGGACCGGGCGGCCCGACGTCGCTGACTTACGTCTGGGGTGGGTAGGTGGGCGTGTGCCGTCAGGGAGCCGATCCGGGGATCAGTGCTCCTCCTCCAGCGACAGGCTGATGTAGACCGCGGCGAGCAGGGCGAAGATGTACGCCTGCAGCAGCGCGACCAGGATCTCGAACAGGGTGACCGCGAAGCCGCCGGCGAGCGTGAGCACGCCGATGGCCTTCAGGGCCGGTGCCGCCTCGAGGAGGAAGAAGTGCGTCGCCGCGAAGCAGAGCACGAGCATGATGTGCCCGGCGATCATGTTGGCCGCGAGTCGCAGCGCGAGCGAGGCCGGCCGGACCACGAGGATCTGCAGCAGCTCGATCGGCGTGACGATGATGTAGATCGGCCACGGGATCCCGGGCGGGAAGAGGTTGTTCTTCAGGTAGCCGCCGAGCCCGTGCTTGCTGACGCCGACCCACCAGTAGGTCACGAAGACCCAGAGGGCGAGGACGATCGGCAGACCGATGCGGGCGGTGCCGGCCATGTTGAGGAACGGGATGATGCCCGTGATGTTGAACGCGAGGATCGACAGGAAGATCGTCGTCAGCATCGGGACGAAGCGCCGGGCGTTCGTCTTGCCGAGGATCTCCTCGGCGATCTGGACGCGGACGAAGTCGAGGATCATCTCGATCGCGCCCTGGAACCGCCCGGGCACGAGCTTGGCCCGACGAGCGGCGATCACGAAGACCGTGAGGAGCACGGCCGCCGCGACGATGCGGATGATCCAGATGCGGTCGATCTGGAAGATCGTGTCCTCGAAGAGGATCGCCGGCGGGAAGAACTCGTCGATGGACGGCACGTGGAAGCCGCCCTCACCCTCGGAGGCGGCGAGCAGCGTGGGGGTCGCTGAGGTGAACAGGAGGACTCCCGGTGGTCGAAGGTCGTTCGGCACGCCACGAGCATGTGGGCACACCGTCGGACCTGGCCGTCATGGATTCGCGCACAGCCTACTAGATGATCTGCCGTGGTCGAGCATCAAGACTGCTCGTCCCGGCCGGAATCCCGCGCCTTGTGAACTATGGCACTTGTGGAACTCGGAAGCGTGCCCGAGGCACCCGAGACGGTCGTCGCCCGGGTCGCGCCGTCCCGTCCCCGGAGGTCACGGCTGCACGTACGGCATCCGCGCGCCCCGCACCGCCTGGTAGTCCAGCAGCGCCGAACCCACCGCACCGACGGCCAGGACCACGAAGAGCACGTACGGGTCGTAGAAGTCCGCTCCACGCAGCAGCACGAGCACGACGACGAGCACCACGATCTTCGCCAGCCACGCGCCCATCACCGTCGCCGCCATCGTCGTCGGGGACTTGCCGACCGTGCGCTGCATCGACCAGATCGTCGTCGCGCAGAAGAACGCGGCCAGACCCGCGCCCACCAGTGCGCCCCACAGGCCCGCCGTCCCGGCCACGAGCCAGCCCACCAGTCCCCCGATCACGACGAGCCCGCCCACCAGGGCCAGCGTCGACCGCATCGCGCGGCGGAGCATCGTGCGCTCCGAGGCCTGCACCTCGTCGAAGGTCCGCCCGGGCACCTCAGCCGGTTCGCCCTGCGGGTCCGGAGTGGCGTTCTGCTCGGTCATGGTCGTGCTCCTTGGTCGGGACGGGGCTCGACATCCGGGTCGAGGAGGGTGCGGTCGCGCGGACGGTGCGCGACGACGGCGCGGACGTGGCGACGGGCAGCGTGCCGGAGGCGACGTCGTCGTCCAGGAACCGCCCGCGGGTCCGCAGCGGACCCAGCGTCATGCTCAACATCTCGACCAGTGCCGAGCAGCAGGCCGACTGGCTGCAGCGGGTACGACCGGACTACCTGCTGACCTATCCCTCGGCCTTGCGCGACCTGCTGCTGCATTGCCGCGCGGCGGGGATCGACCTTCCCGGCCTGCGCGAGGTGCGGACCCTCTCCGAGACGCTGCCACCGGAAACCCGCCAGCTCTGCCGGGAGGTCTGGGGCCTCGACATCACCGACGGCTACAGCTCCCAGGAGAACGGCCTGCTGGCGCTGCAGTGTCCCGACCATCCGCCGCACTATCACGTGCAGGCGGAGGCGGTGATCCTGGAGGTGCTGAACGAGGCCGGCGAGGCCTGCCGGCCGGGTGAGGTCGGCCAGGTGGTCGTGACCTCGCTGATGAACTTCGCCATGCCGCTCATCCGCTATGCCCTGGGCGACATGGCGGAGGTCGGCGGCCCCTGCCCCTGCGGCCGCGGCCTGCCGGTGCTGGCCCGCGTGCTGGGCCGCCTGCGCAACACCCTGACCTATCCCGACGGGCGGCGCGGCTGGCCGATGATGGGCGACATCTACCATGCCGGGGTCGAGGGCATCCGCCAGTACCAGATCCTGCAGCACGCCCCGGACGACATCGAGCTGAGGCTGGCCACGGCCGCGCTCCTGGGGCCGAGGGACGAGGCCCGGCTGCGGGACTGGCTGCACCAGCGCAGCGGCTATCCCTTCCGGGTCCGCTTCTCCTACCTGGAGGAGATTCCGCGTGGCCCCGGCGGCAAGTTCGAGACTTTCATCAGCCGGATTCCGGCCTCCTGAGGGACGAAACAGGGGATTGAACCCTGGCGCGGCGGCGCTATCATCGCGGCCAGCCAAATCCCTGCCGGAGACGACGCCCATGGCCACGGAGCCGACCGAAATCATCGATGTGGACACGCCGAAAGTGGCCTGCGACGGCGGCAAGGGCGCGTTGGGCCATCCGCGCGTCTTCCTCAACATGGAAGGCAAGGGCCAGATCGACTGCCCCTACTGCGGGCGGCGCTTCGTGCTGAAGCAGGGCGCGGCCGCCCCGGCCCACTAAGCCACGGCCCACTAAGGCGTCAGCAACCTGTCAGCTTCCAGGGGCGCCACCTGCCCTTGAGCGCTCGACTTCCCCGGGGGGCTCCGGCATTCTCCCGGGCATGACGAAAGCCCCCTACAAGCACCTCTATCTGGTCGACGGTTCCGGCTACATCTTCCGGGCCTACTTCGCCATTCCGCCGCGCAACACCTCCGAAGGTGTGCCGACCAACGCCACCTTCGGCTTCACCAACATGCTGGTGAAGCTGCTGCGCGACAGCGACGCCGACGCCATCGCCGTCATCTTCGACGCCTCGGGCAAGTCCTTCCGCAACGATATCTACGCCGACTACAAGGCGCACCGGCCGGAGCCGCCGGAAGACCTGATCCCGCAGTTCGCGGCGATCCGCGAGGCGACCCGTGCCTTCAACCTGCCCTGCATCGAGATGCAGGGCTACGAGGCCGACGACCTCATCGCCACCTACGCGCGCCTGGCCAAGGAAGCCGGGGTGGAGGTCACCGTCGTCTCCTCCGACAAGGACCTCATGCAGCTGGTCGACGGCGGCATCGCCATGCTCGATCCCATGAAGGACAAGAAGATCGGCTTCGAGGAGGTGAAGGAGAAGTTCGGCGTCACGCCCGACAAGGTGATCGATGTGCAGGCCCTGGCCGGCGATTCCACCGACAACGTGCCCGGCGTCCCCGGCATCGGCGTGAAGACCGCCGCGCAACTCATCGAGGAGTACGGCGACCTCGAGTCCCTGCTGGAACGCGCGGAAGAGATCAAGCAGCCAAAGCGGCGCGAGAAGCTGATCGAGAACGCCGAGCTGGCGCGCATTTCCAAGCAACTCGTCACCCTGGACCAGAACGCGCCGGTCGAGGACGACCTGGCGACCTTCGATCTGAAGCAGCCGGTGCCCGAGGACCTGCGCGCCTTCCTGGAGCGCTACGAGTTCCGCTCCCTGCTGCGCCGCCTTTCCGACCAGCTGGGCGAGGGC
>Ga0207735_100054_pt1 | contig 37054 bp, 33 predicted proteins | sample TtaePargueraPR_9_FD_187280 | JGI IMG/M metagenome (GOLD analysis project Ga0207735, IMG submission 187280) | Aerobic enrichment media microbial communities from Bioluminiscent Bay, La Parguera, Puerto Rico - Tt and E2 (1) (SPAdes) | ecosystem: Environmental > Aquatic > Marine > Unclassified ... | reverse complement strand
CCCAGCGCCGCCGCGGCGAGGGCGAGGTAGTACACCCACTGGTCGTGCGCGAGCGGCGCCCACCCGGGCGGTCCGCCGTCGACTGCGATGCCGCGGCTGCCGTGCGTGAGCGGCTCGAAGGCGCGGATCGCCGCGGGCGTGGCCATCGCGAGCGCGAGGGTCACGAGGCCGAGCTGCAGGCCGTGCAGCCGCAGCGCGGGCCTGCCCACCACGTACCCGACCGCGAAGGGCAGCGCGGCGGCAGCGACGAGCGACAGCGGCTGCGCGAGCCCCGCCTCGCCGCCGACAGCGACGGCGTACGCGCCGATCGCGAAGAACGCGGAGTGGCCCAGCGACACCTGGCCGCCGAAGCCCACCAGCAGGTTGAGCCCGAGACCGACGATGGTCCAGATCATCACCAGCGTGACCGTGAGGTTGACGTAGCTCGGGTTGACGAGCGGGACCGCGACCAGCGCGAGGCCGCCGCCGACCGCCGCGACCACCGCCAGCCAGCGTGGCGGCGTGAGCGGCGGGCGGGGCCGGCGCAGCCACTCGATTGCCGAGGTGCGGCGGGCGGGAGCGTCGCGCGCAGGTCGTGCCTCCGTGGCCGTCGCGTTCGCGTTCATACCCGCACCACCTCACGTCGTCCGAACAGTCCTTGGGGTCGCAGCAGCAGCACGGCCACGATGATGACCAGCGCGACCACCTGCTTGAAGTCGGAGCCGTGGGGCAGGTAGCTGCCCGCGAGGTTCTCGACGACGCCGACGACGATGCCGCCGACGAGCGCGCCGGGAGGCGACTCCAGTCCGCCGAGGGTGGCGGCCGCGAACGCGTAGATGAGGACCGGCGCCATCATTCCCGGGTGCAGGAAGAGCTCGGGCGCGATGAGCGTGCCCGCGAGCGCCCCGACCGCGCCCGCGATCGCCCAGCCCATGCTCATGGTGCGCCCGGTCGAGATGCCCGACAGCTCGGCCGACTCCGGCGCCGAGATCGCGGCGCGCATGCGCAGCCCGACGGGGGTGCGCTCGAACAGGACGCCGAGCCCGATGGCGACGACGAGGACCGTGAGCACGATGCCGATGTCCTGGCGGGAGACCGCGACGCCGAGCACCTCGATCGCCCCGGAGCCGAACAGCGCCGGGACCTCCTTGGTCTGATAGGTCCACGCCCAGCCGACGACGGCGTTGATCGCGATCATCAGCCCGAGTGTCACGATGATCAGGGGCAACGCCTGGTGGCGCCGCACCAGCGGGCGCACCAGCACACGTTCGGCGACCACCGACAGCGCCGCGAGCACGCCCATCGACGCGAGCAGCGCCGCCCAGATCGGCAGGCCCCACGCCGTGAGCTGCCACGACACGTACGCGCCGAGCAGGGCGAGCTCGCCCTGGGCGAAGTTGAGCGTCCGGGAGGCCCGGTAGACCAGGACGATCGCGAGCCCGAGAGCACCGTAGATCGCTCCCGTGGCGATGCCGTCGGCCAGCTGTTGGAGAAGCATCGGGGAGTCCCTTCACACGCCCAGGTAGGCCCGGCGCACGTCGTCGTTGTCGCGAAGCTCCGTGGCCGGGCCCCGCATGGTGATCCGGCCGCTCTCGATGACCAGCGCGTGGTCGGCGATGCCGAGCGCGAGCTGGGCGTTCTGCTCGACCAGGAGCATGGCGGTGCCCGTCTCGGCGCACAGCTCGTCGAGCGTGGCGAACAGGTCGGTCGTGATCTTGGGCGCGAGGCCCAGCGACGGCTCGTCCAGCAGCAGCAGCCGCGGCGCGGACATCAGCGCGCGGGCGATGGCCAGCAGCTGCTGCTCTCCGCCGCTGAGCCCGGAGGCGGGCCGCCCGCTGCGCTCGGCGAGCCGCGGGAACCGGTCCATCCAGCGGTCGGCGTCCATGGCCGCCGTCCGGTGCGGCCGGGTCGCGCCCCCGACGAGCAGGTTCTCGCGCACCGTCAGGTCGCCGAACGTGCCACGGCCCTGCGGGACGTGGGCGATCCCGGCGGCGGCCACGCGGTACGGCGGCAGGCCTACCAGCTCGTCGCCGCCGAGCCGGATCGAGCCGGTCACGTCGCACAGGCCGGAGATGGTGCGGAGCACGGTGGTCTTGCCGGCGCCGTTCGCACCGAGGATCACCGTGCGGCCGCCGGCGGGCACGTCGAAGGCGATGTCGCGCAGCACCGTGGCGGGGCCGTAGCCCGCGGCTGCGATGTCGACGGACAGCAGGCTCATGCGGGGCTTCCCAGGTAGGCGGCGACCACCTGCGGGTCGCGCGCGACCTCGTGCGGGTCGCCCTCCGCGATCAGCCTTCCGAAGTCGAGCACCGCCACGCGGTCGCACACGGACGTCACGAGCCCCATGTGGTGCTCGACCAGCAGGATCGACGCGCCTCGCTCGGCGGCGAGCCGTCGCAGCGTCGCGCCGAGCTCGGCTACCTCGCCGTGGACCAGCCCGTTGGCCGGTTCGTCGACCAGCAGCAGCCGCGGCTCGGCGATCAGCGCCCGGGCGAGCTCGATGCGCTTGAGCGTGCCGAACGGGAGGGTGCCGACGATGCGACCTGCGGCCTGGACGAGCCCCAGCTCCTCCAGCAGGGCCAGGGCGCGCCGTGTCACGTCTCGTTCGCTGCGACGGACCCGGGGCAGTGCGAGCGCCGTGGCCCACCAGCCGTCGGGGGAGGAGTGGTAGGCGCCAGCCATCACGTTCGCCAGGACTGTCTGGCTCGGCAGCAGCCCGATGTTCTGGAAGGTCCGTCCCACGCCGAGCGCCGCGATGCGGTGCCGGGGCAGGCCCACGACCTCGTGGCCGGCGACGCGGATGCTCCCGGACTGGGGCCGGTAGAGGCCGCCGATGCAGTTGAACAGGCTGGTCTTGCCGGCCCCGTTGGGGCCGATGAGCCCCACCACCTCGCCGTCGCCCACCGTGAGGCTGGGGCCGTCGAGGGCCGTCAGACCGCCGAATGCGAGGCGGACGTCGCGGACGTCGAGCAGTGCGGGCATGCGGTCCTCCTCGTGGTGTGGCGTGGGCGTCGACGGGCGGGGCGGGCCGACGGGCCCGCCCCGCTGCGTCAGTCGACGGTGTACGTGCCCTCGGTCACGTCCCATGTCTCGCCGTTGAACACCTGCACCGTGACCTCCTGGAACACGTACGGGTAGTCGGGGGTCGTGGTGATCGACACGGGCGCGAGGTCGAGCTCGAGGTCCTCGAACGACGTCGCCGCCGCGAGCAGCGCGTCGCGCGTGCATCCGTCCATCTGCGCGAGTGCCGCCTCGAGCAGCTGCGCCGTCTGGTAGCCCGCTGCGGCGGGGGCGAAGAACGCGTTGACGTCGTCCGGGTGTGCCGCGGCGAACGCGGTCCACGCGTCGAATCCCGGGTCCCCGGCGAGCGACGGATCCGTGATGTCCTTGGTGTAGCCGACCGCGACCGTGCCGTCGGCGGCCCCCTCGCCCGCGGGCTTGAGGAAGAACGTCGCGTCCGCAGCGGGCGCGTTGATGACCGTGGTCGCGTCCCAGCCGAGCTCGAGCTTCTTCTTGAGCGACTGCGTCGCGAATGCGCCGACCGCCCAGTTGAGGAAGATGTCGGCGTCGGACGCCGCGAGGGTCGTCACCTGGCTGTCGACGGACGCGCTCGCCACCTCGTACGGCTCCGCGGCGACGATCTCGATCCCGGTGCCTGCGAAGGCGGCCTCGAAGCCGGCGCGGATGCTCTCGCCGAAGTCGTCGTTCTGGTACAGGATCGCGGCGCTCGAGTCGGGGTGGTTCTCGACCAGGTACGCGGCGAGCGCCTCGACCTCGAAGCCGTACTGCGGCATGAAGCCCGTGGTCCACGGACCCTCCTCGGCGAGGGCGAGCAGGGCGTCGGTGCCCGTGCCGACGAACAGGTTGGGCACGCCTGCCTCGTTGACGTACGGCGCGACGCCGATCGCGGCGCCCGTGCCGAGCACGCCCGCGAGGGCGAAGACCTCCTCCTGCTCGACAAGTGAACGAACGTTCGCTGCGGTCTTGGCCGGGTCGTAGCCGTCGTCCAGCACGGTCACGACCACCTGGCGGGAGACGCCGTCCGCGAACTCGAGCCCGCCTGCGGCGTTGATGTCGTCGAAGTAGGTCTTCATGGTGGTGCCGATCGCGCCGTATGCCGCGGCGGCTCCCGACAACGGCAGGCTCGTGCCGATCGCGACCTCGGTGTCGGTGAACCCGGGGCTGCACTGCTCGGCCATGGCCGTGGCGGTCGGGTCGGCGGAGGAGCTCGCGTCCGGTGCCGTGCCGGCCTGGTCGCGACCCGCGCAGCCGGCAAGTGCCAGTGCGATCACGGCGACGCCCGCGGTCACGAGCGGGGCGGTGCGGCGGTGGTGGGCGGATGCTGGGGACATGGCTTCTCCTCGGATCTGTGCCGCATGTGCGGCGGGGGCCGGGCCGTGAGGCCGCGGGCGCGACGTTGCGCCCACCTCGGGCCTGGATGCATGGGCGCCGTCCGCCGATGGCGGACGGGCGCCGTCGACGCCGATGGCGGCGTCGGGCCGCGGTCGGGAAGCGTGCCGGGTGCCAGGTGCTCCGGGGTGCGTCACGGCCGTGCCTCCTACTCCTCGTTGAGCAGATAAGTTAATGGCAGTTCACATGGTATGTGGCGCAGCGGGGTGACGCAAGGGAGGGGGTGCGCCTGTGACGGATTCGTGACGTGCGCGTCAGGCGGGCAGCCGCGAGCGGTCGAACAGGGACAGCCGCTCGGCGAGGATCGTCTCGGCGTCCCGGACGATCCGGCGGACCACCTCGCCGGCGGGCGGCACGTCGTGGATGAGCCCCTGCACCAGCCCCACGGTCCAGATTCCCGCGTCGAGGTCGCCCTCCTCGAAGACCTTCCGGCCGCGCGCGCCGGCGACGAGCGCGCGTACGTCCTCGAACTCGCCGCCGCCGTTGAGGATCTCCACTACCTGGTCGCTGACGGCGTTCTTCGCCACCCGCGCGGTGTTGTGCAGCGACCGGAAGATGAGGTTGGTGTCGAGCTCGGTGGCGTCGACGATCCGTCGCTTGACCGCATCGGAGACGGGGGACTCGACGGTGCACATGAAGCGCGAGCCCATGTTGACGCCGTCGGCGCCCAACGCGAGCGCCGCCGCGAGGCCGCGTCCGTCGGCGAATCCCCCCGACGCGATGAACGGGATCGTGAGCCTGTCCGCCGCGGCGGGGATCAGCACCAGCCCGGGCACGTCGTCCTCGCCGGGATGGCCGGCGCACTCGAAGCCGTCGATCGATACCGCTGTGACTCCCACGGCCTCCGCCTTGAGCGCGTGGCGCACGCTCGTGCACTTGTGGATCACGCGGACCCCGTGGTCACGGAACATCTCCATGTGGGGCTCGGGGTTGGACCCGGCGGTCTCGACGATGGTGACTCCGGCGTCCACGATCGCGCGCCGGTACTCGTCGTACGGCGGCGGGCTGATCGACGGGAGGATCGTGAGGTTGACGCCGAACGGCTTGTCCGTCATGGCGCGGGCGCGCTCGATCTCGCGTACGAGATCGGCCGGGGTGGGCTGGGTCAGGGCGGTGATGATGCCGAGGCCGCCGGCCTCGGACACCGCCGCCGCCAGCTCGGCGCGGCCCACCCACATCATGCCGCCCTGCACGACCGGGTGCTCGATGCCCAGGGCCTCCGTGAACCGCGTGGTCAGCATGACCGCCCCCTACTCGTAGATCTCGCCTGCGGCCGCGCGCCGGACAAGCGAGGCCGGGGGGCGGAAGCGCTCGCCGTAGCGGTCCGCGAGCTCATGCGCGCGGGCGACGAAGCCGTCGAGTCCGCCCTCGTACTGGTTGACGTACTGGAGCACCCCGCCGGTCCAGGCGGGGAAGCCGATGCCGAGGATCGACCCGATGTTGGCGTCCGCCACCGACGTCAGCACGCCGTGGTCGAGGCAGTCGATGGTGTCGAGCGCCTCGGCGAACAGCATCCGCTCCTGGAGGTCCACGAGCGGGAGCTCGGTGCGGCCGGATCCGTACTCCTCGCGCACGCCCGGCCAGATGCCGATGCGCCGGCCCGCCTCGTCGTAGTCGTAGAAGCCGCGCCCGGCCTTGCGACCCGTGCGGTCCTGCGCGTCGACCATCCAGTCGACGACGGGCTCGGCCGGATGCTCGACCCACGTGCCGCCCTCGGCCTCCTCGGCGGCGCGGGTCTCGGTGCGGATCTTCTTCGTCAGCGTGAGCGTCAGCTCGTCGAGCAGCTGCAGCGCGCCCGCCGGGTAGCCCGCCTGGAGTGCGGCCTGCTCGACGGTGGCGGGCTCGACCCCTTCGCCCACGGCCGCGACCGCCTCGTCGATGAACCTGCCGATCACGCGGGAGGTGAAGAAGCCGCGCGCGTCGTTGACGACGATCGGCGTCTTGCGGATCTGCAGCACGAAGTCGAACACCTTGGCGAGCACCTCGTCCGACGTGAGACGCCCCCGCACGATCTCCACGAGCGGCATCTTGTCGACGGGGGAGAAGAAGTGGATCCCGATGAAGTCCTCGACGCGGTCCACTCCCGTCGCAAGCACCGAGATCGGCAGCGTCGAGGTGTTCGAGCCGAGCACGGCGTCGGGCTCGACCAGGTGCTGGATCTCCTGGAAGACCTGCTGCTTGACGGGAACGGACTCGAAGACCGCCTCGATGACGAAGTCGACGCCCGCGAAGTCCTTGGGATCGGCGGTCGGCACGATGCGGTCGAGCAGCTGAGAGCTCCGCTCGGCGGTCGTGGTGCCCCGGGCGAGCGCCTTGTCCTCGAGGCGTCGCGCGTAGTCCTTGCCCTTGTCCGCGGCCTCGGCGGTGACGTCCTTGAGCACCACGTCGATCCCGGCGCGCGCGGCGACGTAGGCGATCGCCGCACCCATCATGCCTGCGCCGATGACGCCGAGCCTGCGCGCCTGGTAGCGCGGGTAGCCGAGCGGCCTGCTCGCCCCCGAGGTGATCGCCTGGAGGTCGAAGAAGAACGCCTGGATCATGTTCTTCGCGACCTGGGTGTGGGTGAGCTGCACCAGGTAGCGGGTCTCGATGGTGGAGGCGGTGTCGAAGTCGACGTACGCCCCCTCGACGGCCGCCGCCATCGCGGCACGCGGCGCGGGCAGCGGCGCGCCCTTGGTCTGCTTGCGCAGCAGCGCCGGCATGGCGCCGAGCGCGGCGGCCATCGACGGCGACGCGGGAGAGCCGCCCGGGAGGCGGAAGCCCGCGACGTCCCACGGCTTCACCGGCTCCGGGTTGGCCGCGATCCAGGCCTTGGCGCGATCGCGGATCTCGTCGGCGGGCGCGAGGTCGTCGATGAGCCCGAGCTCGAGGGCCCGCTCGGCGGTGAGCTTGGGCGCGGGCAGGATCACGTCGGCGAGCGCCTTCTGCAGGCCGAGCATGCGCACGGTACGCGTCACGCCGCCTCCTCCGGGCAGCAGGCCCAACGACACCTCCGGCAGGCCGAAACGGGCACCCGGAACGTCCGAGGCCGCGATGCGGTGATGCGTCGCGAGCGCCACCTCGAGTCCCCCGCCCAGAGCGGTGCCGGTGAGCGCCGCGACCACGGGCCTGCCCAGCTGCTCGAGCCGGCGCAGGAGCGACTTGACGTGCTCGATGTGCGCAGTCTCCTCCGCCGCCTTCGCCGGCTCGGCGGTCCTCAGCAGGTTGAGGTCGCCGCCCGCGAACCAGCTCTTCTTCGCCGACGCGAGGATCACTCCGCGGATGCGGTCGCGCTCGCCCTCGAGGCGCGTGACGGTGGCCTCGAGCGCCGCCACGAAGTGCGCGTTCATCGTGTTCGCGCCGCTGTCGGGGTCGTCCATCGTGATGGTGACCACGCCGTCGGCGTCCTCCGACCAGTCGTACACGTGGACCACGTCGGTCTGGTTGTCGATGACGGTCATGTCGCTGTCCTCCCTAGACCCGCTCGATGATGGTGGCGACGCCCATGCCGGCGCCCACGCACAGGGTTGCCAGGCCGCGCCGGAGATCGCGACGCTCGAGCTCGTCGAGGAGCGTGCCGAGGATCATGGCCCCGGTGGCGCCCAGGGGATGTCCCATCGCGATCGCGCCGCCGTTGACGTTGACCTTGTCGTGAGGGACGCCCATCTCCCGCTCCCAGCGCATGACCACCGACGCGAATGCCTCGTTGAGCTCGAAGAGGTCGATGTCGTCGACCCCGAGGCCCGCCGTCGCGAGCGCCTTGCGCGTCGCGGGCGCGGGTCCGGTGAGCATGATGGTCGGCTCCGATCCGGTCACCGCGGCCGCGGTGATCCGCGCACGTGCGGTCAGGCCCAGCCGCTCGCCCATCTCGCGGCTGCCGATGAGCATCAGCGCCGCGCCGTCGACGATCCCGGAGGAGTTCGCGGCCGTGTGGACATGCTCGACGCGCTCGACCTGGTGGTACTTCTGCATCGCCACGGCGTCGTAGCCGGCCTCGGCGCCCATGGTCGCGAACGCCGGCTTGAGCGCCCCCAGGGACTCGACGGTCGACCCGGGGCGGCGATGCTCGTCGTGGTCGAGCACGGTGACGCCGTTGAGGTCCTTGACCGGCACCACGGAGCGTGCGAAGCGGCCCTCCTCCCATGCGGCCGCCGCGCGGCGCTGCGACTCGACCGCGAATGCGTCGACGTCCTCGCGGGAGAAGCCCTCGAGCGTGGCGATCAGGTCCGCGCTGACGCCCTGGGGCACGAAGTAGAGGTCGTAGTTCGTGGTCGGGTCCTGCACGTAGGCGCCGCCGTCCGAGCCGATCGGCACGCGCGACATGGCCTCGACGCCGCCCGCGAGCACGAGGCCCTCGAAGCCGCTCGCGACCTTCTGGGCTGCGGTGTTGACGGCCTCGAGCCCCGACGCGCAGAAGCGGTTGAGCTGGACGCCCGCGACGCTCTCGGGGAGCCCGGCCACCAGCGCCGCGGTACGGGCGATGTCGCCGCCCTGCTCGCCGATCGGCGAGACCACCCCCAGCACGATGTCGTCGATCAGCGCGGGGTCGAGGGTGGGGTTGCGCTCCTCGATCGCGTGGATGAGACCGACGACGAGGTCCACGGGCTTCGTGCCGTGGAGCGCGCCGCCGCGATTCTTGCCGCGCGGGGTGCGCACCGTGTCGTAGATGTATGCGTCAGCCATGGGTTCCTCTCACAGTCCCAGGCCCCGACCGACGATCTCCTTCATGATCTCGGTGGTGCCTCCGTAGATGGTGGTGATGCGGGCGTCCTCGTAGTCGCGCGCGATGCGGTACTCCCGCATGTAGCCGTAGCCGCCGTGGAGCTGCAGGCAGCGGCCCACCACGTCGACGTACTGCTCGGTGGTGTGGAACTTCGCGGCCGCCGCGTCCTCGGGGCTCAGCCGGCGCGCGTTGTGGCGCACGAGGCAGGCATCGATGTACGCGCGGCTGGCGCGCACCGACGTGACCATCTCGGCGAGCTCGAAGCGGGTGTTCTGGAACGACCCGATGGGCTTGCCGAACGCGTGGCGGTTCCTGACGTACTCGAGCGTGCGCTCAAGCACGCCCTCGCTCGATGCGACCGCGGCCGCCGCGATCGAGATCCGCTCCTGCGGGAGGTTGTTCATGAGCCCCGCGAAGCCGGTGCCCTCTGGGCCGAGCAGGTTCGCGGAAGGCACGCGCACCTGCTGGAATGCCAGCTCGCTGGTGTCCTGCGCGTGGAGACCGATCTTGTCGAGCTTGCGGCCGCGCGTGAAGCCGGGGGAGTCCGCGGGGATCACCAGCAGGCTCAGGCCCCGATGGGGGTCCTCGCCGGTGCGGACCGCCGTGACCACGAGATCGCAGTTCTGGCCGTTCGAGATGAAGATCTTGGAGCCGTTGACCACATAGTCGTCGCCGTCGCGCACCGCGGAGGTGCGGATCCCGGCGAGGTCGCTGCCGGTCCCCGGCTCGGACATGGCGACCGCGACGATGCTGCGGCCGGCGGCGATGTCGGGCAGCCACCGCGCCTTCTGCTCGTCGTCGGTGAGGTCGGTGAAGTAGGGGATGACGATGTCGTTCGACAGCGCGATGCCCGCCATCCCCGAGGACACGGGGTTGCGGGCGAGCTCCTCGCCCATGATCGCGTTGAAGCGGAAGTCGTCCGACCCGCCGCCGCCGTACTCCTCGGGGATGCCGAAGCCGAGGATGCCCGCCTCGGCGGCGGCGGTGAAGAGCGACCGGTCGACGCGGCCCTCCTCGTCCCAGCGGTCCGCATGGGGTCGCGCGTGCTGCTCGACGAACGCGGCGACCATCTCGCGGAACTGGCCGTGCTCGTCCTCGTACAGGTCCCTGTGGCCCACGATCCCGGCGCTCGCGCCGGTCCCCGGGGTGCTGGCCGTGGCGGTCATCCTGTCTCCGATCTTCCTTGATCTCGACGACAGATTTTTTATACCATATTAGAAACCGCCGTGGCGAGACCTTGATCCACCGCATTTTCGAGCCATACTGGGGGTCGCGGTTTGAATGGCCGTTAAGCGACTGCGCAAGGGAGCGTGGGATGACGCAGGGGACGATGCGCGTGCCGGGCGAGGCCTCCCGGTACGACGGCAAGGTGGCCGTCGTGACGGGTGGCAGCAGGGGGATCGGGTTCGCGATCGCGCGGCGGCTCGTGGCCGAGGGGGCGTCGGTGGTGATCACCGCACGGTCCGCGGACACGCTCGGCGAGGCAGCCGCGGCGCTCGGGACCGCGCGCGTGCGGGCGGTGGCGGGACGGGCCCAGGACCCCGACCACCGCGCCGCCGCGATCGCCACCGCGCTCGACTCGTTCGGCCGGCTCGACGTGCTGGTCAACAACGCGGGCATCAACCCCGTGTACGGCCCGCTGCTGGGACTCGAGCCCGAGGCGGCCCGCAAGGTGCTCGACGTCAACGTGCTCGGCACGCTCGGCTGGGTGCAGGAGGCGTGCGCGGCGGGCCTGGGCGAGCACGCCGGCGCGGCGGTCCTCAACATGTCCTCGGTCACGGGGAGCGTGCCGTCCCCGGGGATCGGCTGGTACGGGGTGTCCAAGGCCGCGGTCGCGCACCTCACGGTGACGCTCGCCGCCGAGCTCGGGCCGAGCATCCGCGTGAACGCGCTGTCGCCCGCCGTGGTCCGCACGCGGTTCGCGCGCGCTCTCTACGAGGACCGTGAGGAGGAGATCGCCGCCCGGTACCCGGTGGGGCGTCTGGGGGAGCCCGCCGACGTCGCGGCCGCCGCCGCGTACCTCTGCTCCGACGAGGCCGGCTGGGTGTCCGGCCAGGTGCTCGACCTCGACGGGGGGCTGCTCGCGGCCGGAGGCGTAGCGTGAGCGCGGCGCTGGTCGAGCGCACCCGGCGGTTCGTGCGCGATGTGGTGGTGCCCGCCGAGCCGCCTGCCGGGACCGCGCTCCAGCCAGACCGCCGGCGCGAGCTCCAGCGGCTCGCGCGCGAGGCGGGTGTCTTCGCCCCCCACGTGCCGGAGCCCTTCGGGGGACTGGGCCTCCCTCTCACGGAGTGGTCCGCGGTGTTCCAGGAGGCGGGCTACTCGATCATCGGGCCGGCGGTCCTCAACTGCATGGCGCCCGACGAGGGCAACATGCTGCTGCTCGAGCGCGTCGGCACGCCCGCCCAGCACGAGCGCTTCCTCGTGCCTCTCGCCGCAGGAGAGGTGCGGTCGTGCTTCGCCATGACCGAGCCGCACCCGGGCGCCGGCTCGGACCCGGCGGCGCTCGCCACCGAGGCGCGCCGCGTGGACGGCGGATGGCGGCTGGACGGCGAGAAGCGCTTCATCTCCGGTGCCGAGGAGGCGGGCTTCGCGATCGTGATGGCCCGCACCCCCGAGCTCGGGGAGGGTGCGGCGACCATGTTCCTGGTGGGCATGGATGCGGAGGGCGTGGAGGTCGGGCACCGCATCCGCACGCTCGAGACCGCGATCACCGGCGGTCATCCCCACGTGCGGTATGAGGCGTGCTTCGTGCCCGACCGCGACGTGCTGGGCACGCCGGGTGACGCCTTCCGGCACGCGCAGTTGCGCCTCGCACCCGCGCGTCTCACCCACTGCATGCGGTGGCTCGGACTCGCGCGCCGCGCCCAGGACACCGCCCTCGACCGCGTGCGTGCGCGCGAGGCGTTCGGCTCGCCGCTCGCGCAGCTCGGGATCGCCCAGGGGCTGCTCGCGGACTCCGAGATCGACCTGGCGAGCTCCGACGCGCTGATCGACTGGGCCGTCGCCCGCGTCGTGACCGACGCGAGGGCGGGCGCCACCGCATCGTCCCTCGCCAAGGTGCACTGCGCCGAGGCGGTGGGGCGCGTGGTCGATCGCGCCGTACAGCTGTGCGGCGGCGACGGCGTCACGCTGGAGCTGCCGCTCCTGGCCTTCCTCAACGAGGTCCGCCCGTTCCGCGTGTACGACGGCTCGAGCGAGACGCACCGGTGGGCCATCGCGCGCCGCGCGGTCTCACGTCGCCGCCGCGAGGTCGAGGCGGGCGCGACCGTGCTCGACACGCCGGAGGGGGCGCGATGACCGCGCTCGTCACCACGCCGGACGCCGTCGAGGTGGTCGCCACGCCGGCCCAGGCCGCGGCGTGCGCCCGCCCGCCGCTGCTCGTCACGGAGCCGCTCGGGCGCTACCTCGACGCGGTCGGCGTGCCCGCGGGGGAGCTCGCGTGGCGGCGGATCGGCGACGGTCAGGCCAACGTCACATACGAGCTGCGTCGCGGCGGCAGTCGGCTGGTGCTGCGACGCGGGCCTCGCCCGCCGCACCCGCCCTCGGCCCACGACATGGTGCGCGAGGCGCGCATCGTCGCCACCGTAGGCGCGGCCGGGGTGCCGGTGCCGCCGGTGGTGGCGGTGTGCGAGGACGATGCGGTGCTGGGCGTGCCGTTCTACCTCATGGGCTTCGTCGAGGGCCAGGTCGTGACCGCGACGCTCCCGCCGTCGCTCGCTCCCGCGGCCACGCGGCGCGCCCTCGCCTACGGCGCCGTCGACGCGCTGGCCGACCTCCACGCGGTGCCGCTCGCGGGAGACGTCGCGACGCTCGGGCGGCCCGACGGGTACCTCGAGCGGCAGGTGAGGCGGTTCGGGCAGCTGTGGCCGCTCAACACGCGGCGCGAGGTGCCGCTGGTCGACGACCTGTCCGCGCGGCTCGCCGCGCGCATGCCAGGCGGGGCCGGGGCCAGCGTGGTCCACGGCGACTACCGGCTGGGCAACCTGATGGTGTCGCCCGCAGGTCGCGTCGTCGCGCTGCTCGACTGGGAGATGGCCACGCTCGGCGACCCGCGGGCGGACCTCGGCTACTTCCTCGCGACGTACACCGAGGCGGGGTCGGCCCGCACGCCCATGGACCTCACGCCGGTGACGGCCGAGCCCGGGTTCCCCTCCCGCGCCGACCTTGCCGCCCGCTACGCGGCGCGCACCGGAGCCGACCTCGCCGCGCTGCCATGGTTCGAGGCGCTCGCGCTGTGGAAGGCGGCGATCTTCTGCGAGGCCATGTACACGCGGTGGCTCGACGGCCAGCGCCCGGGCGACGGATTCGCGCCGACGCTCGCGGGCGGCGTCCCCGACCTGGCGGTCGCGGCCGACGCCGCTCTCACCCGATACGAGAAGGAGAGCCGATGAGGATCCTGGTGCTCGTGAAGGCGGTCCCCGACACGTACGGGGACCGCACCGTGTCGCTCGAGACGGGGCTCGCGGACCGCCCGCAGGACGCGCTCGTGCTCGACGAGATCGACGAGCGCGCGCTCGAGGTCGCGCTGCGCGCCGCCGACGCCGACCCGGAGGTCGAGGTGGTCGCCCTTGCGATGGCGCCCGCCGTGGCGCAGTCGAGCCTGCGCAAGGCGCTCGCGATGGGTGCGGCCCGTGCGGTGCAGGTGGTCGACGAGGCGCTCGTGGGCGCAGACCTGATGCTGACGGCCGAGGTGCTCGCGGCCGCGGCCCGCCGCGTGGGCTTCGACGCCGTGCTCGCCGGCGACTCGTCGACGGACGGCGGCGGCGGCGCGGTGCCGGCCGCGATGGCCGAGCTGCTCGCCGTCCCGTGCGCGACCGCGCTGCGCGAGGTCGAGCTCGCGCCCGAGGGCGTCGCCGGGGTGCGCGCCTCCGACGCGGCCGCCGTCCGGATCGAGGCGCCCCTGCCCGCGGTGGTGTCGGTGACCGAGGCGCTGCCCGCCCCGCGCATGCCGAACTTCAAGGGGATCATGGCGGCCAAGAAGAAGGAGATCGAGGTGCTCTCGCTCGCCGACCTGGGGATCGATGCCGAGGCGCCCGACGTCGCGCGCTCGATCATGATCGCGGTCCGGGAGCGGCCGCCGCGCGCCGCCGGCGTGAAGATCGTGGATGCGGGCGACGCGGGCGAGCGGCTCGCCGAGTTCCTCGTCGAGAACCGGCTGGCGTGAGGGGGAGACGATGACCGATTCGATCCTGGTGCTGCTCGACCGCGATCCGTCCGGCGGGCTCGCGCGCTCGTCCGCGGCGCTCCTGGGTGCGGCGGCGGGCCTCGGCTCGCCGGTGGCGCTGGTCCTCGGGGACGATGCGGCGGCCCACGTCGGCGCCGCCGGCGCCCTGGGCGCCGCGCGAGTGCTCGTGGCACCCGCGGGCGTTCCCGGCGTCGGGCCCGTGGACGCGCTCGAGGCCGCCGTCGAGCTGCTCGCGCCGGGCGCGGTGCTGGCCTCGCACTCGGTCGAGGGTCGCGAGGCGGCCGCGCGCCTCGCGGCGCGCATCCGCGCAGCCCTCGCGGTGGACGCCGTCGGGGTGTCGCGCGACGCGGAGGGCGTGGTCGCTCACCACAGCGCCTACGGCGGGGCGTACCTGGTCGACTCGGCGCCGACGTTCGGGGCTCCGGTGATCACGGTGCGCGAGGGGGCGGTCGACGCGCGCGCGGAGGCGGTCGCGGCCCCTCGGGTCGACGATCTCGCGGTCGAGCCGTCAGGGCTGCCGGGCGTCACGGTGGTGACGGTCGAGCCCGCCGTCGAGTCCTCGGCGCGTCCCGATCTGCGCGGCGCGGCCAAGGTCGTGTCGGGCGGGCGGGGCCTCGCGTCGGCGGAGCGGTTCATCCTGGTCGAGCAGCTGGCCGACGTTCTCGGTGCGGCCGTCGGGGCGTCGCGCGTGGCGGTCGACGAGGGCTACGCCCCGGCGTCGCACCAGGTGGGGCAGACCGGCGTGTCGGTGTCGCCGGACCTGTACGTCGCGCTCGGCATCTCCGGCGCGATCCAGCATCGCGCGGGCATGCAGACCGCGAAGACGATCGTGGTGGTGAACACGGACGCCGACGCGCCGCTGTTCGAGATCGCCGACTTCGGCGTGGTGGGCGATCTGTTCGAGGTGGTGCCTCAGCTCATCGAGGCGCTGGAGGCGAGGAAGCCGTGACGGCGACCGTGCGCCGCGGGCTGCCCCGGGTGCCCGGGGGCGAGCCGTGGCCGCCGGTGCGGCGGGCCGAGGCGACCGTGGTGGAGCCGTCCGCCGGGCAGGCCGGATCCCCGCCGGCAGCCGAGCCGTCCGAGTCGAGCGCGCGGGGGGCGCCACCGGGAGGCGGCGCACGCGTTGTCTCCGCCGCCGGCGGCGTGGCACTGCGGCGGGGCCTGCCGCGCGTTCCCGGTGGGGAGCCGTGGCCGCCGGCAGGAGTCGCCCCCGGTGCCGCTCCGGCGCCGTCCGTGACCGCGCCCGCACCGGCGCCGGCCGCAGCCGAGGCGCCCGCGGCGGCGCGTCCCCGGCGCACGTGGCTGCGCGCGGTCGCCGCGCTCGGCGGGGGAGCGGCGCTCGCCGCCGTGGCCCTGGTGGTGGGGGTGCGGTGGCTGATGGGCCTCGAGCCGGTCTCCGACTTCGTCGCGCGCTATCCCGGCACGTACCCGCTTCCCGAGGGCGCGCCCGTCGGGATCCCCGCGTGGCTCGCGTGGCAGCACTTCTTCAACGCGTTCCTGCTGGTGCTGATCGTCCGTACCGGTCTCGCGGTGCGCGTCCAGGCGCGCCCGCCCGCGTACTGGGCGCCGCGGGGCGGCGGCGCGCGCGTCGGCCTCACGGCGTGGACCCACCAGGCGCTCGACGTGTTCTGGGTCGCGAACGGCGCGGTGTACATCGCCCTGCTGCTGGTCACCGGCCAGTGGATGCGCATCGTCCCCACGAGCTGGGACGCGGCGCCGCACGCCCTCTCGGTCGCGCTGCAGTACGCGTCGCTCGACTGGCCCGCGGAGGACGGCTGGGTGCACTACAACGCGCTGCAGCAGCTCACCTACTTCGTGACGGTGTTCGTCGCGGCGCCGCTCGCGATCGCGACGGGCGTGCGCATGAGCATGTGGTGGCGCGAGGGCGGGCGGTGGGAGCGGGCGTACCCGAAGGCATGGGCGCGCGCGGTCCACTTCCCGGTGATGCTGTACTTCGTGGCATTCGTGGTCGGGCACGTGGGGCTCGTGCTCGCGACGGGCGCGCGGCGGAACCTCAACCACATGTTCGCGGCACGGGACGACGCGGGGTGGCTCGGCGTGGTGGTGCTGCTGGTCGCGGTCGCCGTCACCGCGGCCGCTGCGCTCGCCCTGCGCCCGTTGCTGGTGGCACCGGTCGCGGGGCGGTTCGGCACGGTGACCGAGCGATGACCTCGCCATTCTGTATACAGAAACAGCGACTTGATGCTAGTTTCGGCAGCGTGGCCCATTCAATGTATACACACAGTCGTGGCGGGGCGGCCCGATCCAGCGACCGCGTCCACGACGTGCTCCGCGAGGAGATCCTCGACGGCACCCTCGCGCCGGGTATGGCGCTCGCGGAGATCGAGCAGTCCGAACGGCTCGGCGTCTCGCGCACCCCGCTGCGCGAGGCGCTGGCACGCCTGCAGGCGGACGGGCTGGTGTCGGCCCGGGGCGGCCGAGGTCTGGTGGTCGCGCCCCTCACTCTCGACGACGTGCGGGCCCTGTTCGAGGTGCGCGAGGCGCTCGAGGTGAAGGCGGCCAGGCTGGCCGCGCTGCGCCGCGACCCCGCGCCGTTCGTCGAGCTCCGGGACGAGCTGCGCGCGTCCGCCGAGCGGCTCGCCAGCGACCCGTCGCGCCGCGAGTACTACGCGCAGACGTCCCGGATGGACGCCGCGATCGACGCCGCCGCCGCGAGCCCTCACCTGGTCGCGGCCCTGCGCGGGGTCCGCGTCCACGTCGCGCGCGTGCGGCGGCTGTCCCGCGAGAACGCGGACCGGCTGCGCGACGCCGCGCAGGAGCACCTGATGATCCTCGACGCGATCATCGAGGGCTCGGAGCAGATGGCCGCCTACGCGACCGAGCTGCACCTGCACCGCAGCCTCGCGTCGATCGTCCGCACCATGCAGGAGCCCGAGTCGAAGGAGACCCACCAGTGAAGCTTCATCAGGTCCGTGCCCGACGGTCGGCGGACGCCCTGCCGCGCGAGGACCAGCTCGCGTGGCGCATCGCCGAGGTCGCCGCCGAGGAGGTGCCGGTCGACGCCGACGTGGCGGAGATGGTGATCAACCGCGTGATCGACAACGCCGCCGTCGCGGCCGCGTCGTACTCCCGCGCCGCCCCCGCGGCGGCGCGCGCACAGGCGCTGGCGCACGGCCCGTCGTCCGGCGGCGCGGGCGCGGCCGTGATGGGAGAGCCGCGCACCGCCAGGGCGAGCGCCGAGTGGGCCGCGTGGGCGAACGGCGTGGCCGTGCGCGAGCTCGACTTCCACGACACGTTCCTCGCCGAGGAGTACTCGCACCCCGGCGACAACATCCCGCCGCTCATCGCGGTCGCCCAGCATGCCTCAGCGCGCGGCCTCACCGGGGCGGACCTGGTGCGAGGCATCGTGACGGCGTACGAGGTGCAGATCGACCTGGTCAAGGCGATCAGCCTGCACCGCCACAAGATCGACCACGTCGCCCACCTCGGACCGTCGGCCGCCGCGGGGCTCGGCACCATGCTCGGGCTCGACACCGAGACGATCTTCCAGGCGGTGGGCCAGGCACTGCACACGACCACCGCCACTCGGCAGTCCCGGAAGGGCGAGATCTCGTCGTGGAAGGCGCACGCCCCTGCGTTGGCGGGCAAGCTCGCCGTCGAGGCGGTCGACCGGGCGATGCGGGGCCAGACCTCGCCCACCCCCATCTACGAGGGCGAGGATGGCGTGATCGCGTGGATGCTGGGTGGCTTCGACGCCGCGTACGACGTGCCGCTCCCCGAGCCGGGGGAGCCGCGCCGGGCGATCCTCGACTCGTACACCAAGCAGCACTCCGCCGAGTACCAGTCGCAGGCGTGGATCGACCTCGCGCGACGCCTGCATCGCACGCATCCCGAGATAGCGGACCCCGACCGGGTCGAGCGGATCGTGCTCGCGACCTCCCACCACACGCACTTCGTGATCGGCTCCGGGTCGGGCGACCCCGAGAAGTACTCGCCGCAGGCGTCGCGCGAGACCCTCGACCACTCGCTGCCGTACATCTTCACGGTGGCGCTGCAGGACGGCGCATTCGACCACCGCGGCTCCTACGAGCCCGTGCGCGCAGCCCGGCCGGACACCGTGGCCCTGTGGCGGCGCATCGTCACCACGGAGGACCCCGAGTGGACGCGCCGCTACCACTCGAACGACCCGGCGGAGAAGGCGTTCGGCGGCACCATCCGGGTGACCTTCACGGACGGCTCCGTGTTCGAGGAGTCGATCGCGGTGGCCGACGCGCACCCGCTCGGCGCCGCGCCCTTCGCCCGGGACGACTACATCGCCAAGCTCCGCACCCTCGCCGAAGGCGTCGTGCCCGACTCGGAGATCGCGCGCTTCCTCGACGTCGCACAGCGGCTTCCGTCGCTCGAATCCCACGAGCTCGACGAGCTGACCTTCACGATGTCCGACGGGGTGCGCGCGTCGGCGCCCGCGCCGGCCGGGCTGCTCTAGGGAGGCGGCGTGCTCTACTCGACCACCCCGGCCTCCGACAAGCGCGCGGCACTGCGCGCGCGGCTCGCGTCCGGAGAGCTGCTGCGGCTGCCGGGCGCCTTCAACCCGCTGTCAGCCCGCCTGATCGAGGAGCGGGGCTTCGAGGGCGTGTACGTCTCGGGCGCCGCTCTCTCGGCCGACCTGGGCCTGCCCGACATCGGCCTCACGACGCTCACCGAGGTCGCGGGGCGCGCGCGGCAGATCGCGCGCGTCACGGAGCTGCCCGTGCTGGTGGACGCCGACACCGGCTTCGGCGAGCCGATGAACGTCGCTCGCACCGTCCAGGAGATGGAGGACGCCGGGGTCGCGGGCCTGCACATCGAGGACCAGGTCAACCCCAAGCGCTGCGGCCACCTCGACGGCAAGGAGGTGGTCGGGCTGGACCTCGCGGTCCGCCGCATCCGCGCCGCCGTCGACGGACGCCGCGATCCGAACCTGCTGATCATGGCGCGCACCGACGTGCGCGGGGTGTCCGGGCTGGCCGACGCGCAGGATCGCGCACGCGCGCTGGTCGACGCCGGCGCGGACGCGATCTTCCCCGAGGCGATGGCGACGCTCAAGGAGTTCGCGGCGATGCGCGAGGCCGTCGACGTGCCGATCCTCGCCAACATGACCGAGTTCGGGAAGTCCGACCTCTTCACCGTGGACCAGCTGCGCTCCGTCGGCGTGAACCTGGTCATCTGGCCGGTGTCGCTGCTGCGCCTCGCCATGGGTGCCGCGCTGCGGGGGCTCGAAACCCTCGAGTCCGAGGGCACGCTCACGGCGAGGCTCGGGGAGATGCAGCACCGCGCCGACCTCTACGACCTCATCGACTACGCCGGATACTCCCGCTTCGACGAGGACGTCTTCGGCTTCACGGTCAGCAGGGACTAGCTGCGACCTCCACCGCACACCATCACGAAGGAGTGATCATGAGCGACACCACCGAGATCAGGAAGGGCCTGGTGGGCGTGGTCGCGGACCGCACCGCCGTGTCGAAGGTCAACGTCGAGACCAACTCGCTGCTCTACCGCGGCTACCCCGTGCAGGAGCTCGCCGCGATGCGGTCCTTCGAGGACGTGGTCTACCTGCTGTGGAACGGCGACCTTCCCAGCGCGGAGGAGAGGGACCGCGCGCTCGCGCTCGAACGGTCGCATCGCGAGCTCGGCGACCGCCTCATGGGCGTGATCGAGCGGCTGCCCGACGAGACGCATCCCATGGACGTGGTGCGCACCGCCGTCAGCGTGATCGGCGGCGAGGACCCGACCGCGTGGAGCGACGACCCGGACGAGATCCGCCAGAAGGCGCTCGTGCTCATCGCGAAGGTGCCGGCGGTGGTCGCGTACATCCAGCGCCACCGGCGTGGGCTGCCCATGGTGCCGCCCCGCGACGACCTGGGCTACTCCGCCAACTTCCTGTGGATGACGTTCGGCGAGGAGCCGGACGAGGTGGTGCGGCGGGCCTTCGACGTCTCCATGACGCTCTACGCCGAGCACAGCTTCAACGCCTCGACCTTCACCGCGCGCGTGGTCACCTCGACCCTGTCGGACTACTACAGCGCGATCGTCGCGGCGATCGGCGCGCTCAAGGGCCCGCTCCATGGCGGCGCCAACGAGGCGGTCATGCGGACGTTCGACGACATCGGCACGGCGTCCAACGTGGGCGGCTGGCTGGACGATGCGCTGGCGAGGAAGCGCAAGGTCATGGGCTTCGGGCACCGCGTCTACAAGCGCGGCGACTCGCGCGTCCCCACGATGAAGGCCGCGCTCGACACGCTGATCGCGCACTACGACCGCGCCGACATGGCCGCGCTCTACGACACGCTCGAGGCCGAGTTCGTCAGGCGCAAGGGGATCTACCCGAACCTCGACTACCCGTCCGGTCCCGCCTATCACCTGATGGGCTTCGACACCGAGCTGTTCACGCCCCTGTTCGTGGCCTCGCGGATCGCGGGCTGGACCGCCCACATCCAGGAGCAGCTCGCCGACAACGCGCTGATCCGGCCGCTGTCGGTCTACGACGGGGTCGCGGAGCGGCACCTCGACGGCTACGTCGAGAACGCCGCGTCGCGGGCGGCCGCCACGCGCCAGGAGGAGATGGCCGGGTAGCCGCGCCGCGCGCCGTCCCGCGGTCAGGCGCGAGCGCGCGTGGTCGGGAGCTGCGCCGTGGCGTCGACCAGCTCGACGTGCGCGTCCCCGAGCAGCTCGAGGACGAAGGGCGACTCGCGGTGCGCGACGGTGAGGATCGTCACGGTGCTGCGGGCGCGGGTGAGCGCGACATAGAGGAGCCGACGCTCCTCCGCGTGAGGGAAGTCGTCGTCGGCGGCCATCGCGAGCCGCAGCAGCGGGTCGTCGCCGGTCGTGCCCGGGAAGCCGTAGCGGCCCCTCGTGACGTTTGGAAGGATCACGTGGTCGGCCTCGAGGCCCTTGGACCGGTGCACGGTGCGGAAGCGCACGTCGAGCCCGTCGAAACGCCGCGTCGGCACGAGCTTCTGGTCGAAGCCGTAGCGCCCGAGCACATCGACCGTCGCCCCGGGGGAGGTCTCCGCCAGCGCGGCCAGCTGCGCTTCGACGGCGCGCGTGAGGTCGCGCTCGCGTGCGACCCGCACCACCCTGACGGGCGCACCGCCGGGCCCCTGAGCGGAGCGGACCGACTTGGCGATCTGCGCGGGGTTGCGCGACACGAACTGTCCGGCGACGTCGGCGGTGGCCTGCGTGGTGCGGAACGTGGTCTGCAGGCGGCGCGTGAGGGCGGGGCCGAAGACGGCGTCGAAGCCGGTCATGACGGACAGGTCGGCGCCGGCGAAGCGGTTGATCGCCTGCCAGTCGTCGCCGACCGCCAGGAGGTGCCTGCCCCGCCCCTGCACGAGCGCCTTCGTGAGCCGGGCGCGGGCCCGGCTGGTGTCCTGGAACTCGTCGACCATGACGAGATCCCAGCGCGCGAGCGACGGATCGTCCTCGAGCAGCTCAGCGGCGCGCACGAGCATGTCGTCGAAGTCGACCGTGCCCGTCGCGCGCAGTGCGGCGTCCCAGCGCTCGTGGATGCGCCAGTACAGGTCGAGGAAGGCGCGGGTGCGGTCGGTCTCGAGCTCGGGGATCCGCGCGAGCCGTCGCTCGACGCCCTCGCGGGTGAGCGCGTTCGCCTTGACGTGCGACATGAAGCTGCGCACCAACGGCGCGAGGTCTGTGTCGAGGTCCGGCGCCAGCGGGGTCGCGGCGGCGCCGGGCTGCCCGTCCGCGTGCACGGCCGCGATCAGCTCCCGGATCTTCTCGACGTCGCGGCCGTCCTCGACCCATGGCGCGATGCGCGGCGCGCGACCCGTCGCCTCGCCGATGAGCGCACGGCCGAAGGCGTGGAACGTGCTCGTGCGAATTCCGTCGGACCGCAGCCCGAGGGCGCCCAGGCGTGCGTCGAGGCGCCCTTGGAGCTCCGTCGCTGCGTCCGCGTTGAACGCGAGCATGAGGATCCGGTCCGGGGCGACGAAGCCCCGCCGGACGGCGTACGCCGCGCGCGCGACCATCACCGACGTCTTGCCCGAGCCCGCCGCGGCGATCACCCGCACGCGGTTGTCGAACGTGACGACGGCGCGTGCCTGCTCGTCGGTCAGCGGGGTGCGCTCGACGGTGTCGAAGAAGGACCGGCCGGCGACGAGCTCGCGGCGCGCGATCTCGGCGTTGGCCGCAGCGACGCGGGACCGGTGATCCTGAGCGAGGAAGCTCAGCGCGCGGCGCTCGGCATCCGTGAGATGGCGGTCGAGGGCACCGCGCTCGGCCGCGGTGAGGGACGCCATGACGTCGGCGTGCCGGGGGAGGCCCGCGAGGATCGCGGAGGCGTCGTCGTACGCGATCCAGCGCTGCAGTCGCACGCGGGTCGCGAGCAGCCGCTCGAACACCGGCTCCCGCGCGGCGGCCGCGGCGATCGCCTCCCGGACCTTCGCGCGGGTGACGATGCGCGTGACGGCGAAGCGGATCTCGCGTGCGTCCCGACGGTCCAGCCCGGGCATGCGCAGCCGTCGCGTGCCGTCGACAGACTCCACGCGCAGGCATCGCCGGAACCACCACCACGAGACGCTCAGGCGTGCGGCGTCGGGTCCCGCGAGGACCGCGGTGGAGCCGCCCGACGCGAGCGTGAGGCGGGAGCCCTCGCGGGTGAGCGTCCACCCGGTCCCGCCCGTCCACCTCTGAGTCACGCGCCCATCCTGCCGCAGCCCGGGGACACCCCGGACCACCGCATCGTCCCCATGGCGGTGGTCCCGAGGCGCCTCCAGCGTGCCCTAGGCTTGGCGCGCTCGATCGCCGTCCGCAGGGCGACCCGCCTCAACGAGGACGGCGGGAGCCGGGCGCGATCGGGCCGACATCGAAGGGACCCCTGGCCTCCATGCCTCGCCTCCGCACGAACGTTCTCGCCGCCGCGGCCATCGTCGCGGTCGGCGTCACCGCCGCCTACTGGTACGAGCGGCCGCTGCTCGTCACGGGCACGGGCTACGCCGCCCACAACGCGTGCGCCGTCACCTCGGTTGGCGGCAGGGACGATGCGGCGGCCGACCTTCCCGCGAACCCCCTGGTCCCTGTCTTGCACACCTCGCTCGCCGACGGCGAAGCGTCCACCACCATTCTCGGCGTGTTCGCGAGGCAGCAGGCCTGGGAGACGCCTGGCTACGGTTGCACGCTCGCGTCCGAGCGGCCCGAGGGTCTCCCGGAGCCGACCGCCGTCGACGAAGCCGCGAACCCCTACACCTCGCTGCCGCTCACCCCGGGGGACGATGCGGCCGTCGCCCAGGCGCTGGCGTTCGGCTTCGGCGACGACTTGGGCGAGGAGGACCGCGCGGCCCTCGGCACGCGTGGCGTGGTGGTGTTGAAGGACGGCCAGCTGGTGGCCGAGCGGTACGCCGACGGCTTCGGCCCGGAGACGCCGCAGCTCGGGTGGTCGATGACCAAGAGCGTGACCAACCTGCTGGTCGGGCGCCTCGTGCAGGCGGGTGAGGTCGGCCTCGACGACGACCACCTGGTGCCCTCGTGGACCGACGACCGCGCCGACATCACCGTGCGCCAGCTCCTGCAGATGACGTCGGGCCTCGCGTGGGACGAGACGTACAGGCTGGGCACACCGATCACCCGGATGCTCTACGGCGAGGGCGACATGGGCGCCTACGTCGCGTCGCAGGAGCTCGCGCACCAGCCGGGGTCGTACCTGCAGTACTCGAGCGGCTCGACCACGCTGCTGTGCGACGTGGTGACCGAGGGTCGCGGGGGAGCGGACGCACCGCGCGCGCAGCTGTTCGCGCCGCTGGGTCTGTCGAGCGCCGTTCTCGAGGTCGATGCGGCCGGGACGCCCGTGTGCTCGTCGTACATGTGGGCGACGCCGCGCGACTGGGCGACGGTCGGGCAGTTCGTGCTCCAGGACGGCATGTGGGACGGCGAGAGACTGCTGCCCGAGGGGTGGGTGGCCGAGTCGACGGTGGCCGTCGACACCGAGGTCGAGCCGGGGTCCGACGGCTACGCCTCGGGCTGGTGGTCCAACGCGCGCGCCGACGGCTCGGTGCTCGACGCCGATCTGCCGCCGGACACGTACTCCGCGTCCGGACACGACGGTCAGAGGCTCGTGGTGGTGCCGTCGGAGGGCGTGGTGATCGCACGGCTTGGTTTCACGGCGGAGGCCGAGGACAACCGCATCGTGTCGATGGCGGCGGATCTGGTCGCCGCGCTGCGGTGAGCCCGGGTGGGGAGCCGAGCGCGTAGGGCCTGGCGCATCACGGTCGCGCCAGGGGCAACGCTGCTGTCTCCACGCGTGCGGCTGGGTGCCGCCTGGTCGCCGCATCGTCCCGCCGTCGGTCTCTCGGAGCGGGGGCGGCCCGGGCCGCGGCCGGCGGAATATAGTTTGGTTGACAAAATCATTTGTCTAGCAATACTATTTGGTTGCCCGGTCACCCCGGGCGCAAGGTGAGTCCCCTCGGGCGGTGCGCCGCTCCGTTTACTCAAAGGTGAGGAAACACGATGAAGACACAGTCAACCCTGAAGGCGGCGGCCATCGCGACGGGCGGAGCTCTGGCTCTGACGCTCGCGGCGTGCTCGTCCGCCACCGACCCCGCGACCGACACGTCAGCGACCGGTGAGGACGGCGGCGGCGCAGAGGTGCCCACCGGCGTGACCATCTCGCTGTGGCACAACGCCTCAGACTCGCAGGCGCTGCTCGACCTGTATGCCGCGTACGAGGCAGCGTCCGGCAACACGATCGAGCTCGTGACCCTGCCGTCGGACGGCTACCCGAACGCTATCCAGACGAAGTGGGCGACCGGCGAGCGCCCCGACCTGCTCGAGTTCCATCCGAACCCGCAGGACATGCTCCAGCTGAACGCCAAGGAGAACATGATCGACCTGAGCTCGATGGCGTTCGTCGCGGCCTCCGAGGGCCTGGCCGACACCGTCGGCAATCTCGACGGCACCGTCTACGCCGCGGTGCTGGGGCCCCTGGCGTCCTTCGGAATCTTCTACAACATGGACGTCTTCGAGGAAGCCGGTGTCGAGCCGCCGACCTCGTACGGCGACCTGCTCGCCGCGTGCGGCGACCTCACCGGTACCGGCGCAGACGGGGTGTTCATGGGCGGCGGCTCGGAGTTCCCGATCCAGATGCTCACGGCCTTCACGTATGCCACCGACTGGAACGAGGGCGACTCGTACGGACTGGGCGTCGCCGCTGGTGAGATCAAGGTCAACGCGGACGACAGCCCGATCCTGGGCGGCCTCGAGTATCTGGTCGATCTCCAGGAGGCAGACTGCATGAACGCCGACGCCACCACCGCCACCTTCCAGGACGCCGTCGCGGCCGTCGGGTCCGGCGAGGCCGCCGCGACCATCCTCCCGTCGGACTTCATCAACATGTTCGTGGACGCGGGTGCGGCGGAGACCGTCGGCTTCGGCGCGATCACCGCGAGCGAGGGCCGCGTCTCGTACGCGGCGAGCCTGCTCGGCACATACTTCGCTCCGAAGACAGGCGATGCCGACCGCGAGGCCGTCGCCCTCGACTTCATCAACTTCGCCACCGGAGACGGCTACCAGGACTACGTCGACGCCGCCCAGGCCACCCCGACGCTCAACACGGCCACCGCGCCGGAGCTGGACGGGATGTTCGCGCAGCTGTCGGCGCAGCTGGAATCCCCGACCCGGACGCCCACCGTCAACCGGTCGATCCCCGGTTTCGGCAACTACGGCAAGCTCGCGGCCACCGTCCTGGCCGGTCAGTCCACGCCAACCGATGCGGTCGATGAGTTCCAGACCTACATCGACCAGGCGATCGCGGCTCAGGGCTAGGCATGACCGTGCTCGATGCGAGCGACGTGGAGGGGGCGGCTGCGTCCGCCCCCTCCACGGGGCCGATCATGACGCCGCACCCTCCGACCCGCGAGCCTCGCCGCCGCCTCTACCTGCTGTGGTTCTCGCTGCCCGCCATCCTGCTTGTCGCGTTCTTCTTCGCGATCCCGTTCATCTCCAACGCCGGCCTCGCGTTCACCCAGTGGACGGGGTTCTCGAGCTCCATCACGTTCAACGGGCTGCAGAACTTCCGGTCCCTCTGGTCTCTCGGGATCCTTGGCCACGCCACGTACGTCACGATCATCTTCGCGGTGGTCACGATGCTGGCGCAGAACCTCGTGGGCCTGGCGCTCGCCAAGGCCCTTCAACAGACGAACCGGATCAACACGTTCTTCCGGTCGCTGTTCTTCATCCCGGTGCTCATGTCACCCTTGGCCGCCGGCTACATCTGGGCCGCCGTGCTCGCGCCCGAAGGACCGGTCAACGGGTTCATCTCGTGGTTCGTGCCGGGTGACTTCACCTTCGCGTGGCTGGGCCAGTCCCCGTCAGCGCTCATCGCGGTGGGACTGATCGACGCATGGAAGTGGGTGGGACTTGTCACGCTGGTGTACATCGCCGGCCTCAACGCCATCGACCGCGCTCTCATCGAGGCGGCCGTCATCGACGGCGCCGGCGCCTGGAGGCGATTCCGGTCGATCGAGGTGCCGATGCTCGCGCCGGCGTTCACGTTCAACCTCACGCTGACGCTCGTCGGCTCCTTCAGCGCGCTCGACGTCATCTTCGCGACCACCAAGGGCGGCCCAGGAGACGCGACCTCGGTGCTCAACGTGGCCGTCTACGCCCAGTACGGGCAGGGTCTGTTCGGGACGTCGAGCGCGCTGAGCTTCATGATTGCGATCCTGGTCATCGTGACGGCCGTTCCGCTGATCTGGTACCTGCGCCGCAAGGAGGTGGTGTCATGAGCTCCGCTCACGTCAAGACCCGAGCCCCGCGCGTCGGCGAGGTCGCCAAGTACACGGTGCTGTCGATCATCGCGCTGCCGATGGTGGTGCTGCCGCTCTGGGTGCTGGTGGTCAACGCCTTCAAGTCCGAGACCGAGGCCGCCACGCCGACCGTCGGCCTGCCGACCGACTTCGTCGGGCTCGAGAACTTCGCGACGGTGGTCAACGACGGCAACTACCTGGTCGGCCTCAAGAACAGCCTGATCGTGACCATCCCGACGGTGTTCGCCGTGCTGCTGCTCGGCTCGATGGCGGCGTGGGCGTTCGCGCGCGCCTCCTCGAGATTCCTGAGGGTGGCCTACTACGTCGCGGCCCTGTCGATCATCCTGCCGCCAGCGATCGTGCCGATGGTGGTGCTGCTGACCAAGACGGGCCTCACGGGCTCCGTGGCGGGCTACGTCTTCGCCCTGATCGGCACCCGGCTCGGCGTCATCATCTTCCTCACCACGGGCTACATCCGCACCCTCCCGAACGACTACGAGGAGGCCGTGCAGATCGACGGCGCGAACCGCTGGCAGACGTACTGGCACGTGATACTGCCGTTGGTGCGACCCGTCCTGTTCACCGCGGCGATCATGACCGTCATCAACGTGTGGAACGAGTTCCTGTTCGCCCTCTACATGACCAAGGGCACTGCGAACGCGACGCTGCCGCTGACCCTCTTCCACTTCGCGAATGCCGGCCTCTACGGCATCCGGTGGAACCTGGTCTTCGCACACGTCATCCTCACGGGCCTGCCGCTGCTGATCGCGTACATCTTCCTCCAGCGACAGGTGATGTCCGGCCTGACCGAGGGCGGTGTCAAGGGATGAGACGAGCACAAGCCATGGGACGGCGCGCGGGCCCGGCGCCGGAGGGAGCGTGAAGATGAGCGACACAGGAGAGATCCACGACCCGCGCGGCCACGGCGTCGAGCCCCTGCCGGGTCCCAACGCCGACCCGGCGCTGCAGCTCGCGCACCTGGTGCCCGCCATGTGGCGCACCATGCGTCGGGCCAGCCGCATCGCGGCGGAGCTGCCCGCCAACGAGTCCCAGGTATCGATCCTGCGGCTCTTGGTCGACAGCGGCGATCGCAGCCCGTCGCAGATCGCGACCGAGCTGCGGGTTGCGCGTCCGACCGCGAGCAATCTGCTCAAGGAGATGGTGCGGCGGGGCCTGGTTGAGCGGTCCGTGTCGCCCGACGACCATCGGGCGATCGTGATCTCCGCGACCCCGACCGGTCGTGGGCTGCTGGAGGCGTTCCGACACGACCGCGCCCTGGCCCTGCACGCCGCGATCGAGTCGATGTCGGGCGAGGATCAGGAGCGGTTGCGGGAGTGCGTGGCCGCGCTGCGCATCCTGCAGCGCCACCTCGAGTCGGTCGCCGACGCCGACACCACCGAACGGGTGGACACGGCGTGACCATGACCGACGAAACGGATGTCATCGAAGGAGGACTCATGACGAGCTCGATCGAGACCGAGCGGGAGCTGTTTGCGGTGGTCAAGCGGGAGCGGCGCGCGCGGGACCGCGGCGACTGGGACGGCCTCGCCGCGATGTACTGGCCGGGGGCGGTGGTCCGCGTCACGTGGTTCGAGGGGTCGGTGGCCGACTTCATCGACGGGTCGCGCAGGAGCCGGGCCCCGGGCAAGCCGAGCGGCATCCACCCGATCATGCCCTCGTGGTGCGAGGTGAACGGCGACCGGGCGCTGGTCGAGAGCCACGGGCAGATCGTGATCCGCCCCCGCCTCGACGACGTCCAGTGCGACGTCACCAACTGGTGCCGCTTCTTCTCCCGTCTCGAGCGGCGGGAGGGGCAGTGGCGGCTGCTGACCTTCGACAGCGTCTACATCAAGGACCGGCTGGACCCGGTGGTCCCGGGGACGCAGGTGGACATCGACCAGGAGGAGCTGGCGCGCGGACGCCAGTCGTACCAGTTCCTCACGTACCTCAACAACAGGTCCGGGAGGACGGTGCCTCAGGACCTGCCGGGGGACGATGCTCCCGAGATCCTGGAGGCGTTCTACGCCGACGCGCGGGAGTGGCTCGAGCGAGGCGACGCCGCGGTTGAGGGACGGTGGCGGAGGGCCGACGCACAGGTGCGCGCATGACACGTCTCCAGGCGAGTGCCATTCGCATCGACATCACGCCGCCCGATCTGACGGAGCTGAACCCGATCGGCGGCGGCTCGTTCCGCGGCGTCCACGACCCCATCCATGGGCGCGTGCTGGTGCTCGCGTCGGGGCCGACCACGGTGGTGATCGTGGCGCTGGACCTGGTCGAGGTCGGGGACATGCGCGATCTGCGCGCGCGCCTGGCCGCACTGCTGGGCGTACCCGCGGCGCACGTCATCGTCACCGCGAGCCACTCCCACAACGCTCCGCGGCTGGGGGAGGTGTCCCCGGGTGCGCTTGCGCACGGTGGTCGACCGGAGCAGCGCGCGTACAGCGCGTGGGTCTACGACCGGGTGGCTGCGGCGGTGGAGGAGGCGCATGCGGCACTGCGCCCCGCACGGCTCGCGGTCGGCACCGGCGCGGTGGACATCTGCATCAACCGCGACGTGCTCAAGGACGGCCGCTGGGAGCTGGGCCTCAACCCGGACCTCCCGTCGGACAAGGAGGTGCGGGTCCTCCGCTTCGATGACGAGGCCGGCGCGCCCATCGCAGTGTGGTTCCTCTACGGGGTCCACTCGACTGCGTCGCTATGGACCGGGCTTGTGTCCGGCGACATTGCGGGGGCGGCCGAGCGCTGGGTCGAGCGCGAGCTCGGCGCGGGATCGGTTGCGATGTTCTCGCCGGGCGCGCTCGGGGACCAGGCCCCGCGCATCTCGCTGGGCAACGCCACCGATGATCCCGCGCGGGACGAGCGCTTCGCCTTCGACGTCGTCGACGCACAGGGTGCGTTGCTGGGCGATGAGGTGGTTCGGTTGTGCGCGGCGATGGGCGAGGGCGACAGCGACGTGCCGCTCTCCTCCCAGGAGCGCGTGATCGCGTCTCCCACCCGACGCGGCCAGGACGTGATGAGCACCATGAAGCAGGCCGACGTGGAGTCCGTCGACCTGCGTGTGGGGGTGCTGCGGCTGGGCCACGTGATCGTCGCCCACGTCGGCGGTGAGCTCGTCGGGGGGATTGCGCGCCGGATCCGTCTCGCGTCCGCGTGGCGCGAGACCATCGTGATGTCGCTGGCCAACGACCGCATCGGCTACCTGGTGGACGAGGAGGCGTTCGACCGGGGCACGTTCGAGGCCCGGGGCTGCCCGATCGCCCGGGGTCACGCGGAGCCGGCGATCACCGCCGCGCTCGCCGAGATGGTCCCGCGCCCGGCATGAGCCCCGTGATAGAGGTGCGGACCTCTGTCGGGCCCGTGCGCGGGATCCCGACCGCGGACCCGCGGGTCGCCGCGTTCCTCGGGATCCCGTACGGTGCCCCGACCGGAGGGACGATGCGCTGGCGGGCTCCGCGCCCGCCTGAACCGTGGCGCGGGGTGAGGGACTGCGACCGGTTCGGCCCGGCCTGTCCCCAGCGGGGCGCCGATCCCGCGCGCGAATCGGGGGAGGACTGCCTGCGCGTGAACGTGTGGACCGCCGCGCGCAGCGCCGATGAGGCGCTGCCGGTGCTCGTGTGGATCTACGGCGGGCGCTTCGTCCGGGGGCAGGTGAGCGAGCCCGAGCTCGACGGCCGCGGCATGGCCGCGCGGGGCGTGGTCGTGGTCACGCTCACGTACCGGACCGGCGTGCTCGGCTTTCTCTCTACCGCGGAGCTCGACCGGGAGGACCCCGAGATCGCGTCCGGCAACTACGGGCTGCTCGACCAGCTTGCCGCGCTTGAGTGGGTCGCGCGCGAGATCCGGGGCTTCGGCGGGGACCCCGACCGCATCACGGTCGCAGGCCAGTCCGCCGGCGCCGCATCGCTCCTGCATCTGCTCGGCAGCCCCCGCGCCCGCCCCCGGATCGCCGGGGCGATCGTGGCGAGCGCGGCTGCCCACCCCTCCGACCCCAAGCTCGAATATCTCGCAGGGTCCACGCGGCGGTCAGCGGAGGCGCGTGCTCAGGGATGGGAGTACCTGGCCGCGTGCGGCGCGGCGTCGATCGGCGAGGCGCGGTCGCTGGCCGCGGCGCGGCTGATCCGTGACAACGACGCCGACGCCCCGGGTGCGGGCCGCCGTCCGCCGCTGTTCCGGCCGGTCGCGGACGGTCGGCTGGTCGCGGGTTCCCACATGGAGGCCCTCGCGTCGCCGGGCCATGCGGGGGTGCCGGTGCTGGTCGGGAGCACCTGGGACGAGGACGGCGCCTCGCCCGGCGGCGACGTGTCCGCCGCCGCCCATGTCGCGCACGTCCGCGCGCTCTATGGCGAGGCGGCGGAGGAGATCCTCGCGCTGTACCCGGCGCGTGACGACTCTTCGGCGCGCGAGGCCCGCAACGCCCTCGCGCGCGACCACGCCAGGGTCTCGACGGCGCTGTGGGCCGAGGAATGGACGCGTGCTTCGGGAGCACCCGTCTGGTCCTATGCATGGACCCACGTCCCGCCGGGACCGCGCGGGGCGCGGGACGGGGCGTTCCATGGCTCGGAGATCCCGTACCTGTGGGATTCCCTGGCCGCGTGCGACGCTCCTTGGACCGAGTCCGACCGGCGAGCCGCAGGCGCGTTCGCCGGGTCCGTCGCCGCATTCGCGGACGGGGGCGATCCGTGGCACGCCGGGCTGCCGCACTGGGCCCCCATGGGTGTCGCGGGAGGCGTCCCGATGGAGATGACCGACCGTCCGGCCCCGATGGCGCCCTTGCCGCGGGAGCAGGAGGCCGCCCTCCGGCGGATCCTCACCGCCGCGCCGGCCCGAGAGGAGAGCGTTCATGCATGAGCACCGCACCGACCCCGGACCCCTGCGCGCAGGGGCGGCGACCATGCCGGTGGACCTCTCGGGCGTGGCGCTGCCGCACGAGGGGTTCGCCGAGGTCCTCGACGTCCTCGAGGTGCGCGTGACCGCGGTCGACGACGGATCCTCGGCGGCGGCGTTCGCGGTCGTCGACCTGACCTCGATCGATGCCGCTCTCGCCGCATCGTTCCGGGGCATCGTCGCCGGGGCGTTGGCGATCCCCTCCGACCACGTGGTGGTGGTCGCCAGCCACACCTTCAGCGCGCCCCACGTGCGCGGTGTCGGGAGTCCGCCCGGGGTTGCGCCCGACACGCACCGGGTGCTGCGCGGCGCCTACGATTCGGCGCTGCGGGAGGCCGCGACCCGCGCCCGGGCAGCGATGGTGCCCGCGACGGTGGCGTGGGCCGCCGGAGACTGCGATATCAACGTGAGCCGCGATGTGCCCACGGCGGACGGATGGTGGCTCGGCGCCGACGATCACGGGGACTCGGACACGACGGTGTCGACCGTGGTGCTCCGCGACCTCGCAGGCAAGCCGCTCGCCGCGCTCGTGGGCTATGCGGTGCAACCGGGGGTCCTCGCCGACTCGGTCGTGGACGGTGGACGCCTGATCAGCGCGGACCTGGCCGGTGCGGCGATGCGGCGGGTCGAGGAGCAGTTCCCCGGTGCCGTCGCGTCGTTCCTGGTGGGGACGGCGGGGGACCAGGTCCCCCGCTATACGGCGGTCACCGCCGAGGTCGACGGCGACGGCGTATGGGCCGCGCGTGACCTGGGCAGATGCGCGACCGTCCTGGTGGAGGTGCAGGGGCGGCGACTGGGCGCGGCGGCGTCCGCGCTCGTCGAGTCCGCGCCGCGGTGCAGGTCGCACCGCGTGGAGGTGGTGCGCGGGGCGGTGTCGGTCGTGGGGCGTGAGGCGCCGCCGCGTGAGCGACTGGGGCCGGTCGACCGCATCCCCGAGACACCCACAGAGGCTGCGACCGTCTCGATCGACGTGGTGCGGATCGGCGATGTCCGGCTGGTGTGCGTGGCCCCCGAGCTCACGGTGGCGACAGGCCGGAGCATCGTCGCCAGGTCGGACGGTGCCGCCACGATGGTGGTGACCATGGCGAACGGTGCGCAGAAGTACATGGCCGACGAGCGAGCGTTCGACCGTGCTACCTATGCCGCGCAGTCGTCGCGGTTCGTCCGCGGATCCGCGGAGCGGCTTGCCGACGAGGCGGTGCGGCTGCTCGCTGCCGTGGAGTAGCCGTGCCGGCCCGCAGCCCGTCGGTCCGCGACGGCGCCTGATTGGCCAGCCGATACGCTGGGCCCGTGGAGGACGTCGCCGACCAGGAGCGTGAGTTCGCCGTGGCGCTGCGCGCGGTCGCGACACAACTGCGACGTGTGCAGGAGCGCCAGGAGGGCGTGGAGCCCATCACGCAGTCGGAGGTCGACGTCCTGGTCCACGTGCTCGACCACCCGGGCGCCACGGTGACCGAGGTGGCGCGCGAGCTCGGACGCCAGTCCAGCAACGTCAGCGCGACCGTGCGGTCGTTGGTCCAACGGAGTCTGCTCGTGCGGGAGGCGGACTCGTCCGACGCGCGGCGCAGCCTTCTCACCGCGACGCCCCTCGCCGCGCAGGGTCGGGCGAGGCTCGACGCTGCCTGGTCGGACATGGTGACCGAGTGGCTCCACGCGCTCCCGGCCGCGGACCGTCGCGCCGTCGTGCGCGCCACCCCCGCCCTGCGCGCGCTGGCCGACGCGGACGTCGCGTCCGCTCCCGCCGCACGGGAGTAGGGGGCGCGGGCGCCCGGGACCTTCGTCCCTCGCCAGCGCGCATATACATATATACTTATATCTAAATGGTGAGGCGTGGACGACGATCGTCCGCCGAACTGTCGCGACGACGCGGAGGAGACGGCATGCGAATCACACGGCGCGTACACGGGGTGCTGGTCAACCTGACCTTGTCCGTGGTGATGTCCACCATCATGTCCCTGGTGCTCACGGCGGTCCACACTGGCTTCACGCCCGCGTTCGTGGCGCCCTTCCTCGAGTCTCTCTGCATCTCGGTGGTGGTCTCGTTCGTGGTGATCTCGATCTCGTTGCCGCTGGTGCTGCGAGGTCTGGCTCGCCTGTTCACGGTGGAGGAGCCGGTCGAACACGAGGAGCACCACCACCCCGCAGCCCCCGTCGCCTGACAGAGCCTCGACGGGCGACGACCGCGTCGTCCCTCTGCCCGCGCGCCGTCCGCATCGCGCTCAACATCGCGATCCAGTGCACGTTTCCGGTCCGGAACGTGCACTGGATCTCGATGTACACGCTTGCAGCCGGGGAGGAGGGAGCGCAGCGCCCCCGGAAAGGCCGAAGGCCCGCCCCGCGCGATGCGGGACGGGCCTTCGGAGAGCTCAGCGGCTACGACTCAAACGTCGTAGTAGAGCTCGAACTCGTGCGGGTGCGGACGGAAGCGCAGCGGGTCGATCTCGCTGGTGCGCTTGTAGTCGATCCACTCCTCGATGAGGTCCGGCGTGAAGACGCCGCCCTCGGTGAGGAACGCGTGGTCCGCCTCGAGGGTGTCGAGCACCTTCGGGAGCGAGTCCGGCACCTGCGGGATCTGGGCGTGCTCCTCCGGGGGCAGCTCGTACAGGTCCTTGTCGACCGGGGCCGGCGGCTCGATGCGGTTCTTGATGCCGTCGATGCCGGCCATCAGGAGCGCCGCGAACGCGAGGTACGGGTTCGACGAGGGGTCCGGCGCGCGGAACTCGATGCGCTTGGCCTTCGGGTTCGAGCCCGTGATCGGGATGCGGACCGCGGCGGAGCGGTTGCGCGCCGAGTACACCAGGTTGACCGGCGCCTCGTAGCCCGGCACGAGGCGGTGGTACGAGTTGACGGTCGGGTTGGTGAACGCGAGCAGCGACGGCGCGTGCTTCAGGATGCCGCCGATGTACCAGCGGGCGATGTCCGAGAGACCGCCGTAGCCGGACTCGTCGTAGAACAGCGGCTCGCCGTCCTTCCAGATCGACTGGTGGACGTGCATGCCCGAGCCGTTGTCGCCGAAGAGCGGCTTCGGCATGAAGGTGACCGTCTTGCCGTGCTTCCAGGCCACGTTCTTGATGACGTACTTGAACTTCATGATGTCGTCACCGGCGTGGAGCAGGGTGTTGAAGCGGTAGTTGATCTCCTGCTGGCCGGCGGTGCCCACCTCGTGGTGCGCACGCTCGACCGAGAGGCCCACCTCCTCGAGGGTCTGGACCATCTCGTCGCGGATGTCCGCGAACTGGTCGCCGGGGGAGACGGGGAAGTAGCCGCCCTTGTAGCGCGTCTTGTAGCCGCGGTTCGGGGTGCCGTCCGCCTCGAGCTCCTTGCCGGTGTTCCACCAGGCCTCGGACGACTCGATGTGGTAGTAGCCCTCGTTCTGCGCGGTGTCGAAGCGCACCGAATCGAAGATGAAGAACTCGGCCTCGGGCGCGAAGAACGCGGTGTCGCCGATGCCGGTCGACTTCAGGTACTCCACGGCCTTCGCCGCGATGTTGCGCGGGTCGCGCGAGTAGGGCTCGTTCGTGAACGGGTCCACGATCGAGAAGTTGATGACCAGCGTCTTGGCCTTGCGGAACGGGTCGACGAACGCGGTGGCGACGTCCGGCAGCAGCTTCATGTCGGACTCGTTGATCGCCTGGAAGCCGCGGATCGACGAACCGTCGAACATGGCGCCCTCGGTGAACACGTCCTCGGTGAACTGCGACGCGGGAATGTTGAAGTGCTGCATCTGACCGGGGAGGTCGCAGAAGCGGATGTCGACGAACTCGACGCCCTCATTCTTCACGTACTCGATCGCCTCGTTGGCGTCTTTGAACATCCGGTACTCCTTGGAAAGGGTGGACAGGCCTGCAGTGGCACCACTCACCCTAGGGGTGGGGTGTTGCCTCCGCATGCAGGCAATGTTTCCGGCGTGTTACATGTTCGCGGTCGGCGCGTTACGCGACGGGCGTGGCGTGCGGCCCGGGCGGGTCGGGTCCGGGCGACGGGACGATGCGGCGGCCCGGCTACGCTGTCGTGGTGACCACGGACACCGCTACCGGGGCCCTGGTGGGCCGGCGCCTCGCGGGCATCGCCATCGACTGGGTGCTGTGCCTGCTGATCTCCTCCGCGTTCTTCCCCGACCCCGCCTACGAGGCCGAGCAGGTGACCGCCGTCGAGCGGGCCTTCCTGTCCGGCGCGCCGTTCGCGACGCTCGGGATCTGGGCCGTCCAGCACCTGCTGCTGGTGTCGACGCTCGGCTTCACGATCGGCCACCGCCTGTGGGGGCTGCGCGTGGTGCGCGTCGACGGCGCGGCGGTGGTCGGCCCGCTCAAGGCGCTGATCCGCACCGTGCTGCTGGCGCTGGTGGTCCCCGCCGTCGTGTGGGGCCCCGACGGCCGCGGCCTGCACGACCGCGCCGCCGGGACCCAGGTGGTCCGCACCGGCGCGGCCGCCCGGAAGGAGGAGGAGAAGTGACCGAGCTGCAGACCTCCGCGGTCCTGTTCGACATGGACGGCACGCTCATCGACTCGACCGCCACCGTCGACGTCGTGTGGGGCGACTTCGCGGCGCAGGCGGGCTTCGACCGCGACGAGGTGCTCGCGCGCGTCCACGGCGTCCCGGCCCGCGCGACGCTGCGTCACTTCCTCGGCGAGGACGCGGACGTCGAGCCGTGGTTCCGCCGGATCGAGGAGTGGGAGAACGAGCGCTTCGACGCCGACGTCGAGATCCCTGGCGCGGTCGCGGCGGTGCACGCGCTGCCCGCCGACCGGTGGGCGGTGGTGACCTCCGCGGTGCGCGAGGCGGCCCTGCGCCGCATGCGCCGCCTCGGTTTCCCCGAGGTGAGGACGCTGATCGCCGCCGAGGACGTCGAGCACGGCAAGCCCGCGCCGGAGCCCTACCGCCGCGGCGCGGACGCGCTCGGCTACGACGTCGAGGACTGCGTGGTCTTCGAGGACTCCGACGCGGGCGTGCGCTCGGCGCTGGCCGCCGGCGCGACCGTCGTGGTGGTCGGGACCCTGGCGACGCCGGCCACCGAGGGACTGCTGAGGGTCGCGGACTTCACGCGGGTGGGCTTCGCGGCGGGGGAGCACGGCGTCACGATCACGCTCGGCTAGGCGCGGATCGACACTCACGCACCACTGCGAGGCGAGAACCCCG
>Ga0207735_100049_pt1 | contig 39876 bp, 47 predicted proteins | sample TtaePargueraPR_9_FD_187280 | JGI IMG/M metagenome (GOLD analysis project Ga0207735, IMG submission 187280) | Aerobic enrichment media microbial communities from Bioluminiscent Bay, La Parguera, Puerto Rico - Tt and E2 (1) (SPAdes) | ecosystem: Environmental > Aquatic > Marine > Unclassified ... | reverse complement strand
GATCCTCTCCGGCCGGCCACTGCTGCTTTGCGACGAGCCGACCGCCGATCTCGATCCGGCCAGCGCCGAAGCCATCGTCGCCTTGCTGGCCAGCCTCGCCACGGAGCGATGCCTGCTGGTGGCGACGCATGACCCGCTGGTCTCCGCCGCCGCACGACAGGAGCTGGCGCTGTGAAGCCGCTGCTCGATCTCGCCGGCATGACCGGGCAGACGCGGCGGCTGGTGGCGCTGGGCGGGCTCGCCGCATCCTTGGCCGCGCTCTCCTCGATCCTGCTGCTCGCGATCTCGGGCTGGTTCCTCACCGCGGCGGCGATCGCCGGGGCGGACGTGGTCCACCTCGCCGCGCACGGCGTGCACGAGCCGGACAACCCGTTGTTCTCCTGCGTCCGGCTCGCCGACGGACCGCTGTACGCGCACGAGCTGGACGGCGTCGATCTCTCGGGCGCCGTCGTCGTGCTGTCCGCCTGCGAGACCGGACGCGCCTCGGTGCGGCTCGGGGGAGAGCCGCTCGGCATGACGAGCGTCCTGCTGCGGCTCGGCGCCCGAGCCGTGGTGAGCGCGGTCGCACCGCTGCGGGACGACGTCGCCGCGCGCGTCATGCCGCACCTGCACGCCGAGCTGCGGGCGGCGACCGACCCTGCTGCGGCGCTCGCCCGTGCCGTCGCCGCGGAGTCCGAGCCGGTACCGCTGGTGTGCTTCGGGCCGCTCTCCGTGGACGGTCGCCCTGCCAACGTGTGACGAGCGCCTCGTGGGCGTGAGTACCGTGGCGGGCCGCTGGTCGTGTAGAGTCCTCGGGTAACCCAAGACCGCCGGTCGTCCCAGGCTGCTCAGAGCTCGCTCCGGAAGCCGAAGACCGAAGTCCCGCGAAAGCGCGGAGGCCTGCGCAGGTGACACGATGACGATCCGCGGCTCCGGCCGTGAGCATCCGAGCCCCGTGCGCCTGCGCCGGGGCTCTTTCTCTTTCCCGGGGTGACCGGTGGCTCCACCACCGGAAGGATTGCCATGGCGAGGCCGGACAAGGCAGCCGCCGTCGCAGCGATCGCGAACAGGCTTCGCGACTCCAACGCGGCCGTGCTGACCGAGTACCGCGGGCTCTCCGTCTCGCAGCTCCAGGAGCTGCGGCGGTCGCTGCGCGGCAACGCAACCTACGCCGTGGTGAAGAACACGCTGACCACCATCGCGGCCAAGGAAGCCGGTGTCGAGGGTCTCGACGCCGACCTCCAGGGTCCCTCCGCGATCGCGTTCGTGACCGGTGACCCGGTCGAGGCCGCGAAGGGTCTGCGTGACTTCGCCAAGGCGAACCCCGCACTGGTCATCAAGGGCGGTGTCCTTGACGGGAACGCCCTGACCCCTGCGGAGATCACGAAGCTCGCGGACCTCGAGTCCCGCGAGGTTCTGCTGGCCAAGGCGGCCGGCGCGATGAAGGCCAAGATCAGCCAGGCTGCCTACGCCTTCAACGCCAAGCCGACCCAGGTCGCCCGAGTCATCGATGCCCTGCGTCAGAAGCAGGAATCGGCGGGCGCTGCCGCCTGACCAGGTGGCCGTGCCGACACATCACCCCTGCTTCTGGCGGACCGCACGGTCCGTGAAGCGCTGAATGAAAGGAACGCCATCATGGCGAAGCTCAGCACCGAAGAGCTCCTGTCCGTCTTCGAGGAGCTGACCCTCATCGAGCTCTCCGAGTTCGTGAAGGCCTTCGAGGAGAAGTTCGACGTCACCGCTGCCGCTCCGGCCGCCGTGGCCGTGGCCGGTGGCGCCCCCGCCGGTGGCGGCGAGGCCGAGGCCGCTGAGGAGCAGTCGGAGTTCGACGTCGTCCTCACCGCCGCCGGCGACAAGAAGATCCAGGTCATCAAGGAGGTGCGCGCGCTCACGTCCCTCGGTCTCAAGGAGGCCAAGGACCTGGTCGACGGCGCCCCGAAGCCGGTCCTGGAGGGTGTCGACAAGGAGGCCGCGGACAAGGCCAAGGAGGCCCTCGAGGGCGCCGGCGCGTCCGTCGAGCTCAAGTGAGCCCCCGCGGCACCAGCCGCACCCGGTGATCTGATCACCCACGCGACGGCCCGCATCCCCACCGGGGGTGCGGGCCGTCGTCGTGCCCGGGGTGCCTCACCGGGGTGCGCCGCCGGTCGGGCCGTGTCCCGCCAGGTGTGACGGATCGCTCGTCGGAATCGGTGGCGGGGGGACGACGGCGCGGGTAACGTGGCAAGGTACCGTTTCTTGGGCGGCATATGGCGGCCACCGAGACAACGTCCTCCGACCACGACGAAGCCGAGGACGTCCGCTCGCACGCCCGCGTGGGTGGACTTTCTTTTCGACTTCGGCTACGCTAGCGCTTTGCGCTCGCCTGTGTCCCGACGCCCTCCCGCCGATGTTGTCCCGCCCCTGAGGTCACGTGTGGTGACCCCTCGGAACGGCCTTCTCGACAGCGGTCCGGCGCCCGACGCACGTCCGAGCGTACAGCGTGCCATCGAACTGCAGGGAAGGACCCCTCTTGGCTGCCTCGCGCACCCCTTCTGCTCCGTCCGCCGACGCCATCGCGAACCGCACCGCTTCCCGCCGCGTCTCCTTCGCCCGGATCCACGAGCCGCTCCAGGCGCCCGACCTCCTCGGGCTGCAGGTCGAGAGCTTCGACTGGCTCCTCGGGAACGAGGCCTGGCAGGCCCGCATCGAGGCCGCCCTCGAGGCCGGCCGCCACGACGTCCCCGAGGCCTCCGGCCTGGAGGAGATCTTCGAGGAGATCTCCCCGATCGAGGACTTCGGCCAGTCGATGTCGCTCTCGTTCTCGAACCACCGCTTCGAGCCCCCGAAGTACACGGTGGACGAGTGCAAGGAGAAGGACTTCACCTACGCGGCCCCGCTGTTCGTCACGGCGGAGTTCGTCAACTACACCACCGGTGAGATCAAGAGCCAGACGGTCTTCATGGGCGACTTCCCGCTCATGACCGACCGCGGCACCTTCGTCATCAACGGCACCGAGCGCGTCGTCGTCTCGCAGCTCGTGCGGTCCCCGGGCGTCTACTTCGAGCGCACCCCCGACAAGACCTCCGACAAGGACGTCTTCTCGGCGAAGATCATCCCGTCGCGCGGCGCGTGGCTCGAGTTCGAGATCGACAAGCGCGACGCCGTCGGCGTGCGCGTCGACCGCAAGCGCAAGCAGCCCGTCACCGTGCTGCTCAAGGCGCTCGGCCTCACCGAGTCCGAGATCCGCGAGGAGTTCGCCGACTTCCCGACGATCCTCGACACCCTGGAGAAGGACCACGTCCACACCCAGGACGAGGCCCTCGTGGACCTTTACCGCAAGATCCGTCCGGGCGAGCCGCCCACGGTCGAGGCGGGTCGCGCGCTGGTGGAGAACTTCTACTTCAACCCCAAGCGCTACGACCTGGCGAAGGTCGGCCGCTACAAGCTGAACAAGAAGGTCGGCGTCACCGCCGAGCTCAGCGACAGCACCCTGTCGGTGTCCGACGTCGTCGCCACCATCAAGTACCTGGCCGCGCTGCACGCCGACAAGACGTCGATCCCGGGCACCCGCGACGGCGAGCCGTACGACGTGCGCGTCGAGACGGACGACATCGACCACTTCGGCAACCGCCGCATCCGCGCCGTGGGCGAGCTCATCCAGAACCAGGTGCGCACCGGTCTGTCCCGCATGGAGCGCGTGGTGCGCGAGCGGATGACGACCCAGGACGTCGAGGCCATCACGCCGCAGACCCTGATCAACATCCGCCCGGTCGTGGCCTCGATCCGTGAGTTCTTCGGCACCTCGCAGCTGTCGCAGTTCATGGACCAGAACAACCCGCTGGCCGGACTGACGCACAAGCGTCGCCTGTCCGCGCTCGGCCCGGGCGGTCTGTCCCGCGACCGTGCCGGCATGGAGGTCCGTGACGTCCACCCGTCGCACTACGGCCGCATGTGCCCGATCGAGACGCCGGAAGGCCCGAACATCGGTCTGATCGGTTCGCTCGCGTCGTTCGGCCGCATCAACCCGTTCGGCTTCATCGAGACCCCGTACCGCAAGGTGCTCGCGGGCAAGGTGACCGACGAGGTCGTCTACCTCACGGCCGACGACGAGGACTCCTACGTCATCGCCCAGGCGAACACCACGCTGAACGAGGACGGCTCCTTCGCCAACGACCGCGTGCTCGTGCGCACCAAGGGCGGCGAGACCGACGACGTGCCGGCCTCCGACGTCGACTTCATGGATGTGTCCCCGCGGCAGATGGTCTCCGTCGCCACGGCGCTCATCCCGTTCCTCGAGCACGACGACGCCAACCGCGCCCTCATGGGCGCCAACATGCAGCGTCAGGCCGTGCCGCTGGTCCGCTCCGAGGCGCCGCTGGTCGGCACCGGCATGGAGCGGCGCGCGGCGGTCGACGCCGGCGACGTCATCACCGCGGACAAGCCCGGTGTCGTCACGCAGGTCTCGGCCGACCTCATCACGGTCGAGAACGACGACGCCACCACCTCGACGTACCGCGTGGCCAAGTTCCGCCGCTCGAACCAGGGCACCAGCTACAACCAGCGCGTGCTCGCCGAGGCGGGGCAGCGGGTCGAGGTCGGCTCCGTGCTGGCCGACGGCCCGGCGACCGACGAGGGCGACCTCGCGCTCGGCCGCAACCTGCTCGTGGCGTTCATGTCGTGGGAGGGCCACAACTACGAGGACGCGATCATCCTGTCGCAGCGCCTCGTGGAGGACGACGTCCTGTCCTCGATCCACATCGAGGAGCACGAGGTCGACGCCCGCGACACCAAGCTCGGGCCCGAGGAGATCACGCGGGACATCCCGAACGTCTCCGAGGACGTCCTGGCGGACCTCGACGAGCGCGGCATCATCCGCATCGGCGCCGAGGTCGGCGCGGGCGATGTGCTGGTCGGCAAGGTCACCCCGAAGGGTGAGACCGAGCTGACCCCGGAGGAGCGCCTGCTGCGTGCCATCTTCGGCGAGAAGGCCCGCGAGGTGCGCGACACCTCGCTGAAGGTGCCCCACGGCGAGTCCGGCACCGTCATCGGCGTGCGCGAGTTCAACCGGGAGGACGGCGACGAGCTGCCCGCCGGCGTGAACCAGCTGGTGCGCGTCTACATCGCCAACCGCCGCAAGATCACCGTCGGTGACAAGCTCGCCGGCCGCCACGGCAACAAGGGCGTCATCTCCAAGATCCTGCCGCAGGAGGACATGCCGTTCCTGCCGGACGGCACCCCTGTGGACATCATCCTCAACCCGCTCGGCGTGCCCGGCCGCATGAACGTCGGCCAGGTCCTCGAGACGCACCTGGGCTGGGTCGCCAGCCGCGGGTGGGACATCGAGCTGGCCGAGGGCGACGACCTGTCGTGGCGGGACGAGCTGCCCGAGCACGCGCACCGCTCGGAGCCCGGCCGCCCGGTCGCCACGCCGGTGTTCGACGGCCTGGAGGAGCACGAGCTGCGGGGTCTGATCTCGACGACGCTGCCCAACCGCGACGGCGACCGCATGGTCGGCCTCGACGGCAAGGCGGCGCTGTTCGACGGGCGCTCCGGCGAGCCGTTCCCGGACCCGGTCGCGGTCGGCTACATGTACATCCTCAAGCTGCACCACCTGGTCGACGACAAAATCCACGCGCGCTCGACCGGTCCGTACTCGATGATCACCCAGCAGCCGCTGGGCGGTAAGGCGCAGTTCGGCGGTCAGCGGTTCGGTGAGATGGAGGTGTGGGCGCTCGAGGCGTACGGCGCCGCGTACACCCTCCAGGAGCTGCTCACCATCAAGTCCGACGACATCCCCGGCCGCGTCAAGGTCTACGAGGCGATCGTCAAGGGCGAGAACATCCCCGACTCGGGCATCCCGGAGTCGTTCAAGGTGCTCCTCAAGGAGATGCAGTCGCTCTGCCTGAACGTCGAGGTGCTCTCGAGCGACGGTGTCTCCATCGAGATGAAGGAGTCCGACGACGAGGTCTACCGCGCGGCGGAGGAGCTCGGCATCGACCTCTCCCGCCGCCCGAACTCGGCCGCCACCATCGACGAGGTCTGATCCAGCGACCAGCTGACGACACAGACGACCATCTGCTGTAGGAAGTAGGACATCTTGCTCGACGTCAACGTCTTCGACGAGCTGCGCATCGGCCTGGCCACGGCCGAGGACATCCGTTCCTGGTCGCACGGTGAGGTGAAGAAGCCCGAGACCATCAACTACCGCACCCTCAAGCCCGAGAAGGACGGACTCTTCTGCGAGAAGATCTTCGGTCCGACCCGGGACTGGGAGTGCTACTGCGGCAAGTACAAGCGGGTGCGCTTCAAGGGCATCATCTGCGAGCGCTGCGGCGTGGAGGTCACCCGCTCCAAGGTGCGCCGTGAGCGCATGGGCCACATCGAGCTGGCCGCCCCGGTCACGCACATCTGGTTCTTCAAGGGTGTGCCGTCCCGCCTGGGCTACCTGCTCGACCTCGCGCCGAAGGACCTGGAGAAGGTCATCTACTTCGCGGCCTACATGATCACGTGGGTCGACGACGAAGCGCGCCAGGAAGACCTCCCCAACCTCCAGAACGAGATCGACCTGGAGAAGAAGGAGATCACCGACCGCCGCGACAACGACATCAACGCCCGCGCCACGCGGCTCGAGGCCGACCTGGCCGAGCTCGAGGCCGAGGGTGCCAAGGCCGACGCGCGCCGCAAGGTGCGCGACTCGGCCGAGCGGGAGATGGCCCAGCTGCGCAAGCGGGCCGACCAGGACCTGGACCGCCTCGAGCAGGTCTGGGACCGGTTCAAGAACCTCAAGGTCGCCGACCTCGAGGGCGACGAGATGCTGTACCGCACCCTCGTCGACCGCTACGGCACCTACTTCGAGGGCTCGATGGGCGCCGACGCGATCCAGAAGCGCCTCGAGAGCTTCGACCTGGACGCCGAGGCCGAGGCGCTGCGCGAGATCATCCGCACCGGCAAGGGCCAGCGCAAGACCCGTGCCCTGAAGCGGCTCAAGGTCGTCAACGCGTTCCTGACGACGACGAACTCGCCGACGGCCATGGTGCTGGACGCGGTGCCGGTCATCCCGCCGGACCTGCGCCCGATGGTGCAGCTCGACGGCGGCCGCTTCGCGACGTCGGACCTCAACGACCTGTACCGCCGCGTCATCAACCGCAACAACCGCCTCAAGCGGCTGCTGGACCTGGGCGCGCCGGAGATCATCGTCAACAACGAGAAGCGGATGCTGCAGGAGGCCGTCGACTCGCTGTTCGACAACGGCCGCCGCGGCCGTCCGGTCACCGGGCCGGGCAACCGTCCGCTGAAGTCGATCTCCGACATGCTCAAGGGCAAGCAGGGCCGGTTCCGCCAGAACCTGCTCGGCAAGCGCGTCGACTACTCGGGCCGTTCGGTCATCGTGGTCGGTCCGCAGCTCAAGCTGCACCAGTGCGGTCTGCCCAAGCAGATGGCGCTGGAGCTGTTCAAGCCGTTCGTCATGAAGCGGCTCGTCGAGCTCAACCACGCGCAGAACATCAAGTCCGCCAAGCGGATGGTCGAGCGCACCCGCCCCGTGGTGTGGGACGTCCTCGAAGAGGTCATCACCGAGCACCCGGTGCTGCTCAACCGTGCGCCCACCCTGCACCGCCTGGGTATCCAGGCGTTCGAGCCGCAGCTCGTCGAGGGCAAGGCCATCCACCTGCACCCGCTCGTGTGCGGCGCGTTCAACGCCGACTTCGACGGTGACCAGATGGCGGTCCACCTGCCCCTGAGCGCGGAGGCGCAGGCCGAGGCCCGCATCCTGATGCTCTCGAGCAACAACATCCTCAAGCCGTCGGACGGCCGTCCGGTGACCATGCCCTCGCAGGACATGATCATCGGTCTGCACCACCTGACGGCGGAGCGTCCTGGCGCCCACGGCGAGGGTCGCGTGTTCGGCACGCAGGCCGAGGCCATCATGGCGTTCGACCGCGGCGAGCTGGACATCAACGCCACGATCAAGATGCGCATGTCCGACCTCGTGCCGCCGCTGCGCGGCTTCGAGGCGCCCGAGGGCTGGGAGCCCGGGCAGCAGCTGCTGTTCGAGACCACCCTGGGCCGCACCCTGTTCAACGAGGCGCTGCCGACCGACTACCCGTTCCAGAACGAGGTCGTCGGCAAGAAGGAGCTCTCGGCGATCGTCAACGACCTCGCCGAGCGGTACCCGAAGGTCGACGTCGCCACGTCGCTGGACGCGCTCAAGGACGCCGGCTACCGCTGGGCGACCCGCTCGGGCGTGACCATCGCGATCTCCGACGTCGCCATGCCGGTGAACAAGGACGAGATCCTCGACGAGCACGAGGCCCGCGCCCTGAAGGTCCAGGGCCAGTACGAGACCGGTCTGATCACCGACGACGAGCGCCGCCAGGAGCTCATCGAGATCTGGACCCAGGCCACGGACAAGATCGCCGCGGCGATGCGTGACAACCTCGAGAACGACCAGCGGAACACGCTGTACCGCATGGTGTCGTCGGGTGCGCGCGGTAACTGGATGCAGGTCCGTCAGATCGCCGGTATGCGCGGTCTCGTGGCGAACCCGAAGGGCGAGATCATCCCGCGCCCGATCAAGTCCAACTACCGTGAGGGCCTGTCCGTCCTCGAGTACTTCATCGCCTCGCACGGTGCCCGCAAGGGTCTGGCCGACACGGCGCTGCGTACCGCGGACTCCGGCTACCTGACGCGTCGTCTCGTCGACGTCTCGCAGGACGTCATCATCCGCGAGGAGGACTGCGGGACCGAGCGCGGCCTGCCGCTGCCGGTCGCCGAGCGCATCGGCGACCAGCTCGTGCCGCACGACCGCGTGGAGACCTCGATCTACTCGCGCACGTTCGCCACGGACGTCGTCGGCCCCGACGGCACGGTGCTGGCCGAGGCCGGCTCGGACGCGGGCGACCTGGTGATCAACGAGGTCATCGCGGCCGGGATCGAGGAGGTCAAGGTCCGTTCGGTCCTGACCTGCGAGTCGCGCGTCGGGACCTGCGCCAAGTGCTACGGCCGCTCCCTGGCCACCGGCAAGCTGGTGGACATCGGCGAGGCCGTCGGCATCATCGCCGCGCAGTCCATCGGTGAGCCGGGCACGCAGCTGACGATGCGGACCTTCCACACCGGTGGTGTCGCCTCCGCGGAGGACATCACCCAGGGTCTGCCCCGTGTGACCGAGCTCTTCGAGGCCCGTACCCCGAAGGGTGAGGCTCCGATCGCGGAGTACACCGGCCGGGTGACCATCGAGGACTCCGACCGGACGCGGCACATCGTGCTGACCCCGGACGACGGCGGCGAGGAGATCAAGTACCCGGTCACCAAGCGTGCCCGGCTCCTGATCGCCGACGGCGACCACGTGGCGGTCGGCACCCAGCTCGTCCAGGGCGCCGTCGACCCGAAGAAGGTGCTGCGCATCCTCGGCCCGCGCGCTGCCCAGAAGCAGCTCGTGGACGCGGTGCAGGAGACCTACCGCTCGCAGGGCGTGGACATCCACGACAAGCACATCGAGGTCATCGTGCGTCAGATGCTGCGCCGCGTGACCGTGCTCGACGCCGGTGACGCCGACCTGCTGCCGGGTGAGCTCTCCGAGCGCACGCGGTTCGAGGACGCCAACCGCAAGGCCGTGGCGGAGGGTGGCCAGCCGGCCGCCGGCCGTCCCGAGCTGATGGGTATCACCAAGGCCTCGCTCGCCACCGACTCGTGGCTCTCGGCCGCCTCCTTCCAGGAGACGACCCGGGTGCTCACCGAGGCAGCGATGAGCGGCCGGCGCGACCCGCTGCTCGGCCTCAAGGAGAACGTCATCATCGGTAAGCTCATCCCGGCCGGCACCGGCCTGGCGCGCTACCGGAACATCGACGTGGAGCCGACGGAGCAGGCCAAGGCGGAGCTCTACCCGAGCTTCGGCTACGACGAGATCGACTTCCCGACGCTCGGCATGGGCTCGGGCGAGGCGATCCCGCTGGAGGACCTGGACTTCGGCGACTTCCGCTGATGCTCCCGCCGAGGTAGGCGAGAACGCCGCGAGGCAGCACCCGTGCGCCGGACCCCGTGTCCGGCCCGGAGTGCTGCCTCGCGGCGTTCTTGCCTGCTCCGGCACCTGGGCGACGGACGTCACAGCGGCGCCGTCGTCTCACCCTTTGACCACGCTTGCCACCGCGGGTAGTCTTGGAAGCCGTGCCCGTGCCGTCGTGCCGTGCCTCCGCCGTTCCTCCGAGCTTGCACTCGGACGGCCGGCCGGATGCGCCGCCGACGATCGCACGAGCATCCCGGGTCGGGCGCCCACTCCTCGGCGAGGAGGTCGAGCGCAGCCCCGGGCCATCGAGCCGGTGGTAAGTGGCGTTGCGGTCCGCGAGGGCCGCGGGTGCCGCCTGCGATCGGCGCGCACAAGCCAGAACAGACCACCAGTCGGGGGCCGGCACGGCCTCCGAGAGCTCGAGAGACGACGGAGACGTAGTGCCTACGATCCAGCAGCTCGTCCGCAAGGGCCGGACCTCGAAGGCCGGGAAGTCGAAGACTCCGGCGCTCAAGGGTTCCCCGCAGCGGCGCGGCGTGTGCACCCGTGTGTACACCACCACCCCCAAGAAGCCGAACTCGGCGCTCCGCAAGGTCGCGCGTGTGAAGCTCTCCTCCGGTATCGAGGTGACCGCTTACATCCCCGGTGTGGGCCACAACCTCCAGGAGCACTCGATCGTGCTCGTCCGCGGCGGTCGTGTGAAGGACCTGCCCGGTGTCCGGTACAAGATCGTGCGCGGCGCCCTCGACACCCAGGGTGTCAAGGGTCGCCAGCAGGCGCGTTCCCGGTACGGCGCGAAGAAGGAGAAGGCCTGATGCCCCGCAAGGGTCCGGCCCCCAAGCGGCCGCTCATCGTCGACCCGGTGTACGGGTCCCCCGTCGTGACGCAGCTCATCAACAAGGTGCTGCTCGACGGCAAGAAGTCCACCGCCGAGGCGATCGTCTACGGCGCCCTCGAGGGCGTCCGGGCGAAGACCGACCAGGACCCGGTCGTCGTCCTCAAGCGCGCGCTCGAGAACGTCCGTCCGGCCCTCGAGGTCCGCTCCCGCCGTGTCGGTGGTGCGACCTACCAGGTGCCGGTCGAGGTGCGCCCGTCGCGCTCGACGACCCTCGCGCTGCGCTGGCTCACCGACTTCTCGCGGGCCCGCCGCGAGAAGACGATGACCGAGCGGCTCATGAACGAGATCCTCGACGCCTCGAACGGTCTCGGTGCCGCGGTCAAGCGCCGCGAGGACATGCACAAGATGGCCGAGTCCAACAAGGCCTTCGCGCACTACCGCTGGTGATGCGCTCGGACGACCCCGGGGGATCCCCGGGGTCGTCCGCGGATCCGGAGCCGGCCCGCGGCCGGGTCTCCGGCACCGGTTCCCGACGTCCCACTGACCCGAGGGGTAAGACACCGTGGCACTCGACGTGCTGACCGACCTGAAGAAGGTCCGCAACATCGGCATCATGGCCCACATCGATGCCGGCAAGACCACCACCACCGAGCGCATCCTGTACTACACGGGTGTGAACTACAAGATCGGTGAGACGCACGACGGCGCGTCGACGATGGACTGGATGGAGCAGGAGCAGGAGCGCGGCATCACGATCACGTCCGCCGCGACGACCTGCTACTGGAACGACAACCAGATCAACATCATCGACACCCCGGGGCACGTCGACTTCACGGTCGAGGTGGAGCGCTCGCTGCGCGTCCTCGACGGCGCCGTCGCCGTGTTCGACGGCAAGGAGGGCGTCGAGCCCCAGTCGGAGACCGTCTGGCGTCAGGCCGACAAGTACGACGTCCCGCGCATCTGCTTCGTCAACAAGATGGACAAGCTGGGTGCCGACTTCTACTTCACGGTCAAGACGATCGTCGAGCGCCTCAAGGCCAAGCCGCTGGTCATCCAGCTGCCGATCGGCTCCGAGAACGACTTCACCGGCGTCGTCGACCTGCTGAGCATGAAGGCGTTCGTCTGGCACGGCGAGACCAAGCTGGGCGAGACCTACGAGATCGAGGAGATCCCGGCGGACCTGCAGGCCAAGGCCGAGGAGTACCGCAACGAGCTCATCGAGGCCGTGGCCGAGTCCGACGAGGACCTGCTCGAGAAGTACCTCGGTGGCGAGGAGCTCACGGTCGACGAGATCAAGGGCGGCATCCGCAAGCTCACGATCAACTCCGAGGCCTTCCCGGTGCTGTGCGGCTCGGCGTTCAAGAACAAGGGCGTCCAGCCCATGCTCGACGCCGTGATCGACTACCTGCCCTCCCCGCTCGACGTCCCGGCCGTCCAGGGTCACGACGTCAAGGACGAGGAGAAGGTCATCGAGCGTCACTCGGACGCCACGGAGCCGTTCTCGGCCCTCGCGTTCAAGGTCGCCGTGCACCCGTTCTTCGGCAAGCTCACCTACGTCCGGGTCTACTCCGGCAAGGTCGAGACCGGCGCCGCGGTGCTCAACACCACCAAGGGCAAGAAGGAGCGCGTCGGCAAGCTGTTCCAGATGCACTCCAACAAGGAGAACCCGGTCCCCGAGGCGCAGGCCGGCCACATCTACGCGTTCATCGGGCTGAAGGACGTCACCACGGGTGACACCCTCAGCGCCGCGGACTCCCCGGTCATCCTCGAGTCGATGACCTTCCCGGAGCCCGTGATCGACGTGGCGATCGAGCCGAAGACCAAGGCGGACCAGGAGAAGCTCTCGACGGCGATCCAGAAGCTCGCCGACGAGGACCCGACGTTCCGCGTCAAGCTGGACGAGGAGACCGGCCAGACCGTCATCGGCGGTATGGGCGAGCTCCACCTCGACATCCTGGTCGACCGCATGAAGCGGGAGTTCAAGGTCGAGGCCAACGTCGGCAAGCCGCAGGTCGCGTACCGCGAGACGATCCGTCGCAAGGCGGAGAAGATCGACTACACGCACAAGAAGCAGACCGGTGGCTCGGGTCAGTTCGCGAAGGTCATCGTGAACTTCGAGCCGCTGGAGACCACCGAGGGCGAGCTCTACGAGTTCGCCAACGAGGTCACCGGTGGTCGTGTGCCGCGCGAGTACATCCCGTCGGTGGACGCTGGTATCCAGTCGGCCATGCAGCAGGGTGTCCTGGCGGGCTTCCCGGTCGTCGGCGTCAAGGCCACGCTCCTCGACGGTGCGTACCACGACGTCGACTCCTCGGAGATGGCGTTCAAGATCGCCGGATCCATGGTGTTCAAGGAGGGCGTCAGGCGGGCCGACCCGGTGCTGCTCGAGCCCATCATGGCCGTCGAGGTGCGCACGCCCGAGGAGTACATGGGCGACGTCATCGGCGACATCAACTCGCGGCGTGGGCTGATCCAGTCCATGGAGGACGCCACCGGCGTCAAGGTCGTCAAGGCCCAGGTGCCGTTGAGCGAGATGTTCGGGTACATCGGTGACCTGCGTTCCAAGACGCAGGGCCGCGCGGTGTACTCGATGCAGTTCGACAGCTACGGCGAAGTCCCCAAGGCCGTGGCTGACGAGATCATCCAGAAGACCCGGGGCGAGTGAGTCCCCACAGGTCGAACACCTGCACAACCATCAACCTGTAGGAGAACCGCAACGCCCCGCGGGTTAGGCTTGATCGGCCGACACTCGCAATCGTTCGGAACATCTACCCAAGTCCCAGGAGGACCCAGTGGCTAAGGCCAAGTTCGAGCGGACCAAGCCGCACGTCAACATCGGCACGATCGGTCACGTCGACCACGGTAAGACGACGCTGACCGCCGCGATCTCGAAGACCCTTGCGGAGACGTACCCGGACCTGCCGGCGAACACTCTCAAGAACTTCGACGAGATCGACGCCGCGCCGGAGGAGAAGCAGCGCGGTATCACGATCAACATCGCGCACATCGAGTACGAGACGCCGAACCGTCACTACGCGCACGTCGACGCTCCCGGTCACGCCGACTACATCAAGAACATGATCACCGGTGCCGCCCAGATGGACGGCTCGATCCTGGTGGTCGCCGCGACCGACGGCCCGATGGCCCAGACGCGCGAGCACGTCCTCCTGGCCCGCCAGGTGGGCGTCCCCTACCTGCTCGTGGCGCTGAACAAGGCCGACATGGTCGACGACGAGGAGATCCTCGAGCTCGTCGAGATGGAGGTCCGCGAGCTGCTGTCGTCGCAGGACTTCGACGGCGACAACGCCCCGGTGATCCGCGTCTCCGGTCTCAAGGCCCTCGAGGGTGACCCCGAGTGGACCAAGAAGATCCTGGAGCTCATGGAGGCCGTGGACGAGAACGTCCCGGAGCCGGAGCGCGACCTCGACAAGCCGTTCCTCATGCCGGTCGAGGACGTCTTCACCATCACCGGTCGCGGCACCGTCGTCACCGGCAAGGTGGAGCGCGGCGCCCTGGACCTCAACTCGGAGGTCGAGATCGTCGGCATCCGTGCCGCCCAGAAGACGACCGTCACCGGTATCGAGACCTTCCACAAGCAGATGGACCAGGCCCAGGCCGGCGACAACACCGGTCTGCTCCTGCGCGGTCTCAAGCGCGAGGACGTCGAGCGCGGTCAGGTCGTCGTGAAGCCGGGTTCGATCACCCCGCACACCAACTTCGAGGCCCAGGTCTACATCCTGGCCAAGGACGAGGGCGGCCGTCACAACCCGTTCTACTCGAACTACCGTCCGCAGTTCTACTTCCGGACCACGGACGTCACCGGCGTCATCACGCTGCCCGAGGGCACCGAGATGGTCATGCCGGGCGACAACACCGAGATGTCGGTCGAGCTGATCCAGCCGATCGCCATGGAGGAGGGCCTCGGCTTCGCCATCCGCGAGGGTGGCCGCACGGTCGGTTCCGGCCGCGTCACCAAGATCACCAAGTGATCGACTGATCATCAGGTGATCCTGGGGAGCTGAGCTCCACCGGACCTGTCCCGAGGCCCGGGCCCCCGTCAGCGGGGTCCGGGCCTCGGGTGCGTCCGGCGTCACACCCGCGAGGGCTTGGAATGACCGGCCCTCGTGTGGCAAGATGGTCAAGTTGCCTGTCAAGGGCGCGTTCTTTCTCGTGTCGAACAGTGTGTAGCACCGCGGTGCACGCCACGACCTCCGGTCGGTGGTGGTACCAGGAGCGGCCTCCCCCTGCCGGGGGAGTCGTGGGGATGCCGGCTGTCGACGCGCACGAGCGCCCCACGAGACACATGTTTCGACAGGCGTGCATAAACGTCGTGGTCCGCACCGCGGTCCACACCCAACGGCCCCATGCCAATCGGTGCGCCCGAGCCTGTCGCGCTAAGCGACACGCCCGAGCGCGGGGGTCGGACAGTAGCGGTTCGAGAGAGAGAGTCAGACGACGCCATGGCGGGACAGAAGATCCGCATCCGGCTCAAGTCCTACGACCACGAGGTCATCGACAGCTCGGCGCGCAAGATCGTCGACACGGTGACCCGCGCTGGTGCGACGGTCGTGGGTCCGGTGCCGCTGCCGACGGAGAAGAACGTCTTCACCGTCATCCGGTCGCCTCACAAGTACAAGGACAGCCGTGAGCACTTCGAGATGCGTACTCACAAGCGGCTGATCGACATCATCGACCCCACGCCGAAGGCCGTCGACTCGCTGATGCGTATCGACCTGCCGGCCGACGTGAACATCGAGATCAAGCTCTGAGGCTGGAAGAGATCATGACCAACCAGCAGAAGAACGTGACCGCGGTGCTCGGCACCAAGCTCGGCATGACGCAGGCCTGGGACGAGTCCGGCAAGGTCGTCCCCGTGACCGTCGTGTCCGTCCCCACCAACGTGGTGACGCAGGTCCGCGACGCGGAGGCGGACGGCTACGCGGCCGTCCAGCTCGCCGCCGGCCAGATCGACCCGCGCAAGGTCACCAAGCCGCTCAAGGGCCACTTCGAGAAGGCCGGCGTCACGCCGCGCCGTCACGTGGCCGAGATCCGTACCGACGACTCCTCCGAGTACACGCTCGGCCAGGAGATCACCGCCGCCGCCTTCGAGGCCGGCGCCGTGGTCGACGTCGTCGGCACCACCAAGGGCAAGGGCACCGCCGGTGTGATGAAGCGTCACGGCTTCGCCGGCGTCGGCGCCTCGCACGGTGCGCACCGCAACCACCGCAAGCCGGGTTCGATCGGCGGCGCCTCCACGCCGTCGCGCGTCTTCCGCGGCATGCGCATGGCCGGTCGCATGGGCCACGCCCGCAAGACCGTCCAGAACCTGACCGTCCACGCGGTCGACGCGGAGAAGGGTCTGCTGCTCGTCAAGGGCGCCGTCCCGGGCCCCAAGGGCGGCATCGTCCTCGTCCGTACCGCCGCGAAGGGAGCCTGAGACCGATGGCTAACCTGACCGTCGACGTGCTCGACGCCTCGGGCAAGAAGGCCGGCACCGCCGAGCTCCCGGCCGAGGTGTTCGACGTCGCCACGAACGTCCCCCTGATCCACCAGGTGGTCGTCGCCCAGCGCGCTGCGTCGCGCCAGGGCACCGCGGCCACCAAGACCCGCGCCGACGTGCGCGGTGGTGGCAAGAAGCCGTACAAGCAGAAGGGCACCGGCCGCGCCCGCCAGGGTTCGGTCCGCGCCCCGCAGTTCGCCGGCGGTGGCACCGTCCACGGCCCGCAGCCGCGCTCGTACGACCAGCGCACCCCGAAGAAGATGAAGGCCGCCGCCCTGCGCGGTGCCCTGTCGGACCGGGCGCGCGCCGGCCGCGTGCACGTGGTGTCGGGCTTCGGCCTCGACGGCGTGCCGTCGACCAAGACCGCTCTCGGCACGCTCTCCGCGCTGACCGACAGCACCCACGTGCTGGTCGTGACCGAGCGCTCGGACGAGGTGACCGTCAAGTCGCTCCGCAACGTCGAGCAGGTCCACCTGCTGACCGCGGACCAGCTGAACACCTACGACGTGCTCGTCTCCGACGACGTCGTCTTCACGCAGGGTGCGCTCGACGCGTTCCTGGCGGGCCCGGCCACGGGCAAGTCCGTGAAGGCCGTCGCGACCGAGGGTGAAGCAGCGACCGCCAAGGAGGCCGCCAAGTGACCGCCGTGACGAAGGACCCGCGCGACATCCTGATCGCGCCGGTCGTCTCCGAGAAGTCCTACAACCTCCTCGACGAGGGCAAGTACACCTTCGTCGTGGCCCCGGACGCCAACAAGACCGAGATCAAGATCGCGGTCGAGCAGGTGTTCGGCGTCAAGGTCGCCTCGGTGAACACGATCAACCGCAAGGGCAAGGCGCGTCGCACGCGCTACGGCCTGGGCAAGCGCAAGGACACGAAGCGTGCGATCGTCACCCTCCGCGAGGGTTCGATCGACATCTTCGGCGGTCCGGTCGGCTGAGCCGCACGAGAGCAGATCGAGGACTACTTCCATGGGAATCCGTAAGTACAAGCCGACGACGCCCGGCCGCCGCGGCTCCAGCGTCGCCGACTTCGTCGAGGTCACGCGCTCGGAGCCGGAGAAGTCGCTGGTCCGCCCGCTGTCCAAGAGCGGCGGCCGCAACAGCTCCGGCCGGATCACCACCCGGCACAAGGGTGGCGGTCACAAGCGCGCCTACCGCGTGATCGACTTCCGTCGTCACGACAAGGACGGCGTGCCGGCCAAGGTCGCGCACATCGAGTACGACCCGAACCGCACGGCGCGCATCGCGCTGCTGCACTACGCGGACGGCACCAAGCGCTACATCATCGCGCCGAACAAGCTGTCGCAGGGCGACACCGTCGAGGCCGGTCCCGGCGCCGACATCAAGCCCGGCAACAACCTGCCGCTGCGCAACATCCCGACGGGTACCGTCATCCACGCCGTCGAGCTCCGCCCCGGTGGCGGCGCCAAGATCGCCCGTTCCGCGGGCGCCTCGGTGCAGCTCGTCGCGAAGGACGGCCCCTACGCGCAGCTGCGCATGCCGTCCGGCGAGATCCGCAACGTCGACCTGCGCTGCCGCGCCACGGTCGGCTGGGTCGGCAACGCCGAGCAGTCGAACATCAGCTGGGGCAAGGCCGGCCGCATGCGCTGGAAGGGCGTCCGCCCGACCGTGCGCGGTGTGGTCATGAACCCGGTCGACCACCCGCACGGTGGTGGTGAGGGCAAGACCTCCGGTGGTCGTCACCCGGTCAGCCCGTGGGGCCAGCCCGAGGGCCGGACCCGCCGTCCGAACAAGTCCAGCGACCGGATGATCGTCCGCCGTCGTCGCACCGGCAAGAAGCGCTGATAAGGAGCCTGACAGATGCCTCGTAGCCTGAAGAAGGGCCCCTTCGTCGACGACCACCTGCAGAAGAAGGTGGACGTCCAGAACGAGAAGGGGACCAAGAACGTCATCAAGACCTGGTCCCGTCGGTCGGTCATCACGCCCGACTTCCTCGGTCACACCTTCGCCGTGCACGACGGCCGCAAGCACGTCCCGGTCTTCGTGACCGAGGCGATGGTCGGCCACAAGCTGGGCGAGTTCGCCCCCACGCGGACTTTCCGCGGCCACGTGAAGGACGACCGGAAGGGCCGTCGCCGCTGAGCGGCGTCGACCCCGACGGTCTGAGAAAAGGAAGCAGGACAGCAATGGAAGCCAAGGCGCAGGCGCGGTTCGTCCGTGTCACGCCCCAGAAGGCCCGGCGCGTCGTGGACCTCATCCGTGGCAAGCAGGCCGCCGAGGCCGTCGCGGTGCTGAAGTTCGCGCCGCAGGCCGCGAGCGAGCCGGTCCGCAAGGTCGTCGAGTCCGCTGTGGCCAACGCACGGGTGAAGGCCGACCGCGCGAGCGAGCGCTTCGACGAGACCGACTACGTGGTCTCCGAGGTGTACGTGGACGAGGGCCCGACCCTCAAGCGGTTCCGTCCGCGTGCTCAGGGGCGTGCCAGCCGGATCCTCAAGCGCACCAGCCACATCACCGTGGTCGTCGCACCGCGTGAGCAGAAGGAAGGGGCCCGATAGTGGGGCAGAAGATTCACCCGCACGGGTACCGCCTCGGCATCACCACCGACCACCGGTCGCGCTGGTTCGCCGACAGCACCAAGCCTGGTCAGCGGTACCGCGACTACGTCCGCGAGGACGTCGAGATCCGCAAGCTCATGAGCACCGGCCTCGAGCGGGCCGGCATCTCCAAGGTCGAGATCGAGCGCACCCGCGACCGCGTCCGCGTGGACATCCACACGGCGCGTCCGGGCATCGTCATCGGCCGGCGCGGTGCCGAGGCCGACCGCATCCGCGGCGAGCTCGAGAAGCTCACGGGCAAGCAGGTCCAGCTCAACATCCTCGAGGTCAAGAACGCCGAGATCGACGCGCAGCTGGTCGCGCAGGGCATCGCCGAGCAGCTCGCGAGCCGCGTCTCCTTCCGTCGCGCCATGCGCAAGGGCATCCAGTCCGCGCAGCGCGCCGGCGCGAAGGGCATCCGCGTGCAGGTCGCGGGTCGTCTCGGCGGCGCCGAGATGAGCCGGTCGGAGTTCTACCGCGAGGGTCGTGTGCCGCTGCACACGCTGCGCGCGAACATCGACTACGGCTTCTTCGAGGCCCGGACGACGTTCGGCCGCATCGGCGTGAAGGTCTGGGTCTACAAGGGCGACCTCACCGAGAAGGAGTTCGCCGCGCAGCAGGCCGCCGCCGCTCCCCGTCAGGGCCGTGGTGGCCGTGGTGGCGAGCGTCGCGGTCCGCGTCGCAACGACCGCAACGAGCGTCAGTCGCAGCCGAAGCAGTCCGCTGCCGAGGCGCCCGCAGCGTCCGACGCGCCGGCCCCGGCCGACCAGGCCGCGGCCCCCGAGTCCGGAACGGAGGCCTGAGTCATGCTGATCCCGCGCAGGCTCAAGCACCGCAAGCAGCACCACCCCAAGCGCTCCGGCGTGGCCAAGGGTGGTACCACGATCTCGTTCGGCGACTACGGCATCCAGGCTCTCGAGCCCGCCTACGTCACGAACCGCCAGATCGAGGCTGCTCGTATCGCGATGACCCGCCACATCAAGCGTGGCGGCAAGGTCTGGATCAACATCTACCCGGACCGCCCGCTGACCAAGAAGCCCGCCGAGACCCGCATGGGTTCCGGCAAGGGCTCCCCGGAGTGGTGGGTCGCCAACGTCAAGCCCGGCCGCGTCGTCTTCGAGCTGGCCGGTGTCCCCGAGGACTTGGCACGCGAGGCCCTGCGCCGCGCGATGCACAAGCTTCCGATGAAGTGCCGTTTCGTGGTGCGCGAAGGTGGTGCGAACTGATGGCTATCGGTACCCAGGGCCTGGCCCCCGCCGACCTCGACGGCTTCGACGACGAGACCCTCGTCGCGAAGCTCAAGGAGTCGAAGGAAGAGCTCTTCAACCTGCGCTTCCAGGCCGCCACCGGCCAGCTCGAGTCGCACGGCCGTCTCAAGGCGGTCAAGCGCGACATCGCGCGGATCTACACGGTCCTGCGCGAGCGCGAGCTCGGCATCCGTACGGCCCCGAGCGTGAGTGAGTGAGGCACTGATGAGCGAGAACACCGAGACGGTGACCACCGAGGAGCGGTCGACCCGCAAGGTGCGCCGTGGCTACGTCGTCAGCGACAAGATGGCCAAGACCATCGTCGTCGCCGTCGAGGACCGCGTGAAGCACCCCCTCTACGGCAAGGTCATGCGCCGGACCAACAAGGTCAAGGTGCACGACGAGCAGAACACCGCCGGCATCGGCGACCTGGTCGTCATCATGGAGACCCGCCCGCTGTCCGCGACCAAGCGGTGGCGCCTGGTGGAGATCCTCGAGAAGGCGAAGTAAGACAGACCTTCCCCGGTGGGGGCGCGGTGTGACACACGTATGCGCCGGGTCCCCACCACAGCAACTATCCGTTCGGCCAGGCTCGCCCGGGACAGCCCGGGCCGAGAACCAGCTCGACGACAGGAGATCAATCGATGATCCAGCAGGAGTCGCGACTGCGGGTCGCCGACAACACGGGTGCCAAGGAGATCCTCTGCATCCGCGTTCTCGGTGGCTCCGGCCGTCGCTACGCCGGTATCGGCGACACCATCGTCGCCACCGTCAAGGACGCGATCCCGGGCGGCAACGTGAAGAAGGGCGATGTCGTCAAGGCCGTCATCGTCCGGACCGTCAAGGAGCGCCGTCGTCCCGACGGTTCCTACATCAAGTTCGACGAGAACGCCGCCGTGATCCTGAAGAACGACGGCGAGCCCCGTGGCACCCGTATCTTCGGCCCGGTCGGCCGTGAGCTGCGTGACAAGCGGTTCATGAAGATCATCTCGCTGGCCCCGGAGGTGCTCTGACCATGGCGAAGATCAAGAAGGGCGACCAGGTCCAGGTGATCGCTGGTCGCGACAAGGGCAAGACGGGCCGCGTGCTCGAGGTCCTGACCGACACCGACCGTGTCGTCGTCGAGGGCGTCCAGCGCGTGACCAAGCACGTGAAGGCCGGCCAGTCGGCGCGCGGCACCCGTACGGGTGGCATCGAGACGGTCGAGGCCCCGATCCACGTGTCCAACGTGATGCTGGTCGACCCCGAGACCAAGAAGCCGACCCGCGTGGGCTTCCGCCTCGAGGAGGTCGAGCAGGACGGTCGCACCCGCACGGTGCGCGTCCGCTACGCCAAGCGTTCCGGGAAGGACATCTGATGACCGACACCACTCTCGAGGCACCGGCGCTGCCGCGCCTCAAGCAGAAGTACCGCGAGGAGATCGTCGCGGCGCTCCGCGAGGAGTTCGGCCACGAGAACCTCCACCAGGTCGCCGGTCTGACGAAGATCGTCGTCAACATGGGTGTCGGTGACGCCGCCAAGGACTCGAAGCTCATCGAGGGCGCGATCCGCGACCTCACGGCGATCACGGGTCAGAAGCCGGCGATCAACCGGGCGAAGAAGTCCATCGCGCAGTTCAAGCTGCGCGAGGGCATGCCGATCGGTGCGCACGTCACGCTGCGCGGCGACCGCATGTGGGAGTTCCTCGACCGGCTGCTGTCGATCGCGCTGCCGCGCATCCGCGACTTCCGCGGTCTGAGCCCGAAGCAGTTCGACGGCCACGGCAACTACACGTTCGGTCTCACGGAGCAGTCGATGTTCCACGAGATCAACCAGGACAAGATCGACCGTGTCCGCGGTATGGACATCACGATCGTGACCACGGCGACGACCGACGACGAGGGCCGCTCCTTGCTGCGCCGTCTCGGTTTCCCCTTCAAGGAGAACTGATATGGCGAAGAAGGCCCTGATCAACAAGGCGAACGCCAAGCCGAAGTTCGCCGTGCGTGCCTACACCCGGTGCCAGCGGTGCGGTCGTCCGCACTCGGTCTACCGCAAGTTCGGCCTGTGCCGGATCTGCCTGCGGGAGATGGCCCACCGCGGTGAGCTCCCCGGCGTCACCAAGAGCAGCTGGTAAAACCACTACGCCGCAGGTCCGTGCGGTGCTCGGCGAGCACCGCACGGATACCCCGGCGAGGAAGGGCTAGAGCCCGATGACTATGACCGACCCGATCGCAGACATGCTGACGCGTCTGCGCAACGCGAACTCGGCGCACCACGACACGGTCACCATGCCGTTCTCGAAGCTGAAGTCGCGCATCGCGGAGATCCTGCAGGCCGAGGGGTACATCGCCGGCTGGACCGTCGAGGACGCGACGGTGGGGCAGAACCTCACCCTCACCCTCAAGTACGGCCCGAGCCGTGAGCGCGCGCTGACCGGCGTGCGCCGCGTGTCCAAGCCCGGCCTGCGCGTCTACGCGAAGTCCACCAACCTGCCCAAGGTCCTCGGTGGCCTCGGCGTGGCCATCCTGTCCACCTCCTCCGGCCTCCTGACCGACCGTCAGGCGCAGGACAAGGGTGTGGGCGGCGAGGTCCTCGCCTACGTCTGGTAATCCGGAAAGGAGAGACGCCAATGTCTCGAATCGGCAAGCTCCCCGTTCCGGTCCCGTCCGGCGTGGAGATCACCATCAGCGGCGCGCTCGTGACGGTCAAGGGCCCCAAGGGGACCCTGGACCACACGGTCGCCGCCCCCATCACCGTCGAGCAGAACGACGGCACCCTCTCGGTGCGTCGTCCTGACGACGAGCGCGAGTCGCGTGCGCTGCACGGTCTGACCCGCACGCTGCTGTCCAACATGATCGTCGGCGTGACGCAGGGCTACGAGAAGAAGCTCGAGATCGTCGGTACCGGTTACCGCGTGGTGGCCAAGGGGCAGGACCTCGAGTTCGCCCTCGGCTTCTCGCACCCGGTGAAGGTCTCCGCCCCGGAGGGCATCTCCTTCGCGGTCGAGAGCCCGACGAAGTTCTCCGTGGCCGGCATCGACAAGCAGCAGGTCGGCGAGGTCGCGGCGAACATCCGCAAGATCCGTAAGCCCGAGCCGTACAAGGGCAAGGGTGTGCGGTACGCCGACGAGGTCGTCCGTCGCAAGGTCGGAAAGGCTGGTAAGTGATGGCTCTCAAGGTTCTCGGCAAGGGCAAGAGCGTCGCTCGTCAGCGGCGTCACCTTCGCCTGCGCAAGAAGATCAAGGGCACCACGGCGCGTCCGCGCCTCGTCGTGACCCGCTCGTCGCGTCACATGGTGGCGCAGGTCGTGGACGACACGGTCGGCAAGACCGTCGCGTCCGCCTCGACGCTCGAGGCCGACCTGCGTGCGATGGACGGCGACAAGACCGCCAAGGCCCGCAAGGTCGGCGAGCTCGTCGCCGAGCGTGCGAAGTCTGCCGGTGTCGACGCCGTGGTCTTCGACCGTGGCGGCAACAAGTACCACGGTCGGGTGGCTGCGGTCGCCGACGGCGCGCGCGAAGGCGGTCTGGCGCTGTGATGACGACCACGTTCGCACGGAAGATGAGGATCCTCTGATGGCTGCAGGGCAGCGCAACACCGGCGCCCCCCAGGGCGCCAACGAGTCCAAGAACGACGGTCGCCGTTCCAACCGGCGCGACGACCGCCGCGGCAACAACCGCGGTGACGACAAGAACGCCTTCGTCGAGCGCGTGGTGACGATCAACCGCGTCGCCAAGGTCGTCAAGGGCGGCCGCCGCTTCAGCTTCACCGCGCTGGTCGTGGTGGGCGACGGCGACGGCACCGTCGGTGTCGGCTACGGCAAGGCCAAGGAGGTGCCCTCGGCGATCGCCAAGGGTGTCGAGGAGGCGAAGAAGAACTTCTTCCGCGTCCCGCGCATCCAGGGCACCATCCCGCACCCCATCCAGGGCGAGGAGGCTGCCGGCGTCGTGTTCCTGCGCCCGGCCTCCCCGGGTACCGGTGTGATCGCCGGTGGTCCGGTGCGCGCCGTGCTGGAGTGCGCCGGCATCCACGACGTGCTGAGCAAGTCGCTCGGCTCGTCGAACGCGATCAACATCGTGCACGCCACCGTCGCGGCCCTCAAGGGCCTCGAGGAGCCGGCCGCCGTGGCCGCGCGCCGTGGTCTGCCGCTCGAGGACGTGGCTCCGGCCCCGCTCCTGCGCGCGCAGGCCGCCGGTCTCGCCGCGAAGGCCGACAAGGCCGACGAGAAGGTGGGTGCGTGATGGCTCGACTCAAGGTCACCCAGGTCAAGTCCGCCATCGGCGGCAAGCAGAACCAGCGTGACACGCTGCGGACCCTCGGCCTCAAGCGGATCGGCGACATCGCCGTGAAGGAGGACCGTCCGGAGATCCGTGGCATGGTCACCACGGTGGCGCATCTCGTCACCGTCGAGGAGGTCGACTGATCATGGCCGACAGCACCCAGGACAAGGGCGCGCAGTCGCAGCCGCTGAAGGTCCACCACCTGCGTCCGGCCCCCGGCGCCAAGAAGGCCAAGACCCGTGTGGGTCGTGGTGAGGCGTCGAAGGGCAAGACGGCAGGTCGCGGCACCAAGGGCACCAAGGCCCGCTACCAGGTGCCGGTGGGCTTCGAGGGCGGGCAGATGCCGCTGCACATGCGTCTGCCGAAGCTGCGTGGCTTCAAGAACCCGTTCCGCGTCGAGTACCAGGTCGTGAACCTGGACAAGCTCGCCGCGCTGTACCCGGAGGGGGGCTCCGTCACGGTCGACGATCTCGTCGCCAAGGGCGCGGTCCGCTCCGGCCAGCCGGTGAAGGTGCTCGGCACGGGTGAGATCACCGTCAAGCTGGACGTCGCGGTCGACGCGATCTCCGGCTCCGCCAAGGACAAGGTCCTGGCGGCCGGCGGTTCGGTCTCGGAGGACTGAGTCCCAACCACGGGGCCGGTGGCGCGACGCGCCACCGGCCCCGTGCGCTGTCCGGGGCGGACGTGACGGAGCCCCGGACGCGGCGTGGATCACGCCCGGTACGTCCGATCTGCTAGGTTCGATCGGACCATCGTGGTCCAGGTCACGTGCGAAGGCACGTAGAATCCGTCACGGTCCGCACCGCGCGCGGCGTGCGCGGTGGGTCGCCGGCAGACGCCGGCCGGACCACGACCGAGTCGGTGCGTCGGCGCCGCGGGACGGCCCGCAGCGTGGACGGACCTCATCTCGCCGGTTCCACCGGCGGCACGACACCCCGCCGTGGCGGGTCAGGAGGATAGGTGCTCAGCGCATTCGGCCGGGCTTTCCGGACACCGGACCTGCGGCGCAAGCTGCTGTTCACGATCGCGATCATGTCGCTCTTCCGCGTGGGGTCGTTCATCCCGACGCCGGGCGTGGACTACGCGAACGTCCAGCAGTGCGTGGCGGCCCAGGAGGGCAGCACGTCGTTGCTGGGTCTCGTCAACACGTTCAGCGGTGGCGCGCTCCTGCAGCTGTCGGTGTTCGCCCTCGGGATCATGCCGTACATCACGGCCAGCATCATCACGCAGCTCCTGCGTGTCGTGATCCCGCGGTTCGAGGCGCTGCACAAGGAGGGCCAGTCGGGTCAGGCCAAGCTGACGCAGTACACGCGCTACCTGACCATCGCACTGGCGATCCTGCAGTCGACGACGATCATCACCACGGCCCGCACGGGGCTGCTGTTCCCCGGCTGCCCGGTCGACGTCGTCGTCGACGACAGCTTCATGACCGCCTTCCTCATGGTGGTCACCATGACCGCCGGTACCGGCCTGGTCATGTGGCTCGGTGAGCTGATCACCGAGAAGGGCATCGGCAACGGCATGTCGCTGCTGATCTTCACCTCGATCGTCGCCAGCTTCCCGACGGCCCTGTGGTCCATCGCCGGTGGCGCGAACGGCCCGCTGAACTTCATGATCATGATCGCCGTGATCGTCCTGGTGATCGGCATGGTCGTCTACGTGGAGCAGTCGCAGCGCCGGATCCCGGTGCAGTACGCCAAGCGCATGGTCGGCCGCCGGATGTACGGCGGGACGAGCACCTACATCCCGATCAAGATCAACATGGCCGGCGTGATCCCGGTGATCTTCGCGGCGTCGATCCTCGCGATCCCGGCGCTCCTCGCGCAGTTCGGCGACCAGACGGCCGGCTGGGTCATCTGGATCTCGAACAACCTCGCCCAGCAGGACCAGCCGATCTACATCGCGGTGTACGTCCTGATGATCGTGTTCTTCGCGTTCTTCTACACCTCGATCACGTTCAACCCGGACGAGGTCGCGGACAACATGAAGAAGTACGGGGGCTTCATCCCCGGTATCCGCGCCGGCCGGCCCACGGCCGAGTACCTGGACTACGTGATCACCCGCATCACGTCCGCCGGCGCCCTGTACCTCGCCATCGTCGCGCTCATCCCGACGCTGGTGCTGGTGTTCCTGGGCGTGACCACGAACATCCCGTTCGGCGGGACGTCGATCCTCATCATCGTCGGCGTCGGCCTGGAGTTCGTGAAGCAGGTCAACTCCCAGCTCCAGCAGCGACACTACGAAGGGTTCCTCCGTTGACCGAGTCGAACACCCCGACCACCCGCCGCGAGCTGCACGGCTCCCCGAGCGCCGAGGGTCGTCTGACGCGCCTGGTGATCATGGGGCCGCAGGGCGCCGGCAAGGGAACCCAGGCCGCCCGCCTGGCCGAGCTCTTCGGCATCCCCGCGATCTCGACGGGCGACATCTTCCGCGCGAACATCGCCGGCGGCACGGAGCTGGGCAAGCTCGCCCAGGAGTACTCGGCGAAGGGCGAGCTGGTCCCGGACGAGGTGACGGACTCGATGGTCCGGGACCGCCTGGCCGAGGACGACGTCCGCGGCGGGTTCCTCCTCGACGGCTATCCGCGCAACGCGCACCAGGTCGAGGCCCTGGACCAGATCCTGGGCGACCTCGACTGGGAGCTGGACGGCGTCGTGGAGCTCACCGCGGACCGCGACGAGCTGCTCGCCCGCATCGCCAAGCGGGCCGAGCTCGAGGGCCGCGAGGACGACACCCCGGACGCGATCGCGCGCCGCCTGGACATCTACGACGCCGAGACGGCGCCGCTGACCGCCGCCTACGCCGAGCGTGGGCTCCTGGCGAGGGTGGACGGCATCGGGGAGATCTCCGAGGTCACGGACCGCGTCGTGGCGGCCCTCGCGCAGCAGCTCGGCTGAGGAGTCCCGTGTTCCGCTCCCGCCCCCGCCTCGAGCTCAAGTCCCGCGAGCAGGTCCTGCTCATGCGGCGGGCCGGGCTGGTGGTGGCGGACACGCTGACCGCCGTGCGCGACGCCGCGCGGCCCGGCACGACGACGGCGGAGCTCGACCGCGTGGCGGCGGACGCCATCGCGTCGGCGGGCGCCACGCCGTCGTTCCTCGGCTACCAGGGGTTCCCGGCCACGATCTGCGCGTCGGTGAACGACCAGGTCGTGCACGGCATCCCGGGGGACCGGATCCTGCACGCCGGCGACCTGGTCTCGATCGACTGCGGCGCGGTCGTCGACGGCTGGCACGGGGACTCCGCGGTGACGTTCCTCGTCGGTCCGAACGGTGCGATGGACGACGACGCCGAGCCGGCGGCCGCCGTCGCCGATCCCGGCGACGCACGGCTCTCGCGCGCCGCCAGGACGGCGATGTGGGCCGGCATCAGCGCGCTGGCGGGCGCCCGGCGCGTCGGCGAGGTCGGCGACGCGGTGGAGACCGCCGTGGAGCTGGCGGGGGAGATCGACGGTGCCGGGTACGGCATCGTCGAGGAGTACACCGGGCACGGGATCGGGACGGCGATGCACCAGCCGCCCGACGTGCTGAACTTCCGTGCCTCCGACCGCGGTCCGCGGGTCCGGCCGGGCCTCTGCCTCGCCGTCGAGCCCATGGTCACCCGCGGTGGTGCCGCGACCCGTGTGCTCGCCGACGACTGGACCGTCGTCACCACCGACGGGTCCCGCGCCGCGCACTGGGAGCACACGGTCGCGGTGCTGGAGGACGGCATCGCGGTCCTGACGGCGCACGACCTGGGCACCGCCGGGCTGGCGCCGTTCGAGGTGCAGCCGGTCGCCCTGGGCTGAACGAGCGTGGATGAGACGAACCCACGCCGAGCTGTGACGTAGAGCGGGTTGCCCTTCCGTGCCGATGGAGTACGATGGTCTGTCGGGTGTAGTCCGTTCGTGAGCCCTCCCTGTCGTCCCGGTCCCCGGGGTCCGGCAGGCCGTCGGCCAGGGAGCGGAAGCACGCGATCCACGTCCCCGACGCTCTCCCCGTGGTCCTTCCGCGGCCGGGCCGAGGCGCGTGGCAGCAGTCCGTCGAAAGACACAGACGAGAGTTAGCGGAGGACATGGCAAAGAAGGACGGTGTCATCGAGATCGAGGGCAGCGTGATCGAGGCCCTGCCGAACGCGATGTTCCGCGTGGAGCTGGCCAACGGTCACAAGGTTCTCGCGCACATCTCGGGCAAGATGCGTCAGCACTACATCCGGATCCTCCCCGAGGACCGGGTGGTCGTCGAGCTGAGCCCGTACGACCTGTCCCGTGGCCGGATCGTCTACCGCTACAAGTAGTCGTCATCCCCCACCCGATCGACATCGCCACCCGGACGGAGCGGCCCCCGGCCGGTCCTGAGGTGGCGGAGGAACACTGATGAAGGTCAAGCCGAGCGTCAAGAAGATCTGCGACCAGTGCAAGGTGATCCGCCGGCACGGTCGCGTCATGGTGATCTGCTCGAACCAGCGCCACAAGCAGCGCCAGGGCTGAATCACGAGCACGACCCCGCACCAGGTCCACGGACCGGCGCGGGCAGCGCACCACCACGAACCTCGACCTCCCGCTCCGACGGGCACGGCGAGGGGAACCCTCGGTCCAGGGGCCGGGGCCCGCGGTCCTCGCGGGAAGGCGGTGCGGAAGACCTCTGGACGAAGCACAGGAGCCGGAAGACACATGGCACGTCTTGTCGGCGTCGACCTCCCCCGCGAGAAGCGGGTCGTGGTCGCGCTCACCTACATCTACGGCGTCGGACGCACCCGCGCCGAGCAGGCCGTCGCGGCGACGGGGATCTCCCCGGACCAGCGCGTGAAGGACCTCGGCGACGCCGAGCTCGTCGCGCTCCGCGACTTCCTCGAGGGCAACTACCAGCTCGAGGGTGACCTCCGCCGCGAGGTCGCGGCCGACATCCGCCGCAAGGTGGAGATCGGCACCTACCAGGGTCTGCGTCACCGTCGCGGGCTGCCGGTGCGCGGTCAGCGCACCAAGACCAACGCGCGTACCCGCAAGGGCAAGAAGCGCACCGTCGCGGGCAAGAAGAAGGCCCGCTGACGTCAGCAGTCCGTGGAGCGGGTCAGCACCGCTGACCTCCGCCCCGGTCCGACGACCTCAGACCAGGAGTATCAACGCACATGCCTCCCAAGACTCGCGCCACCGCCGCGCGCAAGCCGCGTCGCAAGGACAAGAAGAACGTCCCGCACGGCCAGGCACACATCAAGAGCACGTTCAACAACACGATCGTCTCGATCACCGACCCGTCGGGCGCCGTGATCTCGTGGGCGTCCGCCGGCCACGTCGGCTTCAAGGGCTCCCGCAAGTCCACGCCGTACGCCGCGCAGCTCGCCGCCGAGTCGGCCGCGCGCCGTGCGCAGGACCACGGGGTCAAGAAGGTCGACGTCTTCGTCAAGGGCCCGGGTTCCGGTCGTGAGACCGCCATCCGCTCCCTGCAGGCGACCGGCATCGAGGTCGGCTCGATCCAGGACGTCACCCCCCAGGCGCACAACGGCTGCCGCCCCCCGAAGCGTCGCCGCGTCTGACCTCGTGGACCGGCCGGCCCCGACGGGCCGGCCGGTCCGCACCCTGCCCGGACGGGTGGACCGAGTCCCGCCCGGGGCCGCGCCAGAGCGCGGATCCGTGATGCGTCATATAGCGGACGCACACTGAAAGGACCAACACAGTGCTCATCGCACAGCGCCCCACGCTGACCGAAGAGGTCATCTCGGACTACCGTTCGCGGTTCTCCATCGAGCCGCTGGAGCCGGGCTTCGGCTACACGCTCGGCAACTCCCTGCGCCGGACGCTCCTGTCGTCCATCCCGGGCGCGGCGGTCACCTCCATCCGCATCGACGGTGTGCTCCACGAGTTCACCACCGTGCCGGGGGTGAAGGAGGACGTCACCGAGATCATCCTCAACATCAAGAACCTCGTGGTCTCCTCCGAGAACGACGAGCCGGTCGTGATGTACCTGCGCAAGCAGGGCGCCGGTGCGGCGACCGCGGCGGACATCGTGCCGCCGGCGGGTGTCGAGGTGCACAATCCCGACCTGCACATCGCCACGCTCAACGACGAGGGCACGCTCGAGATCGAGCTGACCGTCGAGCGGGGTCGTGGCTACGTGTCCGCCGCGCAGAACAAGACCCCGGACGCCGAGATCGGTCGGATCCCGGTGGACTCGATCTACTCGCCGGTCCTGAAGGTCACCTACAAGGTCGAGGCGACCCGTGTGGAGCAGCGCACGGACTTCGACAAGCTGATCGTCGACGTCGAGACCAAGCAGGCCATCGCGCCGCGGGACGCGCTCGCGTCGGCCGGCAAGACGCTCGTCGAGCTCTTCGGCCTGGCCCGGGAGCTGAACGTCGAGGCCGAGGGCATCGAGATCGGTCCGTCCCCGACGGACTCCGCGCTGGCTGCCGACCTGGCGCTGCCGATCGAGGAGCTCAACCTCACCATCCGCTCGTACAACTGCCTCAAGCGCGAGGGTATCCACCAGGTCGGTGAGCTCGTCGCGCGCAGCGAGGCGGACCTGCTCGACATCCGCAACTTCGGTGCGAAGTCGATCAACGAGGTCAAGGAGAAGCTCGCGGAGCTCGGCCTTGCTCTCAAGGACTCCCCGCTCGACTTCGACCCGTCGGCGGCGCAGTACTTCGGGGACGACGAGACCGCGTACCCGGACGAGCAGACGTACTGACGTACCGCGCCCGCTGCGGCACCGATCGACATGACGGGGCCGCGCGGTGCGGAACCACCCTCAAGGAGAACCAGAAATGCCTACCCCCACCAAGGGTCCGCGGCTCGGTGGCAGCCCGGCTCACGAGCGCCTGATCCTCGCGAACCTGTCGACGGCGCTGTTCGAGCACGGCCGGATCACCACGACCGAGACCAAGGCCAAGCGCCTGCGTCCGGTCGCCGAGCGCCTGATCACGTTCGCCAAGCGCGGCGACCTGCACGCCCGTCGTCGGGTGCTGCGCGTCGTGCGTGACCAGTCGGTCGTGCACACGCTGTTCACGGAGATCGCTCCGTCGATGGCCGAGCGCGACGGCGGCTACACGCGCATCACGAAGGTCGGCAACCGCAAGGGCGACAACGCCCCGATGGCCGTCATCGAGCTGGTGACCGAGCCGGTCAGCCCCAAGCAGGGCGTCGTCAAGGAGGCCACCCAGGCCGCCGAGAAGGCGTCGAAGCCCGAGGCCGAGAAGCCCGCCGAGGAGACCCCGGCGGAGGAGACCCCGGCCGCCGAGACGACCGAGGCCGAGGCGACCGAGTCGACCGAGGAGAAGAAGGAGGACTGAGTCCCCTTCCGCTCCGGACGTCACGAGGGCCCCGCACCGATGGTGCGGGGCCCTCGTCGTCCCTACGGTGAACTCATGCTCCCGGTGGTGCTGCTGCACGGTTCGCGGACGTCGGCCACGATGTGGCGCCGGCAGGTCGACGCCCTGCACGCGGCCGGCGTGACCGTCGTCGCGCCCGACCTGCCCGGTCACGGGTCCCGGCGGGACGTGCCGTTCGGGCTGGACGACGCCGTGGCCACCGTGGGCGACGCCGTCGACTCCGTGGGGGGTCGGGCCCTCGTGGTCGGGCTGTCGCTCGGCGGGTACGTCGGCATCGAGCACCGTGCCCGCCGGCCGGAGCAGTGCGCCGGGCTCGTCGCCGCCTCGTGCTGCACGAGTCCGGACACGCCTCTGCGCGCGGCGTGGCTGCGCCTGGCGCGGTGGATCGAGCGCTGGCCGGACAGCGGGGCGTGGCTCAACGACACGTTCGTGCGCGGCATGCTCGACGAGGCCTCGGTGCGCGACCTGGCGGCCGGGGGGTTCGCCCTGGACGCCATGGGCGACGTCCTCGTCGAGGTGGGCGCTCTGGACACCCGGCGTGCGCTCGCCGCCGCCGACAGCCCGGTGCGGCTCGTGAACGGTCAGTGGGACCACTTCCGGGGGCACGAGCGCTCCATGCTGGCCGCGGCGCGCTCCTCGGGAGCGGACGCCCGCCTGGTGATCGTGCCGCGGGCGCGCCACCTGGTGAGCCTGGACGCGCCGGTCGCGTTCAGCCGGGCCGTGCTGGAGGCCCACGCGGCGTGCGCCGGCTACGGCCGCGGCAGGTCCCACGCGCGCACCCCGCCGACGAGCGCGGCGGAGTTCGGCACCACGACGACGTCGTCGCCCAGCCGGGCGAGCGCCGTCGCGGTCAGGCGCCGCGAGTTGCCGCCGCCGACGTAGAGCCGGTCCCACCAGAACACCGGCCGCAGGCCGTCGACGACGGTCACGACGCGCCGCGACCAGAGCCCGTCGCCGAGCCGGCGACGTTCCGGCTCGCCCAGGTACGCGTCGTAGGAGGTGTTGCGGCGCACGGGCGCACGGGACCACTCCAGGTGCGGGGCGAGCCTCCCGCCGTCGAACAGCGCGGCACCCAGGCCCGTGCCGAGCGTCAGCACCAGCTCCACCCCGGAGCCGGAGGCGACGCCGGCACCGTGCACCTCGGCGTCGTTGAGGACCAGCGCGGGGACCCCGAGCCGGTCGCGGAGCGCGGCCTGCACGTCGGCGTTGCGCCACCGACCGACGAGGTCGGGGTCGACGCGGGTGCGAGGGCCGGCCCGGGTCACGTAGTGCGGGGTGTGCACGACGACGCCGTGGCGCACCATCCCCGGCATGCCGAGGGTGACGCGGTCGGCGGCCGGGAGCCCGGCGGCGATCCCGGCGACGGTGTCGACGAGCAGCTCGGGCGGCAGGGGATACGGGGTCGGGACGCGGACGGGCGCGGCGTGCGCGGTCCCTGCGCCGTCCAGCACGTTGGCCTTGATGCCGCTGCCGCCGCAGTCCACGGAGAGTGTCAGAGGTCCGGTCACCGGTCCATCATCCGGGCACAATGGGCGGGTGAGCACGACGACAGCCACCCCGACGTCCGACGACGGTGCCGTCCGCGTGCGCCTGGACCTCGCGTACGCGGGCACGCACTTCGCCGGCTGGGCGGCTCAGCCCCGGCTGCGCACCGTGCAGGGCGTGCTCGAGGACGCGCTGGCGACCATCCTGCGCTGCGAGCCGCTCGGACTGCCCCGCCCGCGGCTGACGGTGGCGGGACGCACCGACGCCGGTGTGCACGCCCGGGGTCAGGTGGCGCACGTCGACGTGCCCAGGTCTCGCTGGGAGGTGCTGCCGGGGCGTTCGGACCGCACCCCCGGGCGGGCCCTGGTGGACCGGCTCTCCGGCGTCCTGCCGACCGACGTCGTCGTGCACCGTGCCGAGGCGGCGCCGGCCGGGTTCGACGCCCGGTTCTCGGCGGCGGCGCGCACCTACCGCTACCGGATCGCCGACGACCACACGCTCCGCGACCCGCTGCGGCGCGAGGCGGTGCTGTGGCACCGCCGTCGGCTGGACGTGGCCGCGATGGACGCCGGGTCCCGGCCGCTCGTGGGCCTGCACGACTTCGCCGCCTACTGCCGGCCCCGGGAGGGGGCCACGACGATCCGCGAGCTCACCCGGTTCGCGTGGTCGCGCCCGGACACCGGGCCGGACGCGGGCCTGGTGGTCGCCGAGGTCGTGGCCGACGCGTTCTGCCACTCGATGGTGCGGGCGCTCGTCGGGATGTCCCTGGCCGTGGGGGAGGGGCGACGCGGCGGCGACGAGCCCGACCGCGTGCTCGCCGGACGCGACCGGTCGGCGGCGGCCGCCGTCGCGCCGGCGCACGGGCTCACGCTGGAACGCGTGGACTACCCGCCGGACGACGAGCTCGCGGACCGTGCCGAGCGGATCCGCGCGCGGCGCTCGCCGGAGGAGGTCGCGCCCCGCCCCGCGCGGTAGGCGCGGTCGCCTACCTCGCGGGAAGGTTGCCTACCTCGTGGGGTCGGGTCAGGGTTCCTCGACCCAGTGGACGGCGGCCTCCTCGGCGGTGGCTCCGGCCCCGTCGATCCCGGCGTCGGTGCCGTACAGGTCGTTGGACCGTTCGCCGTCGGCGTTCGGGTCGGCGTCGGGGTCCGACACGAGGCGCCCCGCGCGGGTGGTGTCCACGCGTTCGGCGCGCTCGTCGGCCCAGGTGTCGGGGACCTCGTCCGCGAGACGCCGGTCGAGCGGCTCCCCGACGGTCTCCTCCCACGCCGTCTCGCCCCAGTGGTTGGGCCGCGGGCGCTCCGGCGGGGAGTATCCCTCGTCCAGCGGGTCGCGGATGCCGCGGTCGACCAGCGTGTCCTCGTGGGGCAGCTGGTCGTTGTCGCCCTCGGCCACGCCCTCGGGGTCCGGTCGTGTCGCTGAGGTGTCCTCGCTCATGCCTCCACGGTGCACCCGCGGTGGCAGGTTCGCACCCGCGCGCCGGCGCCGGACGGGAGTGACCGACGTCGCTTTGACCACCTCGAAAGCGTCGCGCTAGACTGATCAGTCGTTGTGCTATGCCTCCGGCGTCCGGCGTCGTCAGCGTTCCCACCGTCAGACGACGCACGGCCAGGACGCCATCGGAGCACCCGCGCACAACACCTGACTCATCGGGCGCCGCTTCTCGCCCGACGACACCGAACACGAAAAGGTGACGCAACCGTGCGTACTTACACCCCGAAGCCCGGCGACGTCCAGCCGACGTGGCACGTCGTCGACGCGACCGACGTCGTCCTCGGACGCCTGGCCAGCCAGGTCGCCCAGCTCCTGCGCGGGAAGCACAAGCCGACCTTCGCCCCGCACGTCGACTCCGGTGACTTCGTCATCGTCGTCAACGCGGAGAAGGTCGCGCTCTCCGGCAACAAGCACGAGGACAAGCGGGCCTACCGTCACTCCGGCTACCCGGGTGGTCTTCGTTCCGTCTCGTACGGCGAGCTGCTCGAGAAGAACCCGGAGCAGGCCGTGGAGAAGGCCGTTCGCGGCATGCTCCCCAAGAACAAGCTCGGGCGCCAGCAGCTCACCAAGCTGAAGGTCTACCGTGGCGCGGAGCACCCGCACACGGCGCAGCAGCCCCAGCCGTTCGAGATCACCCAGCTTTCGCAGCAGGCCTGAGCCGCTGCCCGATGCCGAGCGAAGGAACCACCGTGGCTGACACCACCGTCGACACCGAGCTGGACGAGAACACGCCCAGCAACTACACCACCGAGACCGCCGCCCCCGTGGCGAACAGCGGTCAGTCCATCACCGCTCCCGGCCAGGCCCTGGGCCGCCGCAAGGAGGCCGTGGCGCGCGTGCGCCTCGTCCCCGGGACCGGGCAGTGGAAGATCAACGGTCGCACCCTCGAGGAGTACTTCCCGAACAAGGTGCACCAGCAGCTCGTCAACGACCCGCTGAAGCTGGTCGAGGTCGAGGGGCGTTTCGACGTCATCGCCCGCATCGCGGGTGGCGGCCCCTCCGGTCAGGCCGGTGCGCTGCGCCTGGGCATCGCCCGCGCGCTCGACCAGATCGACCGTGAGGCGAACCGCCCGGCCCTGAAGAAGGCCGGCTTCCTCACGCGCGACGACCGCGCCGTGGAGAGCAAGAAGGCCGGTCTCAAGAAGGCCCGCAAGGCTCCGCAATACTCGAAGCGCTGATCGACGCTTCACCGCACGGCCCCGTCGGCTCCTGCCGGCGGGGCCGTCGCCGTGTGCGGGCACGGTCGCGGCGGGCACGTCCGCCGCGGCCGCGGCGCCGGGGACCGGTCCCGAGCGCCGCCGCGGCGCACTACGATCGAGCGAGTGTCACCGAGGAAGGACGAGGCGATGGGACGACTGTTCGGCACGGACGGTGTTCGTGGACTGGCCAACCGTGACGTGACGGTCGAGCTCGCGCTCGACCTCGGCAGCGCCGCGGCGCAGGTGCTCGGTGCGCGGACCGACACGTCGCACCGGCCCAAGGCGGTGGTCGGCCGCGACCCGCGCGCCTCGGGGGAGTTCCTGTCCGCGGCCGTCGCCGCCGGGCTGGCGAGCTCCGGCGTGGACGTGGTCGACCTCGGCGTGCTGCCCACGCCCGCGCTCGCGCACCTCGTCAGCGCGATGCACGCGGACATCGGCGTCATGATCTCCGCCTCGCACAACGCCATGCCGGACAACGGCATCAAGTTCTTCGCCCGGGGCGGGCTCAAGCTCGACGACCGCCTCGAGGACGAGATCGAGGCCAACCTCGGCGCGACGCGCGAGCGTCCCGTGGGGGCCGCCGTCGGGCGGATGCGCACCGACACGGGCATCGCCGCCCAGCAGTACGTCCAGCACCTGACCCGCAGCATCGGCACGACGCCGGACCACCGGCCGCTGGACGGCCTGCGGATCGCCGTGGACGCGGCGAACGGCGCCGCGAGCCAGGTCGGTCCGGAGGCGCTGCGCGAGGCCGGCGCCGACGTCGTCGTCATCAACGCCAGCCCGGACGGGCGCAACATCAACGAGAAGGCCGGGTCCACCCACCCGGAGCAGCTGCAGGCCGTCGTCGTCGCCGCCGAGGCCGACTTCGGCGTCGCGTTCGACGGCGACGCCGACCGGTGCCTCGCCGTCGACCACGGGGGAGTTCTCGTCGACGGCGACCAGATCCTCGGCATCCTCGCCAAGTCGCTGCGGGACGAGGGCCGGCTGCCGGGCGACACGCTCGTCGTCACCGTGATGAGCAACCTCGGGCTGCTGCTCGCCATGAAGGACGCCGGCATCGCCACGCTGCAGACGGCGGTCGGCGACCGGTACGTCCTGGAGGAGATGCGTTCGGGCGGGTTCGGCCTCGGTGGCGAGCAGTCGGGACACATCATCCTGGCCGAGCACGCCACCACGGGCGACGGCGTGCTCACCGCCCTGCACCTGGCCGCACGGGTGAAGGCGTCGGGTCGCCGCCTGGCCGACCTCGCCACCGAGATCCCGCGCCTGCCGCAGACGCTCGTCAACGTCAAGGGCGTCGACAAGGCGCGCACGGACGACGCCGACCTGGTCCGGGCCGTCGAGCACGCCGAGTCGCTGCTCGGGGAGACCGGGCGGGTGCTGCTGCGGCCGTCCGGCACCGAGCCGGTGGTGCGCGTCATGGTCGAGGCGTCCTCGCAGACGCAGGCCGACGGCGTGGCCGAGACGCTCGCCGCCGTCGTGCGGGAGCGGCTCGCCCTGTGAGCGACGGCCGTGCCTGGCCCGACGAGCCCGACGCGGACCTCGTCGAGGCGGTGGCCGGACTGCTCGACGCCGCTTTCGAGCGGGAGGGCCGGCCCGGCGTCCTGCCGATCGTGCAGGCCGGCGATCCCGTGCTCCGCCGGGTCGCGACCCCGTACACGGGACAGCTCGGCGCCCAGCTGCCCCGGCTCGTCGAGGCGATGCGCCGCACCATGCTCGACGCCCCCGGGGTCGGGCTCGCCGCACCGCAGGTCGGCATCCCCCTGGCCGTCGCGGTGTGCGCGGACCCCGGCGTGCCCGGCGACGCCCGCGAGCGCGAGCCGCTGCCCTTCCGGGTCCTGGTCAACCCCCGCTACGAGCCGGTGCGCGACGGCGGCACCCCGGAGCGTGCGGCGCACTACGAGGGGTGCCTCTCGGTCGACGGCTGGCAGGCCGTCGTCGCCCGGCCCCGCAGGGTCCGCCTGACCGGCCGGGACGAGCGCGGTGCGGCGTTCGACGAGGTGCTGCACGGCTGGCCCGCGCGCATCGTCCAGCACGAGACCGACCACCTGGCCGGTCGGCTGTACCTCGACCGCGCCGAGCCGCGGTCGCTCGCCTCCCACGAGAACCTGACCCGGTTCGGGGCGCCCGACGCCGCCGCGGAGCGCGCCGCCGTCGAGCTCGGCTTCCCGCTGCCCTCCTGACCTCCCGGCCCGCGACGGGCCGTCGAGCGGCGCCGTGGTGCCGCCGTCGTGCCCCGACTGTGAAACGCTCGTGAACGTTCGCCGTTCAGGGGACACCCCGGGACATCCCCGATGCGCGGCGGTCCGCGGGCCCCCTACGCTGGTGCACGGCACCGCCCGGTGCCGCCCACCGCCGGGACCGACCCGGCCGACGAAGCGAGGAATCGCGTGCCGGGTCTGACGACGCTGCTGGGGCAGATCGAGGAGTGGATCCTCGAGATCGCCGCGTCGTTGTGGATCTACCCGGCGATGTTCGCCTCGGCCTTCATCGACGGGTTCTTCCCGCCGGTCCCCAGCGAGTCGGTGCTCGTCACCCTGGTCATCTCCTCGCAGTCCACGGGCCAGCCGCTGTGGTGGCTGATCATCCCGATCGCGGGCATCGGCGCCTGGTTGGGCGACAACCTCGCATACGTGCTCGGACGACGGGTGGGCACGGACCGGATCGGGCTCCTGCGCTCGCGGCGGGGCCGCAAGGCCGTCGCGTGGGCACGGCGGGCGCTCGCCCGGCGCGGAGCGGTCTTCATCATCGCCGCCCGCTACATCCCCGTGGGCCGCGTCGCCGTGAACATGACCGCCGGTGCCGTCGGCTACCCGCAGCGCCGGTTCATGACGTTCTCCGCCATCGCCGCCGTGCTCTGGTGCACCTACTCGGCGCTGATCGGTGTCGCTGCGGCCGAGGTGCTCGGGCACGACCCGCTGCTCGCCATGGTGGTCGGCGTCGTCGGCGGCGGTCTGCTCGGGCTCCTCGTCGACCGGGTCGTCCAGCTCTTCACGCCGCGCGAGGAGGTGCTCGAGGAGATGCGCGAGCAGGCCCCGCTGCCCGACGAGCAGCCGGTGGAGTCCTCAGAGCTTGCGTAGCCGCAGGCGCTGGACGGCGTGGTCGGTGCCCTTGGTCATGACCAGGGTGGCGCGACCGCGGGTCGGCAGCACGTTCTGCTCCAGGTTGACCGCGTTGATCGACTCCCAGATGCTCAGGGCGCGTTCGGTCGCCTGGGCGTCCGACAGCTCGGCGTAGCGGCGGAAGTACGATTCCGGCCGGCTGAACGCCGTGCGACGCAGCTTGAGGAACCGGTCCACGTACCACTGCCGGATCGTGCGGGTGCGGGCGTCGACGTAGATCGAGAAGTCGAAGAAGTCGCTGACCGCCACCGTGGACTCGTCGATCGAGGAGTACCGCGCCGGCTGCAGCACGTTCAGGCCCTCGACGATCAGCACGTCCGGGCGGTGCACCACGGTGTGCTCGTCCGGGACGATGTCGTAGGTGACGTGGGAGTAGACGGGTGCCCGCACCTCGCTCTGCCCGGCCTTGACGCGGGACAGGAAGCGGATGAGCGCGCGGCGGTCGTACGACTCGGGGAAGCCCTTGCGGGACATGAGGCCGCGGCGCTCCAGCTCCGCGTTCGGGTACAGGAACCCGTCGGTGGTGATGAGCTCCACGTGCGGCGTCTCCGGCCACCGGGCCAGCATCTCGCGCAGGACGCGCGCCGTCGTCGACTTGCCCACCGCGACGGACCCCGCCACGCCGATGACGTACGGGGTGCGCGGCGGGTCCTCGCCCAGGAACGTCGACGTCGCGCGGTGCAGCCCCGACGTCGCGGTCACGTACAGGTTGAGCAGCCGCGACAGCGGACGGTAGACGGCGTCGACCTCCGCGAGGTCGATCGGGTCGCCCAGTCCGCGGAGCCGGTCGACGTCGGCGTCCGTGAGCGGCAGCGGCGTCTGCTCCGACAGCCGGCTCCACGTCGCCCGGTCGAAGTCCACGTACGGCGAGACGGGGGCGAACCGGGACAGGTGCTCGCTCAGGGGGTGCGGC
>Ga0207735_100015_pt1 | contig 90643 bp, 86 predicted proteins | sample TtaePargueraPR_9_FD_187280 | JGI IMG/M metagenome (GOLD analysis project Ga0207735, IMG submission 187280) | Aerobic enrichment media microbial communities from Bioluminiscent Bay, La Parguera, Puerto Rico - Tt and E2 (1) (SPAdes) | ecosystem: Environmental > Aquatic > Marine > Unclassified ... | reverse complement strand
GCAGCTAAAGAATGCACGGCCATAACCGCCAGATGCCAGAATGACCATCTTGGCATTGAAGCGGTGCAGCTCGCCGGAATCCAGATCCCAGGCAACCAGACCTTTGCACGAACCGTCTTCATCCATGATCAGATCAAGGGCGATATATTCGACAAAGAATTCTGCTTTGTGCTTCAGGCACTGCTGATACAGGGTATGCAGCATCGCGTGACCGGTACGGTCAGCAGCAGCACAGGCACGTTCAACCGGCGCCTTGCCGTGGTCGCGGGTGTGACCACCGAACGGGCGCTGATAGATTTTACCGTCTTCGGTACGCGAGAACGGCATGCCGTAATGTTCAAGTTCATGAACCGCCGGAACGGCGTTACGGCACATATATTCGATCGCGTCCTGGTCACCAAGCCAGTCGGACCCCTTGACGGTGTCATACATATGCCACTGCCAGTGATCCTCGGACATGTTGCCAAGCGACGCACCAATGCCGCCCTGCGCCGCAACGGTGTGCGAACGGGTCGGGAAGACCTTGGTGATACATGCGGTTTTCAATCCGGCTTCGACCGTACCAAGCGTCGCACGAAGACCGGCGCCGCCTGCGCCCATAACGACGACGTCGTAGTTATGGTCGATGATTTTATATGATTCGCTCATTGGTTCAGGCTCCGGCAAAAACGATACGCAAGACCGACACGATGGCGGCAACCGACAGGAAGGCGGCCACAGCCTTGATCAGGAACAGCGATACGATTTCTGCTTTACGGTTGTGCACATAATCTTCGATCACGACCTGCAGGCCGTGCGTGAAGTGCACCGAAACACTGATGATCATCAGGATCATCATGGTCGAATGGAAATACGAGCTCAGCCATTCACGGACTGCATCATAGTCGGCCGTATGGCCAGACAGGATCGATATGATGAACCAGATGCCGAGCGGAAGGTTTGCGACAGCGGTAACGCGCTGGGTCCACCAGTGCGACGAGCCACTTTTAGCAGAACCGAGGCCGCGTACACGACCCAGATCGGATTGCATTTTCATGACAGGTTTGTCCCCTCTTGCCCGGCCTTAGGCCAGACCGATAATCCAGGTAAGAATGGTCAGCACGACTGCCGCGCCAAGGACGATCGGGTTGCCTTTTGCGGCACCCTCATTCGTCAGGCCGCGACCGGTATCCCAGACAAGGTGCCGGACACCGTTGCAAGCGTGGTAATAAAAAGCCGCCGTCCAACCGAACAGCAGCAGCAGACCAAACCACGAGGTGAAAAATGCGTGATAGCCGTTAAAGGCGTCACGACCAGCGCCGGCACCAATCAGCCAGGACGCCAGAAATACGAAACCAATGGCAAGACCGACGCCCATCGCTCGGAACGAAATGGACATCTTTGCTGCCATCGGAAGCCGGTACACCTGCAAGTGCGGAGACAGCGGCCGATTGGCTTTGCTCATAGCGGATTTGCCTCTTCTCAAAGTAGCTGGCGGGAAAGCAGGGTTTATTTACCCATGCAACGGGATTGAGTCAATCTAGACACCTTTGAAATCCAAAGAAATCCGCGATCAAATTCCGTTTTCGCCTCGGTTAAACTACGTAGGTTGACCTCTCATATGCCGTTTGCGACCCGCGGGAAGGGCCAAGGGTTTCCCCTTTACGCAGAAAACGACGTAACGTGCTTTTAGCAATCGCACAATTAGACCTTATTACGCAAGACTGCAGCTGCCAGTTTATCTGGGAATTAAAACCGTGTAATCAAAGTCCAGAAGAACGCCGGAGTCATATTTTCCTTCGGCGTCACGTAACGGAAAGTCAGATGCCTGACCATCCCGCACCGCAACAAGACGCAAACGAAGGGCCCCCAAGTCACGCCGTCCCGGAATTTCAAACTTGTCGAGCACCTCGGTCCAGGCAAACACCGTATCCCCGGCAAAGGCCGGATTGGCATGCGCACCCGCATTAATCGCGGCAATTCGGAAACCGTTGCCAAGCCCGTTAAAGGACAATGCCCGTGCCAGTGAAATGATGTGCCCTCCATAAATCAGCCGCTTGCCAAACCGCCCGGCACCTGCCGCGACCTGATCAAAGTGGACCTTGGCCGTGTTCTGGTAAAGCCGGGTGGCGATCTGGTGCTCGGCTTCCTCGATGGTCATGCCATCAATGTGATCGATTTTCTCGCCAATCGCATAGTCATCCCAGCAATGGGGCGATCCAGCCAATTCAAAATCATAGGCCGACAGATCGAGGCTTTTGGGGATTTGCAATGCCTCGGGCGCAACAACACCCGGCAATTCAGGAAGTACAGTTTCAGGTGTCGGTGCGCTTTCATCACGTTTGTGCACCATGACCCAGCGATTGTAATCCAGCACCATCTCGCCACGCTGATTACGACCGACGGAGTTGACGTAAACCACCCCGGTCTTGCCGTTCGAGTTTTCTTTGAGCCCGATCACGGTCGATACCGTGCCGACCGTATCCCCCGGATAGACTGGCGCACCAAAGACCCCGCCCGCATAACCAAGATTGGCAACCGCATTTAACGACACATCCGGCACGGTTTTGCCAAACACCATGTGAAACGCCAGAAGATCATCCACCGGCGCGCCATCGAACCCGATCCGGCGGGCAAACTCATCCGATGACTGCACCGCAAAACGGGAACCATAAAGCCCGGTATAAAGCGCAACGTCACCACTCGTAATCGTACGCGGTGTCGCGTGGCGGATTTCCTGACCAATACGGAAATCCTCAAAGTAATTTCCGGGATTTGTTTTCGATGCCATGGTGCCTCCCTGCATGTATGGCGCTTGGTCTGACGGGCAGGAAGCCGGTGCTTTTCGTTTTTTTACCGGCTATGTGGCCGGGCTTAAGCCGCGTCCATTTCCGCAATCTGATCGGCCATCGCGACCAGACGTTTGGCCGAAACCACATGCAAATTCTCGATCAGCTTGCCATCCACCACGACAACGCCTTTGCCCTCTTGGGCTGCTTCCTGATGGGCTGCGATGATTTTGCGTGCCCAAGCAATCTCGGTTTCGGCGGGGGCAAATGCGGTATTGGCAGCAGAAATGGTTTTGGGATGGATCAGTGTTTTGCCATCAAATCCCATTTCGCGCCCCTGCTTACAGGACGCGGCAAAACCATCATCATCCGAAAGATCAAGATGAACGCCATCAAGAATCGCAAGGCCATAGGCACGTGCTGCCAGCAGACAAAGACCAAGGCTTGTTATCATCGGCAAACGATCAGGCGTATGGGCACAGTTCAGATCCTTCGCCAGATCGGATGTTCCCATCACAAAACCACCAAGACGCGGGTGGGCACCTGCAATTTCCCTGGCATCAAGCATCGCAAGCGGCGTTTCCATCATGCACCAGATACGCATATCTGCGTGCGCGCCTTCGGCCTCCATGATGGTTGCGACCTGCCGGACCGTATCGGCACTTTCGACCTTGGGCAGCAGAATGGCATCAGCCGATGTTTTGGCCGCAGCCACGATATCGGCATATCCCCACGGGGTATTTAATCCGTTGGTCCTGATCTGGATTTCACGTTTGCCATAACCGCCCTCCGCCAGCGCGGAAACAATCTGATTGCGCGCCACATCCTTTGCATCGGGGGCCACTGCGTCCTCAAGATCAAGGATCAGACCATCAGCAGGCAGGCTGCGTCCCTTTTCCAGCGCCCGGGCGTTGGAGCCCGGCATATAAAGAACACTGCGACGTGGGCGGTTAGTTGCAACCATAAGGCGCCTCCGAGCTTGAGTAATTTTCGTATAATATTCATTTATAATTTTTATGAAAATTACCCAAGCTCGGAATGCATCGCAAGTCTCTTTTTGCATTGCAGTATACCGGATAATTATCGGTGGACCATTTCACAAACAATACTTGCTGATCTTATATCGGTAACGTTAATAGTATTAACGGGGACTGATACACATAATGATTGAATTTGGGGATTCACATGAAATCCATGCCTGCAAGGGCCCTGATTGCATCTTTGTGCGCAACCAGCTTGTTAAGTGGTTGTGTTACAAATGGCTCTAACCGCAATTTCCTGAGCAGTACACCCGGCGCGAATGGCGAATGTGACTATAATGAAGCTGCCTATGTTATTGGCGGTGCAATTATAGGCATTGGTATCGGCCTGCTTGCTGGCGGAGATAATCGAGGACTTGCAACCGTTGCGGGCGGTGCCGTGGGAGGCCTCGCAGGCAAAGGTTTGCAGTCTTACCTGCAAAGCAGATGCCAGGAACTTGCTGCGGCCCAAAAACGCATGAAGGAAAGTGACCTTACCGTTCAGGCGGTAACAGCTCCTGCACCAAGCAGTTGGGTAAACCCCGATGCAACGTCACCAAAAGAAGGTGAGCAAGGCATCGTCGTCACTGTTTCAAATGCAGCAATGTTTGCCACCGGCTCATCGGTACCAACAGAATCCGCCGCTGCTGATCTACAACAATTGGCAAAAACATATGCCGGCAAGAACCGCAGGGTTTTGATTATCGGACATACAGACTCGACCGGCCCAGAACAGCTTAACCGAACCCTTTCCGAAAGGCGCGCAAGAGAAGTCGCCAAAATCTTCGAAGAATCCGGCGTGCAACTAGGTGACCTGTACTACAAGGGGGCAGGTGCCGACCGACCGGTCGCCAGCAATCTAACACCAGAGGGACGCGCGGCAAATCGCCGGGTAGAGGTCGTTGAACTTGGATCCGAAGAGGGCATCATTGCCTATGACAACTTCGTTGAGAGTGATCCAACTCTTCCCGCGCGGGTTGCTAAATCGCACGAGACTCCAGGCACACCGCAACCACCACAAAAATCCGAACCTGCAGCAGAAACAAAACCCGAAATCTTACCCAATACTAAAACCGTAATCGCCGCATTGAAATCAGGTAAATCAATTGATTTTGGTGGCCAGCCAATTGATGAATTTGATCAGAACCTAGCTGCAAATGTCGATAAAAACCAAGAAGAGGAACCTCTTCTTTCTTACCTGTGGCCGATCTCCGAAGCCAACGCTTCCAACGGAGAAAACATCATGCTTGGCACAGCTTGCATTAGTGACAGCTATCGCCCGGTTGGAAACATCATGTCTCTGGATGGGGACAAGCCGGTTCATCGCACATCGGAGTATATTCCCGGACTTTACTCAACCTCTTGGCATGACAGCGTCAACAAACATCTTGTCGGACTAACCAAAGTGGCAGTGCTGGAAGATAGCGGCCTTGTTGATAAAAACCCCGGTCTCTTTGTATTTGAAAATTACAGGAAAGGGGATCAAGAACCGAATCTGAGTGCTGAGGGCTCGGCGAGGTCATATGTCGGGACAAACGGCGTCGTCTATCGCGTCTTCTTTGATGAAAGCGCTTGGCCGGTGAGATGCGTCGATACGTTCTTCCCGCGCAACATGACTCAACAAGGCCATGCACAAGCGCGTATATATTACGATAAAGACAGCAAAGTGTTTGCAACCGCGATGAACTTGAAAAAAGCCCAAAGCACGGAACAATAAAAATGGATGAACTTTACGCATTCTTGTTAGCATATCGTGCCATCATTGGCGCAGCGGTTCTGACAGCCATCTTTTTCATTCTCGTCATTGCTTGGTGGGATGAAGTAAAACTTTTTTTCAAGAGCGCGCTCTATAGCTTACCCCTGATTGGTAAAACACGTCGCCTCGCCAAGGACATTTCTGTCCGCAAAGATGGTTGGTTTGCTTCCGAGCGTACTCTTTGCGATGACTTTGCGGGTGATATCCGGCGTATTGCAGCTGATCCTGAAATGTACGACCGTTCCAAAAGTTACCTCGGAAAAGTACAAGAACTGGGCCGGAACGAACTCGGCATCCTCATGCGCATTCTTCTGATTGCCATGGTCTTTGTCGAAGCTCTTGGTTTTGCCTACGTACTTGCGGGCTATACCTTGCCAGGAGCCAGTGAGCAATTGCAGGTTCAGGGATCCTTCTTTATTGCCTTCCTAATCTCCTGTGTTTTGGTGTTTCTGACCCATCAATCAGGTCAGGAACTTCACAAACGTGGCCTGATCAAGAAAATTCGCACATGGTGGATGCATGACATTTCGGAAGATCGCCCAAATCTTCTGGGGCGCACCAACAAGGTCACCCTTGAAAATGATCAAGTTGATGATGATGACCCCGCCTATATGCAGATTCTCCATCGCGTTGATACAAATGCACACGTTACGCCCGGCGCACCAATGTGGACCATCATTGCGACAATCGCCATCATCGGGGTCGCCATTGGTGCAACATATGTGCGCTATGAGACCTACCAACAGGAAAAAACTGCGGAAACCATTGGCGCAACCACGCCGTCGAGTAATTCCCTCTTCTCACTTGAAAGCCTTCATTCTGAAGGACTTCCTGATGTTCTGACTCAGCCGCAGGCTGAAGCTGACAACCAGGCACAGAACGAACAGGAAGGCGCACGTGATGCTGCCAATCTAACGACCTATGCCATTCTGGCAACTTTATTCATCCTGATTCAGATCATGGGTATCGGCATCGGTTATAAAACTGGCTTCGCAGGCAAGGAAAGCTCTACAGCGCGACGCATCATTCGCAGTTTTCCAAGCAGGATGTCTTATGAGGCTTGGTATGAGCGCAAACGTGATGCAATCGCCAGGGTTGCACAAAAACACCTCTCAAATTTGCAGGCACGACTAACCGAAAACGCTGCAGCCAATGGGGTAGATAAAACGCACAGGGAAGTTTTGCAACATTCTGCAGATCGTACATTTATCGAGCATTACGAACAATCTGAACTCAAAGCAGAGCAATCTCGCCAAAACAGCGAAGCACGCAAACTTGCTCGTTCAGCCCAAACCAAAGCATCGACGTCAGAAAGTACGAAGATTACGTCCGAACCAGAACCTGCAAAAACGGACAAACCGCCTGCTGTTGCGGAGAGCCAAGAAGAAATGAAAGCGCGCATTCGCAGGGAACTGCTTGCCGAAAAAGAGGCAAAAGAAAAGCATCTCGAGACCGAAGAAGAAATGCGAGAACGCATGCGCAAGGAGCTCGGACTTGATTCTTAAACATACGATTCCAAAGACGACACAGAAGTTAGGGCATCTATTTGCCGCTACGCTGTTTTCTGCTGCTGCATTTTTTGGCCTCAGCCAACAAACTGCAAACGCCGCAACCGCAAAAATCGACAGCTGCTATCAGTTGGTCATGCTGGGGGATATCAATCCTCCAGTTCCGACACGAGATTTATATGTGCTTGTCGACCAAACAATGGAGTTACCCGAAAAGCTTCAGGAAGAAACATATCGGAAAATCATCGACTTTCTGAGCCCAGGGGATACCATCCAAATTATCGGTTTTTCCGCCAATGCTGCGGGGTTCTACACTGAGGTAATTCTCAAAGGTGTCATTGATAACCGCTTGATTGATGACGTTCGGTATTCCGTTTCCAAGAAAATCTTGCGGCAACTGGATCAGTGTTACGAAACACAGGACACTCAAGTGCGTCAATATGCTGGGCGTGCTCTAATCCATGCATTTTCCAAAGCAACAACCGAACTTCCCAAAACAGAAATTGTTTCCAACCTTTCCGTTGTTGCAAAGGATATTATCGCAAAGTCTGAAACACCGGAAAAGTATGTCCTTATAGTTTCAGACATGATGGAAAACTCTGACCTGCTGTCGCTGTATGGCACTGGCAAACTGGAAGCTCTCAACGTCGACCAGGAAATCAGCAAGCTCAGTAGAAAGCTTGCATTTGAAAATATGGACAAGGCCAAAGTATATGTCATTGGCGGTGGTTATCTTGCCAATGGGAAATATCGTTCATCTTTGGCATTGAAAGCACTTGAGAATTTCTGGGCAAGCTACTTTGAGCATTCCAATGCCGAACTCAAACAGTTTGGGACCCCCTCCTTGCTGAGTGGAATCGGAAACTAGATGTTCCTTAAAAGACGGACGCCCGGAAAGGGCTTCCGTCTTTTTCGTCCAGTACCGTTACCGTAGCACTACGCCCTGCAACCAACCGGACACTCTCAGGGACGTTATCAAGCGATACGCGCACGGGCACACGTTGCGCCAAGCGGACCCAGCTGAAGGTCGGTTTGACATTTGCAAGGTTTCCGCCTGCACCCGACCGTTCACTATCCTGAATGCCACCCGCAATGCTGACCACATGACCATAAATAGCGTCATCTGCTCCCATCAGACGGACTTCGACCTGATCGCCGACTGCGATACGCGGCAGTTTGGTTTCCTCGAAATAACCAGCGACATAGAATGACTGGCTATCGACCAGGGCAGCAATCGCCTGCCCTGCACCAACATAGTTTCCCCGACGCAACGAGAAATTTGTCAGGATGCCATCCACCGGGGCAACAACCTTGGTACGCGCCAAATTCAAAACCGCAAGGTCAAGATCGGCCTTGGCCAGATCCATATCTGCCTGTGCGGTCGCAAGGTTGGTTGCAACCTGTTCTTTTTTCTGGCGCGACACAACGTCGCTATCAAGCCCCTTGTAGCGTTTCATTTCACGCTGGGCCTGATCCCGTGCGGCGATGGTACTTTCAAGCTTCGCCTGTGCCTGATCAACGGCCACCTGATAACGGGCGGGATCAATGGAAAACAGCAAATCCCCGGCGCGAACAATCTGGTTATCGCTAACATGCACCTCACTGACCAAACCAGCGATATCCGGTGCAATCGCAACGACATCGGCACTAACCCGGCCATCTCGCGTCCAAGGAGAATTCATATAGTAATCATACAGCTGATAACCGGCAGCCGATGCCGCCAGAACAAGAACAAGCGTCATCAAAACACGGAGAAAATTGGCAAAAGTCGGTTTCATATCGTCACCTATTGAACAAATAATCCCGAAAGTGCGGTCAGGATCAGCACGAACAGGGCCAGATCCGTCAAAGCAGGATGCGCGGTTATCTTGTAAAAACCGATCCGTGCAAGACCAACATGCAGCACTTTCAGGCAGAACCAGGCGCCAAGCGCCATCATCAGAAAGGCGGGTACAAACACGCCATAAATATCGATCGTCGGATTGATCATGCGGTTTCTCCCATCAGGGGTGGCAGGTCAGGCACAAGTGCCTTTTCTGCCGAGCGATCCAGCTTTGGCGCACCGGTCCGAGACAAGGCACGACGTAGCGCAATCAAAGGGATCAGCAATTTACCACGCAATGGTGAGGGCGAAATCGCCACCACGTCGCGCAGGACATTGTCGACTTCTTCAACGATCAGCGGATCGGGCAGTGCGGAGAAGTCATGACGACGATTATCGAAATGTCGGGCCATGTTACGCAAAACACCATCAAGCTTTGATGCGATGCCCCGATCCGCCAGCCCCTTGAAACGACGCAGGTCATAAATGCTGGCCGCGATTGAAACTTCGGGCATTGCGCGCATCAGGGTGTCGCGATGGTCCGGTGCGAGTGCCAGCCTCGGCAAAATCAATCCCTGCCGATCCAGCAGGCGACGGACCATAACCATCCGTGGCAAGCTGACCGTCCCGCGCGCGATTGCACTGATATCGCGCCAGTTCGACATCACCAGACGCCGAATACTGTAATCTACCGTCACGCTACGGACAAAAGCCGTCACGACCGCGGCAACTGCAAAACCGGCAAGAGAAGCAATCCCGCCATCGAGCAAAGTCGCAAAATCGCTGCTGTAACTGGTATCTACATTCAGGATCATCACAACATTGACCAGCATCGCCAGAGCAAACCCATAGGTCTGCGGCGAAGTCATCAACACTCCCAGCAAAAGGAAATAGGGTGCAAACGCCATCACAAGAAGCGGGAAGCCATCGATAGCGGGCAAAATCGCAAGGCTGTAGATAATCACGACAACAATTGCCATCGCAGTATAACGGATGAACCCCTTTAAGGCCGGAACCGGATTATCCAGAAACGACATGATACTGGCACCGACTGCCGCCATCATCGCGGCCGTGCTGCCGGCCGGCCACGCCGTCACGATCCAGAAACCACACACCAGCAAGGTTGCAATCACCGCCGTCAAGCCAGACCGGAACGCGACACCGTAATCCCGATGCAAAGCCCGGCCCTGTGCGCTATCACGCCAGCGATCAACGACTTCGGCCGGAACATCGCCAACGCGGAGCCCGTCCCACAGCCGACAGCAATCAGAATAAAAATCCAGAAGCCGATGCATACGGTTACACAGGTTAAGCTGCAGCAAACCGTCCCATTCGGTCGCATTCGAAAACACAGCCCCGTATTTGGCAATTCGCGCATGAAGTTCCTGTACAGCAGAACCGTCGTAGTGACCGGTTGTCATATGGATCGCAATATCGTCCAGAATCGCACGCAAATCGTCTGGTAACGCACCGCTGTGGTCGACCAATGCCTTCACCCGGTCATGAACCGCGTAAAGCACAGGCAAAAGAGCCGCAATCGCACTTTGCAAGGCCTGCAATTGGCGGGTTCGCCCAGAAAATCGGGACTTTTCATATCCCAGATGAACAGAAAGCCCGTGCAATTCACCAATATCTGCCGCGATGCGTGTCCGGTCCTGATGCAATTTTTCAGGATCAGAACCGGCATCAAAACTTAGCTGTGCCAGTTCGGCGACATCCCCCATCCAGCCATCAATCCGTGCCGCAATGACCGGCCCGACATGGCGTGGAAAAATGATATGACTGACCAGTGTGGCGCAGATAATGCCAAGGGAAATTTCCTGGACACGCGCAACCGCCGTATCAAATATCAGCCCGGGGTCGGTGACACAGGGAAAACCGACAATAGCCGCGGTATAACCTGCCAGCATGAAAAGATAGCTTTTGGGCGTTCGATCCAGCCGCGATAGATAAAGACAGCCACCAACCCAAAGAGCGAGCGCAAGCGAAAGCAGAACAGGCGCATTCACAAGGTTCGGCACCAGCACAATGGCCGCAACCGCCCCAATGATCGTACCGATGACACGATAAATCGCCTTGGACGCCAGAACACCGGACAAAGGATGGGCAACGATATAGACCGTTGCCATCGCCCAGACAGGCCGATCAAGATCAAATGCCAGCGCAATGAATAATGCAAGAACCGCAGCAGCAAACGTTTTTGCCGAAAACAGCCAGTCAGCACCTTTGGGACGCAGGGCAAGAACATTTGCAAACATCTTGTCCACCTCCTCTAAGCTTCGCTGTCGCGTTGCGCCAGCTTGCCAAGCAATTGCTGCATGACATCAAGCGTGGTCGCAAGATTTTCGGGGTCGATATCAGCCGTCAGTTCGTTGCGGATATCGGCAAGAATGACTTCGATCTCGGCGGCTTTGTCTTTGCCTGCTGCCGTCAGCGCAACCATTTTGGCACGCCGGTCGCTCAGATCGCATACCCGCGAAATGAGCCCATCGCGTTCCAGTGCATCAATAACCCGCACAAGCGATGGGCCTTCAACACCGATCTCATCTGCGATCAAACCTTGCCGCACCGGACCGGCTGCCCGATTGAGAACAATCAGGGGCATCACCGTGGTTTGAGACAGCCCATGCGACTGCAATGTGCGGTCAATCTCGCGCCGCCAACAGCGTGCGACACGCATCAACGTGCTTCCAAGGCTCAGATAAGGGGTATCGGGATCATTGTTTTCCATGCGCAAAACATAACAGAAAAATTAGATAGGATTCTAACTATTATAATCCTATCTGTTATGCGTCACGGGCATAAATCCTCCCCCGCACATGGCAGAATGAAAATTATCAATATATATTCAATGAGTTAAACAATGGCCGCGCTATTGAGCCTTACCAAACAGGCCCGACAACAGCAGACCCGTCACAGGTGGCACCTCGTTTAACGCCCGACCATTGGACAGAAAAACAATCGTGACACCCTGCTTCGGAAACCACGAAAATTCCGCGGAATACCCGAAATACATTCCATCATGTCCCCAGACCGGACCCCAGTCGGTATTGCCGATCATCATGCCATAGCCATAGGAACCTTCCCCGGCAAACAGCGTATCGGTCGTCGCACGTTCCAGTGCATTCGGGCCAAGCAGAATGCCATCTGCAAACAGAGCCCGCCCGAATTTCAAAAGGTCTTCTGCAGTTGAAATCACCCCGCCATCGGCTAACTGATCACCAACATCAAAATCAGTCACATCCTCAAGCTTGCCATCCCCATTGGCATCATCGAAACCACGCGCCAGATCATCGGGTCGCGGATACCGGCCAAAGGATGTATTGCGCATTTCAGCGGGTTCGAAAATCCGCCGATTAAACACTGCTTCGATATGATCACCCTCGACCTGCTCAATCAAAACGCCCAGCAGGATGTAGTTGCTGTTGGATGGGTTATATTGCGTTCCGGGCTTGAAATGTGCTTCGCGGCCCGCAATCAGCGGCAGCAATTCGTGATTACGCCATCCATGCTGGGGATCGCGCCCGACCAGCTCAAAGAAAAACTCCCCATCCAGATAATCGGGAATGCCCGAGCTGTTGCGCAAAAGATCGCGGATGGTGGCAATTCTGGCGTTGGCAATCTTGTCACGAAACTCTTCGGGAAGCCATTTGGCAATTGGATCAGCAAGATCAATCCGCTTTTCAGACGCCAGCTGCAACACGACCACCGCCGTCATCATCTTGGTCAGCGACCCGATATAGAACTGCCTTTCCCGGGTCATGCCCTTGTCAGGATTCACCACAGCATATCCGGTCGCGGCGAAGCGCATCTGGCCGTCACCATAACCAATGCCGATCACTGCCCCCGGCAAACCGGCCTGCTCGACATATTGCCGCAGAAATTTGACCAGCGGATCGCCCGGTTCTGTTTTTTCCGCGGCATACGCCACCTGCGATGCCGATGTCACAGCGACCAGCATAAAAAGCACCGGCATCCAAAGCCGCCAAAGGCCTGCAATCACGATTTTGTCCCCGCAAAACGTCAAATTTGGCGCCAGCATTGATCAAATTGCTTATCGGCTGGTTAACCCGTTGATTTATCCATCTGTTTTATCCATGCGACCAGTGCTGCACGAAATTCCGAAGACGGCACCCAGACAATCTCCTCGCCCTGCTCTTGATATGCCGGGGCAATTTCACAAATGGCCGGGTCCACTTTTAAAATATAGGCATTCATTGCCATCTCCCAATGGCCTTCGTCGCCATTGATAACGGCATCGACCCGATCAAGCACGATCTGCGCCCATTCCGGTGCATTCTGAATATCAATAACAAGACAGGCGGCGATGCGATCATGCCCTTCGTCGCCAACAATCCTGCCGGGCCAATCGGGCACCATCATTTCACCGCCTGCCATTTTCAAGCCTCACATTTCACGGTTAACGCAGCGGGAACGCGGTGTTGATGTTTCCACCATTGACCCCTACCGCAATATGGAAACGGTTTGAATCGTCATCGCCTTCACAATACGGCCCCTGTGTCGCCAACACCGGATCGGGTCGGTTTTTTCCGCACACCACCCAACCGGGTGCTCCGGTCGGACATGCTTCCTGATTGGCTTCAGCATAAAGGATGGAGTTCACAACCTCATTCTGGGAACAGCTATCGGGGAACATGGTAGAAATCGATTTCGGAACCCCGTTCTTATCGAAGGATATGTTGTAAATTCCCATCGGGTTCGCTGCCTGGGTGATCACAACATTCGTAATCCCCCCACCCGCAGGATTATTTCCTCCGGGGCGGGAGTGGAAACCGACAGCTTTGCCTTTGCTATTAATCTCGCCACAGAAAACATGGTCGCCATTGATGTTGGGCAGGCCGGCATTTGTGATCGTGCCGACCGGGCATGCAACCTGTGCCGTCGCAGATGCAGCACTAAGCATAAACAGCCCACAAACCAGCAGGGTCGCGGCTGCAAAATTTCGGGAAAGCTTTGAAAGTGTCGTCATGAACGACCTCCTTTGCCTTGTCCTATGCAGTTCCTGTCGCAACCGTCAGGGCCGCGACATACTGCCCGGAACAGACGCCACCAACCCTGCACTGTGAAGCCACGACATTAGAGCTGCGAGAATTCCAGCCCGATCCGAAGTGCCAGGACACTCGCAGGTTCAAAACGCATTGGCACACCACCGATTTTACCGCCATGCCATTGCGCTTTGGTCAGGACGAATGCCCCAAGTGGCAAGGCATGACTGGTGCGGAAATTGACCAGTGCGCGGATTTCCCTGGGTTTGCGAATACCTTCATCCCGCCACAGACAGTGATAGGCAAAAAGCGGTGTTCCGCTGCGCCGATCAAGGAAGACAAACGGCACCTCGTAATGCCCCCAGCGTGCGTAATACAGGCTTTCAATCCCTACACTTGATGTCAGGAACTGGGTCTGGATCGCGGTTTCCGCCAACCGGGTAATCGTTCCGCTATCCATCGCCTTGGCACCGATCAGGCCAGTCCGAAGGCCCGGATGGATCAAATGCACCTTGAACGCCACCGCGCGCTGAAATGGCTTGGCGTCTTGATCAACCCGCTCAAGCCTGCGCACCAGCCACGCACTTTCAAGATATTCAAGATAACGGCGCAGCGTGTTTTTGGCGATATCAAGCTCGCGCGCCAGTGTCTCGATCGAAAATTCTGCACCCGTGTTATAGGCAAGAAGCACAAACAGCCGATGCAGATCCGACGGGCTTGAAATGCCATGGAGCCCCGGAAGATCCGAATGAAGTGACCGATGGATTGATCCTGCCTCGCCATCACGATCATGGAAGCCGCCTTCATTGATATAGGCCTCGAACAGATCGTTAAGCTCGATCAGGCCATCTGGAATATCGGCGGTATAGCGCCCGACATTGGGTGTTTGCGGCAAGACGTCTAATGGCGCGATCCCCCGCTGCTCAAGATATTCGGCGAAACTGAAAGGCGGTAAAAACAGGCTTTGAATATGACCAAGCGCGTTTGGATTGGGTGCCAACGCACTAACCGCGACCACGCGCAACATAGGGTCTGCCACCAGCAATTTTGCAACCCGGTCTTCCCAATCGCGCTGATAGGACACCTCGTCGATAAACAGCCAAAGCGGATGATCTGCCGATATACCCCGCATGGAACGGAGTATTTTTGGCAGTCGCGGCAAATCGATTTCAAGAAACAGCGGGTGCTCAAGCGAGATATAGCAAACATGTCGACGTGGCGTATCGGCATTCAGCAATTCGGCAACTGCCTGACGCAACATGACGGTCTTACCCACACCACGCGGCCCGGTTAAAACAACGGCCTTTGTTCCGTCGTTTTTTTCAATTGCGGCCCAGAACCGTTTGAAAAACGCACGCTGCGGCAGATCATGAACCAGATCATCGGTGATGCCATCCCACCATGGATTATCAAGCATCAGCCGTTGCAGGAAGTCCTGCTCGCCCGGATGTTCAATCATGGTCGCCATTATCACCCCACCCCGTTTTCCGGCTGATTTTCCGGCATGCCCGCCGCACGTTCGGCATCAAGCTAACCGGGAAAACCTTTAAATTAGGTATAGTGATAAACGCTATTTCGGTATTTTTCAGCAAATACTTGCGATTAATCCAAGCTCCTCAAAAAGAAACCGGGCCTGCAAAACAGGCCCGGTCAGGCAGCAATGCTGAATATCATGCGGTATCACTGCATGGCAGGGGGGATTGATACCGGCAACATCACAGCATGCGTTACGCTTTATCGTTGGAGGAGGATGAAGCGTCGTCAGCTTTACCATCGACATCATTCTTGTCGCTGGCATCGTTCTTTTTCATCTTTTCAAGCTCGGAAGCGAGCCGGTAATCGCCGGAAGCCACATAACCCTCCATCGAACCGGTCCGACGTTCGAGATCATCGAATTTCTCACGAAGATCTTCCATCCAGGGCTCCTCGAAATCGACACCCATCGTCGGACGTTCTTCGGTCGCACCGGCATGCGTGGTCGAGGCATTATATGTTCCCGGGCGACCGGCCCTGCGGAATTTGCCGCGCAGACCATCAAACCATTCCGGATGATGCACGTAGGCCCATGCAAGGGCAAACAGCATCACACCGACAGGGAAGCTGAAAATCAGGATCAGGATGAAGGCGATCAGAACCCCTTTGCGCGGGATACCGAACTTCTCCGCGATCCCGCGTGTTGTCCTGCGAATGACGCCACCGCATTCCTTGCCATCCTGGTCATGATGCCGGAAACGGCATCCGCCATGACGATGTTTCTTGTGACCGCGCTGATAACCGGCACCGGCAGCAGCTTGCTGGGCAGTCATATCCTGTTCCTCCATTCGGCAACCTCGGCATCCAACAGGCGTTCAAGTGTTTCGACACGATTTTCAAGGCGTTCTGCCCGGCCTTTCAGCATGGCGACGATTTCCTTTTCCTTCGCCACCTGTTCCGGACTGGATTTTTGCTGTTCGGCTTTCATCCGTTTCCAGAGTGTTATGTAGTGAAACACAACCCATACCGGACCGACAACGACAACAAACACAATTAGCGGTACAGCAATCGCCCACATCTCAGTCAGCTCAACCTTTGTTGCAGCTTATCGCATCGAAACACGCAAACCGCTGATTATTTGTCTTTTTTGACCCGAGCCTTAAGCTCTTTCAGATCGTCCTCGATCCCGAGCTCGGCTTCAAGATCATCGAACTGCTCTTCAAGGCTCTGACCGCGACCAAGGTCCCAGGAGTCCGCGCCAGCTTCAAGCTCGTCAATGCGACGCTCCATCTGCTCATAGCGCAGAAGCGCTTCGTCGATCTGACCGGAATGCAGTTTTTCACGCATCTTGACACGCTTTTCGGCGGTCTGCATGCGGATTTCAACTGCACGCTGCTTGCCCTTGGCTTCGTTGAGCTTGTTCTGAAGCTTGTTCAGATCATCATCGAACTTGCCAAGCGTTTCCTCAATCACTTCAAGCTCGCGCTCCAGCACGGCACTCTGATCGGCCAGACGACGACGCGCCATCAACGCACCTTTCGCCAGATCATCACGGCCTTTGGAAATGGCAAATTCTGCTTTACCTTCCCACTCAAGCTGACCGTCATGAAGTTTCTTGAGCTTGCGCTCTACTTCCTTCTTGTCGGCAATCGCCTTGACGGCAGCGGAACGAACTTCGACCAGGGTATCTTCCATTTCCTGGATCATCAATCGAACCATTTTCTCCGGATCTTCAGCACGATCCAGAAGCGAGTTGATATTGGCATTTACGATATCGGACAAACGCGAGAACACGCCCATTGTCTGATCTCCTTAAGAATACGGGGACGCAAAAATTCTGATCCAACTATTGCAGGCAGCGTGCCAGTTTTATTTTCCAACAAAATCAATGGGTTAATATATCACCACTCGTGGAAAGTTATATTTTTCGCGACTTTAATATCGTTTTTCGATAACGTTTTTCGCGAAATGGACAGTTTACAACCAATCTTGGGCGAAGACCCCATTTTTCTGGCCGCCCTTGAACACGTTTCACGTCTGGCGCCGATTGAACGGCCGTGTCTGGTGATCGGCGAACGCGGGTCGGGCAAGGAGCTGATCGCATCACGCCTGCATTATCTGTCCCGGCGCTGGGGCGGCCCTCTGATCAAGGTCAATTGCGCAGCCCTGACCGAAAGCCTGCTGGATACCGAGCTATTCGGTCACGAGGCCGGCGCGTTTACCGGAGCCACCAAACGCCATGTCGGACGATTTGAACGCGCACATGGCGGCACCATTATTTTGGACGAAATCGCCACCGCCAGCCCGATGGTGCAGGAAAAGCTTCTGCGCGTTGTTGAATACGGTGAAATAGAACGCGTTGGCGGCTCTGACGTAATTGAAATCGATACCCGCGTGATTGGCGTCACCAATGAAAATCTGCGCGAACTGGCCCATCAGGGAAAATTCCGCGCCGACCTGCTTGATCGCCTTGCCTTTGATGTAATTGCCGTACCGCCACTTCGAGAACGATCCGATGATATTCTGCCGCTTGCCGAACAATTCGCCCTTGAAATGACCAAGCGCCTGTCACGTTCCGTTTTTGCCGGTTTCACCCCCACCGCCGCACGACAGCTTCTGACCCATTCATGGCCGGGCAATGTCCGCGAATTGCGCAACGCGGTTGAACGCAGCCTTTATCTGGCTGAAGATGACGAAAACCCGCTTGGGCGTATCGTACTCGATCCCTTTACCAACATCTGGTCCGAAACCGCCGCCCCGGCCAAGGCTGCGCCCCAAAACCCAGGCGACGAAACCGGCATCGACTTCAAATCAGAAGTCGCAGCCTTCGAAATTCGCCTTCTGGAAAAGGCACTGGCAGACAACGCCAGCAATCAGACCGAAGCCGCCAAACAACTCAGCCTGAATTATCATCAGTTCCGCCGATTACTCGACAAACACAAACTGCATCCCGGAAAATAGACCCGGAACACAGGCATGTATCAGCCCCGTACCAAAAATTACTGCAAATCCGATCCGGCCAAACGCTGGAACCTACCCGACAGGGTCTTTTTTGCCTGCGGTGCGCGTCACATTCTCGCACACGCCTTTCTTGATCGGCACACAACAAGGACAATGCAGCCACTCTGGCTTCGCCCGTTTGAAGGTTATACCGGCAGCCATATTATCGTCATATGGAACGAGTGGGCATTTGACTATCATGGTTATAGCAAGCGCACCGACCTAATCGCCCATTATTTCAAGCGGGCGAGACAACGCTGGCCGGGATGGAATGCAGAACTTACCCTGCTGCCTCGTAACGTTCTGATATCGGAGCAAAAATCAAAGGAAATCAAAGGCCTTTGGTTACGCGAACCAGATCAGTTTCTTCACAACGCATTGCCCCGCGCCGAACGCTATCTAGATCGATTTGGCCCACCACCCGGCATTTAATCAGCCAGCGACCGCGCGATCACCATACGCTGGATGTCGGATGTGCCTTCATAGATCTGGCACACCCGGACATCACGGTAAATCCGTTCGACCGGGAAGTCTTTCAGATAACCATAGCCGCCGTGGATCTGGATGGCGCTCGAGCAGACTTCTTCGGCAATTTCAGACGCAAACATCTTGGCCATGCAGGCCTCGGTCAAACAAGGCTTGTGGTCATCGCGTAAGGCAGCGGCGCGATGAACCAGCAACCGGGCGGCATCGATCTTGGTGGCCATATCGGCCAGGCGAAACGCGACCGCCTGATGATCAATGATCTTTTTGCCGAATGTTTCGCGCTCATTAGCGTAATCGCGCGCAGCTTCGAACGCAGCACGCGCCATGCCGACCGACTGGGCGGCAATACCGATGCGCCCGCCCTCAAGGTTCGCAAGCGCGATCTTGTACCCCTGACCTTCTTCACCCAGCATGTTTTCAGCCGGAACGCGGCATTCAACAAAGGTGATCTGGCAGGTATCCGATGCATTCTGCCCAAGCTTTTCCTCGACCCGTGACACCACATAGCCCGGCGTGTCAATGGGCACGATAAAGGCGGAAATACCACGTTTGCCTGCATCCGGGTCCGTCACGGCAAACACAATCGCAACATCGCCTTCACTGCCCGATGTGATGAATTGTTTTGACCCGTTCAGAACCCAGTGATCACCGTCGCGCACGGCACGCGTGCGCAGTGCACTGGCATCCGATCCGGCCTGCGGTTCGGTCAGGCAAAATGCGCCGATCTTTTCGCCGCGCGCCATCGGCACCAGATATTTTTCTTTCTGATTTTCGGTGCCAAATTTCAGGATTGGCATGCAACCAACCGAATTGTGTACCGACATGATGGTCGATGTTGCACCGTCGCCCGCAGCAATTTCTTCTAACGCCAGCGCATAGGCGACATGATCCATGCCCGCCCCGCCATATTCTTCGGGCACGAGCATGCCCAAAAAACCAAGCTCACCCAGCCCGGCTATCGCTTCGGCCGGGAAGGTATGGTGGATATCCCATTTTGCGGCATGAGGTTTGAGTTCATTTTCGGCGAACTCGCGCGCGGTATCTCGCACCATGATTTGATGTTCTTCCAACCGCATGGCGGCCATCCTCCCCATTGGGCGATGCACCGGCCATGCGATCGGAACAGGTTTGGAACCTATGGATCGGACCAGAGCTTATTCTTCGCCCTGCACAAACTTGTCCTGATCGGCGTCAAAACGCCACAGGATGCCTTCCTTCATGCCGTACCACCAACCATGCAGGTTAAGGTCACCGGCATCGACCCGTTCCTTGATGAACGGGAAAGTCATCAGATTTTCGAGCGAATTACGGATCGAATGCCGGGACACCTTATCCACATCCGGCCCGTGATGAAGGCAGCATTTCGCAATGCTGACCCATTCGCCGATAAAGTCACGATCAGGCACCTTGCCCGCGTCACCATGCTCGACCAAAGCTGCCATACCGCCACATCCCGAATGACCAAGAATAACGATATCCTTGACCTTAAGATCGCGAACGGCAAATTCGATTGCAGCCGACGTTCCGTGATAATTCTCGTCAGGCTCATAAGGCGGCACCAGGTTTGCCACGTTACGAACGACGAACATCTCACCCGGTTCGGCATTGGTCAAAATCGCCGGATCAACACGGGAGTCCGAACAGGCAATCAGCAGAACTTCCGGCTTTTGGCCCATATTGACCAAATCTTCTACTCGTTCAGGGCGTTGCTCGTAATACATCGCCTTGAAGCTTTTAAATCCGGCAAGCATCCGGTCGACTGTCGGTTTTGACATCACGCGAATTCCCTCCTCCTCGTCAATCACTCTGGCGACAAAATAGGGTGAATTCGCGCAAGTTGGTAGCCCCAATCACTGATTTTTAGAACAACTTTAATCTGGCTCACAAAAGCTCTATGGCGACCGCAGTTGCTTCGCCGCCACCAATACAAAGTGATGCCACCCCCTTGGTTCCACCATGGGTTTTAAGTGCATGGATCAAAGTCACCAGCAGACGTGCACCGGTCGCACCAATCGGATGGCCAAGCGCACAGGCGCCGCCACGGATATTGACTTTGCCATGGTCAAGGTCGAGATCACGCATGGCGGCCATTGCCACCACAGCAAAGGCTTCGTTGATTTCCCAAAGATCAACGTCATCCTTGGACCAACCGGTTTTCGCCAGCACTTTTTTAATCGAGTCAATCGGGGCGGTCGTGAACCAGCACGGCTCTTGCGCATGGGTTGCATGTCCCATGATTTTCGCCAAAGGTTTCAAACCACGATTTTCTGCTTCGGACTGGCGCATCATTACCATTGCCGCCGCACCGTCCGAAATGGATGCCGAATGAGCCGCTGTCACGGTACCGTCCTTACGGAATGCCGGACGCAAGGTCGGGATTTTTTCCGGTTTCGCTTTGGGCGGCTGTTCATCGGCGGAAATGGTTACATCGCCTTTACGGGTGGTAAATGACACCGGGGCAATTTCCGTATCGAAATGCCCGGCATTTGCCGCATTCTGTGCACGCGCCAGTGACGTGATTGCATAATCATCCTGCTGTTCACGGGTAAAGCCATATTTATCAACCGTCGCCTCGGCAAAGGTGCCCATTGAACGACCCTTTTCATAGGCATCCTCAAGCCCATCCAGCGCCATATGATCATAGACCTCGGTATGACCGTACCGCTGGCCACTACGCATATTGGGCAGAAGGAAGGGTGCATTGGTCATGCTTTCCATACCACCAACGACCATGACATCGGCACTGCCAGCACACAGAATATCATGGGCAAACATCACGGCCTTCATGCCGGATCCGCACATCTTGTTGATCGTCGTCGCACCTGCAGAACGCGGGATGCCTGCATTCCATGCGGCCTGACGCGCCGGGGCCTGCCCCTGACCGGCGGGCAGAACGTTACCCATGATGACTTCGTCTACATCGTCGGCTGCAACACCGCCACGTTCAAGCGCGGCCTTGATGGCAACGCCGCCCAGTTCGGATGCGGTAACGGTTGCAAAATCACCCTGCATGCCGCCCATCGGGGTTCTGGCGCAGGAAACGATAACGATGGGGTCTGAATTGCTCATGAATCTGATCCTGTATTCCAAATAGGGGATTAGGCGGTTTCGCCAAAAAGCTCACGGCCGATCAACATGCGACGGATTTCGCTTGTTCCAGCACCGATTTCATAAAGCTTTGCATCGCGCAACAGGCGGCCGGTCGGATATTCGTTGATATAGCCATTTCCACCCAGCGTCTGAATGGCTTCAAGCGCCATCCAAGTTGCTTTTTCCGCAGCATAAAGGATCACACCAGCGGCATCCTTGCGCGATGTTTCACCACGATCACATGCCTTGGCAACTTCGTAAACATAGGCGCGGCAGGCATTCATTGTGGTGTACATATCGGCAATCTTGCCCTGCATCAGCTGAAACTCGCCAATCGCTTTGCCGAACTGTTTGCGTTCGTGAATATAAGGCACTACCACATCCATGCAGGCGCGCATGATACCGGTCGGGCCTGCTGCCAGAACAGCACGCTCGTAATCAAGGCCGCTCATCAAAACGCGGACACCGCCATTCAGATTGCCAAGAATGTTTTCCTCGGGCACTTCGCAATCCTGAAACACCAGTTCACAGGTGTTGGAGCCCCGCATGCCAAGCTTGTCGAGCTTCTGCGCGGTCGAGAACCCCTTGAAACCTTTTTCAATGATAAAAGCCGTAATTCCCTTGGGACCGGCATCGATATCGGTTTTGGCATAAACCACCAGCGTATCGGCATCCGGGCCATTGGTGATCCACATCTTGTTGCCGTTCAGGATGAAACGGTCGCCCTTTTTCTCGGCACGCAACTTCATCGATACCACATCCGAACCGGCCCCCGGCTCGCTCATGGCCAGCGCACCGACATGCTCGCCACTCATCAGCTTCGGCAGATACTTTGCCTTTTGTTCGGCATTGGCGTTACGCTTGATCTGATTGACGCACAGGTTAGAATGCGCCCCATAGGAAAGAGCAACCGAGGCCGATGCGCGGCTGATTTCTTCCATGGCAATCACATGTTCAAGATAGCCAAGGCCGGTGCCACCATCTTCCTCGGGAACCGTCATACCCAACAGACCGAGATCACCAAATTTGCGCCACAGATCATTGGGGAATTCATTTTTCTCATCAATCTCGGCAGCACGCGGCGCGATTTCGGCCTCAGCAAAGGATGAAACGGTTTCGCGGATCGCTTCTGCGGTCTCACCTAGATCAAATTTCAATCCGGGAAATTCGAAAAATGCCATGATAATTATCCTGCCCTAGAATGGAGTTCTGTTTAGTCACGGGTATAAGACCCGCTTGATGGTTTAAGCCGCTGCGTCGCCCAGAAGTTCTGGCGGCAGCTTCATCACTTTCAGTGTCTGAAGCGAAGTCGCGCACAGAACCGGTTCGCCATCCTTGCTGCCGAAAACATCAATGCGCGTAACAATAATCGACCTACCGCGCGAAACGACTTCACCCACCGCCCGCAATTCCTGCCCGATGCCCGGTGCAACGATATTAAGCTTGTATTCGATGGTCAGCATGCCCTGATCTTCGGCAACAAGGCTCCATCCGGCGAAACCGCCTGCAATGTCCGCAAGCCCGGCAATCAGACCACCGTGAAAATAGCCATTGTGCTGGATCAGATCGGCACGCGACGGAACCACAATCTCGACCCGCCCCGGCTTCACGTCGATGACCTCAGCCCCAATCGACAGATTGTAGGGTTGCTGACGAAACCGATGTCGGACTTCGACATCATAATTCGGATTTTGCGGCTCAAACTGTGCCATTTCTCGGTCCTGTTCTGCCTGCAGCCATTCCGGCCCAATCTTTTTAATAACCGGGAATGACGGGTTGTGACGCGATTCCGTTTTAGTTAACGTTTACGTTAACGTCAAATCAAATCCGCACAACTATACCGATTTATGATCGCAATAGGTCAGGTGCCGGTTTTCAGAAGTTTTCTGGGATTAGCAGGGATCAGTTTGTACCCGCGCTCCAGCGGGCGATGCTGGTTTCGAGCATATCAGTCATCACGTCGTCGTTCACCAGCTTGAACAAGGCTTGCGCGATCCGGCCGCGCAATGCACCAGTATTGCATGGCGACTTGTGTGACATGGTCAGATACAGGCTTTCTTCACTGACCGGGACATCGTAACTGCGGATGCCGTCAATATTTTCCCGCGCAGCAAAAGCTTTGCCGGGAAATTCTTCATAAATCAGATATTCGCCACGATCTCGATCCAGCATCTTCAGGCCCTGTTCCAGACTTGGGACTTCGCGGATCGTCAGGTTTTGGGCCGCGTAGGTGTCAAACCCCTGACCAAAACTGTTATTTATCACGGTAAGACCTTCAAGCCCGCGAAGGTCCGACCACTGGCGATAATTGATATCGATATTGTCCTTGGTCCAGATGACAGTACGCGTTCCCTGAAATGCAGGATAAAAATAATCCATGTATTCGAGCCGCGGAACGGTGAAGAAAGCCCCGGCAATCATATCAATGCCGCCTTCGCGCATATGCTGCTGCACGCGCCCCCAGCTGCCGGTATTAACAACCTCGATCACGATATCCGCAGCTTCGCCAACGCGCTGAAGAAAATCTGCTGCCGCGCCAATCAAATGATTGCTGCCATCTTCTGCTGGCCAGAGATAAGGCGGATAATCAGGATTTCCGGATGCCAGCAGACGGGTACAATCGCGCCCGCCATCATCATTGACGGCAAGATGCTGCGATGCGTCGTGGGAATGCGCAATATTTGCCAGCAACAGTCCGGCAGCACAAACCGCCCCCGCAAACCCTGTCCGGGTTATAAATTGCATATCCACCACTCTCCAACTGCATCATCGATCACACAGCGTCGATTGTTTTATGAAGTATGTAAGAAGGCACACGAACATATTCATCATACAGAATATGTTTTTTAGCACATTATCACAGACATTCTCCAACTGCGCGATGAGACAGAAACCAAAGAAGCCCCCGCAGAGCGGAGGCTTCTTTTAAAATCTTCAGATTTCCCGGATATTCCAGCCAGAGCCAGAAAGAGGAGATACCTTAGGCGGAACGGCGTTTCATGCCCTGGTTACCACCACGGGCTTCACCACGGCCACCTTCGGCACGGCGCGGACGATCACTGAAATCACGACCGCGGGTATCGCGATCACGATTTTTGAAACCACGTTCACCGCGCGGCTTGTCAGCAAAACGACGCTCACCATCACGTGCCGGTGCACCTTCGCCACGCGGGCGGAAGTTGGTGCCACGATCCGTACGCTCGGTACGATCAGAACGCTCGGCACGATCCGGACGCTGATCGCTAGCAGCGCGGTCAAAACGCGGTTTGCGATCAAAACGGTCACCACCGCGATCATTACGATCCGAACGGGCCGGACGATCGCCACCGCGATCACCACGCGGCTGATCTGACTGGCCAAAACGACGACCACCGTCACGATCACCACCAAAAGCACGACCGCCTTCGCGATCACCTTCGAAACGGCGCGCACCATCACGGTCACCTTCGGCACGACGCGGACCGCCGAATGAACGGGCACCGTCGCGGGCGCCATCACGGCCACCACCAAATCCACCGCGACCACCACGGCCAGCATCGCGACTACCGTCACGACCGCCGCCGAAACCGCCACGACCACGACCGCCATCACGACCACCGCCAAATCCGCCGCGACCACCACGGCCGCCATCGCGACCGCTACCACCCGACGAACGGGCAGGCGGAGCCGAATGGAATTCATGATCTTCGTCGATTTCGACCTGCTGGCCGATCACGCGTTCGATGTTGCGCAGATGACGAACGTCACGCGGTTCGCAGAACGAAATCGCGATACCTTCGGCACTGCCACGGCCTGTACGGCCAATGCGGTGCACATAGTTTTCCGGATCGGTCGGCAGGTCATAGTTGATGACATGCGTGATGCCCGGAACGTCAATACCACGTGCTGCAACGTCAGTTGCGATCAGGACCGGGAACTGGCCATTACGGAAATTCCGCAGGATTTTCTGGCGAATACGCTGCTGCTTGTCACCATGGATGGCGTCGGTATCAACACCTTCATCGCGCAACTGGAACGAAAGTTCGTCCGCATCGGCTTTGGTTTTGGTGAAAACAAGTACGCGTTCGCTTTCCTGACGTTTCAGCAACTGAACCAGAAGCGAGGTCTTGTCATGACGTTTCACGAACATGCCACGCTGGGTAACACGCTCGGTCACGCTGGACTGCGGCGCGGTTTCAACCTTAACCGGATTGTTCAACAGACGGTCGGTCAGATGTTTGACAGCCGGCGGCATGGTTGCCGAGAACATCACCGTCTGGTGATCACGTGGCAGCACTTCGGCAACGGTCAGAACGTCTTCTGAGAAACCCATATCGAGCATACGGTCGGCTTCATCAAGGATGAAGACTTCGATATCGTCGAAACGGATGGTATTGCGTGACATATGGTCAAGCAGACGACCCGGGGTCGCAACCAGAATATCAACGCCACGGCGCAATTCCTGAATCTGCGGGCCCATCGGCGAGCCGCCATAAACAACGGAAGAAAACAGGCGAATGCCTTTTTTGAAATCGCGCAGGCACTGTCCAATCTGGTTTACCAGTTCACGCGTCGGCGCCAGAATAAGCGCGCGCGGCTGGCCCGGTGCCGGGCGTTTCGGATTTTCGGCAAGACGCTGCAACAGCGGCAGGCAGAATGCAGCGGTTTTACCACCACCCGTCTGGGAAATCCCCATCAGGTCACGACCTTCAAGCAATGCCGGAATGGTTTTTGCCTGAATCTCGGTCGGTGCGGTGAAACCTGTAGCTTCAACGTTGCGCAGCAGGGGCTCGATAAGGTTGAGCCCTTCAAAATTAGTCATAAAGGAAAGTCCTTCAAAATCCGGTCGGCGCCATGTTCGCGCCATGATGTGCCTGCTCGACAGCAATAGCGACCGGTGCACGGCGATCAAGCCGCTGCTTCGGACCCTGCATGAGAGGCATATGATGAGGCCATGACGTCATCACGTCATCGCCGCCCTCGCCTTTTCACACAGTTCCTGACAGCTCAATCTGCCCTACAAGCGAAGGAATGAAGCGGGTGATACAGGCCCCTCGGAACAAAGTCAATCAATCCCTGCGCCGGGCAGCCATGCAAAAACGCATTTATCATTCCCATATGTAACACCGAATTAATCTATCGATATCGAATTTGTGCGCATTATCGGCCGGTTACACAACATTCAAGGGGATGGACCATGCGGTTTCGGGTTGTTACGGGGATTTTCTCAATCCCAGCGATCTGCCTGCTGACGCTGATCGCGATTATCGCAACGGTGGCACTGAATTATCAAAGCAGCCTGCGAAACGGGAAGTTCGAACAGATCGAACATCTGACCGAAGGTGCGGTCACAATCGTCAATGCATATATCGCCAAAGTTAAAGCTGGCGACATGGACGAAAATACTGCCAAGGCAGAGGCTCTTGCCCTTCTCAATGCATATCGGTTCGATGGCGAGAACTATATTTATGCATCCGACTACAGCCATTGCATGGTTCTGGATCCGCTTAGCCCCGGTGACGTTGGCAAATGTAATCCCGACAGCAAAGTACGCCAAAAGATCGTCAGCACCGCCAAAGCCGGTGGAGGTGTCATCACCTATGAAACCAAAAAGCCGGGCGAAGGCGACCGCCTGATCGAAAAGGCGGCCTATGTCCGCCCGATCCCGGAATGGAACTGGGCACTTGGCGCTGGCGTCTATATGGATGATGTTGCTGCAGAATTTCAGTCTGTTATGCAACGTATTGCGATCATTTCCGTCATCGCCATCATCATCGCGGGCGTTCTGTCCTGGTTCGTCGGGACCCGCATCACCAAAAGCATCGTGGGCCTGAACCGCTCCATCGCGACAATTGCCGAAGGCAATTATCAGGCACCGGTTGATACCGAATCCAACTTTACCGAAATCGGCGATATGGCATCCGGCGTTCTTGCACTGCGCGACAAGTCCGCACAGGCCCAGCAGCTTGAAAAAGATGCGGCCCTCCAGAAACAGAAAGCCGAAGAAGAACGTCGTACAAATATCCGCAACATCGCCAAAAAACTCGAAAGTGAAGTTGGCGGTATCGCCGGTGCCGTTGACCAGTCGGTTAAACGCAGTGGCGATCTTGCGATCAGTATGTCACACAACGCCGAAGGTATTCTGGATCAAAGCCAGCAGGTCGCTTCTGCCGCCGGATCGGTGTCACAGAATGTCGACGCGGTTGCCGCCGCAACCGAGGAACTCTCATCCTCGATCACGGAAATCAACGTCCAGATTTCCCAGATGTCCAACACAGTCGAACGCGCAACACATGAAAGCCAAAGTGCATCAAATGATGTTGGCGGCCTCTCCGATGCGGTCGACAAGATCAAGGAAATCGTCAGCCTGATCAATGACATCGCAGGCCAAACCAACCTCCTGGCACTAAACGCAACCATCGAGGCCGCCCGTGCTGGCGATGCAGGCAAAGGCTTTGCCGTTGTCGCAAGTGAGGTCAAGAACCTCGCCACCCAGACAGGACGCGCAACCGAGGAAATCGCTGCCCAGATCAACGGTATCGTCGAAGGCACAGAACGCGCTGTTACCGGCATTTCACGTGTGTCGGAAACCATCGACCAGGTTCGATCTGCCTCGACCGCCATTGCAGCCGCAATTGAGGAACAGGGTGCTGCGACGCAGGAAATTGCCGGCAATGCGAACCGCAGTGCCGACGGCGTGAAACAGATCTCCTACAGCGTCGATCAGACCATGAAGAATGCGCAAAGCACGACAACCCACGCAGGCGATCTGCGCGATGCGTCCGAAGAACTTTCTTCACGTTCTTCGGAACTGACCCAGATCATTCAGCGATTCTCAAACGACCTGGTCAAACAGGCCGAAAATTGATCCCTGCTGAAAACAGCCTAGCGCATAAATAAGAAAACGGGCCATTTCCTTTGGAATGGCCCGTTTTGCTTGTCTTATGACTGATCGCAAGAGGATTTCAACCCGATCTATTCCGCCGGAAGATCATTTTCCCGACGGAAGGAATGGGATGGATAAACACCCAGAATGAGAACCTCGTGCGAGAAGAACTGAAGTTCCTCCAATGCATGACGCAGGCCAAGCTGTTCGGGATGGGCTTCGACCTCGGCAAAGAACTGGGTGGCAGTGAAATGCCCCTCAACCATATAGCTTTCAAGCTTGGTCATGTTGATACCGTTGGTCGCAAAACCACCAAGGGCCTTGTAAAGGGCAGCCGCAACGTTGCGGACGCGGAAGACGAAGCTTGTCACCACCGGCGTGCCATCATTGGCAATATCAAGTGGTTCGCGCGCCAGAATAATGAAGCGGGTCGTGTTATGCTCAGCATCCTCGACCTCGGTACGCAACACATCAAGACCGTAGATTTCTGCGGCAAGTACCGGCGCAATCGCCGCAATGCTTTTATCGCCCAGATCAGCAACTTCCTTCGCACATCCGGCAGTGTCCGGACCAACGACGGTGTTCACGCCAAGTTCCCGACGGATTTTGCGGCACTGACCCAGTGCGTGAACGTGGCTTCGGATTTCCTTGATATCGGAAATCTTCGCCCCCGGAACCGCGACCAGCGCGTGATTGATCCGCAGGAACGTCTCGCCAATGATATGCACACCGGAATCGGGCAAAATGTGATGAACATCCGCCACGCGACCGGCCAAGGTGTTATCAATCGGAATCACCGCCAGATCGACATCGCCGTCGCGCAATGCACCAAATGCGCCCTCAAACGTCCGGCAAGGCACAGTCGTCGCACCCGGAAAGGCGCGCCGGGCTGCCTGATCGGAGTAGGCACCGTGCATTCCTTGAAAAGCGATACGTTGTTGGGCAGTCATCTGGTTGTTTCCTGATATCTAATATGATTTCCATGTTGCATCCTGCGGCTTTACCGCTGAGCAAAACATAGAAAAGCCTAATTACGCGCCCAGCACAAGTCGTGCGCGTTCAAGGTCTTCGGGAGTATCAACGCCAAGTGGGACGCCGTTCACAAGGGCAACTGCGATCACCATGCCGTTTTCAAGTGCACGCAACTGTTCAAGCTTTTCACGCATTTCAAGTTCGGCAGGCGGAAGACTGACAAACCGGTCAAGAGCCGCCCGGCGATAGGTATAAAGCCCGATATGGTGATAAAGTGGCCCGTCGCCATGCGGGGCTGTCGCGCGCGTGAAGTAAAGTGCGCGTGCAACCCTACCGGCACCAAAGGCGGCAACCGCCTTGACCACATTGGGATTGGTCCGTTCTTCTTCGCGCGTAATTGCGGCTGCCAGAGTCGCGATATCGACATTCGGATCGGCAAGCGGCTCGAACACCGCCCGAATATCTGCCGCATCAATCGTCGGCAGGTCCCCCTGCACATTGACCACGGCATCATATTTTCCGTCCGGATCAAAGCTTTGCAGCGCCTGATGCACGCGGTCCGATCCGCTCGGCAGATCCGGATCGGTCAAAACAGCAATCCCGCCAGCCGCCGTAACGGCATCGACGATTTCCTGTTCGGCACAAGCCACAATAACCGGGCCGATTCCGGCCTCGGTGGCCCGACGCCAGACATGAACAATCATCGGCTCCCCGTGAATATCGGCCAACGGCTTGTTGGGCAGGCGTGTCGATGCCATGCGGGCAGGAATAACGACAACGGGATTGCGCGGCGTAGTCATCTTGGGCCTCCGGATTGGCTTGATCCTGCTTTGATCTCGCGCAAAGCGCGTGTCTGATGACCTGTGCAAGAAACAATGGCTTGATTCGGCGGGACAATAGCCGGTTTTGGGGATTTTGCGAAAGACGGAATTGAATATGACGAAGGTCTATCTCGTCTGTTTTCGCCTTTGTGTTTAAGAAAGGTTGATGCAAATCTCTGAAACGTATAGTTTTCCCTCCGACCGGTCTGACCTGCTGTCGCATGCGCGTTCTTGTGATCTTTAAGAGCGTTTTGGGGGCGCATGGGTCAGCTGTTAAAAAAGAAACCTGAGAGTGATTAGGCTGTAGGGATCCCGTCATGAAAACGATGGAAATCAACAAGATCGTCGCCGGTGTTATCTGTGCTGTGCTTTTGGTCATAGTTGTTGGCAAGATCGGAAGTGCCCTTGTGCACCCCGATGAACTGGAATCGCCCGTTTACCCGTTCTCCGAAGAACTGATGGCCGGTGCTAGCGCGCCTGCTGCCGCACCGGCAGAGCCTGCCGGACCGGAGCCGATTCTGGCAATGCTTGCTTCGGCTGACCTTGCCGAGGGCGAGAAAGTCTTCAAAAAATGCGCATCATGCCACGACGTCGAAAAAGGCGGCCCGAACAAAACTGGCCCGAACCTTTATGGTATTGTCGGCAACGATTTCGCCCACAAGGGTGACTTCGCCTATTCCGATGGCATGGCCAACCATGGCGGGACTTGGGGCTGGGAAGAGCTGAACCACTTCCTTTACAAGCCGCGCGATTACGTTGAAGGCACGAAAATGAGCTTCGGAGGCCTGAAAAAGCCTGAGGAGCGTGCCGCTGTCATCGCATGGCTGAACAGCAAGTCGGATAATCCACTGCCTTATCCCGATCCGGCAGAAGCTGCTGCAGGTGAAACCACCAACGCAGCCGCAGATGCCCCGGCCGAGGCTGCGGAATCCAACGATGAGGCTGCTGAAAAAGCACCTGCGGCAGACGCACCGGCAGAACCTGCAGCAGAGGGTGAAGCACCCGCCCAATAAAGGGCAGGAAAATTCACCGGATAATCGATTGATTTTTTACAGGGGACAGGTAACTGTCCCCTGTTTTCGTTTGCGGCCAATCATTTCAAGCAGGGATGCGTTTTAATGGAAAATCTCGACCACTTTCTGGAGATCGCCCACAAGCTGGCCGATACCGCCCGTCCGGTCGTGCACCAGTATTACCGCACCCCTGTGGCAGTTGACGTCAAGGCTGATGCCAGCCCGGTGACCATTGCCGACCGCGAAGTTGAAACTGCGATGCGTGCAATTCTGTCGGCAGAACTTCCTGATCACGGAATTCTTGGCGAAGAACATGGCCGCCACAATATCGATGCCGATTTTGTCTGGGTCCTTGATCCGATTGATGGCACCAAGTCGTTCATCGCTGGCAAACCAAGCTTCGCAACCCTGATTGCGCTGTGCCATAAAGGCGTCCCCATACTTGGCATCATTGATCAGGCCATCACGAATGAACGCTGGGTTGGAATTATGGGGCGCCCGAGCACGATGAATGGTAACGAAATCAACGCGCGTGAATGCGAAACGCTTGATACCGCGACTTTCTTTACCACTGCCCCGGAACTTTTCCGAACCGATGCCTCGGCACGTGCCTACAAGGCAGTCTCGGAGAAATGCCGCCAGCCGATGTATGGCGTTGATGCCTATGCCTACGGTCTGGTTGCGCTTGGCTTTGCCGATACCGTGGTTGAATGCGGTTTGCAGGCATATGATTTTTGCGCCCTTGTTCCCGTTGTAGAAGGTGCGGGTGGCGTTATGACCGATTGGCAGGGCAAACCACTTACGATTTTCAGTGATGGTGCCGTCATCGCGAGTGGCGACGCACGATGCCATCAGAATGTTCTTTCCACCATCCGGGCAGCAACAGCCTGATCTCTCTTTCAGCCCTTCGCTTTCCGCCTTTGATGTTTGGTATTTGCCTTGAATTGCGGCAATATATCCAATGAACCAATCAGTTAGGCTGTATCATGTTCGAATGGGTCATCATCCTTTTTCTGGGATCGGGACTGCTTTACGGGTTGCAGTCACGCAGACTGCAACGAAGCAATATATCTTCGCCCATGATGATGGCCTTGGCCGGGGCGCTAATCGCCGTACCGCTCGGCATATGGCATGAGGCACCGCTGGCCCCCTTTGCCGATCGCATCCCCTTCGCCACAAGTTTTTCCGAAATGACGCTGGCGATCATCCTGTTCCTTGATGCCGCCGTTCTTGATTACCGCAAGGAAAGGCCCGCCATCCGGCTTGCCAATCGGTTGCTTCTGATCGGTTTGCCGCTAACAATTGGTGTGACATGGGCCTTTATCATTGGCCTACATCCATCCGTGGGTGTGTTGCCCGCCCTTATACTGGCGCTGATCGTTAGCCCGACAGATGCAGCCCTTGGCCGACCGGTGATGGAAAATACCGCCGTCCCCGACCCGGTGCGACAGGGCATCAATATCGAAAGTGGCCTGAATGACGGGCTGGTTTTGCCAGTCTTCACCGCCGTCGTATTACTCGAGGCCGACCTTGTTGGGGAAAGCAGCAACAGTTGGCTGACAGAGGCGGCGATTGAAATTTCCGTCGGTGCCGGAGTCGGGCTTCTGGCCGGATATGTCATCGGCCAGATCGTCAATCACGCGGTCACCACCAACACCATCATCGACCGCTTCGAAAGATTGCTCGGCGTACTCGCTGCACTGTTCATCTTTTTCCTCAGCGAAAAACTTGGTGGAAACGGCTTTGTTGCGGCCTTCGCAGGTGGCCTTGCTCTTAACATCTCGTCAGAACAGGTCCGCGAAACCATCGAAAGCTTTGGTGAAGCAGAATCAGAGCTGCTTACCATGCTGACCTTCTTCATTTTCGGTCTGGTAGTCATACCGGCAGTATATCAGCTTTGGACATGGGAAATGCTGATCTTCTCGATCGTCAGTCTCGCGATCCTGCGCCCGCTTTGCGTCTGGCTTTGCATGATCGGTAGCCCCTACAGTCTGGCCGAAAAACTCTATATCGGCTGGTTTGGCCCACGTGGCATCGCGTCGGTTATTTACCTGCTGATCATGATCACCATGATCGATCCGAAGGGTTATGAATCCCTGATTGCCGCCGCCGTCATGATCGTCGCCATCAGCGTAACCGCGCATGGCCTGTCGGCCGCCCCGCTTTCAAATATGCTGGTGCGTTACCTTGCCAAAAAAGGCGCCCGGTTCTGAGGATAACCCAGCCGGGCGCAAGTCTTGGTTTGCAGTAAGAGAGCTCTGGATGGAATGTAAAATCCAGAGGGCCCGGTTATCAATCCGGACCAAGGACCTTCGCACCTGAATACGAAAGTCCGGCATCGTCACCCTTCGCAACCGGTTGGAAACGAAGGGTGACGAATTCGATAAATCACCGCTCGGTCAGTGCCAGCCGGACACCAAGTGCGATAAACATCCCTCCAAGCGAACGCTGCAGCCAGATAGCAAGCAATCCGTTACCCCGAAGGCGGGTCGCGGCAAATCCGATGGAAAACACCACGACCGTCTCGACACAAAAACCGATCACATTGACCAATGTGCCAAGCACCAGAAACTGAACCGCACCATCACCCGCCGCAGGGTCAACAAACTGGGGCAGAAACGCCATAAAGAAAATCGCGACTTTGGGATTAAGGACATCGATCATCGCGCCCTGACGCCACGCCTGAAAGGCTGTCATCGTGCGTATTGGAAACCGTTCTGCGGCTGATATTTCAGATGCCACATCATCCGGGCCATGCTTGACAAAACTGCTGCGCAAGGCACCAATCCCCAGCCACACCAGATACGCAACCCCAACCCATTTCACCACCGAGAATGCCAGTGCCGATGTCGCCAGAATGGCCGAAAGCCCGAGGGCTGCGGCAACCACATGCACAAAGGCACCGGAACAAACGCCAAGACTGGAAAACACCCCGATCTTGCGACCATGGATCGCGGTCTGCGCAGTGATATAAGCCAGATCCGGCCCGGGCGAGATATTGAGCAAAAGAGCTGCAATCAGAAATGGCGTGTACTGAATCAGAAGATCGGTCATCACGCATCGGCCTCCAGACAGTAATAAACCAGATCAATCGCAAGCGGCTTTACCCCGGCCTCGATCAACATGGAATGCAGTTGCCCACGGTGGTGTGTCTGATGATTGAACATATGCCCTAAAATCATCTCGCGCGGCAGGGTATATGCGCTGGCCAACATCGATTGATAGGACAAATCGCTTGCCAGTGTGCCCGCATCAAGTTGCTCGGTAAAAACGATGATTTTGGCATCCTGTGCCTCGCGCGCGGCGCGGAATTCGTCAAATCGGGCATGTAGCACGGTATCAAGTGCCAGACGTTCAGGCGTACCGACCAGACGTCCCAGCCATAAACGATCTGCCACCAGAAGATGGTTCAGTGTCCTGATGATAGACGGGAAAAAGGCAGCACGCGGTGCTTCAATCTCCCCAACATCAAGGCAGGCGCAAGCGTCAAGAACATGCTGGTTTGCCCACCTGTTATAGCCGGCCATCCGTTGAAAATAGGCAACACCGTTCATCGCATTTCATCCGTCGTCATCTCGTCGCAACACCTGTCAGTTCGAATCCGTGACATTATCTGGCCTTTGCGTCGCAGGGTGTTGACGTCGGCTTAGTGCCTGTTGTCTGCATCGCAATGACCGCCGGTTTGGGCATCCGCTTGGTCAGGATCACGATATTACCCAGCAGAGTAAGGCCGACGCCTAGAACGATATTGCTGTCCCAGACAAATCCCTCAAACCAGGTCGACAGCAAAAGCGCCACCACCGGAAACATGACGGAACTATATGCCGCACGATCCGGACCGATCTTGCCCAATAGTGTCAGGTAAGAGCCAAACGCCAGCACCGATCCGAACAGGGAAAGATAAATCAGCGCGGCAACAAAGGACGGGCTGGTATCAAAGGTAAACGGAATACCGGCAGCAAGGATGTATCCGATCAATAGGATCGAGCCATACATCATGCCATAAGCATTCGCCTGAAGAACCGGAATACCGCGCGCCTGATTGCGCGCCGATGCCATATTGCCAAGGGATGCTATGTAGCTGCCCGCAAGCGAAACCAGCAAACCAACGCTACCACCTGCTGCCAGATCAAACGTTGCCAAGTCGCGCGCGAACACCAGCAAAATTCCGCCAAGCCCGATTGCCGCCCCGATCAAAGTCCGTGTTTCGGGCCGTCGTTTGAAAAATATCGCGCCATTAATCATGTTCATGATGACGATGGTCGAGAACACCACAGCCAAAAGGCCCGAGGTCAAATGGGCGCTGGCGATGTAAATCAACACATAATTCAATGAAAACAGGCACACGCCAAGGGCGGCCATGAATACATGATCACGCAGGGAATAACGCATTGGCAGGCGGCGGATCACGCACCATGCCATCAAAATTACTGCCGCCAGAACAAACCGATAGGCAACAGCCAGTTCCGGCCCGACCGAAATCTGGTACTGGATCGCGATCCAGGTGCTTCCCCAGATCAGAACGACAACGCTATATAATCCAAGCGGGCCCATAACGGCACTCCAACGAAATCAATCGCTGGAATTTAGGGCAGTTTGCGCCATTCGCACAAACCAGCAAAACTCATCTATCAATTAGATTTTCTAATCTGTACTCAGTATCTGTCGGACTGTCCTGCTTCTGTCCGCACCGGCCCGACGCCTTCATCGCCGCCGTCATTAGCAGCTGCGTCAATACCCGACATTTCTTCCGCCGGCTCTGTGATTTCATCGGAATCAAGGACATCATCACCACGCTGCTTGCGCATTTTTTCACGCAGTCGACGGCGCTGCCATTCCTTCCATATTGCCAGCAATTCTGTCCGCGAATGGAACATCGGCAGATGCCGTTTCGGCTTGACCGGCTTCTGTTCGACCGCCATGCCAACTTCGACAATTTCGTGTGTGTCATCGATCCGGCGAACAATCAGCTCAACCATACCATAGGCAACCCGATCCCCGGGTTCGATATCCCCCGAAAGATTGCGCTCGAGAATTTCGGCAACGGTTGCCTCTTCGTCCTCTTCCTTGACCGCAAAGCCATACAGACGACCGACATCGGCGATACGTGTATCGGGTGGAAAACTGAAATCACCAAACAGGTCGATATCATTTGCCCCTTCGGCCGGACCGGCAAACAATTGATCAAGCAGTTCGACATGGCGTGGCGGGGTAATAATATAGACCTGATCGCCACCTTCAATCCGCCCGGCACTGTGCGGGCGTAACGATTTGCCATCCCGCAGAATCAGGCTCGGCCGTGCCCAGCGCGGAATACGGTGACCCGTTGCCACTGCACTTTCATCATGAACGCGATAAACAACGATCTCCTGATTGGCGTTGCCCGGCAGCTCAAGGTCAATACGATCCACCGGCCCATGTCGCGGCGGGATCATAATGCCAAGCCACCGCGCCATCAGCCGGATCGTCCACCCCTGCAAAAGCAGCGATGTGATTACAACAATAAATGCCGTGTTAAACAGCAACTGTCCGTATTCGACGCCCTCAACCATCGGTACGATCGCAAGCAGGATGGAAACCGCCCCGCGCAAGCCGACCCATGAAATGAAGGCGGTATCGTTGCGTGAAAAGTTAAAGAACATTAGGCAAAGCCATACCGCCACCGGGCGCGCGATAAACACCAGCACCAGTGCCAGAATAACACCCGGAATGACCACTTCGCCAAACTGTGACGGGGTTGCCAGCAGGCCCATGGTGACAAACATCGCGATCTGCGCCAGCCATGTCGTGACATGCTGAAACCTGCGCACACCAACGCTCATGCGCATCTGGCTGTTGCCAGCATAAAGACCGGCAACATAAACCGCCAGAAATCCACTGCCACCAACGATACTTGTCGCACCAAACAGGCTGAGCGCGCAGGCAAGCGTGACAATGGGAACAAGGGCCGGTTCAAGCTTGACCCGATTGATCATCTGGACGATGGCCATACCACCCAGAAGCCCCAGAATACCGCCAAGCCCGATTTGCAGGACAAACCGTTCAAGCAATTCCAGTGCAAGGTTGTCCCCGCCCCCCTGCATGATCAGTTCGACCAGTGAAATGGTCAGAAACACCGCCATGGGATCGTTCGAACCGGACTCGACTTCAAGCGTGCTGCGCGTACGATCGCGCAAATTGATCCCGCCAACCCGCAGCAGGAAAAATACTGCCGCCGCATCCGTCGAACTGACAATCGCCCCGAAAAGCAGTGCCACCAGCCAGGGCACATCCAGCACGAGCCACGTGACCCCGCCAACCACCCCCGTGGTCAGCATGACCCCCACCGTCGCCAGTACAAGCGACGGTGCTGCCGCAATTTTCAATGTTCGAAGCTGGGTTTCAAATCCGCTATCAAACAAGATCATCGCGAGCGCGATAGACCCGATAAAATAGGCCAGCGGCGCATTATCGAAATTAATGCCGCCAATCCCGTCTTCTCCGGCCCCAAGCCCGACAAACAGGAACACAAGCAGCAATGGTGCCCCAACCCGGAAACTGATCAGGCTGGTAAAAACAGCAACGACAACCAGAACCGATGCAATCAGGATCACCAGATTCATCGATTCGATCATATTTGCGTCTCCATCCTGTTTGTCATTACCCTTGGGACAGGCCCAAAGGCCCGTCAGGTTCCTGTCGCACGCCAGTTACGACAGGAAAGTTTGAAATGCGTTACCACGACACGCCCGCAACGATGGTTTAAAACGTCCAAAGGCGGCATTCTTGCGGCAAAATTGCCCGACATTTGGTCAAATATCAGGCAACTGGAATTATGTACTCCTACCGCTCAGAGTGTGACACAACCGATCACTTATCTCCATCAAGCGCCGCCGGAACAAAGCCGGTTTCTTTGGCCGTAGACAAGGCAATTTCCGGAATAACCTCGACCACGCCAGGGACTTCCTTGATCGTATCGGTCACAAAGCTTTCAAGATGTGCCGTATCGCGCAGCCGTAATTTCAACAGGAAATCAAACCGCCCTGTCATGTGATGGCATTCAAGAACCTCGTCCGCCTTGATCAGCGACTTGACCAGCTTCTTGTTTCCCTTGGCCGGATCGGTCCGTAACCAGACCATTGCGGTAAGAGCGCGACCGATAGCATGTCCATCAACTTCAACGCGGTACGCCTTGATCACCCCCTGCTCGCGCAGTTTACGTACACGGTCATTTACCGCCGAAACAGAAAGGCCGACCTTCGTCCCCAGTGCCGAATAAGACAAAGACGCGTCATCCTGCAAGATGTCGATCAACTTGCGATCAATGGCATCCATAAAACATCCCCCTGAAGAATTTTTATCAATATCAGACGATCTTACACGAAAACTGTGCGCGCATGAAACTTTCGGCCAACCTTTTGGATAAATGGTAGGACTATTTCACCGATCAAGGCTGGATTTTTTATAAAATCGGCCTTATTCGTTGATGATCATGCACCTTTTTCGTGTCTCTCCGGATAATGATGCGCTTCGTGGCGCCCTGTTGATGACCGGTGCTGCAATCCTTTTTGCGGCAATGGCGGTGCTTATCCGGTACATCACGCGCGAAGTTCATCCGTTTGAAGCAGCCTTTTTCCGGAATCTGTTCGGGTTGATACCGATGATTCCCTGGATGTTGCGTGACCGGTTTGTTGGTCTGCGCACGCTTAAACTGAAACTGCATTTCATTCGGGCGGTGATCGGGCTGGCCGGAATGCTGTGTCTGTTTTCGGCCCTCGCAATCGCCCCTGCCGCACAGGTCATCGCGATCAATTTCACCGTCCCGATCCTGACCACCATCCTTGCAGCCCTTATCCTGCGTGAGACAGTTCGGGCGCGCCGTTGGTCCGCCGTGGTTCTTGGGTTTGTCGGCGCCATGATCATCGTGCGCCCGATTGGCCAAACTCTTGAAACCGGCGCGATTCTGGCCCTGTTGGCGACCCTGTTTACCGCCTGTGCCGTGACGACGGTCAAAATGCTTTCACGCAGTGAAAGTGCCAACGCCATCGTGACCTGGATGGGCATGATCATGACGCCCCTTTCTCTGATCCCGGCACTTTTCTATTGGCAGCAACCAACATGGCAGCAACTCGCCATCCTTCTTGCTATCGCCATTCTCGCAACTGCCGGGCAGCAGCTTTTTGTGCGTGCCAATCGCGCGGCTGACCAATCCTACGTCATGGCGTTTGATTTCCTTCGCCTGCCATTTGTTGCCGTACTTGCCTTCATCATGTTTGGTGAAACGGTTGATTTCTGGACCTGGGCCGGGGCATCGCTGATTATTGGATCAACGCTTTATATCGCACGGCGCGAAGCTGTTCTGGCAAGAAATGAAAAACGCCGCCGCCGCATGCCGACAACAGCGGCAGCCGACTCACAGGCCATTCCTGTCACCAAGGCCAAAACCATCAATCCGCCGGAAGATGCCCCAGAAGACAACACAGGAAACAGAACGGGCCGCATCGATGCGTAAGTGGTTCAACAGCCTGCCGCCCTATCTTCAGGCATCGGTTTTCGCCGTGATCGCATCACTTATGGCAGCCCTGTTTTCGGTCATTGTACGTATGGCGACCCGCGAGATTGATCCGTTGCAGGCGGTCTTCTTTCGCAACTTCTTCGGGCTTCTTTTTATCGCCCCCATCGCACTCAGATCCGGTTTTGCTCGGCTGAAGACACACCGCATGCCGATGTTTCTGCTGCGTGCATTCCTATCGATGGGTGCCATGAGCTTCTGGTTTTCAGCCCTTGCCTATATGCCGCTGGCCGAGGCGACGACGCTGAACTTTACCGTGCCGCTTTTCGGAACGATCCTGGCTGCAATCTTTCTGGGTGAAACGGTCCGAAAATACCGGATCGCAGCCCTTTTTGCCGGTTTCATTGGTGTCATCATCATCATCCGCCCCGGCAGCGAAACAATGCAACTGGCCAGCCTACTGCCGATTGCGGCGGCCCTCTGCATGGCAAGTGCCGGATTGACCATCAAGTCGCTGGCCAGAACCGAAAACAGCACCACCATCGTGCTTTACATGATGCTGCTGACCACGCCACTAACGCTGGTGCCCGCCCTTTTCGTCTGGCAAACCCCAAGCCTGCAGGTATTGGGGCTGATGGCGCTGGGCGCCTTTATCGCCAACATCACCCAGATTTGTAACACCAACGCATTTCGCATCTATGATTACAGCTTTGTCGTCGGGTTCAATTATCTGCGCCTGCCGTTTGTCGTCGTCATCGCATTGGTGATGTTTGGCGAAGTCCCGGAAATCTGGCTTCTGCCCGGTGCGGGTCTGATTATCGGATCGGCACTGTTCATTGCGCGTCGCGAAGCCAAACTTGCCAAAGAAGCCAAGCGGATCAATCGAGGCCCATCATCTGCGGCAAGTGATCTTGACCCACCACCCACGCGCGAAAGTCACTGATCGACCATTCAAAGGAACAAGTATCTCATGAAAAACTGGTTCAAGAATCAATCCGCCCCGGTTCAGGCCAGTTTTTATGCCCTTTCTGCGGCCATCCTTGCCGCCTGCTTTACCCTGACAATCCGCTTTGCCACGGCTGAAATCCATCCCTATCAGGCGGTATTCCTGCGTTTCCTGTTTGGCCTGATAATGATTGCACCCATCGTGATGCACCGTGGCCTTGGCGAACTGCGCACGAAACGCCTACCGCTTCTGGGATTGCGTGGCGTATTGTCGGCGGCCGAAATGTGCCTGTGGTTTATGGCCGTTCTTTATCTGCCACTGGCCGAGGCCACCACGCTGAACTTCACCGTGCCGCTGTTTGGCACCATTCTGGCAGCCCTGATTTTGCGCGAGACCGTGCGCATTCATCGCTGGCTGGCTGTTCTTGTCGGGTTTGTCGGTGTCGGACTGATCATCCAGCCGGGAACCGCTGCCATGCAACCGGCCAGTCTTTTGCCGATTGCCGCAGCCATCTGTATGGCAAGTGCCGGTCTGATCACCAAACGGCTGGTTGCAACCGAAAGTACAACCGCCCTTCTGTTTTATCTGATGCTGATCACAACCCCGGTATCCCTGATTCCGGCCCTGCTTGTCTGGCAAACGCCAAGCTGGCCGGTACTGGGCCTGATGGCGCTTGCCGCATTCATGATGAACGTCATGCAGGTGTGCAATGTCAAAGCCTTGCAGCTGGCTGATTACAGTTTCTTTGTCGGCTTTTCCTATCTGCGTCTGCCGATCATTGCCATTCTGGCCCTGATGCTGTTTGGCGAAATTCCCGATATCTGGATATTGCCGGGCGGGGCACTGATCATCGCAGCAGCAATCTATGTTGCCCTGCGCGAACGGAAAATCGGCAAATCCGTCACACCAACCGTCCCCGATATCGCAGCACAAGACCCGGTTGACGCAACACCGGAAGGCCGTCATTCCGGCCCCTGATACAACAGAGTCAAATGACCTTGCCCGATAAACAAATAATTTGGTATAGAATTACCTATTATTTTTCACCGGACTGAATACAGGGAATTTGAAGCCATGCAGGTCAAGGGATCCATCGCCATTGTCACCGGGGCTGCGTCCGGTCTTGGGGCTGCCACTGCACGTGTTCTTGCCAGCGCCGGGGCAAAGATCGCGGCCTTTGATCTGAACGAGGCCGGAGCCAAAGCCACAGCAGCCGAACTGGGTGGAATTGGTTACGGTGTTGATGTGTCGAACGCCAAAAGTGTCGAGGACGCGGTTTCGGATGTTATCGAAACACAAGGCATTCCATCCATTCTGATAAACTGTGCAGGTATCCTGCAAGGCGAACGCATCGTCGGACGCGAAGGTCCGGCTGACCTTGAGGCTTTTGCGCGCGTGATCAACGTCAACCTGATCGGCACGTTCAATATGATGCGTGTTGCCGCCACCGCGATGAGCCGCAATGAACCGACCGAGGGCGGTGAACGCGGTGTTATCGTCAATACCGCATCCATCGCCGCCTACGAAGGCCAGATCGGGCAGGCCGCCTATTCGGCATCCAAGGGCGGCGTTGCCGCAATGACCCTTCCGGCAGCACGCGAACTGGCCCGTCATGGCATCCGTGTCGTTTCGATTGCGCCAGGTATGTTTGGCACCCCGATGGTCACTGCCCTGCCTGATGAAATGCAGCAGGCGCTGGCGTCAAACATTCCCTTCCCGAAACGCCTTGGCGATCCGGCAGAATATGGTCGACTGGCCCTGCATATCTGCGAAAACGAAATGATCAACGGCGAAACCATCCGGATCGATGGCGCGGTCAGGCTGGAACCCAAATAAGCCACCGCTGCCACGAAAAACGCCCTGCCAGTCCCACAATGGCAGGGCGTTTTCTTTCTGACGCATCACACAGCTTAATGCGATACAACCGTTTCGGAAAAGGTCGCCAGATCGATATCCTTTTGCGTCACGCCACCCGCATCATGCGTTGTCAGCGTAACCCCCACCTTGTTGTATACATTGAACCATTCCGGATGATGGTTCATCTTTTCGGCCTGCATCGCAATTCGCGTCATGAAGCCGAATGCTGAATTGAAATCGCCGAACATATAAATTTTGCCGATTGATAACCCGTCTTCTGCCAGATCCCATCCATCCAGCTTGGCAATTGCGGCTTCGATGGCGGTTTTGTCCAGTTTGCTCATTGTGACCTCCTGCATTTTCCGTTGCCCTATTGGTCCATAAAATCAGTTTGTGCCCAACAACCGATGCACCCGGTTGCGCAAGACCGGCAAAAGGTCGACTTCGAACCACGGGTTCTTTTTGATCCAGCCGGTATTGCGCCAGCTTGGATGAGGCATCGGCAGCAATCCATCTGGCAAATATTCGTCAAATCGATGCACCGTTTCAGTCATGCTTTTTGCACGGCGCGGGCCAAGATAACGTTCCTGTGCATATTGCCCGATCAGAAGTGTCAGGCCGATATCAGGCAAATGTCGTAACAATTCATCATGCCATGTCGGGGCACATTCGGGGCGCGGCGGTAAATCGCCGCCACGTTCAAACCGGCCAGGATAACAGAATCCCATCGGCATGATTGCAAGTTTGGCCGGGTCATAGAAATCCTCGACCGTCATTTGCAGCCAGTCGCGCAACCGGTCCCCCGATGCATCGTTCCATGGCAAGCCGGTTTCATGCACCCTTGTCCCCGGGGCCTGCCCGATCACAAGGATTTTCGCACCTGCGGCCATCCGCACAACCGGACGCGGCCCCAGCGGCAACGCACCTTCGCATATCCGGCAGGCCCGGACATTGACCAGAAGATCGTCGAGCGCCGGGTCATCACCCGGCGGATCGATTTCGGGAAGCTCGCCGGTCACTCCGGCCATTGCATGCTCCTGCTTTGTTGCTTCTGCCTATGCGTCGGAAATCTCGCCACCGGCGACCACCCATTCCTCGGCAAGAGCATCGCGATACCATTCGACCATCTCGGGAAGGCCAAGGATTACTTCCATATAAGCATTGCCAACAGGATCAAGCGACACGCCATAAGTTTTGAAACGGGCTACGACCGGTGCAAACATCGCATCGGCAATCGAAAAATGACCGCACAGAAAATCACCGCCCTGCCCGTATTGGGCCCGACAGGTTTTAAAAATCTCACCAATTCGCGCGATGTCCTTCTCAACGCCCTCTCCCCGACCGCGGCCCGGCAGGCTTTTGCGTAAATTCATCGGCATATTGCTACGCAATGCGGTAAACCCGCCATGCATTTCCAGTGAAACCGACCGCGCAATCGCGCGCACATCAAGATCAAGCGGCCATAGCATGGCATCTGGCCTGCTATCGGCGAAATATTCCAGAATGCTTAATGCCTCCCAAATGGTTTTGCGGCCATCAAACAGGGACGGAACCTTTTTGCTGGGCGAAAAAATCTCGGCCTTGGCATGCCATTCCTCGGTATAAAGCGGGATCAGCTTTTCCTCGAAATCAATCCCGGCCACGCGCAGACCAAGCCACGCACGAAGCGACCAGGAAGAATAATTTTTGTTGCCGATATAAAGAACGGGGCGCGTTTCCATTGCAGTATCCTTTATCAAACGGATGATGGTGGCCGACCACTATCGGGGCTTTCAAAATCCGGTTCAAGACCGTTGCATCGCTGATTTTCGTTTGCCGTTTTACCGTACCCGAACGTCTTCTTTTGCATATGGCAATGCCATGTCCCTTCGACGGCCAGAACAGATCATCATCCGCATGATATTTCCGCATACGGGGTTTTCTTTTGGGCGATTGCCGATTGACGGTGGCATCCGTAAGATCGGGTTCATATCTCGCAGTAGGAAACGTTGTCGGCCACCCTGTCCATGGGTCTTCTCCCGGCAACGCCAACATGCCACCACAAGGGAAGTGTCAAATTGTTCGATCACATCATCGCGTCTGAAAAATCGTCCAACCCGATCCGCATTACGGCCGTCGCCGAAGCCGATTTCAAAAACTGGCTCGGCAAACAAACTAATGGTCATCAGGCATGGGTCAAATCTTCCGGCTATGAGGGCAAACGCGGCACCCATCTTGCCCTGCCCGGCGAAGCGGGCGCCTATCAGACCGTTGTGATCAGCTATGTCGATGATGCAAAAACCCAGTGGGATTTTGCGGCACTGCCCGGTGCGCTGCCTGTGGGCGAATATATCCTGACCGATGATGTCACGGAAAATGATGCAGTCTGCGAAAAGGCAGTTCTTGGTCTTTATCTTGGCGGCTACCGGTTTGATCGTTACCGCAAGTCGGATGCCAGCACCGCCAAGAGGGCCCTTTTTGCCATTCCGGCAAACGATGCGGCCAAGCGTGCCGAGAATATCGCGCGCGGCATTGGCCTTGCCCGCGATCTGATCAATATCCCGGCCAATGACATGGGGCCCCAGGAACTCGAAGCCGCCGCACGCCGCCTTGGCGAGGAATTCGGCGCAAAGATCACTAGCATCGTTGGCGAAGATTTGAACAAGCGAAACTTCCCGGCGATCTATACCGTCGGCAAGGGTAGCGACCGCGACCCGCGCCTGATCGATCTGCGCTGGGGCGATGAAAGCGGACCCAAAATCACACTGGTCGGCAAGGGTGTCTGTTTTGATACCGGTGGCTATGACCTGAAACCGTCCAGCAACATGCTGCTGATGAAAAAGGATATGGGCGGCTCGGCACAGGTTCTTGGTCTGGCGCGCATGATCATGGCGGCCGGTCTTCCGGTTCGTCTGCGCGTTCTGATCCCGGCTGTTGAAAACATGGTATCGGGCAAGGCATACCGGCCAAGCGACATTCTTCAGACCCGCAAGGGCATCACGGTTGAAGTTGGCAATACCGATGCCGAAGGTCGGCTAGTCTTGTCCGATGCGCTGACCGAAGCCGTCGCCGAGGATCCGGAAATGCTTCTGGACTTCGCGACCCTGACCGGGGCGGCACGTGTTGCACTGGGCCTTGGTCTGCCTGCCCTGTTTTCCAATAACGATGATCTTGCCAATGGGCTTCTCGAAAACGGCCTGGCGCTGAACGATCCGATGTGGCGCCTGCCACTGTGGGATGATTATCGCCCGATGCTTGATAGCAAGGCAGCCGACATGAACAACATTTCCGGATCGCCCTATGGCGGGGCAATCATCGCCGCTCTGTTCCTTGATCGTTTCGTCGAGGGCGCAAAAGCTTGGGCGCATATTGACCTGATGGCGTGGAATCCTTCTGCCCGCCCGGGACGCCCCGAAGGCGGTGAAGCCCAAGGCATTCGGGCTGCTTTCAAGCTGATCGCCGATCGTTACGGAAAGTAAACGTTCAGTTTTTCCCAATTAGACCTTTGACATCTGTGCAGGGGTCAGGTAGACAGATTACGTATTCGTAACAAATTAATTGTTGGGCACAGGCATGTCGATCGAGATCAAACCGTCTCAGGCGCTTGACCTTTGGCGTATCGCGATTGTGGAAAGTGTGCGTAGGGACTCTCCCGACCTATCGGCCCGCCAGATGGCCCTTATGCTAACTGTTTACCTGACCCCGGCCCCGCATACCGTGCGTGGCCTTTCGGATGCACTTAACATCTCCAAACCGGCCATTACACGTGCACTTGACCGCCTCAGTTCGCTGGGCATGGTCAAACGCAAGGTTGACGAGGACGACCGTCGCTCGGTTCTGATCCAGCGGACGGTAAAGGGTTCCGTTTTCCTGCGCGAATTCGGCGACATTATCGTCGCTGCCGGCAAGAAAACCGAATAGCCGAGGCTTTCCGGCCAAGTTTTTTCGGGTGTCACTGCCATCGGCAAACAGAATTCACCCGGTTTTGGGCAGCCAAGAATTGGCAAGAGTGCGGAATTCCGCCAAATGGGACAGAAAATCTGCCCCATCCTTCCTTACCCCACCTTCCCACACGTAAGAATAGCCAACAAACAGACCAGTTGGTTTGTTCAGAGTTTTTGCGTCCGGGCATTAGATCTTTGATTTAATCTTTTGATATCAAAAACTTATATCGAAACACCCGCGCATAGAGCCGCAACATACACTCCGTGACACAAGAAGTTTCTGCTTATCCCAGATTTCGGCTTAACGGGTCTTGGCAATGCTTTCCGGCATGTCAATCAAGGACAAAAGCAGGGCTGCAACAATCAAAACACCGCCGCTGACACGGCCAATTGTGTTTTTCCCACCGCGTTTTATCAGCCAGGGCATCAGACGGGCGGCGCCCATCGCATATATCATTACGAATGTGTAATCAAAAATCACAAAGGTGGTTCCAAGAATCATCAACTGCGGCAAAAGTTCCGCCGACGGATCGATGAATTGCGGAAACAGTGCTCCGAAAAAAGCAATCGCTTTCGGGTTGCCGGCTGCGACAAGGAAGCCTTCACTGAACAGGCGACGCTTGCGCACAAGCTCAAATCCCGACGCCGAATTCATTTCGATAACGTTACCATCATTTCCTGCCTTGGATTTGCGCAGGATCGCTGTCACGCCGATAACAAACAGGAAAGCAACACCGCACCATTTGACAACACCAAACGCCGTCGCCGAAGTCGCAAGCAACGCCCCCAGACCAACCGCGGCAATCACCATCTGGATCATGTTGGCGGTCACATCGCCAAGTGCCGTAATCATTGTCGGGCGAGGACCATAACGCAACGAATGCGACATCCCGATCAGAACGCTTGGACCCGGTGTCGCCACCATAAGTGACACCAGTGCGCAAAAGCTGAGCCATGTTTCAATCGGCATTTCAATCCCCGGGCTACATCAAACGCCCTCGGAATATCACGCTCAAGCCCTCAAACAAGTGCACTCTGCGCACGGCTGGCATCCACAGACCAAGTGCACAGGGTGTCACCGCCCCTGCCGCATTCCACCCGGTTCAAAACGCGTTGTATGGGAATGGACCAATCCGCAAAGGATCGTTCAGGAATGGGGGACAAATCATATGGCAAGCGGCCACAAGGCATGCACAGGATTTGCAGGAACGTCTCACCGCCCAGGCTTTTTATCACCTGGCCAATTGTCATAGAACTTGCGCACCTGGACCGAGCGGATGGCTTCTGGTGGCACAATGCCCCGTGCGGTCGATAAAAGCCGGTTCTGAAGAGCGGCAAAATAGCGATTGGTCGTTGGCGGAAATGGAGAGAATGGTGGTTCGGATTTGATTTCCTCACCATTTTCCTTCGCCGCTTCGGCCGCTTCTTTTGCCGCTTCGAGTTCTTCTGGCGTTTTGGGCGGTGGCGGCGCGATCAGTTCTGGCCCGTTATAGACAAAGCCACGTTTGCCTGCTTCGAGCTTGTCATACCGGTTCTGGGTATCACGATACATGATGCGCTGAAGATCACGCAGAAATGCGTTCTGTAATTTGGGCTCAGCCTGTTCGAGGATGGCACGGTCCGCCACCGACGACGCCTCCAGCCAAACGTGAAACACCATCTGCCGGATTGCACCGACCTTTGGCAAAACCACGGTCAGTGCAATTGAATCCGACTGGATTACCGTTTCGGGAATCTCGGGTTCCTTTGGCCCACTGCTCTCGGATGTGGCGTCGCCGCCATGTCCGCCACCAGACGCATGCGCGTCTGATGCCAGCAGCAACATCAACCCCATCGATACCGCCGACAGCGGCATGACAAGCCAGTTCCTGAATCCTTTCGGGTTTTTTCCCGGTTCGGTCATGAACACTCGCTTCCAGCCCGTAATTGTACCATGGCATTGCCCGACGAACGCGGTTAGCCATTGTCAGGTTCCCGTCGTACTTAGCTTTGCACGAACTCCGACCCGGCTGCACGCAAATCAAGTGCCGCAGCCAACAATGCCTTTGTATAGGATTCCTTCGGATTTTCAAAGACTTCGTCGGCATTTCCGCTTTCGACAAGCCGCCCGCCCTTCATCACCATCACCCGATGCGAAAGAGCGCGCACCACACGAAGGTCATGGCTGATAAACAGATAGGCCATCTTGTGGCGCGCCTGAAGATCACGCAAAAGTTCGACAATCTGTGCCTGTACCGACATATCGAGTGCCGATGTCGGTTCATCAAGAACCATGAAACGCGGTTTTAAGACCAGTGCACGTGCAATCGATATGCGCTGGCGCTGCCCGCCAGAAAACTCATGCGGATAACGATCCATGGCATTCACTGGCAAATCTACTTCGCGCAACGCCTCGGCAATGCGTTCAGTGCGTTCCTGCCGGGACATTTTCGGGTTATGGATTTCAAGCCCTTCGCCGACGATCTGGCTGATCGACATACGCGGGCTCAGGGATCCGAACGGGTCCTGAAACACTACCTGCATGTCGCGACGTAATGCGCGCAAATCACCCCCGGAAAATTGCCGGACATCTTTACCATCAAATCGAATATCGCCGGTCGATGACAGCAGACGCAGGATCGCCATCGCAAGTGTCGTCTTCCCCGATCCACTTTCGCCAACAATGCCCAATGTTTCGCCCTGTTTCAGGCTAAGCGAAATATGATCGACCGCATCAAGGTAATATTCCGGGCGGCCAAGCAGCCCCTTCTTGCCAATCGGGAACCGTACCAGAATGTCATTTGTCCGGATCAGTTCCTGTGCATTGTCGGGCAAAGGTGGCGCATTGCCACTTGGCACTGCTGCCAGAAGCTTTTGGGTATAGGGATGCTGCGGATTGTCAAAAAGCCCGCGGCCCGTGCCGCGCTCGACCACCTCGCCATCCTTCATCACGCAAACATTGTCGGCCATTTTCTGCACGATCTGAAGATCGTGGGTAATCAGCAGCAATGCCATACCAAGCTTGGACTGCAGCTCTTTTAGCAACTCAAGGATTTGCGCCTGAATGGTTACATCAAGAGCCGTGGTCGGCTCGTCGGCAATTAGCAATTCGGGTTCGTTCGCCAGTGCCATCGCAATCATTACCCGCTGGCGCTGCCCGCCCGATAATTCATGCGGCAATGCCTTCAATCGCGACGCCGGGTCGGGAATACCCACCAGGTCAAGCAGTTCAAGAATGCGTTCCCGCGCCTTGCGGCCGCGAAGCCCCTTATGAAGCAGCAACACTTCCCCGATCTGCTTTTCAATATTATGCAGCGGATTTAACGATGTCATCGGCTCCTGGAAAATCATCGCGATCCGGTTTCCCCGAATCTTGCGCAGGATTTTCGCATCCGTGCCGATCATTTCCTGCCCGTCAAAGATAATGGAACCGCCCGGATGGCTTGCCCGCGGATAGGGCAGCAATTGCAGGATCGAAAGTGCGGTCACCGATTTACCCGATCCGCTCTCGCCAACAAGCGCCATCGTCTCGCCGCGCTTCATGGCAAACGAAACACCCGTGATCGCCGGAACCCCGGCAAAACTCGCCGAAAGGTCCTTTACCTCAAGAAGCGGCTGTGTCGATTGATTGGTCGTCATAACCGTTTCCTTTAAAATGTCTTGCGCGGATCAAAGGCATCACGCACCGCCTCGCCGATAAAGATCAGAAGGCTCAGCATAAGAGCAATCGCAAAGAACGCCGTCATGCCAAGCCACGGTGCCTGAAGGTTATTTTTCCCCTGCGCAAGCAATTCACCAAGCGATGGCGAGCCTGGCGGCATGCCAAGCCCCAGGAAATCAAGCGATGTCAGCGCCACGATCGAACCGTTCAATACAAACGGCAGGAATGTAATCGTCGCCACCATCGCGTTTGGCAGCACATGACGATACATAATGCGATAGTCAGTCATGCCCAATGCACGCGCGGCCCGAACATATTCAAAATTACGTGCCCGCAGGAATTCTGCACGCACAAGACCCGTCAAACTCATCCAGCTAAACAGCACAAGAATGAACAAAAGCGTCCAGAAACCCGGCGCAAACAAGCTGGCCAGAATGATCAGGATGAACAACTGCGGCAATCCGGCCCAGATTTCAATCACACGCTGGAAACCAAGATCGACCCAGCCGCCGAAATAACCCTGCACCGCACCAGCCGCGATCCCGATCACCGAACTGATCGCGGTCAGGGCAAGACCAAACAGGATCGATATCCGGAACCCGTAAATCAGACGGGCCAGCACGTCACGCCCAAGGTCATCTGTTCCCAGCAAATGACGGAGTGATGGCGGGGCTGGCTGCGCCTCGCGCATTTCGAAATCAATGGTGTTGTAGGAAAACGGGATTGGTGGCCAGATGGCGAAACCATGTTCTTCGATCTTGCCAAGGATATAGGGATCGTAGAAATCCGTTTCGACGTCAAAATCCCCGCCATAGGCAGTTTCGGGATGATCTGACAGGATCGGGACGTACCAGTTGTCGTCATATTTGACAAATATCGGTTTGTCGTTGGCCACCAGTTCGGCTGCCAGACAGATCACAAACAGGATCGCAAAAACAACCAACGACCAATAGCCACGCCTGTTGGCCCGGAAATTTGCCATGCGGCGTTTATTCAGCGGCGAAAGAATGATGTTACCCATGATCAATTCTCCCGCGCTTCAAAGTCGATCCGCGGATCAACGAAGTGATAGCTGAGGTCACTGATCAGGTTCAACACAAGACCAAACAACGTAAACAGATAAAGTGTCGCAAACATCACCGGGTAATCACGCTTCATCACGGCTTCAAAACCAAGCAACCCAAGCCCGTCGAGCGAGAAAATCACCTCGATCAGGACCGAACCGGTAAACAACAACCCGATCAATGCACTCGGAAAACCGGCAATGACCAGCAACATCGCATTGCGGAACACATGCCCGTAAAGAACCCGCTTTTCCGTCAATCCCTTGGCCCGTGCTGTGACCACATATTGTTTGTTGATTTCATCAAGGAACGAGTTTTTCGTCAGCATCGTAAGAGTGGTGAAGCCACCAATGGTGAGTGCCGTAATCGGCAATGCCAGATGCCAGAAATAATCCGCAACCTTACCCAAAAGCGACAATTCATCAAAATTCGATGATGTCAGCCCCCTTAACGGGAACAGATCGAAATAGGTTCCACCGGCAAACACCACGATCAACATCACGGCAAAAAGGAAGCCCGGAATGGCATAACCGACAATGATCGCCGCCGATGACCAGACATCAAAATTTGATCCGTCCCGCACGGCTTTGGCAACGCCAAGCGGCACGGAAATGATATAGATGATCAATGTCGACCATAGGCCAAGCGATATCGAAACAGGCATCTTATCGATGACGATATCGACCACATCGCGATCCTGAAAATAGCTTTGGCCGAAATCGAACGTCAGATAATTTTTCATCATCATCCAGAAACGTTCATGGGCCGGTTTATCAAAACCGAACTGCTGTTCAAGCTGGGTGATGATTTCAGGATCAAGTCCCTGTGCCCCTCGATAGGTCGAGGTGGAGGAAAAATTGTTCCCGCCGCCGGCACCACCGCCGCCACCGCTATCCGCACCCTGATTGCTGATGCGGGCAGTTGCGGCAACATCGGTGCCCTGCAACTGGGCAATCATTTGTTCAACTGGTCCACCCGGTGCGAATTGCACAATGGCAAAGTTCAGCACCATGATGCCAAACAGCGTAACCGGAATCAGCAGAAGGCGACGCAGGATATAATTCAGCATGGCCTAATACCCCCCTTTCCGGAGCTGTCGCGACTTCTCGGGATCAATCCACCATGTCATGACGGATGATCCCTTAAGTGGCACCACATCAGGTCTTCCGAACACATCCCAATAGGCCATCCGGTCCCCGCCAAGATAATATTGCGGGATCACATAAAATCCCCACTGCAACACGCGATCAAGTGCACGCACACGCTGCACAAGGCTTTCGCGGCTGTCGGCATCCACAACCAGATCGATCAGCTCATCAATAACCGGGCTTTTGATACCGGCAAAATTGCGACTGCCGGGTTGGTCGGCGGCTTCGGATGACCAGAAAATCCGCTGTTCGTTCCCTGGTGAAAGGCTTTGTGTCCACCAGAAAGTCGTCATATCGAAATCATAGGCCTGAATGCGGTTGACCCACTGCCCGGTATCGATCAGGCGAATATCCATGGTTACGCCAAGCTGGCGCAGGCGCGCCTTCAGAACCAGCGCGATCTTCTCGAGCCCCGGCTGGCGGATAATCAGCTCAAACCGGAACGGTTCACCGGTCTTGCTGTTGACCAACTGCATATTGCGCAACTCCCAGCCCGCATCCTGCAAAAGCTGCATCGAATGGCGCAATGCTTCGCGTCGGCCATTGGGTGCATCAAAGTTCGGCAATTGTGGTGGCTGGGTAAACAGTTCCGGCGGAAGCTGGCTTCTGAATCCTTTCAGGATATCAAGCTCCTCGCCCTGCGGCACACCGGTCGCTGCCAGTTCGGAATTGGCGAAATAGCTGACATTGCGTTTATACGCGCCATAGAACATCGCACGGTTCAGCCATTCGAAGTCAAACGCATATTGCAGGGCTTCCCGTACGCGAATATCGGCAAATTGCGGTTTGCGCGTGTTAAACACATAGGCCTGCATGCCATTTGGCAGATTATCGGGCAGGAATTCCTTCTTGATCTGGCCATTCTGGACTGCGGGCGTGTTGTATGCCGTGCTCCATTCGCGCGAAGAATGTTCGCTGCGGATCATATATTCCCCGGCAAAGAACGCCTGGCGTTGCACATCGGGATCAAGATAGGTGTCAAACCGCAACGTATTGTAATTGTTGCTGCCACGATTAACCGGCAGATCCTCTGCCCAGTAATCCTTGACCCGTTCATAGGTAATCCGGCGACCGGATTCAAAATCACGGATTTTATAGGCGCCACTACCTACCGGGATATCAAAGGTGGTTTTGGAAAAGTCCCGCCCTTCCCAGTAATGCTTGGGCATTATGGCAAGCTCGGCCACGATCATAGGCATTTCACGGTTATTGCCCGGCTTGAAATCAAACCGGACTGTCAAATCGTCAATCGCCTCGACCTTTTCGACCTGGGCGTAATATTGCCGATAAACCGGACTGCCCTTTTCAATCAGGATATTGAACGAAAACACTACATCTTCGGCGGTGATGTCCGTACCATCCTGAAACCGCGCGCGCGGATCAAGGTGGAAAATGGCAAATGACCGATCCGCGGGATATTCAATGCTGCGTGCAATCAACCCGTAAAGCGACGAAGGCTCGTCCGCACTAGATACCATAAGGCTGTCATAGATCAGGCCAAGCCCGCTGGCAGCCGTGCCTTTAAGGGTATAGGGGTTTAATGTGTCAAACGCGACGATAGAGCCCTGCACAAGCGTCCCACCCTTGGGGGCGTCCGGATTGACGTAATCGAAATGCCGGAAATCAGGCCCATATTTCAAATCGCCATAAAGCGATATGCCGTGTGAAACGGTGGTCAGGGGTTTAAGCTGTTCCTCATCGACCCGCACGGTCGGTGCGGCTGTAATATCGGGTTTATCGCCATTCTGTGCCATCGCTGCCGTCGAAACCGTCAACGATGCTGCGAATATCAGCGCTCCAAATGCGCCCCCGAAATAGCGGGAAATTTTTCCTGGGCTCCCCGTTTTCCGTGCGATGCACGTCTCGCCTGCTTGCCGCGTCATATTTATTCCTGAAATGTGCCCGGCTCGAAGCCCGAACCCCGGCAGGGCCAATACGCATCATTGGATCATCTGACACAATTACGGACGCACTGTTCGAAACGTTCCGGACAATTCCCGCCAAGAATAACGGGGACCGGTTACGCCGACGTTACGTCCGCAACGCATCTTGATCCAAACGACATATTCATAATGAGGAATAAAATGGTTCAATTTCAAGGCATCATCTTGAAACTGTCATTCCGTCCCTGATTCTTTTTGCAAAAGCTTGCGCTTGTCCGTCTCCATCCTGATTTCGGTCATCAACCAGTCGCGAAACGCCCGCACCTTGCGCCGCTCCAGACGTCCCTCGGGATAACACAGTGAATAGGCATACGGGCTATCTACCGGCAAATCGAACGGCACAGTCAAACGATTGGTTACCACATATTCCCCAATCATCGCCGGGTCTGAAATCACCGCGCCAAATCCGCTGGCCGCGGCTTCCATCGCCATATCAAGAGTCGCAAAAACCGGCCCCCGGTCGGGATCAACCCCCTCTATCCCCGTACCCTTCAGCCATATGCGCCAATCTTCTCGCTGAGCCGAACAATGCAGCAGGGTAACGCGACCAAGGTCTTCTGGGGTTTTCAGTTCTTTCGCAAGATTGGGGTGGCACACCGGCAAAAGCCGTTCACCGGTCAAAAATTCGTGTACCAGTTGATCACCGGGCGTATCGGCAAAACGTATGGCAATATCGGTTTCATTAAAATCTACCGGGGCAGCATCGTCGCTATACGTTCCCAACTGCACTTGCAGGTCGGGATGTTCCATCTGAAACCGTCCAAGGCGCGGCACGATCCAGCGCATCGCGAATGTCAAAGGCGACAGGACCTTAAGCTGCGTATCATCCGGCCGGTTTTCGATCCGCGACACGGCCAGCTCGATCGAATCAAATGCCGCAGTTAACGACGACAGCAAGTTGCGCCCCGGTCGCGTCAGCTTGAGGCGCCGGTGATGACGTTCAAACAATTGCCGCCCCAATACATCCTCAAGATGCTGCACCTGTCGGCTAACGGCCCCTTGTGTCACATTAAGCTCATGTGAAGCTTTGGTGAAACTTTCAAGCCGACCGGCGACTTCAAAGGCACGAAGCGCATTTAACGGCAATGGGCGGCGTTTCATGGCAACCAACTTGCATGATTAAAACTCATGCAATGATGACAAAAGATGGTTTGAGCGCAAGCGTTTTTAAGCGTAACTCTGGGTTTAACAGAACGAGAAACATTCAGGCCGCATACAAACCGAGAGCTGGCCGATAGATTGAAGGAATGAGATCATGGTCGCGATCACCAAAGATGCCGGTGCTTTTGTCACCACCCGCCGTCACCACAACAGCGTAAATGTTATGGAATTGCCGCGTCAGTGGGCAAAACGTTATGTTCTCCGCCAGAAGCTTGCGACGATGGACAGCCATCTGCTGCGCGACATTGGCTGGGACGTATATGAAGCACGTATCGAAGCCGCCAAGCCATTCTGGAAAGCCTGAGCATTCCGCTTAAAGGCACCAAAACGAGAGTGTTTAATATGTCTCCCCGACTTTTCCGCTTGCAGGGGCCACTTTCATTCCCCCTGCAGGTTATTGAAGCGCTGACAAGCGTCTTCAGTCTCCCGACACGCAAGACCGAGATTCGTACCCGTTATTGACGGTTTTGTGTTCCTGATTGTCGGCCATCCCCCGATGGTCGGCATTTTTTTACCCGGATAACCCCGAACCGGATTACCTCTCTGGATGCAGGTACATCAGGTTTGCTGCATTCAGCACCGAATACATCACCGCGAACTGAGCATCAAACTCATATTTGTCGGGTCTCGGGTCAAACATCTCGTATATCTGGCCGACCGTGCGTTTGCCATTGATGCGCGTCAGAATGCCGGGGCTCGCCGGGGGCAGGCTGCGCGTTACAGATAATCCGGTAAAATTGATCTTGATATGGCCGGTTTTGGCAACAGACCGCGCCAAGGCAGCCCCGTCTATACGCACAAAGAATGGCACCGCATTGCGATCAGGTACGGGCGGTTTGACCTTGTTTTCCGATTTCACCACATAAAACAGATGCTTGGTAATGTTGCCTGCCATCAATTCGGCCAATGCGGCGCGTTTGCGGAACGGCACATGTACGGCCTTGTCCAGAACGTCGTGGCGCGAACAATAGGTCGTCGGGTCATAGCGCATCGGTTCGATGAATTGCTGAAGCCGCAAACCGGCTTTCTCGACAAAATCAAAAACCTCGTCAACGCGATATGCCCGATCCTGCTGATGCAAAAGCAGATCATAAAACCCGGAGTCTCCCCCCTGGATGTGATCATTTACAAACGGGTTACGCTTCAGCCAGTTTGTACCGGGCAATGAGTCAAACAGTGCCTTGCCAAGATTAAGCCTTTTGCGCCCACCAGCTTCGGCCGAAAGGCGATCCATCATCTCCTGCATATGATAAACGCCGATCCGGCCAAGTTCGCCGTAAACCATCAAACCCATACCGCCTTTGGGTTTGAGCGCATCAGCCAACGCCTTTAACCCAGCATCCGGGTCGGGCAGATGATGAAGCACACCACAGCAATCAATATAGTCAAACGGACCATATTTTCCGGCCAGATCAACAAACGATCCGGTAACAAATTTGACGTTCTTTTCAAGGTTGCGGCGTTTGATCCGTGCCTCGGCGATCTCGCGCGAGCTTTCCGAAAGGTCGATATAGACAATCTCGACCTTGGCCTTGCGATCACGCGCCTGCTGCGCCAGCATCACCAGCGCGTCCCCGGTACCACCGCCTGCGACAAGTATCTTTATCTTTTTGTCATTCGCCGACGGATCGTGGCCACCAAACACGAAATGAACCACTTCGTCCCAGTTTCCTGGTGATCCCACGACGAGGCGCTGGTCTTCATCCTTCGGATCACGGACCGGGTAGGGGAATGTTTCATATTGTGCCCGCGTTTTATCGGACGCTTTTGGCTCGTCTGGCTTTTTCCGGGTTTCGGACATCAGCGGCATTCCAATGGATCAACAGGTGCTTTAGCAAGCCCGACAGGGAGCCCGCAGGACGGAACGATATCAGGGACGGCAACATCCTATAAAATTTCAAGGATTTGATTAATAGAATAATCGTCAGGCGACGAACTCATTCGCCGCAGCGGATCACAAGCTTCCCCGTCGCAGTCCGGTTACGGATCGCTTCTAGTGCCACCATCGCGTCGGAAAGCGAATAAACCGCCGACACCATTGGTGATATCTTCCCCGATGACAGCAGATCCAGAAGCTCGGCCATGCCTGCCTTTGCGATATCCGGGTTCTGTTCCAGATAGGCCCCGAAATAAAAGCCAAGTGCGGCGACATTCTTGACCAGAAGGATGTTGGCCGGAATTTGCGGCACCGATCCGCTGGCAAATCCGATCAGAAGGATACGTGCGCCGGGCGCAACACAACGCAGGCTCTGATCAAACACGTCGCCACCGACCGGGTCATAAACCACATCCGCCCCCGTTCGACCGATCCCGGCACAGATTTCCTTTACCCGGTCCCGAATGCTTTCGGATTTGTAGTCAATCACATGATCCGCGCCATGCGCTTTGGCGATGGCGCATTTTGGCTCCCCACCCGCGGTCGCGATGACGGTGGCACCCAAAAGTCTGGCGCACTCCACCGCCGTAAGGCCAACACCCCCTGCTGCCCCGTGGACAAGAACGACATCTCCTCGCTGCACTTTGGCGCGATATTTCAATCCAAACCATGATGTTCCATAGGCAATCTGAAATGCAGCCGCCGAATTAAATTCGACATTATCGGGCAGGATAGTTACAGATCCTGCATCCACCGCGATCTTTTCCCCATACCCGCCCCAGTCGGGCATTGCCATAACCCGATCCCCGATTTTAAGGCCCCGCACATTCGGACCAACCGCCGAAACTGTCCCGGCAATTTCAAACCCTGGCGCAAACGGGCCCTGGGGGCGCTTCTGGTATTTGCCTTCAAGGATCAGCGTATCGGCAAAATTGACGCCACACGCTGCGATATCAATGATGACGTCACGGGATTGTGCGACCGGTTCGTCACAATCGATCAGCATCGGCGCGTCGCCAAATGCCTTGCATATCCATGCCTTCATGGCTGTTTTCCATATCGTGATCCTGCCCGATCACAGACAGTGTGCCGCGCGCAAACCGATCCGACAAGGAAAAGCCCGACAAAAGACAAAGATGAAAAAGTCTTAGAAAAACTTCTGACGCCTGCGTTTGCGGGTCATCAGCAACAGCAGGATACCCGGCACCAGCAAAATTATGAAGGCCGGGGCAAGAAGAGCCGGAACAAACGCATTGTCCCAAATCCAGGCCGAGATATAACGCTGGATCACGGACTGCAACAGGTTCAGGCTTCCGGCATCCAACCGATACCAGAGCTCGCCTGCCGCCACAAAGCGGAACGTTCCTGTCTGAAGCGCGGTAATGCCATCACCGACCAGCACAGCAAGACTGGCAAACAGCAATATCCATCCCAACGCCCTGAAAAGCCACATAGCCGTCTCCGAATTCCCGGTCAGAACTTTTCGTTTTCGTTATGATCGCGGCCACGCTACCGGCTTTGCCCCGCCAGCGTGAAGGTTTCCGCGAATCACCCTATCGTCCCGGTACATCTGGAACCATAGCCTGAAACCTTAGAGGCGATTGATCAACAAGAAGTAAATATTGGACAAATTGCTACAACTTTATCCGTCAAGTTATTGTAACAAGGGCACTTGTTCGCCGTTTGGATAGCGACCTGAACAAACATCAAAAAGTACGGGATTTTGCCTTGTCAACCGGGATCGGGTCGGCTAATGTCCGCCCGCTTTCGCGATATATACAAGATCGCATGTGGAGAGGTGGCCGAGTGGTTTAAGGCGCACGCCTGGAAAGCGTGTTGGGGTGTAAGCCCCTCAGGGGTTCGAATCCCCTCCTCTCTGCCACTTTATCAGTCATGAACACGTGACCGATTGCATTCCCCGATAATCTCTACGTTTAGAACGATAGCAGGGGACGGCAATCCCCTCCCCCACTCAATATTCAAACATCCTGATTACTGCTGATCACAATTACGCAGGTATTTTGCGACCATAGGCATCCTTCAGCCGTGCCCAATTATTCCAGAACGGCTCGGGCTCAATGCCTGAAATCCTACCGGTCAGAATATCGATATGCGCATGCCATCCGGCACTGACACTGAGCAGGTTCGACCGATCTGCAAGGCGGCGATGGATGATTGTCAGCAACACCTGATCGCCGCTTGGTTCCAGCTCGAACGACACATCCCCGCTGCCATCCCAGGTAAAGGCAAGCCTGCGTAGCGGTTCAAGCGCGGTAATCTTGCTTTGCATCCGGTGTTCGCCGCCAAACCCGGCCGGTTTGTCTCCCGGCGGGTTGGTCAGGGTATCGTTGCGCCAGACAAATTCGAACGGTGCACCGACCTTCAATTCCATCTCGGCCGATGCCAGCCATTTGCTGAGAAACTCATCTTCGGTCAGATAGGACCAGACCCTTTCGATCGGGCCGGGCAAAAGTCGCTGGATTTTAAGCGTCGCGGGCTCAATCAATGTGCCGAAATCGTCTATCTTTCCAATATTGGTCATTGGGCGTCTCCCGTCCTGGAGTTGGGGCCGTTCTTAGCGTCATCCCTGCGCAACAGATTTTCCAGAACATCAAGCCGTTCGTTCCAGAACCGCGCATAGAAGCCAAGCCATTCATAGGCACTCGCCAGCGGGGCAGGATCAAGATGGCAATAATGGGTGCGCCATCTGATTTCGCGGCGGATCAATCCGGCACTTTCCAGCACCTTGATATGCTTCGATGCCGCGGCTAGTGAAATGGCAAATGGTTCCGCAAGCTGACTGACAGTCCTCTCCCCTTCCGACAGATCAGAAAGCATCTGCCGACGCGTCGGGTCACCAAGCGCGTGAAAAACCGCATTCATCTGCCGTGAATTTAATTCAACCATATGGTTGAATGTAAATTCGACCCCACGCTGAGTCAACCATTCTGTTAAATGACATCACTCTCCTTCAGCACGAGGTTTTAGATGCGCGATGTTTACGCGCCCGCTAAACTGAAAATCCGGGGACAAGCCACCCGATATAATTGGCAAAAAACCACATCACGCACGGGGACAACGACAAAATGGCAGTAATTGAAGGCGGGTTCCTGCACACGGCGGTCCTTTTCCTTGGTGCAGCCGTGATCGCAGTGCCTATCTTTAAAAAACTGCGTCTGGGTTCCGTGCTGGGGTATCTGTGCGCAGGAGCATTGATCGGACCATTTGGCCTTGCCCTGATTGCAGAACCGGAAGAAGTCCTGCACTTCGCCGAGTTTGGCGTTGTTCTTTTGCTGTTTATTATTGGTCTTGAATTACGTCCCCAACGCCTGTGGGCGATGAAAGGCGAGATTTTCGGACTGGGTCTGATGCAGGTTGCCGTCACTGCCGCCCTTCTTTATGCCGTGCTGATTGCTTTTGACTGGCCGTGGCAGCAGGCCGTGATTGCCTCCCTTGCCCTGTCGCTTTCCTCAACCGCCTTTGCCCTTCAAATCCTTGAAGAAAAGGGCACGCTCAATAGCGACCATGGCAATACCGCCTTTTCGATCCTGCTGTTTCAGGACCTTGCCATTGTGCCGCTGATCGCCCTTGTCGCATGGCTCAGTCCGACAAGCGACGGCGGCGAAGCCGGAACCGACTGGATCTATATTGCCAAGACCATCGGTGCGATTGCACTGGTTATCGGGGCGGGCAAATATCTGCTTAATCCGTTTTTCCGTATCATTGCCCTGACCCGGGCACAGGAAATCTTCACGTCTGCCGCACTGCTGCTGGTGATCGGTGCGGCCCTTCTGATGCAGGCAGTCGGTCTGTCGATGGCACTTGGCGCGTTTCTGGTTGGTGTGATGCTGGCCGATTCCGAATATCGACATCAGCTTGAAACCGATATCGAGCCCTTCCGTGGCATCCTGCTGGGTCTGTTTTTCATCGCGGTCGGCATGTCGGTCAACTGGCCGCTGGTCGCCGATAATATCGGAATTGTTCTGGCATCGGTTGCCGGGCTCATGGCAATCAAGGGGATCGTGGTTTATGGCCTGTGCCGGATTTTTCGCAAATGTCACGCGACCGCCTGGCGGGCCGCGATCACCATCCCGCAAGGGGGTGAATTTGCCTTTGTCCTGTTTAGTATGGCGGCATCGCTTGCCGTCATCAGTGCCACACGCGCCAACCTTCTGACCGCCATCGTCACCCTTTCGATGGCGGCCACCCCGCTTGTCGGTGCGATTGCCGAAAAACTGTCTGCCAAACTGCGCAAGGATGACCAGCCGGATGTGGATGGCATCGAAATGGCCGAATTGCAATCGGTGATCATTGTCGGCTTTGGCCGTTTCGGACAAATCATTTCACGTGTCATGGCCGCACGTGGCATCAATGCCACCGCGATCGACAATGATCCGAAACGCATCCAGATGGCCAGCCTTTATGGCAACAAGGTCTATTTCGGCGATGTCCGGCGAAGCGATGTTCTTGCCACCGCCGGAGCCGCGAATGCCGATCTGATCTGCCTGTGCATCAATGATCGTGAGGCGACCAGACAGGCCGCCAAATATATCAGCGAACTGTTTCCCAAACCGAAATTGCTGGTGCGTGTTTACGACCGCAACCATGCACTCGATCTTATGGAAATCGGGCTTGGCGTCGAACAGCTTTATCGCGAAACCTTTGATGCGGGTGTTTCCATGGCACGCCACGGGCTTTCAATGCTTGAAACCGAACACGATGTCATTGATCAGATTGCAGATGAATTTCGCCGACGGGATATCGATATGCTGCACGCCCAAGTGGCCGAAGGCCGCATTGCCGGCATGGCAAAGGTTCATGAAAGCTATCAGCTTGACCGCAATGATGCGCGCACCAACAAGGATGATCCGGCAATGTCGAGGCTGTAATTGTCCGCTCCGTTAACCTTGGGCAAAACCCCGAAGCTTGTCGCGCATCACCAGAACCGAATGCTCGTCGGTGTAATCCTCTAACCGGTCAAGCGCCACCCATGCCAGATCATCGGATTCATCGGTGATCTTCAGAGGATCGCGCATGTCGGCTTCAAACAGGAACCGCATGTCATAATGCAGATGCGCTGGTCCCTTGGCATTTTCTGGAATTTCGTGAATGTCGATGTCAAAAATCGCAGATGACAGGGGCCGTATCCACGAAAGCCCGCTTTCCTCATAAGCCTCGCGCTGGGCAACAAACAACACATCACGCACTCCGTCGCAATGCCCGCCAAGCTGAAGCCAGCGTTTAAGCTTCCGGTGATGGGTCAGCACCACATGACTGCGCTTTTCATTCACGACAAAGGCTGATCCCGTGACATGTGACGTTAGCGGATCATTTTCAAATGCCTTGGGTTCACCTGCGATAAAGTCACTGATACGTAGGTGATTTTCCAGGTCACGATCAGACTGTGGGACAAAGCTGGCAAGGTCGATCTGCATGATATTCCGGTGTTTGAAATTGACGGCTTGCCGACCCTAGCTGAAGCCGCCACAGCAGAACAACCGAAAACCCGGAAGCATAAAGACGAAGCCAACCTATTTCCGGACGATCCGATTTACCGCATCGGAAATCTCCGTTCCACCATCGGTCAGTTCTATAATCTCCCGCCGGATTTCCGGGGTTTCAATCAATTTGGCCAGAAACTGCGCAACATTGCCACGCTTGACCGTGCCGTAAGGAATCGCAAATCCGGCGTTCACGCGCCCGTCCTGATCTTCATGCAACAATGTTCCCGGCCGGAGGATCACCCAATCAGCATCGGATGCCGCAACATCCGCATCGGCGCGCTTTTTCTCGGTCATGTAATGTTCAAACCGCGGGTTGGGGTCTTTGCCGCGCCCGGCTTCGGGGAAGGCGGAAACAAGATAAAGCCGCGAAATGCCTTCCTGCTTCATCGCCGCCAATACATGGCCCGGCCCGTCGCCATCAATTCGCGTGGTCCGGTCAAAGCCGCTGCCCGCCGCCCCGGATGAAAAGATAACAATGTCATGACCCCGGATCAAAGGGGCAAGCGTTTCGGCTGTTAATTCCATCAGGTCACCAGCAACCGGCGTAATCCCTGCATTCCTGAGGTTATCGGCCTGTTCGGTTTTACGATGCAGCCCTGTAACCTGATGCCCGTTTGCCAGTAAAATCGGCGCCAGACGATGACCGATGCCACCCGTGACACCAATGATGAAAACCCGTGCCATATCGTGTCTCCGACTTCTTCATTTCGATGCAAACCTGTCTTCAGAGCTAGTTTGCAACCCTTCGATGTCAACAAGAGCCGCAGTTTCAAGTTGGCTCGGACATCGGCACAAAATTGCCACAGGAAAATTTGGAACGTTTTGAAATCATAGCCGTTGGTGAGGTGTAGCGCTCGACATCAATGAAAGGAGAGACGTTATGCCTGCGATTGATACCGCAAAGATTCTTATTCTCGCGACCGATGGTTATGAACGTTCGGAATTGCGTGTTCCGCGCGACAAACTGTCCACCCACGGGGCTGATGTCAAAATCGCATCCCCCAAATCATCTCCGATCAAAAGCTGGGATAAAAAGGATTGGGGCGACACGGTCGATGTCGATATCGAAGTCAAAGATGTCGATATCAACGATTACGACGCACTGGTTATCCCCGGCGGCCAGATCAATCCCGATCTTCTGCGCAATGACGAGGCATCCGTCAGTCTGGTCCGCGAATTCGTCGCGTCCGGCAAACCGGTTGCTGCAATTTGCCACGCCCCATGGCTTCTGGTCGAAGCTGGTGCCCTGCGCGGGCGCGCCGCAACTTCATACAGTTCGATCAAAACCGACCTGCTGAATGCCGGTGCGGTTTGGCGCGATGAACCCGTGGTCTGCGATCAGGCGATTATCACGTCACGCAATCCTAACGATCTTGATGCCTTTGTTTCCAAGATTGTCGAGGAAGTCAGCGAGGGTAAACATCGTCGCGCTGCATAACCGATCAAGGTCCCCCGCCTAATCAACAAAACGCCCCGGTTTTCCCGGGGCGTTTTTTATTCTAAGTCATCAGAAAACCACGCTTGGCAACCATTTGGCTAAAGACGGCCATAGCCAGATTACGAAGATGCCGAACACCTGAAGTGCGATAAACGGCACCACACCGGCATAAATCTGTCCGGTGGTGATTTCAGGTGGTGCGGCACTGCGCAGGTAAAACAGCGAGAAGCCGAATGGCGGCGTTAAGAACGACGTCTGCAGATTGATCGCAATCAGGATCGCCAGCCACACCGGATCATGCCCCATCATGATCAGCCCAGGTGCGATCAATGGCAGCAGGATCACCGTGATTTCCACAAAATCAAGGAAGAAGCCCAGAACGAAAATCACCGCCATGCAGAAGAACAACGCCCCCATCGGGCCACCGGGCATGGATTCAAGGATTTCCGCGACATGGTCTTCGCCGCCCAACCCGATAAATACCAGCGAAAACATGCTGGCGGTCAGGATGGTGGCAAAGATCATTGCCGTCACCGTCATCGTCGATGTCAGGGCGGATTTCAGAACATCCGCCTTCCATGCCTGCTTCAAGCAGGCGGCAATAGCCGCAACACCGATGATCGCCAGCACGACATAACCCGCACCAAAAACGTAATCCAGCCCGTCCAGATCGTTGCGCTGAAACCGGACCGGTGCAATCCCGGCCATGACAGCAAGGACAAGAAGGGCCGCAGTCCCCACCAGCACCAGATTGCGACTGGCCCCCTGCCGGATACCCGCCATCAGGATCGCGCCAATCGCGCCGACCGATGCGGCCTCCGTCGGGGTGGCAATCCCGCCAAGGATCGCACCAAGAACCGCAATGATCAGCAAAACCGGCGGCAGGATCGCCCGGATCACCTCGCCCACATCCGGACGACCATCGTCACTTTTGACTGGCGGCATATCATTTGGCCGGAAAAAACCGCGCAGCAGGATATAGGCGATATAAATCACCACCAGCGTCAGACCAGGGATCAGGGCGCCTGCAAAAATCTGCCCTACCGAAATGGTTTCGATAGTGAACTTGCCCTGTTCGTACTGTGCCTGCTGATAGGCCGATGACATCACATCCGACAGAATGATCAAAAGCGTAGACGGCGGAATGATCTGCCCCAAAGTCCCTGCCGTGCACACAAGCCCCGATGCCATTTTCGGGTTATAGCCAGTGCGCAGCATGGTCGGCAGCGCTATCATGCCCATGGCAATCACGGTTGCACCAACAATCCCCGTCGATGCCGCCAGCAACGCGCCCACCAGAACGACCGAAATGCCAAGCCCGCCGCGCAACTGGCCAAACAACCGGCCCATAGTATGTAACAGATCTTCGGCGATGCGTGATCGTTCAAGAACCACGCCCATCAGAACGAATAACGGAATGGCAATCAGCACGTCATTGGTCAGAACGCCAAACACCCGCTGACCAAGGGCGCCCATCAACGCAATATTCATCGCGTCCGTCGCCCAGCCGATAAAGGCAAAAATCACCGCCACGCCAGCAATGGAAAACGACACCGGGAAACCCAGCAAAATGCAGCCCATCAGGGCCGCGAACATCAATAGATCAAGATATTCCATCAGGCGGCACGCCCCCGCAGAATGATAATTTGCCGCAGAAGACAGGCAACCGACTGAATAATCAAAAGAATACAAAAGGCCGGGATCAGGGATTTAAGCAACCAGACGGCAGGAATACCCCCTACCGAAATCGCCCCTTCCAGCATCGAAACGGAATTAACCACCGACGGCCATGACCAATACAGCAACGTCGCCATCGAGGGGATCGCCAGCACGACATAGCCAAAGGCATCAATCCTGGCCTTGGTCGTTTCATGCGCTGCGGCATAGAAAATATCCACCCGCACATGTCGGTCGACCAGAAGCGTATAACCCGCACCCAGCATGAAAAGCCCGGAATGCAGGTAAAGCACGCTTTCATTTAACGCGATCGAACTGAACCCGAAAACATAGCGCAGCAAGACCACGGCAAACTGCAAAAGAACCATCAGAAGTGCGAACCACCGCACGGTCATTCCGGTCCACTGGTTCACCTGATCCAGTGCATCAGCAAGGCGTTGCATGAAATCCCCCGCGAAACGACAAGACCGGCGCGAGCAAACCCGCGCCGGTCTTCAGTTCTATCAGAAGCCAAGGACCTTGGCGCGCGCATTCATCTGACCATTATCGGCATAGGTCATGTAACCGCCGATAAGATCACGATAGGCAACAAAGCTTTCGGCTGTTTTGCGTGTCAGCGCATCGTCGCTCTCGCGAAGCTCGCCAATTACTTCGGCAGCTGCCTTGCCCATTGCTTCGATCACATCATCAGGCAACATGCGCACCTGGACTTCCTGCTCGGCAACAAGCTGCTTCAGCGCCATCGCATGCTTGGTTTCGTACTCGGTCCAGACCTCGTTATAAAGGCTGTCGCAGGCAAACTTGACCACGGCCTTAAGATCGTCGGGAAGGTCGGCATATGCCTTGGCATTTACCGCGCATTCCTCGGCCGAGGACGGCTCGCCCACACCGGGCCAATAGTAATTCTTGGCAACCTGATAGAAACCAAGCGCACTATCGGACCATGGACCGATGAACTCGCCCGCATCAAGCGCACCGGACTGCAATGCCTGGAACATATCACGCCCGCCCATGGCCTGAACCGCCATGCCAAGCTTTGCACACATTTCCGATGCAAGGCCGGTAGTACGGAATTTAAGCCCCTTAAGGTCTTCGGCCGATTTGATTTCATTGCGGAACCAGCCAGCCCACTGTGGGCCGGAGTTCCCGCAAAGGAACGGTTTCAGTCCAAACTGGCCATAAATCTCGTCATAAAGTTCCTGACCACCACCATGGGTCAGCCAGCCAACCTGCTCATCCGCGCGCAGGCCGAACGGCTGCGACCCGAACAGAAGAATGCCCTTGGATTTTGATCCCCAATAAGCCGGAACCGCGTGATAAATGTCAGCAGTCCCCTCGGCAACCGCATCAAACACGCCGTTGCCCGGCACCAGTTCACCGGCGGCATGCAACTTGACCTCGATCCGGCCACCCGAAAGGGTCGTGATTCGATCAGCCAGTTTCTGTGCGGCAACGCCTGGCCCTGGCAGGTTTTTGGGCCATGCGGTCACCATGTTCCACTGTCGCTTGTCCTGTGCAATGGCGGGGGTGGCAAAGGTCGCCGCGACGGCTGCAGCCCCGGCACCCGCAACACCGGCGGTCAGAAATTCACGTCTTTTCATTTTATATAGCCTCCGTGATGAAGAACCCTGATTGGTCGGGGGCATCTGCCCCCGGCCCGTATTTCGTCAGATTACTTGCCAAGAATCCCGGGAAGATTAAGCCCGTGTTCTCGTGCACAATCCAGTGCGATGTCATATCCCGCATCGGCATGACGCATCACACCGGTTGCCGGATCATTCCAAAGGACACGTTCGACCCTACGTGCGGCATCTTCCGTACCGTCACAACAAATTACCATGCCGGAATGCTGCGAAAAGCCCATTCCGACACCGCCACCATGATGCAGCGAGACCCATGTGGCCCCCGATGCCGTATTCAGCAGCGCATTAAGCAACGGCCAGTCACTGACCGCGTCCGAGCCATCTTTCATGGCCTCGGTTTCGCGGTTCGGACTTGCGACCGAACCGCTGTCCAGATGGTCACGACCGATCACCACCGGGGCTTTCAGTTCACCGTTTTTGACCATCTCGTTAAAGGCAAGCCCCAGACGGTGACGCTGCCCCAGACCGACCCAGCAAATACGCGCGGGCAAACCCTGGAACGAAATGCGTTCGCGCGCCATATCCAGCCAGTTATGCAGATGCTTGTCATCCGGAATCAGTTCCTTGACCTTCTGATCGGTCTTGTAGATATCCTCGGGATCGCCCGACAACGCCGCCCAGCGGAACGGTCCGATCCCCTTGCAAAACAGCGGCCGGATATAGGCCGGGACAAATCCCGGAAACGCAAAGGCGTTCTCGAACCCTTCTTCGAGTGCCATCTGACGAATGTTGTTGCCGTAATCGACGGTCGGGATACCTGCATCATGGAAGGCAACCATCGCCTCGACCTGAACGCGCATGGATGCGCGCGCGGCCTTTGCCACGGCTTTCGGATCAGATTCCTGCTTCTCGCGCCATTCCGCAACAGACCAACCCTTTGGCAGGTAACCATGAACCGGATCATGGGCCGATGTCTGGTCGGTCACGATATCCGGGCGAACGCCACGTTTGACCAGTTCCGGGAACACATCGGCGGCGTTGCCGATCAGGGCAACCGATTTTGCCTCGCCCGCCTTGGTCCAGCGATCAATCATCGCCAGTGCTTCGTCCAGCGAATGGGTTTTTTCATCGACATAACGGGTACGAAGGCGGAAATCGGCCCGGGTTTCATCGCATTCCACGGCCAGACAGCATGCACCGGCCATCACGGCGGCCAATGGCTGTGCGCCGCCCATCCCGCCAAGACCACCCGTCAGGATCCATTTGCCCTTAAGACTGCCGCCATAATGCTGACGCCCGGCCTCGACAAAGGTTTCATAGGTGCCCTGAACGATGCCTTGTGATCCGATATAAATCCATGAACCCGCCGTCATCTGGCCATACATCGCCAGACCTTTTTTATCGAGTTCGTTGAAATGATCCCAATTGGCCCAATGCGGTACAAGGTTGGAATTGGCAATCAAGACACGCGGCGCGTCCTTGTGGGTGCGAAACACGCCCACCGGCTTGCCCGACTGCACCAAAAGAGTCTGGTCATCTTCCAGTTCCTTCAGGCTGGCAACGATCTGGTCAAAATCCTTCCAGGTACGTGCCGCCCGGCCAATGCCACCATAAACCACCAGCTCATGCGGGTTTTCGGCCACATCGGGATGCAGGTTATTCATCAACATGCGCATCGGTGCTTCGGTCAGCCAGCTTTTGGCGGTGATTTCCGTACCGGTTGCCGGATAGACGTCGCGCTGGTTATGCCGCGGATTGTTGCTCATGATTTGCCTCTTAACGTCGGGGCCAGTTCGGCCAATTTTTCAAGAATGGAAGTCAGATGCGTGCGCAGTTTTGCGGCACGGCTTTCGTCATAGGCCCAGGGTGCTGCCTCGGCCTGAAGATAGGTTGATTGCGCCAGTTCCATCTGGATGGCGTGCTGGTTGATATCGGGGCGACCGTAATGGCGCGTGGTCCAGCCGCCCTTGAAACGGCCATTGAGGATGCTGGTGTAATCCTGTGCCGCAGCACAGATATCACGCGTTGCCGCCTCGATCACCGGATCGCAGGTCGTACCCAGATTGGTGCCGATATTGAAATCGGGAAGCTTCCCGTCAAACAGGAACGGGATGTGTGACCGGATCGAATGGCAGTCATACAGGATCGCAACCCCGTGCTTTTCACGCACCCGGTCAAGCTCGCCTGCCAATGCCTGATGATAGGCGCTGTGAAAATGATGCGCCCGAAACGCGATATCATCGTCGTCAGGGGCCTGATCCCAGATATTTTCACCATCAAAATCGGTTAACGGCACCAAGGTCGTGGTGTTCTGGCCGGGATACAAGCTGACCCCTGCCGGGTCACGATTGGCATCGATCACGTAACGGTGGAACGTTGCCCGAACCGTCGTGACATTATCCAGAAGCCCGTCATAAAGCGTATGGATATGCCAATCCGTATCGGCAATTTCGCGCCCGCGACCATTCAGTTTTGCGGCAATGTCGTCTGGAACATAGGTCCCCGTATGGGGTAATCCCAGAACGATGGGGCCATCGCCGCGTTGTATTTCCACAGGATTCATATCAACCGATCTCCTGATTGATGAAAGTGGCCTTCATAAAAGTCCGGATGGCGTTGAAATCGTCATGCATCGGGCGATCATCGCGATAGGACGGAACAACCGCACGAATATCGGCGTAAACCTTGCCGGTGCATTTTGCCGGTGCGATATCTTCTGCCCGAAGGTCATAAGCCTGTGCTGCTGCCAGAAGTTCTATCCCCAGAACCATTTCCAGATTGTCGAGGATACCCAGCAACTTCCAGGCTGCCGGTGTGGCATGGGTCAGGATATCTTCCTGAAGGGCTGATGTGATCCCACCGTCCAGGCTTGCCGGGGCGGCAAGACGACGGTTTTCCGCAACCAGTGCCACAGCGGTATATTGCGCAATCATGTAACCGGAACACACACCGCTTTCCGGCACGAGAAAAGCAGGCAAACCGCTTACCATCGGATTGACCAATCGATCGATCCGGCGTTCCGAAATTGCCGCCAGTTCGGCTGCCGCCACTGCAAGCCCATCCAGAACCAACCCCAATGCGGCGCCGACCGCATGGGCTTCGGAATGGACTTCCGGCGAGGTTGCATCACCCGAAACTGCCGGGTTATCGGTCACACTTGCCAGCTCGCGTTCAACCGCTTCGACGGTATTGTCAAACAGGTCTCGTACGGCACCGTGCACGTGGGGCACCGCCCGTACACTTAACGGATCCTGCGTGCGTTTGCCTGCCGATGCCGCCAGCATCGGGCTGTCGCCCAGATAATCGCGCAGAATCCTGCCGACTTTCTGCAAACCATCGGACTTCCGCAATCCCAGTGCTTTTTCGGAAAATGCCGTGATCTGGCATCCAAGGTTTTCGGCACTGAGTGCCGCCGCCGTATCAGCCCACCCCATCAACAACTGCAAGCGCGAAAGTGCCATACAGGCAAGCCCCGTCGCACAGGGCGTCCCGTTAACCAGACTAAGCCCTTCCTTGGCTTCAAGGCGCAGCGGAGAGATCCCGATCTGCCTGCAGGCTTCTGCACCGGTCATTCGCACATCACCCTGCACGACATGACCATGCCCGATCAGAACCAGTCCGATCGACGCCGCATGGGTCAGATACCCGACAGATCCCCGCGATGGCACCACCGGAATGCAGTTGGCATTCAAAAGCGCCAGCAAGGCGTTAACCACCTCGATCCGGACACCGGACGCACCATGGGCAAAATTATTGATCTGGGCGGCCATGATCGCACGGGTTTCAACCAGTCCCAGTGGATCACCAACCCCGCAGGCATGGCTCATCAGGATGTTATGCGACAAAGCCTGCTGACGATCCCGATCAATGATCACGTCACACAGGGCACCAACACCGGTATTGATGCCATATCCCTTGATGCCACGCTCCACCAGCGCATCAACAATTTCCCGTGCTTTTACGATCCGGTCACGTGCTTCCGGGGCCAGTGCAAGGCGCGCACCATTGGCGACGGCGACAATCTGCCGCCAGCTCAGGGATGACGAAAGCACAACATCCTGTGTCATTGCGCCTCCACTCCGACCTGACGACGCTGGACGAACCGGGCAACATAGTCATTTGCAGGATTGTTCAGGATATCAGCCGGTTTGCCGACCTGCACAAGCTGCCCGTCCTTCAGGATCGCGATTTCCGACCCGATCCGAAGCGCTTCTTCCAGATCGTGGGTGATAAAGACGATGGTTTTGTGCAACTCGGTCTGAAGCTGCAAAAGCTGGTCCTGCATTTCCGCCCGGATCAACGGATCAAGGGCGCTGAATGCCTCGTCCATCAGGATCACGTCGGTATCGGCGGCCAATGCACGGGCCAAACCGACACGCTGGCGCATACCGCCGGACAATTCATGGGGATACTTGTTTTCATATCCCGTCAAATTGACCGCATCGATCCATTTCTGGCCGATTTCACGTGCTTCCTGTTTGGATGTACCCCGCACCTTCTGACCGTAAATCACGTTCTGCATCACGGTTCGGTGCGGCATCAGGGCAAAGCTTTGAAACACCATGCTGACACGATGGGTCCGGAACGAACGCAATGCCTTGGGCGACAGGTTCAGGATGTTTTCACCATCAAACAGAACCTCGCCACTGGTCGGCTCGATCAGCCGGTTCAGGTGCCGGACAAGGGTTGACTTCCCCGAACCGGACAGGCCCATGATCACAAAAATCTGGCCCGGTTCGATGGTCAGGCTGACGTCGTTAAGGCCAACCGAACATCCCGACACATTTAGGATTTCATCCTTGTCCTTGCCTTCACGCGCCATCTGCAACGCGTTCTGTTCCTGATGGCCAAAGATTTTGAAAACGTTGCGGATTTCGATTTTACCCATGGCTCGCGCCTCCCGCCTTCGGCTTGCCAAGGCCCTGTGTAATCCGGTCCAGCAACACGGCAAGAATGACAATCCCGATCCCGGCTTCCAGTCCCTTGCCGACATCAAGTGTCTGAATACCGTTCAAAACCTGTTCACCCAGTCCGCGTGCGCCAATCATTGATGCGACAACCACCATCGACAGCGCCATCATGATTGTCTGGTTCAGGCCCGCCATGATGGTTGGCGTCGCCAGCGGAAGTTCGACCCCGAACAGGATTTGTCGCGGACTGCCGCCAAATGCGGTTGCGGCTTCAACCACTTCCTTGTCGACCTGGCGAATACCCAGATCGGTCAATCGGATCAGCGGCGGTACGGCATAGATAATGGTGGCAAGAATGGCCGGAACCTTGCCCAAGCCAAACAGCATCAGGGCCGGGATCAGATACACAAAGCTTGGCATCGTCTGCATGATATCAAGGATCGGCAGGATGATGCTGCGCACCAGACTGCTTTTGGCCGCCAGAATGCCAAATGGCACCCCGATCACGACGGAGACGATGGTCGCCATCAGCATCAATGCCAGTGTCTGCATCGTCAGGTCCCATAGACCCAGTATTCCGACCACAAACAGCAAGACGCCAACCGCAACTGTCAGAACCCAGCGCCGCGAGCTGTACCACGCACCCGCCATGAAAAGGACGATAACAACCCACCACGGCAAGCCGCGCAGGACCCATTCGATGAACAGGACGGATTGCAAAAGCGCATGCGAAATCGCCTTGAATATCCAGCCGTAATTGATGACCAGCGTTTCGATGAAATCATTCACCGGGCCGCGAATGGAATAATGAAGGTTCTCGGGAAACATCGAAGATTTTCCTTTATTCTTGCCTGCTTGTCCGGATGCGCCTTAGGGCGCGAAACGGTTCTCCTGCCGACATTCCGGCAGGAGAACGCAGTCCGACAGACTTACTTGAGGCTGTCTTCGATCTTCGCCTTTGCCTCGGGCGAAACCCATTCACCCCAGACATCCGCCTTGGTTTTCAGGAATTCCTTCGCGGCAACATCGGCATCGACTTCATTGTCAGCCATATAGGCAAGGCTGCCATTGACGTCTTCAAGCGGGAAGGTTGCCTTTTCAAGAACGGCTGCGATTTCCGGTGCCTCTTTGGCAAAGGTGCTGTTCACGCCATAGGCAACATCGACGCTCGGAAACGCACAGGCTTCCTCGCGCTTGCCATCGGATTTCGAAAGTTCCGCCCAGCACGCATCGCTATAAGCCGGTTCATCAAGCTGGATCAGATTGAACTTGCCCATCATCGCGGTCGGCGACCAGTAATAGAACAGAAGCGGTTCACCCTGCAGATATGCCGACTTGATCGCCGCATCGAGTGCGGTACCCGTGCCCGGGCGGAAGTTCACGTAATGATCGTCAAGCTGATAGGCTTCGAGCTTTGCGGTACTGATCCCTTCGCAGGTCCAGCCGGATGGGCAATTCAGGAAACGGCCCTTGGACGGTTCTTCCGGATCGGTGAACAGTTCGACATATTTCGGATCGGAAAGCTGGGTGACACTTTTCAGGTCAGGTGCCATCGGCTCGATGCCGCGCTTTTCGTCCCCTTTGATCACGTAATCAGGCACGAACCAGCCTTCGCTGGCGCCGACAAAGGTTTTGCCAATGGCAACGACCTTGCCCTGATCAACGGCCTTGTTCCAGATGTCGCTGCGGCCAAGCCATTCTTCGGCAAAAATCTGAATGTCGTTATTGGCAACCGCCTGTTCGAGTGTGATCGAATTGCCCGGAATGGAATCCACCTGGCAATCGTAGCCGGTCTCAAGGATGTTCATTATCACTTCGGTAATGAATGCCCCGCTTTCCCAGCTGATACCGGCAAATTTCACGGTGTTGCCGTCACTGCAATAGGATGCGCTTGCACCCGTCGTCGAAAGACCAAGTGCAACAATTGCAGCAAGGCCCGTGGTTTTAATGTGTTTCATAGACATGGTAGCCCCTCTGTTCAAAATGCGTTCGGCACTTTTGCTTTTTGGACAGACCCGAAGGTCAGCCGGTTTCTTCCCTTGCGTGGTGATCGTTGCCACCGACCCTTTTTGTTTTTGCCGCCTCGCTTTTGACGATTGCGGGGATTTCCCCGGATCACCGGTTTTTGCACCGGTGATCCGAAAACTTTTGCTGTCCTTACGCCTGTCCCCCGACGACAAAACCCGAAAGTTTCGCGGCCGAAACAAGGCTGCCATCGGTTACCAGTTCCGCGGCCTTCGCCAGATCCGGGGCCATGTAGCGGTCCTGCTCGACGCTTGGAATGTCTTTGCGGACCATCGCCAGAACGTCCTGCAAACCGGCACTGGTTTTCAGCGGATGGCGGAATTCAACGCCCTGTGCCGCACAGATCAGCTCGACACCCAGAATGTAGGAAAGGTTGGCATTCATCCGCGCCAGCCGGCGTGCGCCGTGGGCGGCCATCGACACATGGTCTTCCTGATTAGCACTTGTGGGGGTGCTGTCGGTCGAACACGGATTGGCAAGATGCTTGTTCTCGCTCATAAGCGCTGCCGTCGTGACCTCGGCAATCATCAGACCGGAATTCAAACCCGGATCGGGGGTCAGGAACGGCGGCAGATCATGTGAAAGTGTCGGATCAACCATCAATGCCACGCGGCGCTGGGCAATCGCCCCGATCTCGGCAACGGCAAGGGCAATCTGATCGGCGGCGAAGGCCACCGGTTCGGCATGGAAATTCCCGCCCGAAACAATCCGGCCATCTTCTTTAAGAACCAGCGGATTATCGGTGACCGCATTGGCCTCGATCTCCAGCGTTTGTCCGGCAAAGCGCAGCAAATCCATCGCCGCCCCGGTCACCTGCGGCTGGCAGCGGACGCAATACGGGTCCTGAACACGGGTATCGCCTTCGCGATGGCTTTCGCGGATTTCGGAACCGTCCATCAAGGCGCGCATCGACCGCGCGACATTGATCTGCCCCGGATGACCGCGCAGCGTATGGATTTCATCCACCAGCGGGGCGGTCGATCCCATGATCGCATCGGTCGAAAGCGAGGCGGTCACAATCGAGCTTGCCGCGTTGCGCCAGGCTGAAAACAGGCCGACCAATGCACATGCGGTTGAAAACTGTGTGCCGTTAATCAGGGCAAGACCTTCTTTCGGGCCAAGGACCACCGGCGTCAGACCGGCCTTTTTCAAGGCATCCGCACCGGCCATGGTTTCACCGCGATAGACCGCTTCGCCCGCACCGATCATGACAGCCGTCATATGCGCAAGCGGCGCCAGATCGCCCGACGCCCCGACCGATCCTTGTGACGGAACAACCGGGGTTACGCCATATTCCAGCATCCCTTCGATCAGGTCGATAATGTCCCAGCGCACACCCGATGCACCGCGCCCGAGCGACAGCAATTTCAACGCCATCATCAGACGCGTGGTCGGAATATCAAGCGCATCCCCGACACCGCAGCAATGACTGAGGATCAGGTTGCGTTGCAGGGTTTCGGTATCCTTGGCCGCAATCTTGACCGATGCCAGTTTGCCAAAACCGGTATTGACCCCGTAGACCGCATCACTGCCGTCGGCGGCGGCGCGTACCATTGCATGGGCGGCCTCGACCCCGGCCTTGGCCGACGGGTCCAGCTTCACGGCGGCCTGACTGCGCCAGATATGTTCAAGATCGGCCAGTTTCACCGAAGCGGGGATCAGGGTGACGGTCATTTTGCATCCTTGTCGAATACAGGTTTCGGGGCGCGTGGGCAGGGTTTCGGGGCGCCTAGCGCGCGAGCGGAACCCCACCGAAAATACGTTCGAACAGCGGGTTGAACCCGATGCGGTATGAAAGCTCTGCCGGGTGCGACACATTCCAGATCGCCAGATCGGCCCGCATGCCCGACTTAACCTGCCCGGTATCGCACAGTCCCAGTGCACGGGCGGCATGGGCGGTTGCACCGACCAAGGCTTCTTCGGGGGTCAGGCGGAATAACGTGCAGGACATATTCATCGTCAGCAGGATCGACATCAGTGGCGATGTGCCCGGATTGCAATCGGTTGCAACCGCCATCGGCACGCCATGCTTTCGAAAGGCGGCGACGGGCGGCAACTGTTTTTCATGCAGGGTATAAAACGCGCCGGGCAACAGGACCGCGACCGACCCGGATTTGGCCATCGCCATCGCGTCTTCTTCGTTGGCATATTCGACATGATCAACCGACAGCGCGCCATAGCTCGCGGCCAGTTTGGTGCCGCCGATATTTGAAAGCTGCTCGGCATGCAGTTTGACCGGGATGCCAAGCGCGCGGGCGACATCGAACACGCGCGCAATCTGTGCGGTATCGAACGCGATGCCTTCGCAGAAACCGTCAACCGCATCGACCAGCTCCTCGGCGTGGGCGGCGCGCAAAGTCGGGATGCAGACCTCGTCTATATAACGATCCGGTTCACCCTTGAATTCCGCCGGGGTGGCATGAGCACCAAGGAAGGTGGTTTTGATCCGAACCGAACGATGTTTTTCAATCGCGCGGGCTGCGCGCAGCATGTTCAGTTCCGTCTCGCGGTCCAGACCGTAGCCGGATTTGACCTCGATCACGCAAACACCCTCGGCCAGCAGTGCATCAACCCGCGGCAGGGCACTTGCCAGCAATTCTTCAACGCTGGCGGCGCGCGTTGCGCTTACGGTTGAAACGATACCACCGCCTGCACGGGCGACTTCCTCGTAACTTGCGCCTTGCAGGCGCATTTCGAATTCAACGGCACGGTTGCCGCCATGCACGACATGGGTATGGCAATCAATCAGGGCCGGTGTGACCAACCGCCCGCCAAGGTCACGATAAGGGAATTTTTTGCTGTCTTTATAGTCTTCGGGGATGGCATCGGCATGGCCGACCCAGACGATTTTCTCGCCCTCGATCGCGACGGCACCATTATCAATCATGCAATATGACAGTTGATCTTTGCCCGGCGCTTTATCGATCGCGACAATTTTCGCATTTCCCAAAAGCATGTAAAGCTCACCCTTGATAAGTCTGTTATTAAATATAATATGTACGTACATAATATCACTGTCAAGACGGGTATAGGCAATGACGGTTATCTGGGCAAATCAGGCACTTACGACTTCGGGTTGGGAAAACAACGTTCTGATCGAGATCGATGAAAGCGGCAGAATCACTAGGGTTCAGGCCGATTCACCTGCTGCTGGCAACCGTGTTGGCACGCTATTGCCCGCGATATCAAACCTGCATAGCCACGCGTTCCAGCGTTCGATGGCCGGATTGACCGAAAGACGTGGCCCCGATCCCCGTGATACCTTCTGGACATGGCGGCAATTGATGTTCCGCTTCCTGGATCAGCTCACCCCGGATCACGTGCAGGACATCGCGGCCTTTGTGCAAATGGAAATGCTCGAAGCCGGTTACGCCAACAATACCGAGTTCCATTACCTGCACCATCAGCCGGGCGGTATCCCCTATGCCAATATCGCCGAGATGGCCGAACGCATTGCCGCCGCAGCAAACATCACCGGTATCGGCCTGACGCTTCTGCCGGTGCATTACCAGTTCGGCGGTTGCGACAAACGCCCGCTTGGCGCGGGACAAATCCGGTTTGGCAATGATCCGGAACGCTTTGCCAGACTGTATGAGGAAAGCGAAAAGGCGTTAAAATCCCTGCCGTCCGACACACGCATGGGGGTTGCCCCCCATTCGCTGCGCGCCGTGGGGCGGGAGGACCTGATCGCCACCACGCGCCTGTCAAAGGACGGCCCTGTGCACATGCATCTGGCCGAACAGGTCGCCGAGGTCGAGGAGGTCGAGGCATCCTGGGGCAAGCGCCCGGTCGAATGGCTGCTTGAAAATGCCGATGTTGATGAAAACTGGTGCCTGATCCATTGCACGCAAATGCAGGAACACGAAACGCTTGGCCTTGCCAGAACCGGGGCGGTTGCCGGGCTTTGCCCGATCACCGAAAGCAGCCTTGGCGATGGTATTTTTGATGGTGTGCGGTACCTGAATACGGGTGGAAATATCGGTGTCGGATCGGATTCCAATATCCGTATCGCTCTTTCCGAAGAACTCCGCACACTGGAATACAGCCAGCGTCTGCGCGATAAATCGCGTGCTGCCCTTGCCACGCCGGAAAAATCCACCGCACGCCGTTTGTTTGATGCGGTTGCCAAGGGTGGCGCACAGGCCGCAGGCCGCGATGCCGGCCGGATCGAGGTCGGCGCACTGGCCGATCTGATGGCGCTTGATGGCGCGGCAGTTGACCTTATCGGTCGAACAGGCGATACGATCCTCGATACATATATCTTTGCCGGAGATGATCGCATGGTGCGTGATGTCTGGTCGGCCGGTCGCCATGTCGTGACCGAGGGCCGCCATATCGCACACGATACGATCACGGGCCGGTATCGCAAGGTGATGGAACAACTCAAGGAAGCGGTGTGAGCACCACCACGGAACTGACAAACTGGCAATCGGTCCATGACGAGGTCCTGCGCCGCATTCACACCCGTGAATGGAAACCCGGCGACCAGATCCCCAAGGAAGTCGAACTGGCCGAGGAACTGGGCTGCGCACGCGCGACCGTCAACCGGGCACTCCGCGAACTTGCCGCCGAGGGCTTCCTTGATCGCCGCCGCAAGGCCGGAACCCGTGTTGCCGCCCACCCGGTGCGACGTGCGAGGCTCGACATCCCGGTCATTCGGCTTGAGATCGAGGGCCGCGGCCAGAAATACACCTATGGCCTGCTGTTAAGCGAACGCCGAAGCCCGCCGCCGGAAATCTGCGCCAATCTGGGCGTCACCGCGGATAGCGACATGCTGCATATCACCTCGCTGCATCTGGCCGATGGCAAACCCTATATGTTTGAAGAACGCTGGGTTTCGGTCGCCGCCACCCCGGAAATTGTTGATGCTGATCTGTCCAAAATCAGTGCCAATGAATGGCTGGTGCTTCATGCCCCCTACACCAAGGGCGACATTTCATTTTCCGCCGTGCTGGCATCCGAAAACGAAGCCAAAATCCTGCGCACCCAAAAAAATGAACCGCTGTTCCTGATCGAACGCACGACCTGGGAGGGGGAAAAGGGCATTACCTCGGCCCGGCTGGTGTTTGCGCCGGGATACCGGATGCATACGGCACTTTAGACCTTCCGTAGAGCCTTTGGTTTATGCGCATATCCGCCCTTTTTTCAGATTTCCTGAAAAAGTTCTTGATTTGTTCTTTTAATTGTGTCATAAGAGTCAAGTCAACGGGAGAAATGCACCCGGACCGAAACCCGCAAAGCCTTGTAGGCTCTGCGGGTTTTTGCGTTTGGGGCCGGATCAAAGAGGGTATCAGGATGCAGGGGCAAAGATTGAGGCAGGGTCGCGGGGCAATCCGCAGGATGCTCATCGGCGGATGGCGGAGCCATTACGGCGGTGTTCCGCGCCGGTTCTAACAGGTTTCGAACACCCTTATTTGTCATGACGGGAGAGGTGCGTCTTATCGGGGAACGGACCCCGGATTTGCCGAAAGTGGCAGCAATGGCAGCAGTGGCGGCAGTGATTTGTGGCCCGTCGGTGGTGGACAGGTTGGGGGCAGTATGCCCGAAAACCGTCTGCCGGTGAAAATGGCAGCGGCCCGAGGTGTGTCTGGACGTCGGGGTGGCAGGTTGTTGCCTTGGTCGGAGCAGGCAACGAGCCGCCGAGCGATCCGAGGGGCGTCAGGTGGCGAGGTTGCTGGAGGCCCGAAGTTTGTCCGGGCTCCGTGGTCATGCCATTGCCGGAAGTGGCTGGAGCGGGCAGCGAGGTTGTGGGTCGTCATTGGGTCGTCTGGTGGTGCGGCTGGCGGAAGCCCGAGGTTTGTCCGGGCTTCGGTGGTCATGGCGTTGCCGGAAGAGCCGGAGCAGGCAGCGAGGCCGTGGGCGGTCAGTGGTCCGACTGTTGGCGGGGCTGGTGGAGGTCCGAGATTTGTCCAGTATTGCCGGAAGTTCTGCATCGCAGGAAGTCGCTGTGGAGGATTTTCCGAAAGAAGCAACAGGGCAGCATCGGACCATGCCCCGTCGACGGTGGACAGGTGGGGGCAGCGCGCCCGAAATCCGTTTGCTGGTGAAGATGGCAGCGGCCCGTGGTGTGTCTGGAGGCCGGGGTGGCAGGTTGTGGCGGTGGCCAGGGCGGGCAACGAGCCGCCCGCCGGGCGGTCTGTGGCCATCTGGTGGTGAGGCTGCCGAAAGGTCGGGATTTGTCCAGCGTTGCCCGAAGTCCTGTCGCTGTGGCGCAGGCCGTGAGCATGATGGTCGTCTGTGGAACCCCAGGTTTGTTCGGGCTTCGTCAGTTGCGGGATGTCCGGTTTGGGGTTGGGTGTCCTGCTGTTGTCGCCATCATGTTGCCGTGGTCATGGGGGGAAAACAGGGCAATGGAAGCATTACCCGTTTGATCCGTCATAGGCCGCGACCACCCGGAATTCCGGGCCATCGACGGTTGAGTGGCTTTCGTAGAGGCAGAAGCGGTCAACGGTGAAGCTGCGGGATGTCAGGTCGATATTGTCGGCCACCGCCTGTTCGACGGTCGCGCGGGCGGCGTCGCGGTTGCGGCCCAAAGTGATGTGCGGGGTGAATTTGCGCATATCCATGTCCGGGCATTCTTCGAGCCGCAGCAATGCCTTTTCCACGCGGTTTGCCAATGCGTGCAAGGCGGGCTGGTCTGCGACACCGGCCCAGAAAATGCGAAGCTTCCGGGCGGATGCGAAGATGCCAAGGCCCTGCACGCGAAGATCGAAGGGTTCGAATGGGAGTTCGGACAGGGCCGCATCGATTTCACGGGCCAGACCGGGATCAACATTGCCGATGAATTTCAGCGTGATGTGCATGTTTTCCGGGGTCTGGGCATCGAGCCCCTTAATCCCGCGCGCCAACGGGTAAAGGTCGTCGGCAATATCAGCCGGGATTTCGACGCCAACAAACAAACGCATATTCGGAACTCACGCACGACAATCTGGCAGATGGGGATTTGAGTGGGCGACCGCCCGGTATTTATCCGGTCGAACGACCCGGAAGCGGGATGATGTCATCCTCGCCCGGGATTTGCGGGAAGCGGCCCGCGGCCCAGTCCGCCTTGGCCTTATCAATACGTTCCTTGGAACTGGAAACGAAGTTCCACCAGATATGGCGATAACCGACCGGCAATCCGCCGAGCAGCATCACACGGCAATCGGATTGGGCGACGATATCGGGAATTTCTTCGGGCGGGACATAAATGAAGTTTTCCGGTTCATACAGGTCGCCGTCGATGCGCAGGCTGCCGGAAACGACATACAGGGCGGCTTCCTGTTTTTCGCCGGGCAGCAGAAGCTGCGCGCCTGCATCCATGCGGACATCAAGATAAAACAGCTTGGATTTGACCGGGACCGGGGCGGTTTTGCCGAAGGCCTCGCCCGCGATCAGGCGCATATGCAAACCGGCATCATCAATGACCGGCAGGTCATCCCCGGCGATATGGAAAAATTCCGGATCGGATTCTTCTTCGTCTTCGGGGAGGGCCGCCCACAATTGCAGGCCATCGAGTTTATGATGGCTGTTGCGCACCGCATCGGTTTCGCGTTCGGAATGGGTGATGCCGCGCCCGGCACTCATCCAGTTCAGATCGCCCGGCTGGATTTCAAGAAGGCTTCCAAGGCTGTCATGATGGCGGATCGCACCTTCGAAAAGATAGGTGACGGTGGCAAGACCGATATGGGGATGCGGGGCAACGTCAACACCCTGCCCAGGTTCGAACGATGCCGGTCCCATGCGATCAAAAAACACGAACGGACCGACAGACCGGACATCCCGATGTGGCAGGACGCGGCGCACGGACAGGGGACCAAGATTGGCTTCCTTGCCAGAAATCAGTGTGGACATGCGCCGCCTCCTTTTTAGGTCTGCTTCAGACTAATCTGGTTCGTACCTGCCTTACGGGCAAGGGTTCGGCCAGGTGGTCTGGATTTTTTCGATCTCGGCCAGAACGTCGTCGGACAGTTCAATATAGGCAGAGCCGATATTGGATTTGAGCTGTTCCATGCTGGTCGCACCAATGATGTTGGCGGTCAGGAACGGGCGGGTATTGACATAGGCCAGCGCCATCTGTGCGGGATCAAGCCCGTTATCCTTGGCGAGTTTGACATAGGCCATTGTCGCCTTGATGCCATTTTCCGTCAGGTAACGGCCGAAATATTGCGGCCAGATGGTTGTCCGTGCGCCTTCCGGGCGGGCCCCGCCGATATATTTGCCCGACAATGCCCCACCGCCCAACGGCGAATACGCCAGAAGACCGGCATCTTCGCGGATCGAGCATTCGGCCAGACCGACTTCGTAGGTGCGGTTCAGAAGCCCATAGGGGTTCTGCACCGAAACCACGCGCGGCCAGCCTTTTTTCTCGGCCAGTTCAAGGAACTTCATCAAGCCCCACGGGGTTTCGTTCGACAGCCCGATATGACGGATTTTGCCCGCCTGTACGAGGTCATGCAGGGCTTCGAGGGATTCCTCGATCGGGGTGAATTCCTCGTTCGCGTCATGGACGTAACCGAGCTTGCCAAAGAAGTTGGAATTCCGGTCCGGCCAATGGAGCTGATAGATATCGACATAGTCGGTTTTGAGCCGTTTGAGCGAGCCGTCAATCGCCTCGTTGATCTGTGCACGGGTCAGGCGCGGGCCACCCCGGACATAGGGAAAACGTTCTGCCGGGCCGACAATCTTGGTGGCGATGACCAGATCATCGCGGCGGCCGCGTTTTTCAAGCCAGTTGCCGATGATGGTTTCGGTTTTGGTGAAGGTTTCTTCCATCGCCGGAACCGGATACATTTCGGCGGTATCGATGAAATTGACTTCATTGCTGGTGGCGTAGTCAAGCTGTTCGAAAGCTTCGTCCTGGCTGTTCTGCTGGCCCCAGGTCATGGTGCCCAGACAAATGACACTGACATTGATGTCAGTTCGTCCCAATCGACGATATTCCATAGATCAATCCCCTTTTACGCCCTGATTGGGCGCACTTTATTTTCAATGGTATGAATATATCCCGGTCGCGGAGTGATGAAAGCTTTTAGCGCGAATTTTCTTGCAACATCATGGAATTGCAATGAATTTTCGACGCATTCGACCCTAGATGAACAGGGTCAGAACCCCCGTATAGCTGTAAAAGCGATCATTGCAGACCTCGCCACTGCCGTAAAATCCGGTGAGCGGCAGATCACCGATTTCATCGCGGATGATCATCATTTCGCGGCTTTCGGTGCCAAACAGATGCGGCCCGCGGGCGACACAACTGCAATACAGCGCGCCGCGCGGTTTGCCCGGCAGGCGTTTTTGCAAATCAGCCAGCATGCGGCGCAGATCCTGTTCGGCGGCAACACCGTCACGCCGGACAAAACGGATGGTATCACCCACCTGCACATCACCACTGATGGCCATCAGGTTGTTGTGCGGATCGACCCCCATCAGGTTGCGGACAACAAAATCGCCGGTGTCCGACCCCGGCACCATCAGGGCAACGTGATAGCGGCCCGAGGCGATGGAATGTTCGCTGCCGTCGGCTTCCATTTCCGATTTGAAAACGTCGAGTGCCGGGCGGTCATCAAGGGTGGCGATAATTCCTTCGCGTCCCTCGGTCACGCGATGCACCGGCCCGACTGGTGTGCAGGCCTGACTGATGCCGACCTGTACCATTGTTTTGCCGGCAAACAGAACGCCCGACAGACCACCATTAACGACCCTGTCGGCAATTTGCGGGGCACCACGTTCGCCCGATGCAATACCGCCCACCAGATAGGTTGATCCCATGCGTGCCAGTTCGGACAATGTTGCGAGACTTTCCGGGGCCGCCGGATCGCCATGGACAAGACCAAAGATCGGTTGCAGGCGATCAATCGCGCGCTGCAATTCCGGCGCATCAAGATCGGCATCGGTTTTAAGCGGTTCGAAAATATGGAAATCGTCCGGGTCGATCTGGGCCACCATCACGGAGGCCGCCGGAACGCCGAAATAGGCCCGGCCTGATCCGCAGACACCAATGCCGACGGTGCCAACCCAGTGTTCAAGCGACAGGCGGGAGCGCAGGAAGGTCAGGATGCTGCCAAGATCGGCGGCCAGTGCCTCGGACACATATAAAAAAGCCAGTGCCTGTTGCGGCAATGGCTGTGTTTGCAATTGATCGGCCAGTTCGGTGGCGACTGCTGCCCAATTTTCCCCGCTGGCATGTGCCGCATGAAATTCAGCCGTCATGCATTCTCCCGCTTTTTTAAAACCTGCCTGATGATGTGGCGGTCCGTTTTCTTGGTCTTGTGGTTATCCAAGCTCTATCTAAGCATTCGGGGGGACCATTCACAATGGGCGGATAAAGATTTCATTCCCGCTTTGGTAAAGCCTTTAACCCGTCAGGCAATATGTCGGCGCAACAGGTCCATGGCGGCATTAAGCTGTGTCATGCGTTGATGCGATCCATAATTGCTGTCGGGATGGTGAATGGCGGCCAGAACGCGATATTTGGCGCGGATCGACTTTATGTCGGGCCGGGCATTGGGGGCAAAGCCCATGACATGCAGGGCTTCGTTAAAGGTCGTGACCCCGCGATCAAGCGGCTCGAACGCCAGATTATCGACGATGGCGCGCAAACGTTCGAGTTCCTCGCGCGATTGCAGAAGTTCGACCGGTGGCTCGTGCTGCCGCTTTTTCATCGCGTGGGCTTCTTCAAGGGCCTTGCGTTCGGCAGCAAGGATATCAGCCTTTTCAACGCGCATCTTGACCTCGCCCTTGTCAAAATGAAGCGCCATGTTGAGCGCCTTGCGCACCGCGATGATCGAATGCCCCGGTGGCAAACGCAATTGCAGCCTTGGTTTGCGCCGCCAGGGGCGGCCTTCGGCGGGGCCGGATTTCAGGACGATGGTTTCACGGTCACCGGGGGGCGGATCACCCGGATCCTCGTAATCCTCAATCGCGCCCTGGGGCACAATCAGCATGACGGAACGCGCCAGATCGGCGGCATTCACACCGCGCTTGGTCGCCAGCGCCAGAACGGCATCACGGAAAACCGATGAACACGGAATGGTATAGGATTGTTTGACGGATTGTGTTGCCATCGCCCCCTTATCGCCCCCTCATCATCCCCGGCCAATTTTTAGTTGTAAAATCAGCCTGTTATACCACGCTTTCAGATATTGCCGCTCGTGAAACTGCCTGTTGAGACAAAGTGTAGCGGTCGGGGACTCGGCCTGCAACTGCGTTTGTAGGCAAAATTGAATCGCTTCCGATTCATCCACAGGGAAAATCGGCGGTTTTTGGTTGATATTTTGAGAAGATGCCCCAAATTAATGCACTGATATTAAATGATATTTTTGGTTTTGACAGAAATTCGACGGGCGCATCTTTGGTGTTTCAACAGCAAAAATCCGCGATGGCCTTCCGGGTACAAGGGAACGTGGCAATTTTCGGCTAATTCGTTGTTATAAAATGATTATTCTGAATTTCCGGAAGTGCATTGCAGTTGGGTGGGCTTCCGGCATTTTCATCCATCCGGTGTGCCGGTCTGCTGCGTCGTGGTCATGCGAAAGCGTGTTACCTACAAATGCAGTTGCAGGTGGCAATATTCGAAACATAACCGAAAGTAAATGGTGTGTTAATTTCACACCTGATCAGGTGTTTTGAGCGGTTTTTACCCGTTTTCGGGTCCGTTTTGATGATTTTGAACCTTCATCCGCAACACATTAAACAATTGATTTAATTTGATTAAATTGGGATTTCCAGTTTCATCGTAATTGATCACGGCTATGACGAGAGTATCGTTTCGGTTTGTTTTCTAATTCTATCTACGAATGTAGTTTTTTGGTTGGATTTCGACGAAATTGCCGTGCCTGCGGGGCAGTTCCACACCCGTCCGGGTGCATTTTGACACCCTTTACCACATTGTTATTGAACGGTTTTTCAGAAATCCGCCCAAAAACGACAAAGGCTGTGACGGGCGTCACAGCCTTTGGATCGTCAGATGATCTGCAAAATCAGGAATCGGCTTCCAGCACATTAATCACCTGCGGCAGGATGCGTTCAACAATGATCTTCACCCCATCGGCATTGGGATGGATGCCGTCATCCTGATTAAGGCTGGAATCGGCGGCGACCCCATCAAGGAAGAAGGGATAGAAGGCGAGCTGATATTCCGCGGCCAGTTCGGGGTAGATTTCATTGAATTCAGCCCCGTATTCCTTGCCCATATTGGGTGGTGCCATCATTCCGGCCAGCAGAACCGCAACATCGCGATCGCGCAGTTTTCCAATGATTTCATCAAGGTTTTCGCGGGTCTGGGACGGTTCGACCCCGCGCAGCGCGTCATTGGCACCCAGTTCAAGCAACACCACATCGGGATCATCGACCAGCGCCCATTCAAGGCGCGAAAGACCCGCAGCCGTCGTATCGCCGGAAACCGAGCTGTTGATAACCTTGACGTTATGCCCGGCATCGCGAAGGGCGGCTTCAAGCCGTGGGGCAAAGCCATCCTCGTGCGAGAGGCCGTAACCTGCCATCAGGCTGTCGCCATAAAGCATCAGGGTTTGCGGGGCATTGCCCGAAGCAGTGTTTGCCGCATTGTCAGCAGCTTGCGCATCATGGATGCCAAACAGGCTCATCGCGCCAATCAGAATGCCAAAAGCCATACCGGAACAGCGGGACAACCGGCGGAAAAGCCCACCCAAAAGTCCGGTTTTTTGTTTGAAAGTGAACTGGTTAACAGCCGGGTCTTGCCCGAACAGCGTATATGCCACAAATCTCACCTTATGTTTTGTCATCCTGCACGGACGGTTACCCGTTGGTTACCTGCTGGTCACTCATTGGTTACCTATTGGCTCCCTTGGTATAAACAAGTTTGAACCGCCGATACTAAATTCCGTACAGTTATTTAACCCGTTTCCTTAACCTTGCAATGCCTTAGCCCGATTGGACCTGTAATGAGTGTTACCGAAACTGCCACTATCGCGGATAAAAACACGGCCACGACCGAGGCCGGGCGTCAGCGTACCGTCGATGTTTCCGGGCTTAAGCTGAGCCTTAAGGGACCGGCGGGGATTGTTGATATCCTCAAAGGGGTCGATATCCAGATTGATGCCGGCGAACGTGTCAGCCTTGTCGGGCCGTCCGGATCGGGCAAAACGTCGCTTTTGATGGTGATTGCCGGGCTGGAACAGGCGCAGGAAGGCACGATCAATATCTGTGGCGAGGATTTGCGCAAGCTTGATGAAGATGGTCTGGCCCTTTATCGCCGCCATCATGTCGGCATCGTGTTTCAGGACTTCCACCTTGTGCCGACCATGACCGCCCTTGAAAACGTCGCCCTTCCGATGGAGTTTGCCGGGCGCAAGGATGCGTTTGAGCGCGCCGAGGCGGAGCTTAAGGCCGTCGGGCTTGGTCATCGTATCGGGCATTATCCGGGCCAATTGAGCGGCGGCGAGCAGCAGCGCGTGGCTTTGGCGCGTGCGCTTGCGACCGACCCGGAACTGCTTCTGGCGGATGAGCCGACCGGCAATCTTGACGGGGCCACGGGCGAAACGATTATCGAATTGCTGTTTGATCTGGCGAAGCGCAAGGGTTCGACATTGCTTCTGATTACGCATGATCCGGGGCTGGCATCGCGGTGCGACCGGTCGATCATGCTGCGCGACGGGGAAATCGTTACGCAACAGGATGCCGACATATGAGCCGTATTTCCCAATCCACCAACGGGGCGGAAAAGCTGTGGTCGATTGCCTGGCGGGTCTGCCGACGGGAATTGCGCGGCGGGTTTTCCGGCTTTCGCATTTTTCTGGCCTGTCTGGCACTTGGCGTCGGATCAATCGCCGCGGTCGGAAACGTTTCGGAATCCGTTTTAAATGCGCTTGAGCGCGATGGCCGGGCCCTTCTGGGCGGGGATGTCGAGCTTCGCCTTGTGCATATGCCCGCCAGCGAGGAACAGCAGACCTGGCTTTCGGAGAATACCGAACGCATGGGCGAGCTTGCGACCATGCGCGCCACGGCCTATGGCCCGGAGCAGCGCAGGCTGGTCGAGCTTAAGGCGGTTGATGACGTCTATCCCCTGTTTGGCGAGATGGAACTTGCCGACGGTATTCCGTTTGATGGCGCGCTTTCTAAAAAGGACGGTGTCTGGGGCGGTGTTGCCGAGGCCGGACTTCTGGAGCGGCTTAAGATCAATGTCGGTGATACGGTGCGCCTTGGCGATATCAATATTCAGGTGCGCGGCGTGATCGCGACCGAACCCGACAAGGCGGTTGGCTTTTTCAATTTCGGCCCGCGTTTGATGGTGTCGATGGAGGCGCTTTCCGATACCGGGTTGGTGCAGCCCGGCAGCCTGATCAATTATTATTACGCTTTGGATCTGAATGATGCGGAAACGCCAAAGGTGTTTCGCGACCGGCTTGATGCACAGTTTGAAGATGCCGGGTGGCGCGTGCGCGATGTATCGGATGCCAATCCCGGCCTGCGGCGGTTTATTGAACGGCTGACCCTGTTTCTGACGCTGGTGGGGCTTTCGGCCTTGCTGGTTGGCGGGATTGGGGTTGCCAATGCGGTGCGCAGCCATATCGAAAGCAAAACATCCGTTATCGCGACGCTTAAATCCATCGGGGCATCGCATGGCTTGGTGTTGCGGATTTACTTCCTGCAAATCCTGATGCTGTCGCTTGTCGGGATTGGTATCGGGCTTCTGATCGGGGCGGTCACACCGGCGATCATCGCACCGCTTCTGGCCGGGCGTTTGCCGATTGATGTGACATTGGGCCCGGCATTGCCATCGCTTCTGATTGCGACGGCGTTTGGTGTTCTCACCACACTGGTCTTTGCCATGCCGTCGCTTTTGCGTGCACGTGAAATTCCGGCCGCACGGCTTTTCCGGGCCAGCGCGGGATTGATGAATGGCAGTGCGCTTCGCAAACGTGACCTGCCCTATGTTGGTGTGCCGCTTATCCTGTTGCTTCTGCTTACGGTCTTTACCGCGACGGATCGCGAGATCGCGCTTGGTTTTATCGCCGGGTCGCTTCTGGCGATTGCGGTTTTTGCCGCGGCGGGCAAGGCAATTGTATCGCTTTCAAAACGGATGACTGGCGGGCGGAATGCCTTTAGCCGTCTGGCGCTGGCGAACCTGCACCGGCCGGGTGCGAGCACGGTGCCGGTTGCGCTTTCGCTTGGGCTTGGCCTGACGCTGCTGGTGACGATTTCGGGGATCGAGGGCAACCTTGATCACGAGATCAACGAGAATTTGCCGGACTCCGCCCCGGCGTTTTTCTTCCTTGATATCCAGCCTGATCAGATGGATCAGTTCAAAACGCAACTTCTTGAAAAAGATAACGTTTCGGATATCGAACAAACACCGATGCTGCGTGGGCGCGTGGTTGCGATTGACGGGGTCGATGCCAATGATGTTGGTCCGGGGGATGATCGCTGGTTCCTGCGTGGTGACCGTGGCCTAACCTTTGCGGCAAGCCCGCCGCCGGAAACCCAGATCGTACGCGGGGAATGGTGGCCGGCTGATTATGACGATGCCGCCAAGCCGCTTGTTTCCATCTCGCGCGATATTGGCGAGGCATTTTCGCTGGAGCCCGGCGATACATTGACCGTCAATGTGCTGGGCCGGGATATCACCGCCGAGATTGCCAATTGGCGCGAAATCGAATGGCAGAGCCTTCGGATGAATTTCGCCATGGTGTTTTCGCCGGGCCTGATCGACAAGGCGCCCTATAGCCTGATTGCGACCGCGCATATGCCGCGCGAGATGGAAGAACCGGTTGATCGCATGATCGGCATGGATTTCCCCAATGTGTCGGCCATCCGGGTGCGCGAGGCGCTTGAAGCCGCCAATGCCATTCTGGCCGGGATCGGCACCGCGCTTAACGCGACCAGTTCGATTGCGATTGTGGC
>Ga0207735_100014_pt1 | contig 96181 bp, 82 predicted proteins | sample TtaePargueraPR_9_FD_187280 | JGI IMG/M metagenome (GOLD analysis project Ga0207735, IMG submission 187280) | Aerobic enrichment media microbial communities from Bioluminiscent Bay, La Parguera, Puerto Rico - Tt and E2 (1) (SPAdes) | ecosystem: Environmental > Aquatic > Marine > Unclassified ... | reverse complement strand
GCCCGTTTCTTTTATTTAGTTATTTGCCGGTCCGCCTATTCCACCGTAACCGACTTGGCCAAGTTACGCGGCTGATCGACATCCGTCCCCTTGTGAACAGCCACATGGTAGGCCAGCATCTGAACCGGAATGGTATAGAGGATTGGCGCAACGAAATCGGCAACCTTTGGCAGTTCAACCGTGGCTGATGCCATATCGCCAAGCTTCGCAAGCCCCTCTGCATCCGAAAGGAAAATCACCCGCCCGCCACGCGCGGCCGCTTCCTGCATGTTCGATGCGGTCTTTTCAAACAGCTCGTCGGACGGCGCAATCACAATGATCGGTACCGACTGATCGATCAGGGCAATCGGGCCGTGCTTCATCTCGCCCGCGGCATAGCCTTCGGCGTGGATGTAGGAAATTTCCTTAAGCTTGAGCGCCCCCTCCATCGCAATCGGATAGCCAAGACCACGCCCCAGATAAAGCACATCGCGTGCATCTGCAATATTGATCGCAAGCTCGCGGATCTCATTGTCATGATGAAGAACTTCCGCCGCATGTTTTGGCACTTCGGTCAACGCATTGACAATGGCGGCCTCTTCGTCCTTGGCAAGGGTGCCGTTATCACGTCCGATCGTCACCGCAAGGCATGCGAGAACGGTTAACTGCGTCGTGAATGCCTTGGTCGAAGCCACCCCGATTTCCGGACCGGCATAGGTCAGCAGCACTACATCACTTTCGCGTGCAATCGTACTTTCAGCAACGTTAACGATGGAAACGATTTTCTGCCCCTTGGACTTGGCATAACGAAGGGCCGCCAAGGTATCAAGCGTCTCGCCAGACTGCGAAAGGAAGAGCGCGACGCCCCCTTTGGGAAGCGGCGGGCAGCGATAGCGGAATTCAGACGCAATATCGATATCAACGCCCAGTCCGGCGTAACGTTCGATCCAGTGCTTTGCCACCATACCGGCATAGTAGGACGTGCCACACGCGACAATCGTCAATCGGCTGACATCATTAAACGAAAACGGCATATCAGGCAGTTTGATCGTGCGCGTCGCCGGATTGATGAAGGCATGCAGAGTATCGCCGATCACTGCTGGCTGTTCAAAAATTTCCTTCTGCATGAAATGGTTATAGTTACCCTTGCCCATCATGGCCCCGGAAACAGCCGACAGCTTGATTTCGCGGATAACGTCATTGTCATGCTCGTCACGGACCTGAACGCCATCGCGGGTCACTTCGACCCAATCACCTTCTTCAAGGTAAATCAGCTTGTTCGTCAGGTGCGACAGTGCCATCGCGTCCGATCCAAGATACATCTCGCCCTCGCCAAGACCAACCGCAAGCGGTGTGCCACGGCGCGCACCGAAAATCAGATCATGCTGCCCGGCAATCATGATCACCAGCGCAAAGGCACCCTCGATGCGATGCAAGGTGGCGGCAACCGCCTCGCGCGGGGTTTTGCCCTGATCGAGAAAATCGGACACCAGATGAACGATAACCTCGGTATCGGTATCGGTGGCAAAAACCCGGCCCTTGCCGGAAAGCTCCGCCTTGATTTCCTGATAATTTTCAATGATGCCGTTATGAACCACAGCAACCTTGCCGTCGGTGTGCGGATGAGCATTGTTTTCGGTTGGTACGCCATGAGTCGCCCAACGGGTGTGACCAATCCCGACGTCGCCCGACAACGGTTGTTCAACAATACGGTTGGCAAGATTTATCAGCTTGCCCTCGGCACGGCGACGGTCGATATGACCATTCACAAGCGTTGCAATCCCGGCACTGTCATAGCCCCGATATTCAAGCCGCTTGAGCCCCTCAAGAATACGGTCGCTGACGCTGTTCTTGCCGATAATGCCGATAATACCGCACATATTACTGTCTTCCCCGTCGAAATTTTGCCCGTCGCGCGCAAATGCGGCGCGTCAATTACCGTTACTTGCCCAGAAGGGCCTTCATCTTTTCGCGAAATAGCTTGGCCCAACCCGGCTTATCAAGCCTTTGCGCACGCTCGATCACCAGGGCATCGGCCTCGACCGTGCCGGTAATCGTGCTGCCCGCCCCAATAATGGCACCCTCACCTATTGTTACGGGGGCAACCAATGCCGAATTGGAACCAATAAATGCACCTGCCCCGATATCAGTATGCTGTTTGCGGTATCCGTCGTAATTACACGTGATGGTCCCGGCCCCGATATTGGCCTTTGCCCCGACCCGGGCGTCACCGATATAGCTCAGGTGATTGACCTTCGCGCCGTCTTCAACAACGGCCTTTTTGATCTCGACAAAGTTGCCAACCCGGGCACCGGCACCAATTTCCGCCCCCGGCCGCAACCGGGCATAGGGACCGATATCGGCCTTGGCACCCACAACACAGCTTTCAAGATGGCTAAAGGCCTTGATCGTCACGTCATCGCCAACCGTAACACCCGGGCCAAAAACCACATTTGGTTCGATAATCACATCCCGGCCCAATTTGGTGTCGCACGCCAGATAAACCGATCCCGGATCAATCAGGGTTGCGCCATTGGCCATCGCCGCCTCGCGCAGGCGTTCCTGCATCAGGGTTTCCGCCACAGCAAGCTGGCTTCTGGAATTCACACCAAGTGTTTCTTCCTCAGCGACCTCGACGGCAACGCAACTGTTTCCGTTGGCACGCGCCACCTCGACCGCGTCGGTCAGGTAATATTCACCCTTGGCATTGGCATTTCCAATTGCTTCAAGGGTTTCAATCATGCTTTCCGCCCTAAAGCACATCACACCGGAATTGCAAAAATTGATCGCACGTTGCGTTTCGTCACATTCCTTGTCTTCAACAATCGCCAGCAACTCGCCATTTCCCGGGTCGGTCACAAGGCGCCCGTAGCCTGTCGGATCTTCCGGGCGAAAGCCCAGAACCGCAACCGCGTGATCGCCATCCTCACGCGCGGTAACAAGGCGCGACAAAGTTTTAGCGGTAAAAAGCGGGCTATCGGCATAAAGCACAAGAATATTGCCCATAAGGCCACGAAGGGCCTCTTTGGCGGCAAGCACCGCATGCGCGGTTCCAAGCCGATCCGTTTGTTCGAATGTCGGATGCGGGGAAACGGCTTCAATCAGCTTGGGCATATCGGGGCCGACAACAACCATGGTTTTGGTTGCATTCAGGTTTGCCACCGTATCAATTACATGATTGACCATCGGCTTGCCTGCAACCTTGTGCATGACCTTCGGAAGCGCGCTTTTCATTCGCGTTCCCCTACCCGCAGCCAGAACCACCACACTTAATTCACGCGACATGCTTTAACCCTGTAGTGCCATGCGTTGCACGGCGTCCCCTTTTGTTTCGATCCGACCACAATATGCTCGTCCAAACCTGCCACAACCGATTTGAAGCAACTCCTAACCTATAATCCCCAAAGGCAAAAGCCCCGAAAGAATCACGTTTTGTTACTTCGTGTTAGCAGATGTTACCGTTTGTTAATGGCACCATTTCGGTTAAGGTCCGATAAACTGGTATTCGTTTTCAAAGGCAGCATCGCAAAATGGCAAAATTCATTCTGTTCGATCTTGACGGCACCCTGATTGACGGGGTGGATGATCTGCTGTTTGCGATGAACGAAACCCTCGCCGCCCACGACCTTGCGCCACTCGCCCGTCCCGAGCTCGAAGCCATGCTGGGCGATGGCACCAAAATGCTGACCAAACGGGCGTTTGATGCGCGTGGGCTCACGATTGATGGTCAACAACTTGATGACTACGAAGCCGATTTCACCGAGCGTTATATCAGCACCGACTATGCCCATACCCGGCTGTTTGAAAATGCCCAGGCAACCCTTCGCAATCTGGCGTCCGATGGCTGGATCATCGGTCTGGCATCAAACAAGCCCACAGCCCCCTGCAAACGCATTCTTGAAAGGTTGGGTGTGTCCGATCTGTTTGCCGTGATTGCGGGGGGTGATGCAACGGACGTTAAAAAGCCCGATGGCGGCCATTTGACATTCGCCCTTGATCAAGCCGGATATGATCGGGCACGGGGTGATATTGCCATCATGGTTGGCGATCACGCCAATGATGTGAATGCTGCGCGCGATTTTGGCATTCCGGCCATTGCGGTTGCCTTTGAAGTCGATGATACACATGCAAAAAATCTGGGCGCGGACGGGGTTGTTACTGCATTTGAAACTCTGCCGGACGTGATCGGAAAAATCGTCAAACAGGCTGCTTGACACCCCCTGACCACCCCCTTATAACCCCGCGTTACCGACGGAAAAAGCCGCCCAACCGGGCCGCGATTTCCGAATTCGGGCGTATAGCTCAGTTGGTTAGAGCGTTCCCTTCACACGGGAGAGGTCACAAGTTCGAATCTTGTTACGCCCACCATTTTCCCAAAAAATCGATCCCTTCACATAATTGCCCGCGCAATCCGCCCGCGGGGAAACTGACCGTCTTTATTATGTGTGAAGAACAAAAAAACCGGTCAGCAGTTTCCTGCCGACCGGTCGGAGTGCGCAATCAACGCTATCGCGTCTTGCGGGAGATTTAGTCTAATGGCTGTCTTTCGGAATTTCCTTGCCGCGATGACCGACGAGGAAGTCGAAATCGGCCCCCTTGTCCGCGCCAATAACGCTTTTGTAATACAGCGACGCATAGCCACTTTCGGGTACCGGCACCGTTGATTTCCAGTTATCAAGGCGCTTCTCAAGCTCCTCGTCACTGATATCGAGGTGCAGTTTGCGGTTTGGCACATCCAGTTCGATCATGTCGCCATTCTGCACCACCGCGAGCGGACCGCCAGCAGCCGCTTCGGGGGATATATGCAGAACCACTGTACCATACGCAGTGCCGCTCATGCGGGCATCGGAAATACGCACCATGTCGGTAATGCCCTTGCGCAGTACTTTGGGCGGCAGGCCCATATTGCCGACCTCGGCCATACCCGGATAGCCTTTGGGTCCGCAGTTTTTCAGGACCATGATGCAGTTTTCATCGATATCAAGGTTCTCGTCATAGATCTTGCCCTTATAATCATCGATGTCTTCAAACACCACCGCACGACCGCGATGGGTCAGGAGCGCCGGTGTTGCCGCCGACGGTTTCAAAACCGCACCATTGGGCGCAAGGTTGCCTTTGACAACCGCGATGCCGCCGCTTTGGGTCAGGGCCTTTTCGAACGGCCGAATGACATCGTCATTCCAGTTCTGAACATCCTTGACCTGATCCCACATGGTGTCGCCCGATACGGTCAGCGCATCGTTATGCAGCTTGCCCGCCTCGCCCAGCGCCTTGATCACGACGGGCAAACCACCAGCATAGAAGAATTCCTCCATCAGGTATTTGCCCGATGGCTGCAGATTCACAATCGTCGGAATATCACGGCCCAGACGATCCCAGTCATCAAGTGTCAGATCGATGCCAACACGCCCGGCAATGGCCAGCAAATGGATCACCGCATTGGTTGAACCACCAATCGCACCATTGACCCGGATCGCGTTTTCAAACGCTTCCTTGGTCATGACGTCCGATGGTTTCAGATCATCCTTGACCATCTGCACGATCCGGCGGCCCGTCACATGCGCCATCACGCGGCGGCGGCTATCGACGGCCGGGATCGCAGCATTCCCCGAAAGCGCCATGCCCAATGCCTCGGCCATGCTGGCCATGGTGGATGCGGTGCCCATCGTGTTGCACGAACCAGGCGAACGCGACATGGCGATTTCGGCTTCAAGGAAATCCTCGGTGCTGATCTTGCCAGCCTTGCGGTCTTCGGAAAGCTGCCAAAGCGACGTGCCCGAACCGATATCCTGCCCGCGCCATTTACCGTTCAGCATCGGCCCGCCGGTAACCACGATCGCCGGGATATCAACGCTGGCAGCCCCCATCAGAAGTGCCGGGGTGGTTTTATCACAGCCCACCATCAGAACCACACCGTCAAGCGGCGTTCCGCGCAGCGCTTCCTCGACATCCATCGCGCACAAATTACGAAACATCATGGCGGTCGGGCGCAATGTGCTTTCGCCGGGCGAGAAAACCGGGAATTCAAGCGGCAAGCCACCGGCTTCGTAAATACCGTGTTTGACGCGTTCCGCCAGATCGCGCAAATGCGCGTTGCAAGGCGTCAACTGCGACCAGGTATTACAAATCCCGATCACCGGACGACCGTCAAACAGGTCCGATGGCAGGCCCTGGTTCTTCATCCAGCTGCGGTGATAGATATTGTCCTTGCTGGCTCCGCCGAACCAGCCTTCCTGCGAACGCAGGACGCGCGGCCATGCTGCCGGTTTGAACTTCGTCATGCCCGTTCTCCTTTATGAGTTTTTATCGAGACGGGTCCGATTCCATATGGATGTGGCATTCCATATGGGGGACTTTGAACGGCATGGCTTTGCAATTGCTTTATCAAAGCAACTGATCCTGACCGAACTGTGCCGTTCCTCGTCTGCATGTTGTTACGCTTTGTTCTTGTTATAAACGTCAAAGATCACGGCAGCGAGCAGCACCAGGCCCTTGATAACCTGCTGCCAGTCGATACCGACGCCGATGATCGACATACCGTTATTCATGACACCCATGATCAGCGCGCCAACCACGGCACCGATCACCTTGCCAACCCCGCCAGACATCGACGCACCACCGATAAACACGGCCGCAATCACATCAAGCTCGAACGCAAGACCGGCTTTCGGTGTTGCTGTGTTCAAGCGCGCGGCAAACACCAGCCCGGCGAGTGCGGCAAGCATGCCCATATTGGCAAAGGTCAGGAAGGTCAGGCGCTTGGTATTGATGCCCGAAAGCTTGGCCGCCTTTTCATTCCCGCCCAGCGCATAAATACGGCGCCCAAGAGTCGTGCTGTTGGTGATGAAGGTAAAGATCGCAATCAGAAGCGCCATCACGATCAAAACGTTCGGTAACCCGCGATAGGTCGACAGAAGATAGGTGACATAAAGGATCGCAAGACCCGCAATCGCATGTTTGGCGGCAAAGAATGCCATCGGCTCTTCGACTTCGGCAAACTTCGCCTGTTTGGCACGGGCCCGCAGACCAAGAACCGGCAGGATCACGGCAATCGCAACACCAAGAACCATCGAAAAGACGTTAAACCGGCCTTCAATCAAACCGGCAAAGAAGTCCGGAAGGAAGCCAGACGACATCGCCTGGAAGCTGTCCGGGAACGGCCCGACAGATGCCCCACCCAGAAGGGCCAGCGTCAGCCCCTTGAACACCAGCATGCCCGCAAGGGTCACGATAAAGGACGGAATACGCCAATAGGCCACCCAGTATCCCTGTGCGGCACCGATCACCGCACCGACGATCAGACAGGCCGGGATCACAATAACCGTCGGCAAGTCCCAATGGACAATCATCACCGCAGCAAGCGCGCCGATAAAGCCAACGACCGAGCCGACCGACAGGTCAATATGGCCACCGACAATCACCAGCAGCATGCCTACTGCCATGATGATGATATAGCTGTTCTGAAGGAACAGGTTGGTCAGGTTGACCGGTTTAAGCATCACGCCATCGGTCATCACCTGGAAGAAGGCCAGAATCGCGATCAGCGCGATCACCATGCCGTATTCGCGCATATGCGTGCGCAGGTAATAACCCATTGATTTGCTGCTAGAAGTATCCGTCATTGTCTGCTTCCTCACGCTTTCAGGATCATGCGCATGATTTTTTCCTGGCTGGCATCGTTTGCCGCCAGTTGCCCTTTGATCTCACCCTCGTTCATCACGTAGATGCGATCGCACATGCCCAGAAGCTCCGGCATTTCCGACGAGATCATGATGACCCCCTTACCGTCGGCTGCCAGCTGGTTGATAATCGTATAAATCTCGTATTTCGCACCCACATCGATACCACGCGTGGGCTCGTCCAGAATAAGGACCTCCGGCCCGGCAAACAGCCATTTCGCCAGAACGACTTTCTGCTGGTTACCACCCGAAAGATTGACCGCCTTTTGCGCGACATTCGGGGTGCGGATATTGATTTTGCTGCGGTATTCCTCTGCCACCTGACGTTCGGCACCTTCATTGATGACACCACGTTCGGCAACACCATCAAGATTGGCGAGCGTAATATTGGTCGTGATGCTTTCTTCAAGCACCAGCCCCATTTCCTTGCGATCCTCGGTGACATAGGCAAGACCCGACGCAATCGCCTTTTCGACGGTCGTTACATCCGCAAGCGTGCCATTGATCAGGACTTCGCCGCTGATGTCCGCGCCATAGGCACGGCCAAAGATGCTCATGGCAAGTTCGGTCCGCCCGGCCCCCATCAGACCGGCAATGCCGACAACCTCGCCCGCCGCCACATCAATATTGACGTTTTTGACGACCTTGCGTTCAGGATGCAGCGGATGGGTCACATTCCAGTTGCGGACTTCCATCAGCTTGCCGGTGCCGATATTGGGCGTACGATCCGGATAGCGGTGCGCCATATCGCGCCCGACCATATCCTTGACGATATCGTCCTCGGTAATTTTGCCGCCGCGCGCATCTAGGGTCGAAATCGCCTTGCCATCGCGAATGACCGTGATGCGGTCCGCAACGCGATTGATCTCGTTCAGTTTGTGCGAAATCAGGATCGACGTAATGCCCTGTGCCTTGAATTCCAGCAACAGGTCCAGCAGCTTCTGGCTGTCATTTTCCTGCAAGCTTGCCGTGGGCTCGTCAAGGATCAGAAGCTTGACCTTTTTCGAAAGCGCCTTGGCAATTTCAACAAGCTGCTGCTTGCCGACACCGATATTCGTAATCAGTTCGCTAGGTGTTTCGCGAAGGCCGACCTTTTTCAAAAGCTCGCCGGTACGCGCAAAGGTCGCGGGCCAGTTGATCACACCATTTTCGCAAATCTCGTTGCCCAGAAAGATGTTTTCGGCAATCGACAGCAACGGCACAAGTGCCAGTTCCTGGTGAATGATGATGATGCCGCGCTCTTCGCTGTCGCGGATATCCTTGAATTCCTGCACATCCCCGTCATAAAGGATGTCGCCTTCATAGCTACCGATCGGGTAAACGCCGCTCAGTACCTTCATCAGGGTCGATTTACCGGCCCCGTTTTCGCCGCAAAGGGCGTGGATTTCACCACGTTCCACCTTCAGGCTGACATCGTCCAGCGCCTTCACCCCCGGAAAGGTTTTGGTGATGTTGCGCATTTCCAGGATGGTATCCATCCGGTCCTCCCACTGCCGATGCTATTGCAACGGCCATATTCTCGGTCGCAGTCTTGTTTACCTGCAACTGTCCATTTTCGGCAGCACAGGAAAAAGGCGGGCCAGCATTCAAGAGCGAGCCCGCCCTTTGTCACGTTCAGATCAGCAAATTACTGAACCTGATCCTTTTCGTAGTAGCCAGAACCGACCAGGATTTCTTCCCAGTTGGATTTGTCGACCATGACCGGTTCCAGCAGATAGGACGGCACAACCTTGACACCGTTGTCATAGGTTTTGGTGTCATTGATGGTCGGCTCTTTACCGGCAAGAACGGCATCAACCATCGAAACGGTGACACGTGCAAGTTCACGGGTGTCCTTGAAGATCGTGGAATACTGTTCACCGGCAAGGATCGACTTGACCGACGGCAGTTCCGCATCCTGACCGGTTACAACCGGCATTTTCATGTCGCCAGAACCATAGCCAACGCCCTTAAGCGACGACAGGATACCGATCGAAAGACCGTCATAGGGCGACAGGACACCATCAACCTGATCGTCAGTGTAATAAGCCGACAGCAGGTTATCCATACGGGCCTGTGCAACTGCACCGTCCCAGCGAAGGGTACCGACCTTGTCCATGCCCATCTGGCCGGATTTGATCACAACCGTGCCCTCATCGATCAACGGCTGCAGAACCGACATTGCGCCGTTATAGAAGAAGTAAGCGTTGTTATCGTCCGGCGATCCACCGAAGAGTTCAACGTTGAACGGCGGTTCGCCCTGCGCCAGAAGACCGTCAACAAGCGAGGTTGCCTGCTGCACGCCGACCTGGAAGTTATCAAAGGTCGAATAATAATCGACATTGGCACTTTCGCGGATCAGGCGGTCATAGGCAAAAACCTTGATCCCGGCGGCCTTGGCATTTTCAAGTGCATTCGAAAGCGTGGTGCCGTCGATTGCAGCAATCACAAGGACATCGACACCCTTGACGATCATGTTTTCAATCTGGGAAAGCTGGTTGGGAATATCGTCTTCTGCATATTGCAGATCGGTTTTGTAACCGGCGTCTTCGAACTGCTTAACCATGGACTCGCCGTCCGAAATCCAGCGTGCCGAGGATTTGGTGGGCATCGCGATCCCGACATATCCTTTTTCATCGGCATGTGCATAGCTGCCAGAAATCATCGGGCTCATCATTGCGGCCGCGCCAAAGGCGACCCCTGCCATTACGGCACTGAGACGTTTCATATCTTTCCTCCCTAAAAGACACGGCCTTTACAGCCTTTTGCCCGACTTTCCAGGCAAAGCTGCCTGTATGCGCCGCGTCTTTGTTTTTCGCTTGGTGATGCATCCCGTTTTCCCGCGGGATGCGGCGCCATTATTCCGGGGCCAGACATAACAATCAAATAAGGAATTTCGAAACTTGCATATCAAAAATGATATATTAAACTTGCCCGGCAAGGAGAACCATCATGACCGAACCCGCCAAGACGCTGCCGCTCAGTTCCGCGAAATCCCTGCTGTTTCGATCCGGCAATCTGTTTCAACGTGGCCTGAAGCTTAGCCATCTGCGCATGATCGTCGCGATGGAAGAAACCGGGCAGATCAGCCAGGCCGCAGACATGTTGCAAACATCGCAGCCCGCGGCATCACGTCTGTTATCGGAAATGGAAACCATCCTTGAAGCCCGGCTGTGCGTGCGCGGATCTCGCGGCATTGAAATGACCAATGCCGGTCGCGCCCTTGCCCGGCGTGCGCGCAGCATGCTGATTGAAATCCGCGAGGCCGAACGCGAGATCGAGGATATCAAACATGGCGGCGGCACGGTTTTTATCGGTGCGGTGACCGCCGCGGCAGTCGATCTGGTCGTGCCCGCGATCCGAACCGTACAGTCGATCAATGCCCTGCTTGAAGCCCATGTTTCGGTCGGGCCATCGCATTTGCTGATCAAGGATCTGCTGGCGGGCGATCATGATTTTGTCATTGGCCGCGTGCCCGAGGACATGGACCCGCGCCAGTTCAATATCCGCGAAATTCGAAGCGAGAAAATCCGTCTGATGGTCCGCGCTGGGCACCCATTGCTTGCCGAAAACAAAGCGGTATCCCTTGCCCGTCTTGCCAAGTTCGAATGGATTTTACCGCCGCCGGGCAACCTGATGCGCCGTACGATCGAAGATGTTTTCATCTCGCGCCATTTGCCTTTGCCGCATTCCAGCCTGAATTCCGCGTCACTTCTGGTCACTCTTTCCACCCTGTCGGGCACCGATGCCATTGCCCCGATGGCCGAAGAAGTCACATCGCTTCTGAGTATCGGGGGCATGATTGCCGAACTGCCATTTGACGATGCGATTGAAATCAAGCCCTACAGCCTGATTACCGCGCGCGGGCATCGTCTGTCGCCATCGGCACAACTTGTTTCGGATCATATTCTGGCCCGTATCGAAAAGCCCGCTCCATAATTTTGTGCCGCTGTCCCGGCCACTACCAAATGCGAGTGGCGCAATGGCATATGTTTCGCATAAGATTCTGACACAAATACAGAACATTTCACCGGACACGTAATGCGACCTGTAACACTTGCAGTTTTGACAGTTTTGACAACCGGACTGGCTCATTTTCCTGCCACAGGCTTTGCGCAGGAAAATGCTGCCGAGATGCCGGTGGCCGATCCTTATGTCCTGTTTGACCTGCGCGACGATTTTGTCTGGAACCTGACGCATTATCAGATCCTCAACCCCGACGAGGATGTTGTAAGAACCCTGATCGCCGAAGCCGATCAGGGTCAGATGATTTTTGATATGGTCCTGCGTGATACAGTCCCGCCCTATTGTGAATTGCGGTTTGATCCGACGATTTGTGATGATCGTGGCACCCCGGTCGACTGGTATAGCGACCTTCCACAGACGATCTGCATGGATATTCCGGCCAATGTTACCTTTGACCATGCCGACCGGTTAAAGGGGGCAAAGTACCTGTGCCTTGAACCACGTGAACGACTTCTGTTGCCCGAAAGCTGGCAAAACAGACCATCCGGTGCGCAAACCTATCTGTCGCAGCGGATCGAACCTGGGGCCGTTACGGTCCGCGACGATATCGCCACCATTGATATCCTTGTCCTTGATGCCATAAACACCCCGCTTTCGACATTGACACCCGAAGGATATGGTGACGCCAAAACTGGCATGACCGAGGATGAAGTTCGTGCTGCCATGATCGAACCGATGACATCAACCCGCGAAGGGACCGAGGATGCCGAATGCTATCACCTGCAATCGGCTGGCGGCCCGACCGGGCTTGGCTTTATGATGGTCGATAGCAAACTGGCCCGCATTTCGGTATATGCCGACGAATATGACATCGCCACCAGCCTGATCCGAACTGGCCGCGCCATTCAGGTCGGCGATACCATTGATGACGTGCGCGCCGCCTATGGCGATGGCCTGATCGAGGAAGAACACGAATATGACGGCCCCGATGGCCGTTATCTGACATGGTGGGCAAATGATGCCAAAACATCGGGCATCCGCTTTGAAACCGGGCGGGACGGCACCGTAACCGCCATCCATGCCGGGACCGGCTCTATCGCCCGCTCCGAAAGCTGCTACTAGGCGTCCATCTCTGTATTGACAGCCTGTCGCCAGCGGATTAATGCCCTGCGTCTCCCTGCCTTGCGGGCGTCCTGCCCCAAAGGCCCAAACAATCATTTTTACGCCATCAGCTTGCCGCAAAGCGCTTTCATATCGTGCGCCTTGTGCAGGGAATACGAATGCAATCGCCTTATCCATCCAATCTTGTTGTCATCACCGGCGGGCCCGGTGCAGGCAAAACCACATTGATCAATTATCTTCATGAACGCGGCTATGAAATCAGCCGCGAAGTCGCGCGTGCCGTGATCGAGGAACAGCAGGAACGCGGCGGCAATGCCCTGCCTTGGGGCGATAACGAAGCCTATGCCGGGTTGATGACGCGCGGTTCGATCCGCGCCTGGCAACATGGCATGGGTCAGGCCCCGCAAACGGTTTTCTTTGATCGCGGCCTGCCCGATACGCTCGCCCACCGTGAACTTTCCGGCCTGCCCGATGATCCCGGACTTAAACGCGCCATTGAAACCTATCGCTATCGCAGAACGGTTTTCATCCTGCCGCCATGGTCGGAAATCTACAAAAACGACAATGCGCGAACACAAACCTTCTCTGAGGCCGTCAGAACATATGTCGTTCTGTATCGCACCTATCTGCAATGCGGTTATGAGCCGATTGAAATCCGTAAAGGTCCCGTCGAACAACGAGCCGCCCAGATTCTTGCCCGCCTGAAACTTTAATCCGCCTTAGACAAGTCAAAAGAACACGCCCATGCCCCGCCGGTCCGTCCATCATACGATCATGACTTCGCTCCTCGTTACTCTCCTCTCGCCATTCGCCCCTATCGCTGCCAACGCCGCCTGCTATGACTGGCCGCTTCGTGAACGTCAGGGCGAATATGCCTATGACGGCGACACCATCTATGTGAATATCCCCGGCCTTCCCGGCGAAATTGCCGAAATGTCGGTACGTGTACGTGGGGTGGATACGCCCGAAATCCGTGGCAAATGCGAAACCGAAAAATCCCTTGCCGGCAAGGCCCGCGATTTCGCGCGTCAAAGCCTGAAATCGGCCAAGCGCGTTGAATTCTGCGAACCTGAATGGGGGCGTTATGGTGGGCGTGTCGTTGCATCAGTGCGCATTGACGGCAAGGCACTTGATCAGGAACTGATCAATCAGGGTTTCGCCCGCCCTTATGACGGCAAAACAAAGCGCCAGCCGTGGTGCCAAGGGTGAACAAGCCACCAAAATCCATAACTTTGCCGTGAAGGCACTGGACATTGCGGCCAATCCGACCATCTTCGGAAGCATGACCAAATCACGCCTGCCGGAGTAACCATGACGAAATACACCAAGAACCCGGACGCAATCAAAGCCCTTGACGCCAACCAGTATCACATCACGCAAAACAGCGGCACCGAACCGCCGTTTCGCAATGAATTCTGGGATCACAAGGAAGATGGGCTTTATGTCGATATCGTCTCGGGCGAGCCATTATTCACATCCCGCGACAAGTTTGATTCCGGCTGCGGCTGGCCAAGCTTCACCCGCCCGGTCGAAACCGATCATGTCGTCGCCCGCGAAGACAATACGCACGGCATGCGTCGGATTGAAGTCCGCTCCAAACATGGCGACAGCCATCTGGGCCATGTCTTCCCGGACGGCCCCAAAGAAGCCGGTGGCCTGCGTTACTGCATCAATTCCGCATCGCTTCGCTTTATCCCAATCGGTAACCTTGAGGCCGAGGGATACGGCGACTACAAACCACTTTTCGATTAAAACGACAAAGACCGGCAAATTGCCGGTCTTTTTCTTTACGGGCCTAAAAATCCCCCGGAGCACATTGCAGACAGGTCAGCCCCATATCACGCCATTTGTCCACCACCCGCTTGCGATCATCGACCACCAGCCATGGGTTAAAACCATCCGCCCGGATTTGTGCCAGAAGGTCTTCCTTGACTTCCTCGTCCGTGCGGTGATCGGCATCTTCGGGACGCAGATACATGCCGTCAAACGGAATGCCATGCGCACGAAGCCATGCTTCGGAGCGGTGCTGCCACCCAGCCGGGCGGCCCGAACAGATTACAATCGCCTGCCCGGATTGATGCAGAACCCGCAAAAGCCGTTCGATATTTGCAATCGGGGCGGCCTTGTCCATTTCATCGAAAAACGCATCCCAATGCTTTTCCACCCCATGCACCAGATGCCCCAATTCATCGGCATCGAAATGGGCCAATGTGCCATCCATATCAAACACCACCGCATCACGAACGGACGATATGTTTACCCCTGCAGTACTGGTTGTGGGCTGGCTCACGCGGAAATCTCCCTGATCAAATCTTCGGTCAAATTTTCATATTCCCATCCCATTGCCGTCGGACGAAACAGGATCGGTGTTGCATTGGCAATGCGCGGGCCTTCGGCATCAAAGCCGGTCATATAAAGAATGCAGCGCCCGACACCCGAATGGGCTACCACCACGGTCAGACGATCACTGACCCCGGCCAGCGCGGTCTGCATGGCAAACGATACGCGCTGGCACATGGCATCAAATCCCTCGCCATTGGGCGGGGTATCGAACCGCGAACACACTTCGGAAATCGGGCGCCCTTCAAGGTCACCCCAATGGCGCTCGCGCAACCCGTCAAGAATGTGCAATTCATAATCGGGCAAAACCAGTTCGGCTGTTTTGCGCGCCCTGTCCTGCGGGCTGACATAGACCGCCTGCCATTTTCCCATCGCCATCAATGGTGCAATCGCACGCGCCTGTTCGCGGCCCGCATTGTTCAATGGCGGCTCGCTTGACCCGGCGATGATTTCGGCCTTGTTGGCATCGGTTTCCCCGTGCCGGATAAACACAAACGGCACTTTCGGAAAATCGAACGTCTTTGCAGGATAAATCATGTCTGGTTTTCGCCCATTTACAGATAAAACCGATCCGAAAGCTGTAACCGCCCGTCAAAGCCATCGACAAGGGCAAAGTCCTCCGGACGGCCATTAAACAGCGGCACGATCTGCATCGCGTGGCAGTCATTGGCCATCGCAACCACATCGTCAAATAGCGGATGCACGTTCCAGCGCCGGAAATGCGCATGGCCCTTTTCAACCATCCTGCGCGCCTCGACCGGCATGAAGCCGGTAAAGATCACATGCGCATCACGGCCAAGCCGACCTTCCTGTCCCCATTTTTCAATCAGTTCGCCCGCTGTGCCATATGTCCCGCATGGGGCGTGACACAAAAGCAATCTGGCATCCGGGTTAAAATCGCGCGCCTTATCCTTAAGACCGCGCAATTTACGGATCGCATCAAACGACACATAGTCCGATCCCCCGTCGCCCAGAACCTGTTTAACGCGCCCATAGCACCGCGCATCCATCGACCAGTCGGCCATGCCGTGTTTTTCAAACAGCAACGCCATTTCAGCCGCCCGCCCGCTCGGCGGTACAGGAAACAGGATCTGGCCATCAAGTTTGGACATCTTGGTCAAAAGCCCGTCGATCCGTACCTGCTGTGTCAGGCGTTCCATACCATAGGACGCGTCCATCAAAACCGTCGCCGCGTCGGGCGGCGTGTCATACAGGAAGTAATCAGACTCCTTGCAGAAATCGCCGGTGTAAAGAACCCCGCCACCCAGTTCAAAATGCAGCCATACTCCGCCAAAGGCATGCCCGGTCCTCCCGGTCGTAACCGTCACACCGTCAACCTGGATTTCCCCATAAGGTGGCAGGATAATCACATTCGCACCGGCGGGTAATGACCGTGCCGTGACTTCGGTACAATAAATCGGCAGGCCTGCCGCAATAACTTCGGCCGCGGCTCCGATATGATCGACATGATCATGGGTAATGAAAACAGCGTTAACTTTATTGAGCCATGCCGGGTCAAAACCGCTGTCATTTTCCGGACCGACCCCGCAATCAAGCAGCCAGCGCCGGTTGAAAAACTCCAGCCGCAGACAGGCCGGGCCCTTTTCACCAAGTCCCGATAAAACACGCATCCGGGCAGACATCAGGCGGCCTCACCTTCTGAACGGTCAAAGACCCAGCCGTCGGAAATCACCAGCCCGACCGTCTCACCAATCCGCGCCCGTCTGGTTGCGTAGACCGGCAGGATCTGATCGGCATCGACCCTCACCTGAAGCCGGAACCGACCGCCCAGATAAACGCAATCCTCGACCGAACCGCGCAATGTCCCGGCTTCATCGACCCAGACATCTTCGGGCCGCAGGCAAAGACCAAGGTCCTGCCCGTCGCTGTTATTTGCCGCCTTCTGACAAATCCGCGCATGGATCGCTGCTTCGCCCAACCGAACAGAACATCGCCCGGTTCCCCGCATCGAAACATCGCCAATCGGCAGCACTGCCCCGGCACCGACAAAGCCTGCGACCATATGATCGGCCGGTTCCCGGTAAAGGGTTTCCGGGGCCGCCATCTGACGAATGCGGCCCTTGTCCATCACGGCAATTCTGTCGGCCATTGCCATGGCTTCGGCCTGATCGTGGGTGACGTAAATCATCGTCGCCCCGGTCCGGCGATGAAAATCCAGAAACGCCTGCTGCATGGTTTCGCGCAAGTGGACGTCAAGGTTCGCAAGCGGCTCATCAAGCAACACCGCACGCGGCTCCATCACCAGACAGCGCGCCAGTGCCACCCGCTGTCGCTGCCCGCCCGAAAGTTCCGTCGGGCTGCGATCGGCATAGGGTTCAAGAGCGACAATCGACAATGCCTCGGCAATTTTCGCATCGCGTTCCGCCCGGCCAAGCCCGCGGACCTCCAGCGGGTAACCGACATTTCGCGCGACCGACATATGCGGCCAAAGCGCATAGGACTGAAACACGATGCCAAGGTTGCGTGCTTCAGGATTGACCATCACCCCGTTGGCCGGATCGGCAACCGCCTGCCCGCCCAACGATATGACGCCGTCATCCGGCTCCTCGAACCCGGCCAGCAGACGCAGCAATGTCGTCTTGCCGCATCCTGATGGTCCCAAAAGGGCAACAAATTCGCCATCCTTGATATCAAGCGACACCTGATTGACCGCACGGTAATCGCCAAACGATTTGGTAATCCGCGAAAGATTTATGTCTGCCATGGTACAACTCCCTTGGGCAAACGGCGTGATGCCAGTTGGAAACCGGTCATCAACGCAACAACAACCAGCACAACCAATACCGCCACGGCCGAGGCCAGAACGGTGTCGCCACTGTCATCCAGATTGAAAATCAAAACGCCCAGCGTCTCGTTTCCGGCCGACCACAGAAGGGCCGAAACCGTCAATTCGTTAAACGCTGTCAAAAACACCAGCAACGCCCCAGCCGCTGCCGACGGTGCCGCCAATGGCAGCAGAATATCGCGCAACCGGCGACCAAGTCCTGCACCGCACGCCTGTGCCGCCTCTTCCAATGCCGGATCAAGCTGGGAAAAACTGTTCATCACCGGGCGCAGCGCAATCACCAGAAACCGTGCCAGATAGGCAACAAAAATGATCGCAAGCGTGCCATACAAACTGACATCGATTACCGGAATGCGGATGAACAGAAGAATGCAGGCAATCGCCAGAACCACACCGGGCAAGGCATAAGGCACCTCGACCAGAAGATTGACCATATGGGTCAACCGGGTTGGTCGCCGGACAATCACATAAGCCAGCGGCAAACAAATCGCGATCAGCGTCACCGCCGCCCCAACCGACAACATGAAACTGTTATGGAACGCGCGGATGGTCGATGGCTGAACAAACAGAACTTCGTAAAACGCATCGAAACTGTAATTGGCAAGGCTCAGCTTCACCCCGAATGCCGGAACCAGTGCGGTCGCAATCAGTGCCATCAACGGGATCACCAGAATAGCCATCAAAACCGCCCAAAGCACCGCTTCAACCAATGTCCGCCGTTGGCCCAGCCGAATGTCAAGCGGTCGACCAACCATCCCCATCAGACGATAATCGCGCTTGCCCAGTAACCGGTGATGCAACGCCACACCGCAAATCGCAATCGCCCCGATCAGCATCGCCAAGACCGATACCTCGCCCAGAACGGACGGACCAAATCCGGCCAGTTTCTGATAAATCAGGGTCGGCAATGTCGAATAATTCGCCGGAATCCCCAGCATCGCTGGTATCCCGAAATTGCCAAGGGCTGTGACAAATGCCATCGCCGTTCCGGCAATCAAACCGGGGCTGGTCAGCGGCAGGATTATCTGCCACCACAACCGACCGCCACTCGCCCCCGCCAGACGGGCGGCTTCGATCTGTTCGCGCGGCAGCAGGCGCAAATTGGCCCGAAGGGTCAGAAACACGATCGACGCATGCTGAATACCCAGCAACAGCGCAATCCCCTCTGCCGAATAGAACGGCTGGGGCGATCCCATCGCCGGTGCCATGCCCAGCGCATTCAAAAGAGCACTGCTCGGCCCGGTCAGTTGCACCCATGCCAATGCAGTAATCTGCGGCGGGATCATCATCGGGATCATGAAACAGAAAACCAGAACCGCCTTGGCGCGGATATCTGTCAATGCGACCAGAAAGGCAAACGCGCCCCCGATCAGAAGCGAGATAATCGTGCCAAGCCCTGCGGTATAAAGACTGTTGGCGGTCGCCCGCCAGGTCGTCGAACTGCCCAGAACATCGCGGATATAATCCGCACTTGGCACACCACCGATAAACACGCCCTCAATCGCAAGGCGCACAATCGGTAAAATCGAAATCACGAACACCGGCAATAAAAGCCATGGCAGCAACCGGTCCGAAGACCGGTTGCCAACCATCGGGCTTGCAAAGCCGGGCATGAAGCCGCGAAGGCGACTTGCAGCCTGCATTATTCAGCCCCGAAAATGTCCGCGAACTTTTTCTTGTTCGCTTCTGCCTGTTCGAGTGCCACTGCCGGATTGAAATCCATCAGCTTGATGTCACTGCGTGCCGGGAAACCTTCCGGAAGCGCCATATCGCCGCGTGCCGGGACATAACCCATATCCAGAACCAGTTCCTGACCCTTGCTCGACAGAACGAAATCAACAAACTTGTGCGCCGCATCGACGTTCTTGGCGTCTTTCATGATCGCAACCGGCTCGGTCACATAGGTAACACCCTCGGTCGGGAAGACGAAATCAACCGGCGAACCTTCAGCCTTGCCACGGATCGCAAGGAAATCGACAACCACGCCATACGGCTTTTCGCCCGACGCCACAGCCTTGAACACGCCGCCATTACCGCCCTGTGCGCGTGCTTCGTTGGCGGCCAATGCCTGGTAATAATCCCAACCCAGTTCCTTGTTTTCCGTCAGGGTCGACAGGTGAATAAGCGCTGCACCGGAATAAAGCGGGCTTGGCATCACGACCTGATTTTTCATCGCCGGATCGGAAAGGTCCTTCCAGCTTTTCGGGGCTTTTTTTACACCGGTATTATAAACGATACCGGTCGTGATCAGCTTGGTGGAATAGTAATAGCCATCCGCATCATAAAGTGCGACTTCATAGGCCGAGGCTTCGGGCGATTTATACGCCTGCAAAAGACCTTCGCCTTTCATGCCTTCCAGTGTCACGGTATCGGCAATCAGCAAAACATCCGGGCGCGGATCGCCAGCGGCGATCTCGGCGCGCAGTTTTGCCATCAGCTTGGTGGTGCCGTCACGCACCCATTCGACTTCGACATCCGGATAGGCGGCCTTGAAGGCATCGACGGTGGTCTGGGCATCCTGATTTGGCTGGCTGGTATAAAGAACCAGTTTCTCGGCAGACTGACCAACAACCGGCAGCATCATCGCAGCAGTTGCCACGGCAGCAAGAAGAACGTTACGCATCATCCACATCCCTTGATTGCGTGGGGCGTACCGTTTGCGGCCACCCCGAAGGTTTCGTTCGAAAACAATCCGACGGGGACGCTATATGGATTTCGATTTCAGTTGTGTGACAAAGCAAAGAATTAAATGTTTCAACAAGTCTGCCGGGCTTTTCAGGCATAGATAACCCTGTTTATACTTCCTGATATTGCGAAACACATACTTTCGAACGAAAGAATATCAAAGGAAACCAATGTCTGATCCAGTGCCTCTTGACCGCCGTCGCGACCGGATTGTCGCCCTTGTCAAATCCTGCGGCTTCATGGCGGTCGAGGAACTGGCACGCCGCTTTAACGTCTCGGTCCAGACAATCCGGACCGATCTGCGCGATTTGCAGGAACAAGGCCGGATTTTCCGCCGTCACGGCCTTGCTGGCCCCGCCCCCGATCCGGATAACTCGGCCTATGAAAAACGTGAAGTCTGGAACCGCAGCGGCAAACGCGCCCTTGCCACAAAAATCGCCGACATAATCCCCGAGGGATGCACAATCGCGATTGGCACCGGCACCACCGCCGAACTGGCCGCCCAAAGCCTGGCTTCACACCGCAATCTTACGGTACTGACCAATAATATCCATGTCGTGCTGACATTGCAGAACGCACCCAACGTCACGCTGCGCCTGGCAGGCGGAACCATTCGTACTCGCGATCTTGATATTATCGGGGCCGACAGCGCGGAATTTTTTGGCTCCTACCGCGCAGATTTCGGGATTGTCAGTGTCGGGGGGATGTCGGAAACCGGCGACCTTATGGACTTCAACATGGACGAAGTCCGCGCGCGGCGCGCCCTTGTCGCCTGCTGCGATCACCCGATCCTTCTGGTCGATGAAAAAAAAGTCGGTCGCAAGGCCCTTTGCCGGGATGGCCATGCATCAGATTTCAAAACCGTGCTGCTCAACACCGCCCCGGGCGATATCTTGCAACAGCAACTGGTTCGAGGTCGATCACAGGTGATCGTCGCGAACTAGGGCTATGCAGCGCCCAAACACCCCGTCGCCGAAAGTGTCGGCTCTTCACAGACATTCAGATCGCGGCAAACATGCAGGGTATGGTTCGGTGCCACCGCGATCCAACTGTCACTTTCGGTATCAAGCGGCTCGGACACGACAATCACATGGTCCCCGCGCTTGCGCCAGTAAAGCGATGGCGGCTTGTCATCGCTGGCATGACGAATGGCACAAACGCTTTCACCATTTGACAGGCAGGCGGTAAAGCGGAAGGGGGCGGTTGCCCCGCGGTCTTTCATTTCACGTTCGACAACCTCAATGGTTTTGCGGATCGCACGATGCGGATCAGTGCGCAAACCGAATGTCAGCATCAGACAGAAAATAAGCTCGCTATCGGTCGTGCCATGGCGGGTTGCGTAAAATTCGTCATCAATCATCGCTTCGAGCACACGCCGCACCATCGGATAATCGCCGATCTGGCCGTTATGCATGAAAAGGTAATTTTCATGCGCAAACGGGTGGCAGTTCGTGCGGCTGGTTTCAGTTCCCGTCGATGCCCGGACATGGGCGAAAAACATGCCCGATCGGATATGATGCGCAAGCGACCGAAGGTTCGGATCGTTCCAGGCTGGCAGGATTTCACGATAAAGGCCGGGTGTTTTGCGTTCGTCATACCAGCCGATGCCAAACCCATCGCCATTGGTCGGCGTCTTGGCCTGTTCGGCATGCAGGCTTTGCTCAACAAGGGAATGGCGTGGCTCGAACACCAGTTTTTCAAGATAAACCGGATCTCCGATGTAGCTTAGCCAGCGGCACATGTGACTTCCCTTGATTGACGTTACGGCATGAAGCAGCGCGACGCGTTATCTATGCCGGGGAACTACATTACGGTCAATGTGATATTTACGGTTTTGGTCGATCTTCCTGACACCCTGCACAATCTTCCGGATACAGTTGGGGATGGATGATAAAAAGAACAATAAAGCACTTGCCAACCGGGGGGATTATCCGTATTTTCCGCGCCACAAAATGAATCGTGCTGATGTAGCTCAGCTGGTAGAGCGGCGCATTCGTAATGCGTAGGTCGTAGGTTCAAATCCTATCATCAGCACCACTATAACCCCGTCGGGCGAATAGCCCTGCGGGGTTTTTTGTTGTCTTTCCCTGCACGCAATTTGACGTTTTTTGTCACAACCTCCGGTGCTCCCCGTCCTTCTGGCATGTGAACCGTCGCAATCCTTGTGAAATCCGGTTCGGCGCAGGCATGCACCTTCCGCAGCGTTTCGCAAGTGCAACCAGGGGATTGTCAGCATGACCGACAAAGACCAACAGCCCAACAGCACTGCAAATGGCACCGCCAGCACCGATACCGGCAATAGTACCCCCCCCAAAAGCCCCGCCGTCGATAACTGGCCATGGGCGCATGTGCTGGGTTTCGACACGGCAAAGGAATGGGGGCTTGATGCCGTTATTCCCCGCCCGTCTCCGGCATCCCCAAACCCTGATCCATCCAACATTGCTGCTGGCGGCGACAATCCCGGTCCGCTTGACGGGCTGTCAGGCCATACGCCATTGGCGGGGCAGAACCTGATTGAGTACGCCATGCAGAAAATTGAACAGGCCTTGGGGCAGCCGATGCAGGCAGTCCCGCCTCTCTCATCCTATGGCTATGACGAATATGGCAACCTGACCACGACTGCAGGGTCGGTTTCACCGGCACCGGCATCTGCGCCTACGACGCCCCCCGCGACAGAAAATGCGGCACCGAACACATCAACTGCCACACCAACGGACGAAGCTCCAACGGACACAGATGGCAGCATCAATGATCTGGCGAATGAAGAATTACCACGTGGTTTTATGCCCCCCGAAGATACGACTGCCTCACCTGCCTCCCCGACCCGCGGGATGTCCAGTACCTCCGGCCCGCAATCCTATCGCGTCGATCTGATCCGCGAAGACGGCCGCACAACGCGGCTTGAAGGCATCGTAACTTATGGGGATCTGTATCGTCCGCTTTTGCCCGAACTTTCCGGCAATACACAGAATGCCGACATATCCGACTGGTCCATCACGCTTGATCAATTACCCAATCCCGGCCCCAGCGGCAGCGACACGGATGCCATTGTCACAGCCCGGCTTGATGCCGCCGAAATTCCGGCCGACATCCGGCAATGGTCTTTGTCGGTCGGGCCACAAAATATCAATACCGCGCGGCTGGCACTCGATATCCCCGCCACCCTGCCGTCACTGACGCGCGCTAGCATCATTGGCGGATTGCCGTCCAGCGAATGGCACATGGTCGCGGCAACACTTGCTGCGGGCGCTGAAAGTACGGACACCGGCACCCAGATCCGGGAAAGTACCGAACCCGTCGCCCCGGCAAGCCTTGGCATGGATCAGCAGCTTGGCAGCCCCGACAGCACGCAGGAACCCTACATCGCCACCCTGCGCATCACATCAGCGATCACCAGCACCCCGGCATCGATCCCGGTCCAACTGCAATATACCGGCACCCTGCCAAGCCCGATCCTGCAGGGCGATGTGCCCCTCACAACCGAAACCAGTCTATCGCTTCGCATGCAGGTCATCGCACCAACCGATGGCAAATCGGGTGCAATCCTTGTTGCACTGATCCTGCGCGGGGCAGCGTCGGGCTTTTCAGTCACGGCACAGTTGCGCGGTGATCAGAAAATATCAACCCCGACCGCGATGCTCGGTTGTATTGATCCGGGGCAGGATACCGAATGCCGTGCCGAAAGCATGATCGCCAATGCGACCTCCAGCCTGCAAACCAGCCTGATCAGCATCACCGATGCCCCCGATGATGACGGGCTCGCCGCTTATGGCTTCGTCCTGCCCGCCCCGTCAGGCGACGACGACACCGACAACACAGTCCAAGCAGCAAAAGTCGCCAAAGCGGATGATCCGGCGCCGACACCCCCGGCCAAAACGCCCCCGGCAAAAGGCAAGAGCAAGGCCGCGTCCCCAGACACCACCAACGCCACAGACGACACAGACGGTGCCAAGAATGCTGACGATGCTGCAGGTTCCAGTGACACCAGCGGCACCACCGACAACAACACTGGAAAACCGGATAAGGGAGCCTCCTGATGACAAGCGGCCCGAACTTTCCCGGCGTCGAAACGGCAAGCAGCAAAAAGGATGCGGTGAAAAAGGCCTTCAATCAGGAATATCAGGCTACCATGAAGGCAATGGCAAATGCCGCTGATCGCGCCCGCACCCAAATTCTTGATCAGAAGCTTGCCGCGGCCAGCCATTCCAGGTCAACACAGGATGCCAAGGCTGCAGTCGCGCAATCACCATCATCCGGTCAAAGCCCCGCCCAATCAGGCGGCGCAACAGGCAGCATGCCCCCGTCCGATCCCGGCGCGATGGTTATGATCGAAATCGCCAATGAACTGCGTCGAATCATCGTCGCGGAAATCGACATGCGCATGAACCATCTCGCCAAACAGGTCGAAGAGGCAATTGCAAGCTCGCTTTCCGCCGCGCCAGAGGATGCGACATCGTCGCCGATCAAAACCGATGATCAGGCCCCGACCGGCACTGCCGCAGACACCTCGGCGAAGCCTGATACCTCAGCCACGCCCCCGGCTCAACCGGAACCAGCATTGCCCGAAAGCTCCCCGGATCCCCAACCACCGGAAAAGGAATGATTCGACATTTTGCCAGAAGTTGCAAAACACCTCTCCGACACGCCATCAGAAGAAGGGGCACACCACCCCAACGGGAATGCAGATAAAGCGGATAAAAAACAATACCTTGAAATAAAAGTGATGCAATTTTTCATCTCGAGAATACAACAACTTTAGATTGCATTTTTCTTTTTATTCACAATTCAAACTGCACACCGTCATAATAGTCGCGAGAGACCTAAACAGCCTTTGGTTGTAATCTTTCTGAGGAGGGGTCCGAAGTGCAGTACGAAAAAAATAGCGAACCGGGACGATCGGAATTATCGGAGAACGAAATCACGTTCGCCAAATCACTAGATGATGCCTTGGAGAGGGCATTAGGGACAGGAGACAACGTAACATCCATCTGGTCGCATCTCAAAGACGAGCAACGCGCCAGACTGGCTGCGGACTACCTAGCCGCCCTTGATAACAATTCACGTAAAAGTTGTAATTTCGAGAATACGACCCAACCAGATCCTACCCCGCAGGAACCGCAGGCCGCCACAGAGCCCCCCGCCATTCCCCGCGGATATCCGGCAAACTTCAATCCTTTGGCCGGCTTACCAGGGCTGGAGCCATCATCCAACGGACCGAGCCCGACCGATATCATTGCAGGCAGTCTCGGCAACTTTGGCGGCATGCCCGGCATGAACGGATTTGCCGGATTAAACGGTCTGGCTGCCCCCGGAAACCCGATGAACCAGATGCAGCGATCCTTGCAGGATGCAATGTCGCTACTGGGCGATCTCGGTTTCGAACAACCCGCCCCCTGCCAACCACTTGGCACACCGCAATCTTCCCCCGCCCATGCAAGATCATGGCAATCCGATCCATTCGAAAACGCAGACGCCTCCGGCATGGAACCGGCTGCTCCAAATTTCTGGCCGCTCTGGATGGATCAACAGGACAGCCTTCTGAAACAATGCCTGAAACTGATGTCGGGCAATATGGACGACGCGCAGGATGCATTGTCGGAAGCCATGCTCAAGGCATCGGTCAAGTTCGAAGATTCCATGGACGAAATCCGCAATCACCGCGCCTGGCTTTCCCGGATCGTACATAATGCCTGCATCGATCTGCACCGCCAGAACCGACGCAAGGCGGAATACAAGGAAGAAAACCACGGCACCGCGGATGCCGCCCTCCCGCCGATTTCCGGTCGCAACGAACCCAGCCCCGAGGAATCCTTCCTCGCGACCGAAATGTTCGACCACCTTGAACGCGCCTTGCGCGCCCTTCCCGAAAAATTGCGCAAGCCACTTCTGATGCGATGTGTCGAAGACCGCAGCTATGACGATATCGCGGACAATCTCGGACTAAGCAACTGCGCCGTTCGTAAACGCGTCCAGCTTGCCCGCGATCATCTGCGTGGTGCCGGTATTCAGTAACCGCACCATGATCTGCAACTCGGGCAGAAGGGCAAATGCCGTTCTGCCCGTTTTAAGACCGGCCTGAAAATGTCAGGCCTCCAAAAAACTTATCAAAGCCTTTTGCTGGCAAAAAAATTCATCCGTCCCGTCACAAGCCCGAATTGCCAGCGTCGATAGGATGAATTCGGGACGGAGAAACCCCGTCAGGATTTCCACCGCAAGCAGCATACGAAGGAGTTTTGAAATGGCGATTCCGACCCCGGTAAACGGTCAAATCACCGATGCCGTCACCCAGGCAAACGTCAAGGTGCTCGGTGATGCCCCTGCTATGGCCATGGGCTCTATCTTCCAGTCTCTGGCACATTCCACGGGCATTCTCTATGAAAATGCCGTCAGCGCCCAGCAGCAGCTTGGTATTGCATCCCAGGCCGCCACCAACCAGGGCGTCATCCAGATCTATTCGGTCGACACCATGGCCGATGCCGTCGCGACCTCGAAAATCGCGCAAAGCGATGTCCCCGACAACATGCTTTCGCTTCTGACCACGCTTCAGGCCGTCAAAAGCTAAGCCGCTTCCTCGAAGACCTCCCCGATTGGGCGGCCCGTTTTCCGACCGGCCGCCCAATATCGTTTCCCGGTAATTTTGCCCGCAGTTTTTGGCGGTTTGGCGTCACAAAGGCCCATCGTCCCCGTCAAATGACTGATCGCCGCGCACCACGCGGAACGGGCCGGTTTCCGGCATATTTTTCCAGGCAACCAGGAGACAGATTATGGCTGATAATACCCCGGTCAATGGCATGATTACCGATGCAGTGACCCAGGCCAATGTCAAAGTACTGGGCGATGCACCGGCCATGGCCATGGGCTCGCTGTTTCAGTCGCTGGCACATTCCCACGGCATTCTTTATGAAAATGCCGTCAGCACCCAGCAGCAGGTCGGCATCTCGTCGCAGGCTGCAACCAACCAGGGCGTCATTCAGGTCTATTCCGTCGACACCATGGCTGGTGCCGTCGCAACGCAGAAAATCGCCACCAGCGACGTTCCGGACAACATGCTTGCATTGCTGTCCGCCCTGAAGGCAACCACCGGCACCGCAGTGTCGTAATCCTTCATTGGTTTCGCCGCCCGAACCGGCCCGGCATGCAAAAGCTTGCCGGGCTTTTTTTGCGTCACAAATTCCGTCCTTCACCGTCATTGCGGTGTAATCCACGCGCCAGCCAAGGAGACCGTGATGGCACCGGCAAAAACCGACCCGTCCGACACCAATCCCGACGCAACCAAAATCGCCGACGCGATGATCAACCTGCAGGATGAGGTATCCCACCAGATCAGTGATGCTGTCAGTCTGGTCAACGTTGGCACCATCGGCATCGGCCCGGCTTACGCCACCCTGCAGGCCATGCTGGCCCAGTCACAGGCGCAGGGTGTTCTGATGGCCAATATGGTTTCCGGTCAACGGCAGCTCTCGATGACTGGCATGGCGACCCTGACCAAAAGCATCGAACAGATGATGTCGCGTCCTAACCGATAAGGATCAAAACGATGAGCTCTCCGCGCGAAGTCGACGAACAGATCACCGATGGCGTGACCCAGACCAACACTACCGTCATTGGCACCGCGCCGGCCATGGGAACCATGCAGACATACCTGTCGCAGGCACAGGCACAGGGCGTACTGTTTGCCAACATGGTCAACGAACAGCAACAGCTTGCGGTGGCCAGCCTGGCAACCACCATGGAATGCGCCCGCAATACGCTGGCCATCGGAGACAAGGGCCCAAAGTCCTAAGGGGGGATGACAGCGGGACAGCAAAGCGCCCCCCCACCCTCAAGAGCGCACCGCCCCCCGCCCCCGTACCACCACCGGAAGATCCCGACAAACATATCGAGCTGACCGACGAGGAACTCAAACGTCAGCAGGAAGAATACGAAAAACAGAGACAGGCCCAGCAATAGGAACATTTTAACCGGCGCGCCGGTTCTGATCGTGCCTGCGGGCACCCATCCAAGGCAAAGGCATGATGTCATGAGCGATATCGTCAATCCGCAAATCACCGATGCCGTGACACAGACCAACGTCAAGGTGCTGGGCGAAAGTCCAGCACAGGCGGTATCGATCGCCCTGCAATCGCATTCCCATGCAACGGGTCTGGCCATGGAAAACGCCACCCTGACACAGGGAAACATGCAACAGGTCGCCAATACCGCAACTTCGAAGCTGGTGGCAATGATCACCGCCCAGGCCGGTGGCTAAGGAACGCCCCGTTCGGGAATTTTGTCACAAAGATCAATCATCTGCGTCAAAACGGGTACGGTCATCGTGACCGCCAAATCGGAGGAAGAAATGGCTATTCCAACCCCAGTGAACGGTCAGATCACAGATGCGGTGACCCAGACATCGGTCAGCGTTCTCGGCTCGGCCCCGGCGAACGCCATGGGCATGATCTATCAAAGTGCCGCCCACTCGACATCGATCCTGTTCCAGAATGCCATTCAGGCCCAGCAACAGGCTTCCATGTGCTCGCAGGCTGCCACCAATATGGGTGTCATGCAGCTTTATTCGGTCAATACCATGGCCGGGGCACAGGCAACCGCCAAGATGTCGCGATCGGACAACAGCAATACACTTCTGACCCTTTTGGTCATTTTGGCAGCAACTCGCCGTTAGGCAGAATTCGGATGTCACGCGCCGTGCGTGTTATCCGAACATTTCAGTGAGGGCGTGACATGGCAGACAACACCCCGGTTAATTCCCAGATTACGGACGCGGTCACACAGACCAACGTCAAGGTTCTGGGCGAAGCTCCGGCACAGGCAATGGGGCTCGTGTATCAGACGATGGCACATTCCATCAGTCTTTCGATGCAGAACGCCATGCAAACCCAGGGCGGCCTGCAACAGATTGGCAACGCCGTAACTTCCAGCGCGTGTCGCATGATCCTCGACAGCACCGGTGGCGGCATGGGTGGTGGCGGCAAAACCTGACGCTGCCAACATACGCACCACGCCCGAATACCCGGAAAGTTTAAGCCCTGAATCTGAAAATGCCCCGTTAACGCAATGAGGCCCGTCATGGCAGATGATACCGATCCCAACGCATCCAATACGGCTGATAGCAGCACCCCGCCCGCCGCCGGTGCGGACAGTTCGACGGATACCTCCACAGACGGCTCACCGGGAAGTTCGGCAGCAAGCCCCTCTTCGGATGGGGCGTCGAGCCCAGGATCCTCTGGGGCATCGGGTGAATCTTCCGACAACCCGTCTTCGACCAACAATCCCCCATCGGGTAGTGGCGGCACCAATTCACCCCCACTTAGCACCGCCCTTAATCCGCAAATCGTCCAGGCGGTCGGCACGACAAATCATGCCGTACTGAACGGTGCTGGTCCGGGCGCAAACGGGATTGCCTATCAAAAGGTCGCACAGGCCGCCGCCTATGCCGTACAAGACAGCACCGATTACATGCGCAACATCATGTCGATGGCATCCGCCACAACCGGTGTGGCCCTGCAAAAAATGCTGGTGGAAAAAAAGACCGATCCCTACGCCGATATCATCAAGGCAGCGACACAGGCCGTCACCGACGCCCAGCAGACATTTACCAGCGTCGGCACCGCTTCAAGCAGCGTCGTCAAGGATTTCGACAGTATGGCGTAAGCTTTGGCTTACGCCCAAAGGAAATCACCCGGCCTGCATCAACTGAATGCGTTCGCAGGCTTCCTTAAAGTCGGGCGCAAACAGTTTCAGACTCAAACCTGTTCCCTGAAGCTCGAATGCACCCATTTCCTCCGTCGGACAGGAAATGAATTTTGCCACCTGATGGCTGACCAGAACCCGCTTGTTAAGCTGCTTGGTCAGTTGCTCGATCCGGGCGGCCTCGTTGGCCGCCTGCCCGATCACGGTAAAGTCGACACGATCAGGCACGCCGACATTGCCGTAAATCACATCACCGACATGCATGCCAAGGCCATAGTCAAAGGCGGGTAAACCGCTTTCTTCGCGCTGACTGTTCAATTGATCAATATTGATCTGTGCTTCGGCCGCGGCATAAACCGCCGCCGTACAGGCCTGCTCCAGATCCTGTTCATCCTCGCGGATCGGGAAAATCGCCAATGTCGCATCCCCGATATAACGCAAAACCTGCCCGCCATGTTTCAGGACCGCACCAGCAGTCGCGGCAAAGAAATCGTTCATTTCGCCTAGGAATGCGTCATCGCCGACACTGGCGGCAACCGATGTCGAATTTCGCATATCCGAAAACCAGATCACCGCACGCGTCTTCGTACTGTCGCCCAGTTTGATCTGCCCATCACGCACCCGCTGCCCGGCATCCGATCCCAGATAGGTCTGAAGAATGGTTTTGGTTTCTTCATGCATGATCCGCATCTTGCACGACACGGCAAAACGGCGCTGGATCGCCGACAGGATTGCCAGATCCTCGTCGGTAAAGCCACTCGGGCGTCGCGTCATATAGGTCATGAAGATACGGTTCGTACCAAGCGTGCTGTCACGATCCGTAGTGAACGGCGTCATCAGCGCCAGATAATCCGTCCCGCCGGTTTTGCGGAAAGTCTGCAAAACATTGAAATCAAGGATCGCACCGGGCCCGATCAGATGTCGGCGCATGAATGTGACATCGTTGTCCGACATCCACTTCATCGGACTTTCAAGCCAGTCGGGGTTCTTTTCGCGCACATCAAGATGTAGCGACCGCTCGACCCGCCCCTGATCCTTTGACCAGATATAGGAAACCCCTTCATACAGCGGATGCAGGGTCTTGAACCCGACCATGACGCGTTCGATCGGAATACCCGCCGCGACAAGTCGTGACACCATGCCTTCAACAATCGCGTCAATATCGGTATCTTCCAACGCGCGTTCCATCAGCCAGTCATTGACCGCCCGCACAAAACCGCCGCCTGACAGGGCACTGTTCGTCCCCGGCAGCGATGTAACATTGTTTGTGGGTTTCGCGTTTTCCGACATGACGGGCTCCGTCCAATTCTTACGCTAATATGACACCGCATAAATGGGACAGGCTTGCGATTTCGCAATCGCAAAATCGCAAAAACTGCTCTGACCGGTATTATTCCTGACAAAATCGGGGCAAGCCAGCGAAACCTTGTTACCTGCGACAAAGGATTAATGGGCAATCGGCGGCAGATAAATCCGGGCCAAAAGCCCACCAGACGGCGCATCTTCAAGATAAATTTCGCCGCCATGGGCCCGGATGGCGGTGCGGGCAATCGCAAGTCCAAGCCCGATACCGCCTGTTTCACGATTGCGCGAGGATTCAAGCCGGAAGAACGGCTCGAACACCTGATCGCGCTGATCGGACGGGATACCCGGCCCGTCGTCGCTGACTTCAATCCATATGCCACCATCATCGGCGGGCTTTAGCAACACTTCGACCTGATCGCCAAATGTCAGGGCATTTGAAATCAGATTGCCAAGGGCGCGCTTGATCGAAAGCGGACGGCACGGATAAACCCGCGGCTCGCCATCACCAAGAAACCGGATCGGGCGACCGGTTTCAGCCAGATCCTCGACCGCCGCCTCTATCAGGGCGGCGATATCAATCTTGCGGGTCGCTTCGTTGGCCGTTTCCTCGCGGGCAAAGGTCATTGCCGCTTCGACCATCTGTTCCATTTCGTTTAGCGTTTCGATGATCCGCGACCGGTTTTCGGCATCCTCGACAAATTCCGCCCGCAGGCGCAGGGACGTGATCGGCGTGCGCAAATCGTGCGAAATCGCCGCCAGCATCCGGGTGCGATCCTCGACAAAGCGCTTCAGCCTTGCGGTCATACGGTTAAATGCCTTTGCCGCACGGCGGATTTCAATCGGGCCGTTTTCCGGAACCGGTTCGGGATAATCGCCGCGCCCTACCCGGTCGGCTGCCTGCGCCAGAACCGCCCAGGACCGCGTCATGCGGCGCGCCAGGAAGAACGCGATAAATCCGATCAGGATCGCGGAAATCGTAATCCGCAAGATATTTTGCAATACTACGCGCGGCGGCGGGGCCACTCCGTTAATTCGCGCCTCCAGCCAGACAACAGGTTGCGCCGCGCCGGATACCAATGCTGCCGTCCCTGCACCGTCTGCACCACCATCTGCCGTCACCCCCACCGGGAAAATCGGAACGCTGATCTGCATTAACGGTGCGGCGACACAATCCAGATGATCAAAGAAGCGCGGGCCGACATGACCTTGGCGATAATATCCATTTTCCTTGCGCCAATCCTTGCCGCGATCCCTTTCCTTGCCACCATCGTCGTCATCATGATGTTTCTTGCGGTTCTTTTTCTCGCGCTCCTCGACCGCGTGACAGTCATCCTCCGACAGGATATGAACACGCGCCGGCACCGCCGGCCCGTCAAGCGCCTGATTAAGCCGCTCGCTCAGCGTATAACTGATATCTGACATCGGCAGACTGTTATCGGGATTATCAACCAGACGCATGATGCTTTGCGGCGACTGGCCGACTTTCAAGACATCGCGCCAGTTCTCCGATGGCGTTGCCGCCAGAATGCGCGAAATCGCTGCCACCCGCGCCAATGCCCCTCCGCGCCGTTCGCTCAGCAATGCGTCGCGACGCTCTTCCGCCAAAAGCAGTCCCAGCACAACATGGGTAAGGACCACGGCACCAAGGATCAGCAAAACCAGTTGCCCAACCAGTGTCTGCGGCCACAAACGGGAAATGAAACTGCGCCGCTTCATTTCTTCACCACATCGCAGGTAAACATATATCCTCCGCCCCAGACGGTTTTGATCAGGGTCGGGTTTTTCGGGTCTGGTTCGATCTTCTTGCGCAGGCGGCTGACCTGGTTATCGATGCTGCGGTCAAACGGAATGGCCTCACGCCCCTTGGTCAGATCCAGCAACTGGTCGCGGTTAAGCACCATATTGTGGTGATCGACAAAGGCGCATAGCAGGGCAAACTCACCGGCACTAAGCGGCACCACAACATCGTTCTCGTCACGCAATTCATGCCGCGTACGATCCAGTATCCAGCGATCAAAACTGATTTCACCCCCGGCCTTCTGGCCGCGCCGCCCGCTTGGCAAACTTTGCGCCCGCCGAAGAACCGCCTTGATCCGTGCAAGCAATTCACGCGGGTTGAACGGCTTTGCCAGATAATCATCAGCCCCCATTTCAAGGCCGATGATACGGTCGGTTTCCTCGCCAAGAGCGGTCAGCATCACGACCGGCACATCATAATTCTCGCGCAGCCACCGGCAGAGGCTCAACCCGTCTTCGCCAGGCATCATCAGATCCAGAACGATCAGATCGGGCAAAACATTTTCGCCCATCAGCTTGCGCAATTCACGCCCGTCGGACGCCAGCGTCACGCGATATTCGTGCTGGCGCAAATAACGCCCCAGCAGATCGCGAATATCGCGGTGGTCATCAACGACAAGAATATGGGCCGGATCACTCATTAAGCTGTGCCTGTGTTTTCGATAATCTCTGATCTCAGCTTATCGCGCCGGATGCCCCATCAAAAACAGCAATTTGTATCAGATTGTCGCAAAAACCCGTTTTGGTAGACATTGCGACCATTTCCCCGGTTTACCGGGATCATTTCGCGACAAATCAGCGTCATAAAGGCCTCAGCCAAACAAAACGTCCCCCAACGAAAAGAGGCCCCTATGACCCGAAACAGCAAACTTAAAATCGCATCCCTTCTGATCGCGACCAGCATTGTCGCAACCCCGTTTGCAACCGCCCTTGCATCGGGCGGCGATCATCGCCCCTGGCAGATGAGTGACGATGACCGCGGCGATGGTCCGAAATTCGGTAAACATGACGGCGACCATCACAAGGGCATGCACGGCAAACACGGCATGCGCCGCACCAGCCCGCTGACCATTGACGAGGCCCGTATTCTGGTCGATGCAATGCTGCTGCGTCGTGGCGCCACCGATCTTAAAACCGGCGATCTAGAACTGGTCGATGACGGCAAGGAAATCGAAATTACCCTGCTGAATACCAATGGCGATGTCGTCGATACCGTAACCTTCGATGCCAAATCGGGTCGCCCGGATCGTGGTGAGATGCGCGACATGCACCGTATGATGCCCAAACCCGACCGTGAAGATCGCTTTGACCGTCGCTTCACCACCGAACAGATGACCCTTCTTGCCAGTGCCATGGTGATCCGGTTTGGCGGCGGCGAACTGACACTGGGCGAAATCAAGGAAACACCACGCGGCACCTATATGGCGACCGTCACCAACAAAGCTGGCGATATCGTGCGCGAAATGGAACTCAGCCGCGTAACTGGCCGTCCGATCAGCTAACCGCAACCGGCCCGAACGGTCCGAACTGTTCCTTAGAATTCCTTCGCCCCAACTCCCTTTGTCCGGGTTCTTCCCCCACCCAACCGATAGCCCGGACAACACTGGCGCCCCCAACATTCCCCCGGGGGCGCCACTTTTTTGGGCCTACCTGTCGATCTCCCGACCGGCCATACCCATTCCTTTCCCGCTTTCACTGCCCCGATCAATCGACACTCTGATTTGATGCCTCAAACATCTCCGATACCGCCATTTCGCATCAATTTTGGTTTGACGCGCTTCAGATCCCTGATCATTCTGCGTTTTTAGAAACCAAGAAGCTGCGTCATGACCGCCACCCACCTTTTGCCCACCCCACGTACCGCACTCGAAACCGACATTCCCGCGATCACAAAACTTTGGCAGGAAACCGGGCTTTATCGCCCCTATAATCCGCCGGAATGGGATGTGCATTTTGCACTTTCGGATCGCAATTCGACCCTGATGGTATGGGAAGATATCAACAATGCTATCATCGCCACCGTGATGGTCGGCCATGACGGGCATCGCGGCTGGATTTATTATCTGGCCGTCGCGCCGAGTCATCAGAAAACCGGGCTTGGCAAAAAGCTGGTTGCCATCGGCGAGGACTGGCTGCGTAACCGTGGGGTCTGGCGGATGCAGTTGATGGTGCGATCAGAAAACAGCGCTATGCAGGATTTCTATCGCCATCTTGGTTATCGCGCACTTGATGTCACCGTCATGCAAAAAGACATCGATATCCCGCCCGCTGACCGCTGAGAAAAAGAAAACAGCTATTAAGGTGCCACCGGCTGCCCGTGCGGCGTTCGTTCCGGGCTGTTGCTGTTGTCGCCTCGATCATCGCGCGTAATCGCCAGCGACGCCCGCGCAATGCGGCGTGCACGTTCATATAAGCGGTTGATACGCTCGACCAGCGCAACTTCTGTGCGGTAACGGCGGATATCGGCATCTCTTGGGCCGATCTCGTCGCTGATGCGGCGCAGGGTAACATCCATTTTTTCGATGAACTCGCCCTTGCGGGCCAACACACGATTGGCGGCTTCGACATCATCACTGGCAAAGGCCGTCAGTGCCTGCTTAAGGCATTCTTCAGAAAAAGTGAATAATTCGGACATTTTTTCACGGCTATCTAATAATGGCAGATTGCGTTCGGCTAACAATCTGCCAACCAGCTCGGTCATTTCCTCGCTGATAATATCGCCGATAGCCTCCAGATGATTGCTGATCGCAAGCTTGTTTAACAGCCGGTTCTGATCCGATGGCAGCAATTCCGAATGGCGCAGTTTTCCGGCAAACCGCGCAATCGCATCCTGCAGGCTATCAACCCCGTCATCAAGTTCGGCAATCTTTTCAAGTTTCTCAAGTGTCGGGTTTTGCATGGTTTCACGCCCACGCCTTACAACATCGCACACGATATCGCCCATATGCATGACCTCGTTCCGAAGCAGCATCAGCGCGGCAGACGGGGTATCGGCGATGTCGTCGACCAGAAATTTTGGCGCAGGATCAAGCGGGGGTTCAAACACATCGCGTACCGGCACGCATTTTTCGATCAACCGTGCAATCCATGGCACGAAACCGATCATGATCGTTACATTGGCGATATTGAAAATGCTGTGCGCATTGGCAATTTCACGCGCAATATCAAACTGCCCGCCGTTTTCACCCAGCGATATGACACGCACGATATCGGCCAGTTGCGGAATAAACGGCAACCAGATCAACACCCCGACCACGTTAAAGAACACATGCCCAAGGGCGGTACGCATCGCATCGCGGTTCTTGCCGATTGTCACCAGAAGCGCTGTGACACAGGTACCGATATTGGCCCCGAAAATCAGCGCAATCCCAGCTTCCAGCGGCACCAGCCCCTGCCCGGCCAGCACAATGACAATCCCGGTTGTCGCCGCGCTTGATTGCACCAGTGCGGTAAAGAGCGCGGCAATCAAAATCCCGATCAGCGGATTGGTCATTTGCGCCATCAGATCAATGAAGGGCGCATAGGTGCGAAGCGGTTCCATCGCATCGCTCATCATGCCCATACCAAAGAACAAAAGCCCCGTTCCCAGCAACGCCCGCCCAGCAAGCGACCAGCCACGATGGGGAACGAAGCTCATGACGCCAAAACCGACCGCAATCATCAGCGGTGCGATTGCATCAATCCGAAAGGCAATAATCTGTGCGGTCAGCGTACTGCCGACATTCGCCCCCATGATCACCGCAATCGATTGCCCGAACCCCATCAATCCGGCCGACACAAAACCGACCACCAGAACGGTGGTAACACTGGAAGATTGGACAAGTCCGGTAATCGTCGCACCGGAAAGGGCCGCCATAAACCGGTTTCGCGTCATTTTCGCAAGGATCGCGCGCAACCGTCCCCCGGCCAGCGTTTTAAGCGCTGCCGCCAGATGATCCATGCCATACAGGAAAAGGGCAAGCCCGCCCAAAAGACCAACCGCCATCCAGCCCGGATGCAATTCCGACACCGCGGGATCATTGGTTGCCGCAAGAATGCCGTGCATCGGAAGAACGGTCAGAACGAACAAAAAGGCAGATAAGCGAAGGAATGACATCGGCACGGAACCTGCCATAAACTATTGATATGCCATCATAGCACACAGTAACCCCGCGTATAGATCAGACTGGATTACCCCGATGTGCCCGCCCCGAACTGGCACGAAAGGATGCGCATATCGGCACGACATTACCCCATCGCGCAAACAGGAATCCGCGATTTACTTGCGCAGTTACGCAGTGAAATCGCGGAACGATAATTCCTGAAGATTACTGGGCCGCAATCCGGTCCGATTTTACCGATGTCAGACGTTTGCGCAGCACGGCAATCTGATCTTCTGTCAGGCGCAAACCAAGTTTCGAACGACGCCAGACAAGGTCTTCGACGCCACGCACCCATTCCTGATCAATCAGGTAACGGACTTCGGCTTCATACAAATCATGACCATAACAAACGCCAAGGTCAGCGATGCTGTTGCAACCATCAAGCAGCTTTTCGATCCGGCAGCCATAGGCGCGAACCAATCGTTTCAGGGTTGCGGCTGGCAACCAGTCATAACGGATACCATAGGATTTCAGTGCCTTTTCAAAGGATCTATCGGGTAAATCACCACCGGGCAGAACCTCGCCCGAAGTCCAGGGACGATCGGCCACGCCAAGCTGTTTTGAAATCAGTTGCAAGGCATGTTCGGCCAGTTTGCGATAGGTGGTGATTTTACCGCCGAACACATGCAGCGCCGGGGCTTTGCCCCGCCCGGATTCAAGTTTCAGCGTATAATCGCGCGAGACTTTCGAGGCGCTGGTAACTTCGCCGTCTCCCGCATACAGCGGGCGCACACCGGAATAGGACCAGACAACATCCATCGGTGAAATCGGCGTTTCGAAATAATCACCAGCCAGCTTGCATAGGTAATCGACTTCGTCAGCACTGATTTCAACCTTGGCCGGGTCGCCCGTAAAATCGACATCGGTGGTACCGATCAGGGTAAAATCATCCTGATAGGGAATGGCGAAAACGATGCGGCCATCCGGGTTCTGGAAAATGTAGCAATGATCATGATCGAACAGTTTCGGAACCACGATATGGCTCCCCTTGACCAAACGGATGTTCGCCTTGGTTTCGGCCTTGACCACACCGTTTTCAGGATCGATCAGCGAAGCACACCACGGCCCGGCGGCATTGATCAGCATCTTGCCACCAACAATGCGCTCGGCACCGCTATCGCGATCATGCAGGATCACCTGCCATTTGCCATCCTGCTGGGTTGCACCGACACATCGGGTGCGTGTCAGGATTTCGGCACCGCATTCGCGGGCATCCATGGCGTTCAGGACCACAAGCCGCGCATCATCGACCCAGCAATCGGAATAGACAAATGCCTTTTCCATCCCGGCCTTGAGCGGCTGCCCCGCAACGTGCTTGCGCAGGGAGATACCTTCGCTTCCCGGCAGTTTTTTACGGCCACCAAGATGATCGTAAAGGAACAGGCCAAGGCGGATCATCCATGCCGGGCGCAGGCCGGGAACATGAGGCAGAACAAACCGCAACGGCCAGATGATATGCGGCGCATTGCCCAAAAGGACTTCGCGTTCGCTCAGCGCCTCGCGTACCAGACGGAATTCATAATGCTCAAGGTAACGCAGGCCGCCATGGATCAGCTTGGTACTGGCCGAAGACGTGGCACTTGCCAGATCGTTCATTTCGCACAGCAGGACCTTCAGCCCGCGACCGGCCGCATCACGGGCGATCCCCGCCCCGTTGATTCCGCCTCCGACGATGATCAGGTCATATTCCGAATGGTTCTGCATGGCATGAATTCCGCGCTTTAGTTTCGATATTAACCATAAAATATTTCATTTTCGAAAATTTTCAAGCGCTGAATTGTGACAATTTGTAGTCACATGATACCTGACACCACAGTTACTCCTCTTAAACATCGGGAGAATTTACGCAAAAATTTCGATTTTGAAAAATATGAACAGATTTATTTGCGGCACATACGAAAACACCCCGCCAGAGGACGGGGTGTTGGGATGCTTCAGAAGCCGGAATATGAAGACGGAATCAGGAAAGCCAGCGACGCTGCCAGTCAGACAGCATGGCAATCGCCCAAAGCTGATGCGCCCAATTGCGCCGTCCTGAGACGTGCTCGTTAAAGCGCTTGTCGATTTCCGCACGGTTCAGGCCAAGATCAGAATATAGCGCATCGCGTGCCAGAAGATCCCCCACCCATTCCTTAAGCGGCCCGCGCAACCATTCGGCCAGCGGAACACCAAAACCGGTTTTGGGACGGTCGATCAGTTCGCGTGGAACATATTTGTAAAGGATTTTGCGAAGGGCGACCTTGCCGACCGCCCCATCCAGCTTAAGGTGGGTCGGCATACGCCAGCCAAATTCGATGACGCGATGATCAATCAACGGCACACGAACTTCAAGCGAGCTTGCCATTGATGCCCGGTCGACCTTGGTCAGAACATCATCCACCATATACATCATCGTATCCATGACCTGCATCGAGGACACATAATCAAGATTGCGGTTACGGCAGAACTTTTCGCCCGGAACGCGGAATTTCTTATGAGCTTTACCCGGTCGATCAGCCATCAGGACATCGGGGTCCCAAAGCGACAGCAACGCCTGATAACGATCCAGATCATCGCGGATCGACAGAAGTGGTGCGACCTTGTGAATCTTGTCGCCCAATGCCGCCGTCCCGCGCTTGCCGGGCAAAAGACCGATCAGCGCATCCCATTGCCCAGGCGACAGGGCCGTAAGCCCCTTGGACACCAGCGACGACCCAAATGGGATATTTTTGGCGACGTTGCTGATCTGGCGCGCCCACAGATACCGATTATAACCACCAAAGGTTTCATCCCCGCCATCCCCCGAAAGGGCAACCGTAACTTCCTTGCGGGTCAGGGTCGAAATCAGGCTGACCGGGATGGATGAACTGTCAAAGAACGGCTCATCATAGATTTCCGAAAGGCGCGGCACCAGATCAAGCGCATCCTGCGCAGTGACGTAAAGTTCGGTATGGTCGGTACCAAGATGCTTGGCGACTTCACCGGCAAAAGCCGCCTCGTTATAGGTATCATGATCGAAACCGATGGAATATGTTTTGACCGGCCGGTCTGAAATCGATTGCATTAGGGCAACGATTGTCGAGGAATCGATACCGCCCGAAAGAAACGCCCCCAGGGGCACATCGGCAATCATGCGCCGTTCAACGGCATCGCGCAGCAAATCTTCAAGCGCGTCAATCGCACTTTGATCATTACCACTCCAATGATGGTTCTGACCGCTTAGAACCGCATCTTCGACCGACCAATATGCAAATTCCGACGCATGTCCTTCATCCGCAATTTCAAGGATGTGTCCCGGCTGCAACATTTTGGCATGGGCATAGATCGAATGCCCTGATGGCACATAGCCAAACCGCAAATAGGCATCAAGGGCCGTCCGATTAACTTCGCGCGAAATGACATTTCCGCCAATCAGGCCCTTAAGCTCTGACGCAAAAGCGATATTGCCGTCAAAACGCGACCAGTAAAGCGGCTTGATCCCCAAACGGTCACGCACCAGCGTCAACTTGCCGGTCTTTTTATCCCAAAGGGCGATGGCGAACATGCCAATCAAGCGTTTGACCGTATCGCGCACGCCCCAGCGCGCCATGCATTCAAGGATCACTTCACTGTCGGAATGGCCACGCCATGCGATATTTTCACCGGCCAGTTTGGCACGCAGGTCTTCGGCGTTATAGACCTCGCCATTATAGACCATGACATAACGGCCATCGGCCGAATGCATTGGCTGTTTTCCGGCATCGGAAAGATCAATGATGGCAAGGCGACGCTGCCCCAGTGCCAGTCCGGCATCGCTATCGCACCAGACATCGCCGCCATCGGGCCCGCGATGAAGCAATGCATCGGTCATGCGCGTAATGGTGTCGCGCAATTTATCGCCGTCGCTATTGCGACTGAGCCACAGACCGGTGATGCCGCACATGAAAATATCCCTTTATTATTTGCCCCTACTTAAAAACGATCCGGACGCGTTCGACAATCAAAATCATGGGCTTGCCGACACGGATTTGCAGTTTGTTTCGGGGATTTTGGTCGCATGCAATGGCAAGCGGTGATAAACAGGCAGCATTGCCCATCAAGCTGGAATGACCATGCTGAAACTGGATCGACTGTTCATCAAAATCCTGCAGGTTTTGCAAACCAACGGCCGGATTTCGAACCTTGATCTTTCAGAAGAGGTCAACCTGTCACCATCACCCTGCCTGGAACGGGTGCGCAAGCTTGAGGAAGCCGGGCTGATCACGCAGTATCTGGCGGAAATCGACCTTGATAAAATCGGCGCCAACCTGCACATTATGGCAGAAATCACGCTGGGCAATCATCTGGTTGACGATTTCAAACGGTTCGAAGCCGCGATCACCGATGTACCCGAAGTCATATCATGCTACAAAATCGCCGGCCCGTTCGATTACACGATGGATATGATTTGTCGCGATATCGCGCATTTTAATCAGCTGAAAGAAAAGCTTCTGGCCGCCAAAATCGGGATCGAACATTTCCGCGGCCATGTGGTGATGGAGCGCACCAAAACATTTTCGGGCTATCCGCTCGAAAGCCTGACCGCGCCCTCGCCACTTGACGGCGTGCTTAAGGGCTAGGCTTCACGCCTTATATCGAACCGATCCATCTTGCGATAAAGCGTATTGCGGCTGATGCCGAGCGCCTTGGCGGTTTTGCTGATATGCCAGCGGTGATCATCAAGCACCTGACGCAATGCATCGGCTTCAGCCCGCTTCAGGATCGATCCGGCAGGGGTCGGGTCGCGCGTAACGGTTTCGTGGAAATCATCGGGCAGGTGCGACCTCAGGATCAAACCACCCTCGGCAAAGACGCAGGCATATTGCAGGACATTGACCAGTTCGCGGATATTGCCCGGCCAGTCATGGCGTGACAGCAATTCAAGAACATCGTTCGAACAACGAACATCCCCCGCCATATCGCCAGAAATACCGCGAAGAAGCCGGGCGATGAGATCGGGCAGATCGGACCGTTCGCGAAGCGCTGGCAGGGAAAGCCGCGCCCCTTTGATCCGGTAAAGCAGATCTTCGCGGAATTTGCCATCCGCCACCGCACGGGTCAGATCGACATTGCTGGCACAAATCAGACGGAAATTGACCGGCACGGACTTGGTACTGCCAAGCGGCTCAACCGTGCGCTGCTCAAGCACGCGCAAAAGCCGTCCCTGTGCCGATAACGGCATATCGCCGATTTCATCCAGAAACAATGTCCCGCCATCCGCCTGTTTGATCCGCCCGCCAAAACCATCACGCGCCGCCCCGGTAAAGGCACCACCGGCATGACCAAACAATTCGCTTTCGATCAGGCTTTCGGGAAGGGCCGCGCAATTGATCGCGACAAAGGGCTTGCGCGCACCAACAGACGCCGCATGGATGGCACGCGCCATATGTTCCTTGCCGCTGCCGGTTTCGCCCGACATCAGAACATTGATACGATTGGTCAGAAGTTTGCTGCCTACCTTGTAAAGACGACGGATTGCCGGGTCCTGATCGGGGATGTCACCGGTTTCGTTCGCCGCCAGACACGCGGACGAACGCGATACTGGTGCGGGCCGCATCGAAATGAATTTGCGACGCTGCTTTTCGGGCAAGGTCACCCGCCCGAACAAAAGCCCCCCACCATTGACCGGCAGGGCCTTGGCCGATCCCGAGATCGAAGTATCCTCACCCACACCAAGGGTCGTGATCAGACCATCAAGATCAAAACCGAACATCGATTGCACATCGCGCGCATTGTCCGCCGCCGCCAGCAAACGGCGCGCGGTTGAGGTCGCCCCGCGGATATTGCCATCCGGGCCAATCGAAATCAGGGCGTCACGGGTCGATCCGACATGCTGGGCATCGGGATGAAGATGCAGGATCAGATCAGACGCACATTCATCAAAGAACAGGATACGTTCAAGCGCATCGGCATAATCGGCAATCAGGCTTCGGACCCGCAAACAATCCGTACGTTTGATGTCGTCGCGCACGGCAGAAACATCAAGGACCGAACAAACCTGCCCTTCAGGGTCAAACACCGGTGCCGCCGTACAGGTCAGCACCGCATGTTGCGCCAGAAAATGTTCGTCCTTGTGGATGGTGATCGGACGACCTTCGACGATGCAGGTGCCAATACCATTGGTTCCCTCGCGTTCCTCGCTCCAGACGGCACCGGGCAAAAGGCCGTTGGTCCGAAACGACGGCAGCAGCGTGTGGGCCGCCACACTGTCAAGGATCACACCGTCATTATCGGTCAGGAAAACCGCATAACCCGATGCATCGATCTTGCGATAAAGGGTGCGCACCAGATCATGGGCATGATGATAAAGCCGCCCGCTGCGATCACGGCGCTGGCGGGTTTGGCTTTCGGGCATGACTTCCGGACGGCGCTGCGTGTCATGGGCAAGGCCAAAGCGCTGTTCGCAACGTTGCCAGCTTTCAAGAACGGCGCGATTTTGGGCGACGCCACTTAACTGCAACGCAGCTTCGATCCGTCCACCATGATGGTTTCCAGACATAAGACGTTATCTCCCTTGTGCCGGTGTTTTATCGGGAATGCGTTCTGGCATCGCCCGGCTTGCGGATTTGTCCGCGTCCGATCACAGGCAGGATCGTAACACACCAAAGCCCCGAAACGCCAAAAGGTTTCACTGCAAATCCGCGGCATAATCGGGTGTGTCACGAATATGGGACAGTTTGTATCACCTGTGCCACCGTCGGGAACGGAATGACACAATCGCTCCTGATCACCGCCCTCCTCCAACCGATTGTTAAAAGACGAAAAAACGGATCATTCGATCATCTGGCACGGGATTTTACGAACTGGCACGGGCTTTGCGGAAATGTCAGGGCCAAAACCAAAAACAGGTGGCAAAGCCGCCTTCCGATCATGGAGGATCCAAGATGATTTACAAGAATCCGGGCGACGCGGGCAGCGTCGTTGCATTCAAATCCCGTTACGACAACTATATCGGTGGCGAATGGACCGCACCGGTCAAGGGACAGTATTTCGAAAATGTCTCGCCGGTGAATGGCAAACCGTTCTGCGAAATCGCAAGATCCAGTTCGGAAGACATCGAAAAGGCACTTGATGCCGCACACGCTGCAGCAGAAGCATGGGGCAAGACATCGGTCACCGAACGCGCCAATATCCTCAATAAAATCGCCGACCGCATGGAACAGAACCTTGAAATGCTGGCGGTTGCGGAGACATGGGATAACGGCAAGGCGGTGCGTGAAACGCTGGCCGCCGACATTCCGCTGGCGATTGACCATTTCCGGTATTTTGCCGGTGCGATCCGCGCTCAGGAAGGATCGCTTGGCGAGATTGACGACAACACCGTCGCCTATCACTTCCACGAACCGCTTGGCGTTGTCGGGCAGATCATCCCATGGAACTTCCCGATCCTGATGGCAGTCTGGAAACTCGCCCCGGCACTCGCGGCTGGCAACTGCGTTGTCCTGAAACCGGCCGAACAGACCCCGGCATCAATTTGCGTGCTGCTGGAACTGGTTGGTGATCTTCTTCCGGCTGGCGTGCTGAACGTTGTGCAGGGCTTCGGGGTCGAAGCAGGCAAACCATTGGCACAAAGCAACCGGGTCGCCAAGGTCGCCTTTACCGGTGAAACCACCACCGGCCGCCTGATCATGCAATATGCCAGTGAAAACATCATTCCGGTTACGCTGGAACTGGGTGGCAAATCGCCGAACATCTTCTTTGATGACGTGATGGCACAGGATGACGATTTCCGTCAGAAAGCCGCCGAAGGCCTGACCATGTTCGCGCTCAACCAGGGCGAGGTCTGCACCTGCCCGTCGCGCGCACTTATTCAGGAAAATATCTATGACAAATTCATGGATAGCGTGCTTTCACGCGTGGCCCACATCAAGCAGGGCAACCCGCTTGATAGTGAAACCATGATCGGCGCGCAGGCATCGACCGAACAGATGGAAAAAATCCTGTCCTATCTTGATATCGGCAAGCAGGAAGGTGCCGAAGTCCTTTGCGGCGGTGGCAAGGCGGAACTGGGTGGTGATCTTTCGACCGGGTTCTATATCCAGCCAACCATCTTCAAGGGCCATAACCGGATGCGGATTTTCCAGGAGGAAATCTTTGGCCCGGTTGTTTCCGCCACGACCTTCAAGGACGAGGCCGAGGCGCTTAAAATCGCCAATGACACGCTTTACGGTCTTGGTGCCGGGGTCTGGACCCGTGATGGCACACGCGCCTACCGGTTTGGCCGCAATATCAAGGCCGGTCGCGTCTGGACCAATTGCTATCACCTCTATCCGGCACATGCGGCCTTTGGCGGCTACAAGCAATCGGGCATCGGACGTGAAAACCACAAGATGATGCTAAACCATTATCAGCAGACCAAGAACCTGCTGGTTTCCTATGATCCGAAACCGATGGGCTTCTTCTGATCGGAATGTTCTGGCCGGGTGTCCGTTCGCACCCGGCCCTTCCCGATACAGAGGAGGTTGTCATGACAACAGACCAAATTCCGGTAAGGGTCACAGCCACCGATGCGGCCATAGCCCTGATCCGGAAGCTCAAGGACATTCACGGACCGCTGATGTTTCATCAGTCAGGTGGATGCTGCGACGGCAGTGCACCGATGTGCTTTCCGAATGGGGAATTCAAAACCGGCGATCAGGACGTGTTGCTGGGCGAGATTGAAGGCAGCCCGTTTTATATCGGACGCGCGCAATTCGAATATTGGCGTCACACACAGCTGATCATTGACGTCGTGGATGGACGCGGCGGGATGTTTTCGCTTGAGGGACCCGAAGGCAAACGCTTTCTGACCCGATCACGCATCTTCACCGATGACGAATGGAATGCACTGAAACACGCCGATCAAGGAAACGAGCAATCTAAAACAGAAGCAAGAACGTAAAGAAGATTACCAACGCAAATCTACCCGTGACATTGCGCGATCCCTGCCTCCCACAGAGTCTGCTCCGCAATGTCTGAAGATGCCGGACGCATCTTCCCCTTGCCCGTCGCCATCCCCCCGAACAGGCGACGGGCTTTTTTTATACCTATCGAAGCCATTAAAATTATTGCGAAAAAATCTGGAACAACGTCCCTACTGCATGTGTTCTGCAATTGGAAAGCGACCCCGGGACGCAAATCGCCCGGAACTGAATTCCAACATAAAAGGAGCATCACATTATGCGACGCTCAATGATTACACTGACCGCCCTTTCCGCTATTGCCATGGGGACAGCCCCCGCGATGGCAGCAGGGCAGCAGAAAGAAAATCCGCAACTTCCCGAAACGACGCAGCAGTCGACGCAGAAAAATCCTGCGATCCTTAACGAAGCGGAATCGGTGCATCTTTCGGGGACGGTAAAAGAAATTACCGATAACCAGTTCACAATGAACTACGGCAATGGCGAAATTGCCGTCGATATGACCGATTACACCTGGTTCGACCAAGGCTTCATCAAAGCTGGCGACAAGGTCCGCGTTAATGGTGAAGTTTCCGAAGGGTTCTTCACCGACAAGATGGTTGTCGCGACGTCGATCTTCCTCCCGGAACGCGGCGCCTATTACACCAATGGCGAGGATCGCACCGGCTTTGTGAATAATAGCGGCCTTGCAACAGGCGACGAATGGGTGACATTCACCGGCGAGGTCACGGAAATCCGCGAAGATGAAATTGCCCTGAATACCGGCAACACATCAATCACTGTCGATACCAGTGATGTGCCGGAAAACAGTGCCGATGGACAGGCCTATCAGAAAATCAAAACCGGGGATCGGGTTTCGGTCGCCGGGGAGATGGATGCAGCCGGCCTGTTTACCGATCGAGAGCTTGTTGCATCGTCGATTGTCGTCATGAATGACAGCGACACCTACATGCAGTAACCCGTTAAAGATAACCGTTACCTGAAGATATAAAAATGGCCGACGCCCGGAAACTGGCGTCGGCTTTTCTGTTCAGGATCAGGCCAAAATCACCAGAACCAGAAGTCCCAGCGCGCACAGCACCAGAAGCGATAGAAGAGCCGCGACAATCACCCGCCCTCCGACATGCATGACGCTTCGGATATCGACACTTAACCCCAATGCCGCCATGGCAAGGATGGTCAGGAAGGATGATATCGTGCGCATCGGTTCCAGCGCGATTTCGGGGATCAGACCAAACGAACGGGCTGCCATCATGGCCACAAACCCGACAATGAACCACGGCACCATCTGGGCCAGAGGCAGGCGAACCTCGCGTTTGCGCCCGCCCATCAGGGCAAGCGTAAAGATCACCGGGCCAAGCATCAGAACGCGGATCAGCTTGACGAGTGTTCCGATCTGCACGGCCAAGGCTCCTGCCGGGGCGGTCGCGGCCAGAACCTGCGGGACGGCATAAACCGTCAGCCCGGAAAAGATACCATATTGCGCGGCACTCAGGCCCAGACCGACATGCACCAGCGGCAAAACAAAGACAAAAAGAACCCCCAGAACGGCGGTAAAGGCGATGGATGCCGCGACATCATCGGATTTTGCCGAAATCACCGGGGCGGTGGCGGCAATCGCCGAATTGCCGCAGATCGAATTGCCGCACGCCACCAGCATCGACAAATGCCTCGACAGGCCAAGTGCCCGCCCGATATGGAAGCTTAAAAACAGGCTGGCACAAACCACCAGAACGATGGCCACAATCAGGCCAAAGCCCGCCTGCCCCAGGGCCTGCCCACTGATTGAGGCACCCAGAAAGACAATCGCAATTTCAAGCACCGTCTTGCCACAAAACCGCACACCGTCATGAAACGGCTTGGCAAGACCGAACACGGATCGCACCACTACCCCCAGAAGGATCGCAAAAACCAGACTTTCGATCCAGCCATGCCCAAAAAGGCTACGCTCCGCCTGCTCGACCAGCTTCGCGATCAACGCAATCGCCGTGGTCAGGAACAGACCGGGCAAAAGAGATTTCAGGTGCGCTTTAAAAAACATGATTTGCCTGTGAAATGTGACAGGCAGAAAATCACACGATCAATCATTTACATCCATCGAATAAAAATGGATATTTCATTCGTTATTTTCGAATGATTTATGGATAGACGCCATGATGACGCTTGAGCAACTCGCCATCTTTGTTGCCGTGGCCGAACGCGAACATCTGACAAAGGCCGCCGATGCAATCGGCCTGACCCCCTCCGCGGTCAGTTCGGCGATCAAGAACCTCGAAGGGTTTTATGGCGTTGCATTGTTCCATCGGGTCGGACGACGGATCGAGCTTAGCGAAACCGGGCGGCTGTTTTTAAACGAGGCCAAGGCGACTCTGGCACGCGCACGCGCCGCCGAACTGACACTGGCCGAACTTGGCGGCTTGCTGCGTGGTGAACTTAACGTCTATGCCAGCCAGACAATTGCCAGTTATTGGCTGCCGCCCTTCTTGATGCAGTTTCATGACCAGTATCCCGGTATTGCCATCAATCTTACGATTGGCAATACCAAGACCGTGGCCGATGCCGTCCGTGGTGGTGCCGCCGATATCGGCTTTATCGAAGGCGACGTAAATGAACCCGTCCTTGCCATGCGCGAAGTCGCCGAAGACGCCCTGGTGATCGTGGTCGGGCCCAAGCATCCATGGGCCGATGGAAGGCCGCTAAGCGCGCAGGACCTTACAACCCAAAGCAGTTGGGTGCTCCGCGAAGCCGGTTCCGGCACAAGGTCTGAATTTGAAAATGCCCTGCGCCAGTCGGGCGTTGATCCGCAAAAACTTAAAATTGCCCTGACATTGCCGGCAAACGAGGCGGTGATTACCGCGGTTGAAACCGGCATCAGCGCCACCGCCGTTTCAAGCTTTGCCGTCAGTTCCCTGATCGCGCAGGGGCGGCTTTTCCGGGCAGCATTTCACATCCGCCCGCGGAAATTCATGATGCTGCGCCACAAGGAACGCCGCCAGACGCAAAGTTCGCTGGCGCTGGAAAAGCTTTGCCTTTCCACAAACGCATGATCGAATTTTTCCAGATCAAAATTGCGAATACGCAATGCACAATGCATGCGGGAACTTTATCTAATTATCCTTATGAACACGGCCCCTGATCCTTTGTTTTCATGGGATCAGGTCATGTAATGAGCGATTTCGCATTGCAGCGAAAAACGCGGCCGGACAGGAAGGCTTTGCCTGACAAAAGGACCAACGCCAATGTTTGATCCCGATATATTGGCCCGCATACAATTCGCGTTCACCATCTCGTTCCACATCATTTTTCCATCCTTCACCATTGGATTGGCCAGTTTCCTTTTCGTGCTCGAAGCGCTTTGGCTGCGCACGCGCGATGATGCCTATCTGGCGCTATATAAATTCTGGCTGAAAATCTTTGCGCTGGCCTTTGGCATGGGCGTGGTTTCCGGCATTGTGATGTCCTATCAGTTCGGAACGAACTGGGGACCGTTTTCGGAATTTACCGGCGGGGTTCTGGGGCCGCTTATGGCCTATGAAGTGCTAAGCGCCTTTTTCCTCGAAGCCGGTTTCCTTGGCATCATGCTGTTTGGCCTTAACCGTGTCGGACCGAAATTGCATTTCACCGCGACCACCATGGTTGCGATCGGCACCCTGTTTTCGGCCTTCTGGATTTTGTCGGCCAATAGCTGGATGCAAACACCCACCGGCCATATCATCGAAAATGGCCGGGCGGTTGTCGAAAGCTGGTGGGATGTGGTGTTCAATCCAAGCTTCCCGTACCGGCTTGTCCATATGGTTCTGGCGGCATTTCTGACCACCGCACTAGTTGTCGGTGCCGTCGGTGCGTGGCATTTGCTGCGTGATCGGGAAAACCGCGCGGCACGGATCATGTTTTCCATGGCAATGTGGATGGCGGCCATTGTCGCCCCGGTCCAGATCGTCGCCGGTGACATGCACGGGCTTAATACCCTTGAATATCAACCGGCCAAGGTCGCCGCGATGGAAGGCCATTTTGAGACGCAGAATGGTGCCCCGCTGATCCTGTTTGGCTGGCCCGACATGGCGGCAGAGGAAACAAAATATGCCGTCGAAATCCCGAAACTGGGATCGATGATCCTGACACATGACTGGGATGGCAGGATCACCGGATTAAAGGATTTCGCCCCCGAAGACCGCCCGAATGCGACCATCGTATTCTGGACATTCCGCATCATGGTCGGGCTGGGCCTTTTGATGGCGTTACTCGGCATTGCCAGCCTGTTCGCCCGGTGGCGCAAATCGATTTATAGCTGTACGTGGCTGCATCGCTTTGCCCTGATCATGGGGCCAAGCGGCTTTATCGCCATTCTGGCCGGGTGGTTCACCACCGAAATCGGGCGTCAGCCATGGGTGGTTTACGGATTGATGCGCACATCCGAAGCCGGATCACCGGTCGCCCCGGCCGCGATTGCCGGATCGCTTGCCGCATTCGTTATTGTCTATACCATCGTTTTCGGGGTTGGCACCGCCTATATCATCCGCGCGATGAACAGGGACCCGCGCTTTGCCCATTCGCCCAAGGGTGAAGTGCTGCGCGCCGGTAGCCGTCCGGTTGCCGATCCCACCTTCCCGCAGGCAGGAGAATGATCATGGATTATCAACTGATCTGGGCCCTGCTGATTGCGGTTGCCGTTTTTGCCTATGTCACGCTTGATGGCTTTGATCTTGGCATCGGCATTCTGTTTCCCTTTATCAAGGATCCTGCCAAACGCGGCAGGATGATGAATACGGTTGCCCCAGTGTGGGATGGCAATGAAACCTGGCTGGTGCTGGGCGGTGGCGGGCTTTATGCCGCCTTCCCGCTGGCCTATTCATTGCTGATGACCGCGTTTTACATTCCGGTTTTCACCATGCTTCTGGCCCTTGTGTTTCGTGGTGTAGCGTTCGAATTCCGGTTCAAAAGCCGCGATCACCAAAAACACTGGGACTTTGCCTTTTCCGCCGGATCGATCATTGCTGCTGCCATGCAGGGCGCGATGCTGGGCGCCTTTATTGAAGGGATTGCGGTTGAAAATGCCAAATTCGTTGGCGGCCCGTTTGACTGGCTAAGCCCGTTTTCGGTGTTCTGCGCATCCGCCGTTGTGGTCGGCTATGCCCTGCTTGGCACCGGCTGGCTGATCATGAAGATGGAAGGCAATTTTCAGGGACGTTTGCGTGGCCTTGCCAAGCCCGCGGTCATCTGGATGGCGGCCAATCTTGGCGTAGTGTCACTGATGACAAGCTATATCCACCCGGCTTATGCGGCGCGCTGGTTTGATATGCCAAATCTGTTTTTCCTGGCCCCGATCCCGATTGTCACGGCCGGTCTGCTTTTCTGGCTCTGGCATGCGGTAAAGCACCGCGAAAAGACGGTATTTGGCATTACGCTTGGGATTTTCTTCCTGTGCTATGCCGGGTTCGGCATCACGCTTTATCCCAATATCGTCCCGCCGATGATTGATTTCAGGACCGCCGCCGCACCGGATAACAGCCTGTCCTTCATGCTGGTCGGTGCCGCCATCCTGATCCCGATCATTCTGGCCTATACCGCCTATGCCTATTGGGTATTCCGGGGCAAGGTCGGGGATGAAGGATATCACTGATGTCCTTAGCACCATCCCCAAAAATCCGGCGTGTTCTTTGGTTTATCGGGCTCTATGCCGGGGGCATCCTTGTGATCGGGGCCGTGTCGCTTTTGCTGCGCAGCCTGATTACCGGGATTTCCTGAAAGTATCCGGTCACAAATACCGGATGTAACCGTCTACCTGCTGACACTTGTCAGCAACTCCGGCCCGGCAGAAAGGTCCCCCACCCCTGCCGGGCTTTTTTATTCGGGTCCGGTCATTGGCCCAGATAATCGCTGTCCTCGACCTTTTCCAGCCAGTCGACCGGCGATCCGTTGACGGATTCCGCAATTGCGATATGGGTCATCGCGGTTTTGTCCGTCGCCCCATGCCAATGCTTTTCCCCCGGTTCGAACCAGACGATATCGCCGGGGCGGATTTCTTCGCGGGGCCCGCCTTCACGCTGCGCCCAGCCAAGGCCGCTTGTGATGATCACGGTCTGGCCTAGCGGATGGGTGTGCCATGCGGTGCGGGCACCCGGTTCAAACGTTACGATGGCACCGCCGACGCGCGCCGGATCGGCGGTTTGAAACGGACTGTCGATCCGGACCGTACCGGTAAAGTAATCCGGCGATCCCTTGGTCGATGCCTTTGATGCGTTGCGTTGGATGTTCATGGTGATCCTTCGGCTGTGTTTCGCAATACTCCTTACTGATTGTGCACCCGCCGGATCAGCAAGGCCAGACGTTCGATGCCATCGCGAATGCGGTCGGCCTTTTCCGTCGCGAAGCTGAGGCGCGCTGTATTACGGCCCGTGTGGTCACAGAAAAAGGCCTGACCGGGAACGAAGGCGACCTTGGCGTCGTGCAGGGCCTGTTCCAGCAATTGGCGACTATCGATATTTTCCGGCAGGGTCAGCCAGATGAACATGCCACCCTCGGGTCTTGTATAGGACACGGTTTCGGGCATGAATTCGTCAAGGGCGGCAAGCATCGTGTCGCGTTTGGCGCGATAGGCATCGCGGATGGTATCCAGATGCCCCGGAAACAGTTTGCGCGCCGCACGAAGGGCGACTTCCTGATTGATGGTCGACACATGCAGATCACCGGCCTGCTTCATCAGAACCAGCCGTTCGATCACCGGACGCGGCGCACAGACCCACCCGATCCTAAGGGCGGGCACCAGCGTTTTGGAAAATGTGCCAAGCTGGATGACGGTGCCGGCCTGCGGATCACCGTTGGTTTCATCAAGGGCAAGCAACGATGGCAAAACATCGCCCTCGTAGGACAGCTTGCAATAGGCCGCGTCTTCAAGGATGACCGCACCATATTTACGCGCAACTTCAAGCACCGCAAGACGCCGATCAAGACTATAGGAACGCCCGGTCGGGTTCTGGAAATTCGGCGCCAGATAGGCAATACGCACACCACGTTCAAAGGCCGCTTCGAGTTCGGCAATCACCGGCCCATCATCATCCATATTCATCCCTACATAGGTCGGACGGCGCATGGAAAAGGCCTGCATCGCGCCAAGGTAGCTTGGTTTTTCCACGACGATTTCACGCCCCGGTTCCAGCAACAAACGGGCAAGCATATCAAGCCCCTGCTGCGCGCCACAGGTAATCAGGATGTTATCGATCCCGCGCACCGCCCCGCTGGCGGCCAGATCATCGGCAATCCATTGACGAAGCGCGGGCAGGCCTTCGCTGATGGAATATTGCAGGCTTTTGCGACCGGCGACCTCGTCGGTCGTCAGGTCACCATAAACCGCATTGAAATCGGCCAGCGGGAAAAGCGACGGGTCAGGCACGCCCCCGGCAAAGGAAATGATTTCCGGCCGGTCGGCCACTTTAAGCAAATCACGGATTTCGGAGGCGGTAAGCGCACGGGCATCACGAACGATCAGGCCATTCCATTGGATAGTCATGGGGCTTCTCTTTAGGTCAGTGTTGTTGCCATTATTTGGCAAGGAAGACTGACCTAAATCAAGTTTATTTTTCTATGGATGATGATTTTGAAATAAAATTACCTTCACGCCTTTTGTTCGCCCGCATGTAATTCCGTTTCCGTCCCTCGATCCCGCACCACCTGCCGGGCGTTTTTTGGCACGATGAACCCAATAATCAATCAACAATGCCAAAACGTCCCAAAGGTTATCATGACCGAATATGCAAAGTTTCAGCCCTGGCTCGACTGGCTTGACCAGCGTTACGATAAAACGCTTGATCGCCTGAAATCGTGGTCGGCGATCAATAGTGGCACAGGCAATATCGACGGCCTTGACCGGATGCGCGATGCCATTCTGGATGCCTTTGCCGAACTTGATGCTACAACCTCTGTCATCGACCTGCCCGATGGCGAAGCAGTCGCCGCGGACGGCAGCATCGCGCCCGTGTGCTATGGCAAGCTTTTGCATTTTTCCAAACGGCCACAGGCCCCGGTTCGGGTTTTGCTGTGCATTCATTATGACACGGTCTTTGCCATCGACAGTGCCTTTCAAACCCCGCGCCTGATCGATGAAAACACCTTGAACGGGCCGGGTGTTGCCGATGCCAAAGGCGGCATCCTGACGATCCTCAATGCCCTAAGCGCGCTGGAACGAAGCCCGTTTGCGGGTGGCATCGGCTGGGACGTGATCCTGAACCCGGATGAAGAAACCGGCTCCATCGGATCGGCCCCGTTTCTGGCAGAGCGCGCCCGTACCGCCGATTTCGGCATGCTGTATGAACCAGCACTGGAAGACGGCACCCTTGCCGGGGCACGCAAGGGATCAGGCAACTTTTCCGTCCGGATCAAGGGGCACGCCGCCCATGCGGGCCGTGAATTTCATGCCGGGCGCAGTGCGATGGTCGCGGCGAGTGACTGCGTCATGCGCCTTGATCAGCTTAACGGCAAGGTTGGCGAGGCCACATTCAATATCGGTAAGATTGATGGCGGCGGGCCGGTCAATGTCGTGCCCGATAGCGCCGTGGTGCGCTTTAACGTTCGGGTTTCAAACCATGACGAACGCCATCAGGCCGAAAATGAAATTGCCGACGTCATTGCCGCGATCAATCAGCGCGACGGCATCACCGCCGAACTGCACGGCCAGTTTGGCCGCGCGCCAAAACCAATGGCTGGCAGGACCAAGGCGCTTTTTGAATGGGTGCGCGAGCTCGGTCATGACCTCGATCTTGATATCGCATGGAAGGCAACGGGGGGCTGTTGCGATGGCAACAATCTGGCCGAGGCCGGATTACCCAATATCGATACCCTTGGGGTACGCGGTGGCCTGATCCATTCCGATCAGGAATTTGTGAAGCTCGACAGTTTGATCGACCGGGCAAAGCTTTCGGCCCTGATCCTGATGAAAGCCGGTTCAGGCGATTTACCCGACGCATTGAAAAAGACGGAGATATAAAATCATGATGCGTGTCCGACCCGCCCGTATGAGCGACCTTGACCGGCTGGTTGATCTGGCATCCTCGGCCAGCAAGGGTTTGACCACCCTTCCGGCCAATCGTGACGTGCTCGAAGCCCGCATTACAGAAAGCATCGAGGCCTTCGGAGCCGATGCAAACGGCCCCGGTGGTGAAAGCTATTTCATGGTTCTGGAAGATACCGCCAATGGCAAGGTCGCAGGCACCTGCGCGATCTATGCCGGGGTCGGATTATCAAAGGCCTTCTATAACTACAAAATCCTGAAACTGACGCAGTATTCGCATGAGCTGAATGTCACGGTGACATCGCGCCTGCTGACCCTTGTGAACGATTATCAGGGTGCTACCGAGGTCGGAACTCTTTACCTTGACCCGGACTATCGCAAGGACGGCAACGGGCAGCTTCTGGCGCGGTCGCGATACCTGTTGATGGGGTGCTTCAAGGAACGGTTTTCGGAAATGGTCATGGCCGAAATGCGCGGTTGGCAGGATGAAAACGGCAAATCACCGCTTTGGGAAGCCCTGGGATCGCATTTCTTCAATATCCCGTTCCCCGATGCCGATTACATTTCGGGGATTGGCAATAACCAGTTCATTGCCGATCTGATGCCGAAATATCCGATCTATATCGAAATGCTGCCCAAGGCAGCACAGGATGTGATCGGCAAAACCCACGATGAAACGCGACCGGCGCTGAACCTTTTGAAAAAGGAAGGTTTCCGGTTTTCAAATGCGGTCGATATTTTTGATGGCGGACCCTGCGTTGATGTCCGGCTTGATGACATCCGCACCATCCGTCATTCCAAAATCGCTACCATCCGCAAAATTGTTGATCGCAGCCCGTCTATGGAACGCCATCTTGCCTGCACGCTGGAACTTTCCGGGTATCAGGCAAGCTGGCTTTATATGACGGTTGTGAATGGCACGCATGTCGATCTGGACCGCGATCAGGCCGAAATTCTTGGGCTGCGCGCTGGCGATCAGATCCGTTTTGTCACCGATTAAGCATCAGGAGCAGGCATCATGACCCAAAAATCAAATTCCGCCCTGTTCATCAATGGCACATGGCAAACCGGCAATGGCAAAGCGTTTCACGCCGAGAACCCGGCCAATGGCAATATCATCTGGCAGGGTAATTCCGCCAGCCCCGATGATGTTAACGCTGCGATCATAGCGGCACGAAATGCCTTTCCGACATGGGCAAAACGCGACCTGAATGAACGGATTGAAATCCTTGAACGGTTTGCCGGGTTGCTCAATGATCACAAGGACGCACTGGCACGCACCATCAGCCTTGATGCCGGAAAACCACATTGGGAGGCATTGACCGAAGTCGGTGCGATGGCCGGCAAGATCGCGATTTCGATCAAGGCCTATCATGAACGCACCGGCACACGCCACGGCGATGCACCGGGCGGCGGACAGGCGATCTTGCGCCATAAACCCCATGGGGTGGTTGCGGTCTTTGGTCCCTATAACTTTCCCGGCCACCTGCCGAACGGCCATATCGTCCCGGCGCTTCTGGCGGGCAATTGCGTGGTATTCAAGCCATCCGAGCTAACCCCACTTGTCGCCAGGGAAACCGTAAAGCTCTGGCAACGGGCCGGATTGCCCGACGGAGTTCTGAACCTTGTGCAGGGCGAACGCGATACCGGCATTGCCTTGGCGCAGCATCCGGGTATCGACGGGCTGTTCTTTACCGGCAGCGTTCCGACCGGTCGCCATTTGCACCATGCCTTTGCCGGGCAGGTGGATAAAATCCTGGCACTCGAACTTGGCGGGAATAACCCGCTTGTGGTCTGGGACGCCGCCGATCTCGATGCCGTCGCCCATCATACCGTCATGTCGGCCTTTATCACGGCGGGGCAGCGTTGCACGTGCGCGCGCCGCCTGATCGTGCCATCCGGCGCAATGGGCGATGCAATGATCGCCGCGATCAATGATTATTGCGACAGGCTGATCGTTGGCGCACCGGATGATGATCCCGAACCCTTCATGGGCCCGGTGATTTCCAACCGGGCGGCCGATGGCCTTATCGCGGCACAGGCGAAACTTGTTGCCGATGGGGCCAAAATCATCCGCGAAATGACGCGCCTCGATCCTGCCCGCCCGTTCCTGACACCGGGTCTGATTGACGTGACCGATGTAAAGGATCGCGCGGACGAGGAACTGTTTGGCCCGATCCTGCAAATCATCCGGGTCGATCACTTTGACGATGCCATCCGTGAAGCCAACAATACCCGTTTTGGGCTTGCCGCCGGGTTGCTGTGCGATGATGCCGAACTTTGGCAACGCTTCATCCATGAAAGCCGGGCCGGGATCGTCAACTGGAACAAGCAACTGACCGGCGCATCCAGTGCCGCCCCGTTTGGCGGCATCGGCGAAAGCGGCAACCACCGCCCATCCGCCTATTACGCCGCCGATTATTGCGCATGGCCGGTCGCAACCCTTCAGACCGACAAACTGGTCGCTCCCGATGCCGCCCCCAAAGGAGTACGCCCATGACCCGATACGCCATCGAAGCCAATTTTGACGGTCTGGTCGGCCCGACGCATAATTATGCCGGGTTAAGCTTTGGCAATGTCGCATCAACCAGCAACGCCAGCACCCTTTCCAACCCGAAAGCAGCAGCCCTTCAGGGCCTGACCAAGATGAAGGCGCTGCATGATATGGGTTTTGTGCAGGGCGTGTTGCCACCCCATGAACGCCCGCATGTCAAAACCCTGCGCGATGTTTTCGGCTTTCGTGGATCGGATGGCGATGTTCTGGCCTCGGCCTGGAAAACCAATCCGAACCTTGTTCTCGCGGCATCATCGGCATCCCCGATGTGGACGGCCAATGCCGCAACCGTTTCGCCTAGCGGTGATACTGCCGATGGCAAAGTGCATTTCACCCCGGCCAATCTGTGCGCGATGTTCCACCGGTCCATCGAACATCCGGTGACGGGGCGCGCACTTGCCGCGACATTCGCCAATCCCGATCATTTCACCCATCATGCCGCCCTGCCCGGCACGGACCATATGGGGGACGAGGGTGCGGCCAACCATACCCGTTTTTGCGGAGACTATGACGCGCGGGGGGTCGAATTTTTTGTCTATGGCCGCCACGCTTTTGATCCTGGCAAAACCCGGCCAAACCGTTATCCGGCGCGCCAGACGTTCGAAGCCAGCAGCGCGATAGCACGCCATCATGGCCTATCGGAAAACGGTGTCGTCTATGCGCAGCAGAACCCCGACCTGATTGATGCCGGGGTCTTTCATAATGACGTGATTTCGGTCGGCAATGCCAATGTGCTGTTCCATTACGAGGACGCCTTTGTCGACACGCCCGCCGTCATCAACGACATCCGGCGCAAGATGGACGGCATTGCTGATTTCACCAGTATTGAGGTGCCCAAAAGTGCGGTGCCGCTTTCCGACGTGATCAAAAGCTACCTGTTCAATTCACAGCTTTTGCGCCTACCGGAGAACGGGCAGATGATGCTGATCCTGCCGACCGAAGCCGAAGAAACCATATCGGTCCGCGATTATCTTTATGACCTGATCGGTAAGGGCATTACACCGATCAGACAGATCAAGTTTTTCGATCTGCGCCAAAGCATGCGCAATGGCGGTGGCCCTGCCTGCTTGCGGCTGCGCGTCGCCCTGACCGAGGAAGAACTTGCCGCCACTAACCAACAAAGCCTGATTGACGATCAACGCTTTGCCGAACTGACAGGCTGGGTCGAAAAACATTATCGCGACCGCCTGAGTGCGGATGATTTCCGCGATCCAGCGCTTCTGAACGAAGTCCGGACAGCATTGGACGAGCTCACACAGTTGCTTGAGCTTGGCCCGATTTATGATTTCCAGCGGGATGGATAAGCCATCCCGCATTCCCTGCCGTGCAGCCGGGTTGCTTCGAAATTTAATACCGGACCAACCGTGGCAGAATAACCGGAATAACAAGCTTCACGCCCCACACAAAGTCCGGGAGACCCACCATGTCGACCCCCTATGATACCGAACTCCTTAAAAGATCGGATGCGGCCAATATCCTGCATCCGGCATCCGTGGTTGCCGATGTGTCAAACAACGGCCCGGCCCGCATTTTTGTCGAGGGCAAGGGCGCGTTCATTACCGATACCGACGGCAACAGGATGCTGGACGGGGTTGGCGGACTTTGGTGCATGAATATTGGCTATGGCCGGACCGAGATCGGCGATGCGATGAAGGCCGCATCCGATCAGATGGGCTATTTCCATACCTTTGCCGGGGCATCCAACCCGGCCCAGATCGAACTGGCCGAAAAGCTGGTGGCGAAAATGCCCGATCACATCACCAAGGTGTTCTTTGGCAGCTCCGGGTCGGATGCCAACGATACATTGATGAAGATCGTCTGGTATTATAACGGGCTTCGCGGCAAACCGGAAAAACGCAAGATCATCGCCCGCAAGCAGGCCTATCACGGCACCACCATTGCCACCGCCAGCCTGACCGGGCTTGCATCGTTTCATCGCAATTTCGGCCTGCCGATCCCCGAAGTCAAACACACGTCGCTCCCGCATTATTACCGCGAAGCCAAACCGGGCGAGAGCGAGGAACAATTCTCGGCCCGATTGGCAAACGAGCTTGAAGACCTGATCGTCGCCGAAGGCCCGGAAACGATCGGTGCCTTCATTGCCGAACCGATCATGGGCGCTGGTGGTGTCATCACCCCGCCAAAGGGCTATTTCAAGGCCGTTCAGGCGGTTCTGAAAAAGCACGATATCCTGTTCATCTGTGACGAGGTTGTTTGCGGTTATGGCCGCACCGGGCATTGGTTTGGTCATCAGCTTTATGACATTCGCCCCGATATGATCGCCACCGCCAAGGGCCTGACCAGCGGCTATTTCCCGATGTCGGCAGCCTTCATCAGCGATGATATCTGGAAAGTCCTGCGTGACGGGTCGGCAACCCTTGGCGCATTTGCCCATGGCTTCACCTATTCCGGCCATCCGGTCGGGGCGGCCGTGGCACTGGCGAACCTTGCGATCATCGAAGGCGAAAATCTAGTCGCGAACTCGGTGGAAACCGGTGCCTATCTGCATGCGCAGCTTAACGATACCTTTGGCCATCATGCCCATATCGGCGAAGTGCGCGGTGTCGGCCTGCTGGGTGCCTTGCAACTGATGGCGGACCGCGACACCAGAACCGGGTTCGATCTGAAACACAAGATTGCCGCGCGCTGTGCCGCAGAAATCGGAAACAACGGCGTGATTGTCCGCCCGCTTCCGACCGCAGACAGCCTGGCATTTTCCCCGCCCCTGACGCTAAGCCGGGGCGAAGCCGACCAGATGGTCGATGCGATCAAAAAGAGTATTGATCAGGTGATGGGCGAACTGAGTGCCGAGGAACGCAAGGGCATTGCAGCCTGATTTTCGAAACACCCAAATCCTACCCCACTTGCCCGACCGGAATACTGGTCGGGCCGTTTTTTTATGTGTAAGGTGGCGCAAACAAGATAACGGCGACCCCGATGATCAAGATCGACGAGATCAACCTTAAAATCCTGCGCGCCCTTCAGGCCAATGCAAAGCTGACCAATCTGGCTCTTTCAAAGCTGGTGGGACTAAGCCCGAGCCCCTGCCTTGACAGGGTCAAAAAGCTTGAAAAGGAAGCGGTGGTCAAACGCTATCGCGCGGTACTTGATATCGAAAAAATCTGCCCGCATGTCCGGGTCTTTGCCGAAGTCACCTTAACCGGCAAGACAGCCGCCGATTACAAACGCTTTGCCGATGCGGCCAAAACCATCCCCGAAGTCGTTGCCGCCTACCGGATTTCAGGACCGTATGATTATATGCTGTGCCTCGTTTGTCGCGATGTGCAGCATTATCATTCCCTGTCCGAAGACATGATCCACGGCAATCTTGGCATCACCAAATTCATCGGCCATGTCGCCTTGGCCCAGACCAAGGCATTCAAAGGCTATCCGGTTTGACGTCCGGGTTTCATCGACCACAAAGAAAACACCCAAAGAACATATTTCCTTTGTACTAGAAAATATGTGGTTATCTTTTTTGTGTGATTTGGATAGATCGCGCTTGCATCAAAGCCGTTTCCATATTACCCATCAAAGCAACGTGAAATACATTTATAAACACAAATTTTGTGTTGATTTATCGTCAGGAACGAGAATGCAGCCTAATCTGACCCATCTCCGCCAGCTTGAGGCCGAGAGTATTCACATTATCCGCGAAGTTGCGGCGTCGTTCGAACGGCCGGTGATGCTTTATTCCATCGGCAAGGATTCGTCGGTTTTGCTGCATCTGGCGCGCAAGGCATTTTACCCGGCCCCGCCGCCCTTCCCGTTGATGCATGTCGATACCACGTGGAAATTCCGCGAAATGATCGAATTTCGCGACAAGGTGGCGGCGGAATACGGGTTTGAACTGATTGTTCATATCAATCAGGAAGGCGTTGATCAGGGCATTGGCCCGTTCACCCACGGATCAAGCCTGCATACTGACGTCATGAAAACCCAATCGCTGAAACAGGCGCTGAACAAATACAAGTTCGATGCAGCCTTTGGCGGTGCGCGCCGGGACGAGGAAAAGGCACGCGCGAAAGAACGCGTATTTTCGTTCCGCACCGAAACCCATCGCTGGGATCCGAAAAACCAGCGCCCGGAACTTTGGGATATTTACAACGCACGGATCAACAAGGGCGAAAGCATTCGCGCCTTCCCGATCTCGAACTGGACCGAGCTTGATATCTGGCAATATATCTATCTCGAACAGATTCCGATTGTGCCGCTGTATTATTCGGCCAAACGCCCGGTTGTTGAACGTGACGGCATGCTGATCATGGTTGATGACGACCGCATGCCGCTTAATCCGGGTGAAAAACCGGAAATGAAATCGGTGCGTTTCAGAACGCTTGGCTGCTATCCGCTGACCGGTGCGGTTGAGTCCGAAGCCGCCACCCTGCCCGACATTATCCAGGAAATGCTGCTGACCCGTTCAAGCGAACGTCAGGGGCGCATGATCGACCATGATCAGGCCGGTTCAATGGAAAAGAAAAAGCAGGAAGGCTACTTCTGATGGCACACAAATCCGATCTGATTGCCGATGACATTCTCGGCTACCTGAAAGCTCAGGAAGAAAAAAGCCTGCTGCGTTTCATCACGTGTGGCAGCGTTGATGATGGCAAATCGACCCTGATTGGCCGTCTGCTTTGGGATTCCAAACTGATTTTCGAGGATCAGCTTGCGGCCCTTGAATCTGATAGCCGCAAGGTCGGCACCCAGAATGGCGAAATTGATTTCGCCCTGCTGCTTGACGGGCTTCAGGCCGAACGCGAACAGGGCATCACGATTGATGTCGCCTATCGGTTCTTTTCGACCGACAAGCGCAAATTCATCGTCGCCGATACCCCTGGCCACGAACAATATACCCGCAACATGGCAACCGGTGCCTCAACCGCCGATGTCGCCGTGATCCTGATTGATGCCCGCAAAGGTATCCTGACACAGACCCGTCGCCACAGTTTCATCACGTCGTTGCTGGGGATCAAGCATGTGGTGCTGGCAGTGAACAAGATGGACCTGATCGACTATGATCAGGCCAAGTTCGACACCATTGTTGCGGACTATAAAGAATTCGCCAAAGACCTTGGCTATAGCTCGATCACGCCAATCCCGTTATCGGCCCTTCGCGGCGATAACATGATCGAAGCCAGCCCGAATACCCCGTGGTATGAAGGCCCGACACTGCTGAGCCATCTTGAAACCGTTCAGGTCGAACAGGATGCGATTGAAAAGCCGTTCCGTCTTCCGGTGCAGTGGGTCAACCGTCCGAACCTTGATTTCCGCGGCTTTTCCGGCACCATCGCGTCGGGCATCATCAAGCCGGGCGATCCGATTGCCGTCACCGCATCGGGTCAGACCAGCAAGGTCAAGGAAATCGTCACCTTTGACGGCAACCTCGATCAGGCCTTTGCCGGTCAGGCCGTTACCCTGACGCTTGAAGATGAAATCGACATTTCGCGCGGCGATGTTCTGGCGCGACCGGATGAACGCCCGGAATTTGCCGATCAGTTCGAAGCCCGCATCATCTGGATGCACGAAGATCATCTTCTGCCCGGCCGCCCCTATATCATCAAGATGGGCGCACAGGTCACCAACGCGCAGATCAGCGACCTGAAATACAAGGTCAATGTCAACACGCTGGAACATATTGCGGGCAAGACACTGGAACTGAACGAAGTCGGGATTGCCAATATCGCAACCGACAAGGCACTGGCCTTTGATCCCTATGATGACAACCGCCATTCGGGCCGGTTCATCATCATCGACCGTTATTCCAACGCCACCGTTGGCGCAGGCATGGTCAACCATTCGCTTCGCCGTGCGACCAACGTCAAATGGCAGGAAATGGACATCAACAAAAAATCACGTGCCTATCAGAAAGGTCAGCAATCGGCCGTTCTGTGGTTCACGGGTCTTTCGGGTGCCGGTAAATCGACCATCGCCAACCTGGTCGAGAAAAAGCTGCATGCCATGGGCAAGCACACCTACACCCTTGATGGCGACAATGTCCGTCACGGATTGAACAAGGACCTTGGCTTTACCGATGCCGACCGGGTGGAAAACATCCGCCGCGTCGGTGAAACCGCCAAGCTGTTTGTCGATGCCGGGATCATCACGCTGGTATCCTTCATCTCGCCGTTCAAAAGCGAACGCCAGTTTGCGCGTAACCTTGTCGAAGATGGCGAGTTCATCGAAGTCTTTATCGACACCCCGATTGAAGTCTGCGAACAGCGCGACGTGAAAGGCCTTTATAAAAAGGCCCGCGAAGGCAAGATCGCCAACTTCACCGGGATCGACAGCCCCTATGAAGCACCGGAAAACGCCGAGATCACGGTCAACACATCCGATCAAACCGCCGAACAGGCCGCCGAGATCATCGTTGCCAAGCTCGAAGAGTTCGGTGTTCTGGGTGCGTGGTATCCGGAAATCTGATCATCTGGAAGGGTAAGCCTGCTAACGACCAAACCGGTCGATACAGATCAAAAAAAACGGGAGCCATTGGCTCCCGTTTTTCGTTTCTGTCAGGCTAGTCCAAACCTCGCGACTAGCTGGCCTTCGCCAGAACATCATGCGGATCAAGCACGAATTTCTTGGCCGCCCCCTGATCAAAGCTTTCATAACCCTTCGCCGCCTCATCAAGCGAGATCACCTGCGCATTGACGATATCGGCAATCTTCAGGCGGTCATGCAGGATCGCCTGCATCAGTTGGCGGTTATATTTGATCACCGGCGTCTGCCCGGTATGGAACGACTGCGCCTTGGCCCAGCCAAGCCCGAACCGAAGCGACAGACTGCCCTGCTTGGCCGCATCATCGACCGCACCGGGATCTTCGGTCACATAAAGCCCCGGAATGCCGATGGAACCGGCAGCCCGCGTGATTTCCATCATCTGGTTCAACACAATCGCCGGCTGCTCGCCGCCCGTATGCCCGCGGGCTTCAAACCCGACCGCATCGATGGCGCTGTCCACTTCCGGGCTTCCGGTGATCTCGGCAATCATTTCGCCCAGACGGTCACTTTGCGACAGATCGACCGCCTCAAAGCCCATCTTTGATGCATGTGCCAGACGTTCCTTGTTGAAATCACCGACCATCACGACGGCAGCCCCCAGGATACGCGCCGATGCGGCGGCGGCCATCCCGACCGGCCCGGCACCGGCAACATAAACGATGGACCCGACACCAACACCGGCCTGCACCGCACCGTGGAACCCGGTCGGCAGAATGTCGGACAGCATCGTCAGGTCGCGGATTTTATCCATCGCCTGTTCACGGTCGGGGAATTTCAAAAGGTTGAAATCGGCATAAGGCACCATGACATAACGCGCCTGCCCGCCGATCCAGCCGCCCATATCGACATAGCCATAAGCACCCCCGGCCCGCGCGGGGTTCACCGTCAGGCACACACCGGTATCCTGCGATTTGCAGCACCGGCACCGCCCGCAGGCAACGTTGAACGGGACCGATACGATATCCCCGATTTCAAGCTGCTCGACGTCGCTTCCCTTCTCGATGATCTCGCCGGTGATTTCATGCCCCAGAACCAGCCCCGGCTCCGCAGTCGTGCGGCCGCGCACCATATGCTGGTCCGATCCGCAAATGTTGGTACTGATCACTTTCAGAATGACGGCATGGTCAAGCTTCCGGCCATTGGGCGATGCCATCACCGGATCGGCAATATTCCTGACCTCGACCTTGCCGGGCCCGACATACACCACACCTCTGTTGCTGCTCATCTGCTTCCTCCTCCGATTATATGAAGCCGGAATTATTTCCCGGCCTTCCATTCCAATCAGCAGGCTCCTGCCCGGAAAAAGGAGGACAAAAACCATCCTATGATTGCAATCACGAAGACTAGCAAAACCCGGAGGATATGAACTGAACGAATACGACGAATGGAGAGTACCATTGCGCATGGGGGAGGATGTGGTGGCGTTGGAAGGAAAGCCCGCTACAAGACCTCCAATTCCTTAATCTGAAAACCTAGCACTCCCTGAGGCAGGCCATCAACTCTTCGGCCATACCGTAGAAATATTTTCCCGGTTGGGTAGTTAATTTTGGTTTGTAAATCGCGAATGGCCAGTCAGCCTTACGCTCATAGTTTCTAAACACGAGCGAATGAAATAAATCCTCGTCCATATAGAAGTCCTTTCGACCGTGTCTACCATCTCTTATAGCTTTACGTGCAGCGGCCTCAATGAGTGTGATTTGCGCGAAAGGCAACCCCAAACTGTTGAGTGAGATGTGGTTCTGACTCTCAGAAATGTGGAGTAGCGGGTCGTCGTAATATTCATTAGAGCCCTGAGAGAACACACCGTATACGTCTAGCCCGAGCGTCTCACGATAAAGGTTCTTTAGCTCTTGAAATAGTACGAGCATTTTCTCCGGGCGATAGGTGTAATTGGTATCCGAGTTAACCATCCCCGCGGTCCAATTGGTCTTCAATAAAAGGCTATCTGCAAACGAGATGAACGACACAGACGGATAACGAACTGCTATCGTATCTAATGCCCCTCTAAGTCTAATCACATTTTCATGTGAGATGGTCCCTGATTGAATCGCCTTGGTCATGTCTATCGCATCAATCAAAGCGAAGATTGAATTGGATCGGATGTGCAGTTTACGAAGCCATGAACTCTTTACGAATAATTGTGGCCGCTTCGCATATTCGTAGGCGATTACACAAGAAACGAAAGCATCTGCGGGCAAAAACGTCTTGATCTCATGAAATCGATCATGAGTGTTAGGATACCAACTTATCTCAGCACCAACCGGGCTGAGACTGGCTATATGAACATGTGTTATATAGCCCACCTCATAGGGAGAGGCTTTATCATCCCCGCGAAAGACTTTAAGCCACTCAGCTTCCCACTCATTCATCCAGATTTCGTCCATCATAAAAATATCACGGTCGAGTGGAACTTCGCTGAGCTCGAATTTTTGGAACCAACTGTTTGAGAAAGTCACCATCCTGATTTTCCACATAACGAGTTATGTAAACCTAGTTTTTTAGGTCGGTAGAGGCGAATAAAAGCAAAATAAATTCTTTCGGGCTCTTGCGCACGAACTTGTAGCACCAGTGCAGCCTGCGCACGGCGCTACCGGTTTCGACCTTTAGCTTGAAATAGCTCCCCCAAAAGATTTCTTCCCATCCTTTCTTGGAACGGCCCCCACCGGGTGCAAGGCTCACGGCCTTTATCCGTCAGAACCATGCCCCTGATTCAGGTCCGCTGCCAAACGTTGACCGATACGACAGCAGAATCCCCTACCAAAGCCGGAATTCTCAAGCCCGGACAAACATCGAGCCCCGCCAACCTAACCAACAGAAGTCCTTCGGGCGCACAGCCCCACCTGTCCACCATCGTCGGCCACAACTCACTGCTATCCCCTGCTGCCATTGCTGCCGCTCACGGCAAATTTAACTTATCCCTCCTCAAAAAGATGCACCTCTCCCGTCATGACAAATGATCGGGTTAATCCTCTTAATCCTCAGGCAGAATGCCGCCGTAATGGCTCCGCCATCCGCCGGTCAGCATCCTGCAGAGCACCCCGCCGCCCTTTCTATGTCCGCGTCTTTGCCGCTGCATCCTGATCACCTCTTTGATCCGGCCCCAAACGCAAAAACCCGCAAGGCACAAGGCCTTGCGGGTTTCGGTCCGGGTGCATTTCTCCCGTTGACTTTTCTCTTATGCCACAAACAAAAGAACAAATCAAGAACTTTTTCACAAAATGCATGGGGCGGCAGGCACCGGACAGGATGCAGGATGGGGCTTCACGCAATCTGCGCGCGGGCTCACCCCCGCGCCCGACTTTCGGCTTAAAACGTGCCACTGGCACGTTTTCTTGGCGCTCTCAGCACCATCTCTCGATCCGCGAAAATATCGGTTTTGTGAAAAATTTCCCCACCCCCAATTCGCGATTGACAATCATTATCAATATCATTAGCGTGCCCGCAATAAATGAGCCATAAAACATTACAACAACCTTAAATATAAACCGCATCTCTAACTGACAGAAGAATGTCAAACAGAGATATGCACTTAGCCGAGAAAGACAGGTGACGAATTTCTATTCAGCAATAGAAACAAGGACATAGACCATGGCTGGAATCACGATCCAAAAAGAAGAGCAAACCCTGCAACCGCCCCTGTCAAAATCTGGTGCAAGACCGTCAACGCTTGCACAATCGCCACCAGCGCACGCGCTTTTCAATTGTCTGGTCAAGGAATTTGCCCTGCCCCAGGGTCTGATCCGCTATCAATGGCCCAAGGATCGTGATCGTCTTCCGGTCGAGATTACACATGCATCCGGTCACATTGTTCCGATGCATGTCTTCATGCCCGACCAATCCGAGTTCTTTGTGCTCGTTGACCGGAAATCCGGCATGGGAAGTCAATATTACCTGTCGCATATCTACGGCAAGCTGCCCGGCGGACGATGGAAACAGCTCGACCCGGAACTGCTTGCCGCCCGCCTTCTGTCAAGCTGTGCAGCGCCAGAGACACCGGTCAATGGCGAGCTGCTAAAACAAATTCAGTCCAGCATCACGCTGAGCGAAGAAATCGCCCTGCATGCCGAAACCGTAAAGCCCGATCCCTTCCGCAACTATATCGCAAGCGAGCAGAACTTATGGTTCGGTCACCCGTCCCATCCGGCACCGAAAGCACGGCTTTGGCCCGATAACGCACCCGTTGCCCGTTACTCGCCGGAATTTTCCCCGCAGGTGCGGATGCATGTGCTTGAGGTCCCGTCATCCGGGCTGAATATCCGAACCGATGACACCAGCCATTCAGACGTGCTGGACGGCATCGCGGATCAAAGCAACTGCCCGCCGGGATATGCACGGATTTCACTGCACCCTGTTCAGGCCAGGCTTTTTCTTGGAAATCCTCGCGTGGAGCGACTGCTACGGGCAGGCATGATCCGCGATCTCGGTGAAACAGGTTTTCATGCCCGCCCCACCGCCTCGATCCGGACGATGTATATCGAAGGGCACGACTATTTCATCAAGGGCTCCTTGAATATCCGCATTACAAACTGCGTTCGCAAAAATGCATGGTACGAACTCGAAAGCACGATCAGGATCAACCGCCTTCTTCGCGAACTGACCAGCACCGCCGCCGCGTCCACAGGGGGCCTGAACCTGATTGAAGAACCCGCCACAATCAGCTGGAGCCCCGAAGGTGCTGATCCCGAAGACAGCATCTGGTTCCGGGAACAAACCGGCGCAATCCTGCGCCGCAACTTCTGCAAGACCGAAGGTGCCGAACAATGCGTGATCGCCGCCACCCTGTTTGCCCGCGATCTTGACCTGCAATCCAATTGCGCCCGTTACTTTGCCCGCTGGAAGCTTGACCAGAATGACCGCGCCAAACTCGAATGGTTTACCTGCTATCTGAAAGCGCTTCTGAAGCCGGTTCTGTTCCTGTTTTACAATCACGGCATCGTCATGGAGCCGCATCTGCAAAATACGGTCATCGTCCATGAAAATGGCCATGTTACCAGACTGCTTCTGCGCGATTACGAGGGGGTCAAGCTGACCTCGGACAAGGGGATCGCGCATATTGACGCAACCATTCACCCGGCTGTCCGCCAGTCCATGGAATACAGCCGAGAGGCCGGTTGGCGGCGCATCAGCTACTGCCTTTTTGTCAACAATCTGAGCGAGGCCATTCTGGCTTTAAGCGAAAACAGTCCCGGACTTGCAAACACCATGTGGCAGCAGGTTCGCCGCGAACTTCATCAAATTTCCCGCGACCTTCACGGCCCGACCCCTGAGATTGATCAGTTGATCGCCAGCGGCGAAGTGGCCTGCAAAACCAACTTCAAAGTGCGACTGGCCGCCCAGGCTGATCGCAATGCCGGTTACGTCACATTGAAAGCACCGTGGCACAGCGAGGAATGCGATCATGAATAACACAGACATGTCCGGGACCGTCAGCGAAGCCGTGCTGAGCCGTTTCAAAGCGCTGGCCGAGGATACACCCGATCCTCTTGCCGCTTTTGTCTATGACCTGGAGGCACTGAAAAACCACGTAAATCAGGTCATGTCCGCGGTGCCCAAAGGGGTGGAACTTTACTATGCCATCAAAGCCAACAGCGAAACGGAAATTCTCGAAACCATTGCGCCACTGGTCGACGGGTTTGAAATTTCCTCGGGCGGGGAAATTGCCCGTATCGCGAATTGCAGCCTGACAAAGCCTTTCGTCTTTTCCGGACCGGGCAAGCTGACATCGGATATGGAATCCGCGATCAGAAAGGGCGTGGAATTCATTCATGTCGAAAGCATGCATGAACTCGGCCTGCTGGATGCTGCCGCCCGTAAACTCGGCAAAACCCAGAATATCCTGATCCGCATCAATCCGGCCTTGCCCGAAAACATGCAGACAAAGCTGTCAATGGCCGGAACCGCAACGCCGTTTGGCATCGAAGAAGCCAGACTGCCCGAAGTAATCGCACTGGCGGAAAGCTGCCCGAACCTTCGACTGAAGGGGTTCCACATTCATGCAATGTCTCATCAGACAGACTGCAGGCGTCATCAGACCCTGATCGATTTCTATCTGGAAAAATGGCCCGAATGGAAATCCCTAGCACGCGATCCCGGCACCCTGACGCATCTCAATGTCGGTGGCGGTATCGGCGTCAATTACACCGAAGCCGGGCAATTCGACTGGACCGGCTTCTGTCGGCATCTTGAAGACAGCTTGCGCAAAACCGAAAACCCGCCCCAAATCCGGCTGGAACCGGGGCGGTTCATCACCGCTTTTTGCGGATATTACGGAATTGAGGTTCTCGATATCAAGGAAAGCCACGCCCGTCGTTTCCTTGTATGCCGCGGCGGAACCCATCAATTCAGACTGCCTGCCGCCCAGAACCATAATCATCCTGTTCTTCACTTCCCTGATGCGTTGTCACGCTCGGGAAATGGGGCTGCTCAGTCTGACATATTCGACATTGTCGGCCAATTATGCACGCCCAAGGATGTGCTAAGCCGGGACCGGGAACTGGAAAACGTAAAGGTCGGCAGCCTGCTGGTTCTGCCAATGGCCGGTGCCTATGGTTTTAACATTTCACATGTCGATTTTCTTTGTCACCCCAAACCCCTGATCGACTTCATCCCGGTCGGGCCGAAGTCACAGACGACAGGAACCGCTCACACAACAAGGGACTACACGGCAATAGAAGTCAGCAACAGCGATCTGTTGCAGCAACAGGCAAACCGTGAATCCGGTGCACGCACCTATCCCCGCAGGTTCCCTCTTGCCATCCGGCATGCAAAGGGGCTGACCGTTACGGATATGGATGGCAGGGAGTATCTCGACTGTCTTGCCGGCGCAGGAACGCTGGCACTTGGACACAATCATAATGTTGTCACCGATGCCATCCGGGAAATGATCGATGCCAACGTGCCGCTGCATACCCTGGATATCACAACCGCCACGAAAGAAGCGTTCATTGACGAACTGCTCGTTTGCCTGCCCGCAAACTTCTCACGCGATGCGCGCGTACATTTCTGCGGGCCGACCGGCGCAGATGGTGTCGAGGCCGCGATCAAGCTGGCAAAAATTGCGACGGGTCGCAGTAATATCCTGTCTTTCCAGGGAGGATATCATGGCAGCACCCACGCAACCATGAGCCTCAGCGGCAACCTGCACCAGAAGGGAGCACTGGAAGGGTTGGTGCCCAATGTCCATTTCATGCCTTACCCCTATGATTATCGCTGCCCCTTCGGGCTCGGCGGCAGGGCCGGCGAAAAAGCCGGTCTCAATTTCATCCGTTCTGTCCTTGGCGATCCGGAAAGCGGCGTCACCAAACCGGCAGCCATCATTCTGGAAGCTGTTCAGGGGGAAGGCGGTGCCATCCCTGCCCCGGATGACTGGCTAAAAGAATTGCGCCAGTTAACATTGGAACACGACGTACTTCTGATCATTGACGAGGTGCAGACCGGCTTCGGGCGCACGGGGAAACTTTTCGCCTTCGAGCATTCCGGCATCACACCCGATATCGTTGTGATGTCCAAGGCTGTCGGCGGCGGTTTGCCATTATCTGTTATCGCCTATCACAGGAAATACGATAAATGGCAACCCGGCGCCCATATCGGAACCTTCCGCGGTAATCAGCTTGCCATGGCCGCAGGCAGAAACACCTTGCGCTACATTCGCGAAAACGATCTTGCCGGGCACGCTGCGGCTATCGGCCAGCAACTTGAATCCGCCCTTCGAAACCTACAGACAGCCTTCCCGCAAATTGGCGATGTTCGCGGGCGCGGCCTGATGCTGGGCGTGGAGATGATCGAAGATCGCACATCGGATATCCAGGGCTATCCGAAAGCAGATCCGGCTCTCGCCCGGTCCGTTCAAAAATCCTGCTTTGATCGCGGCCTTATCCTTGAGGTCGGCGGACGCCATTCCGCCGTTCTGCGGTTCCTGCCGCCTCTGATCATCAGCAATGCCGAAATGCTGAAAATCATCGACATCTTCAGCGATGCAATCGCCGAAAACTGCGCACAACGGACACTTAACGTTGCAGAATAAGATTGAAAACTTGCCTCCCCGGGTGGTGATGGTATCGGTGCTGCTGGGAACCCTGACGGTCAGCCTGAACAACAGTGCGCTCAACCCGGCCGTGCCGGAATTCATGAAGACTTTCGACACCGGCCCTCTGCTTGCAAGCTGGATCGTTGCGGGCTTTATGATGGCGATGGGATTGACGATGCCGCTTACCGGTTATCTGAGTAACCGGTACGGCAAACGGCGCCTGTATTTGATCGGGCTTGGCCTGTTCGTTTGCGGCTCATCTCTTGGCGCGCTTGCCCCCGGTATCAACTGGGTGATTGCAGCACGAATAGTTCAGGGTATCGCAGGGGGATTGATGATCCCTCTGTCGCTGCCCCTGATATTTTCCGTCTATGAGAAAGAAAAACGCGGCAGGATCACCGGCATCTGGGGCACTGCCGTCATGCTGGCCCCTGCTGTCGGGCCCTTTGTCGGCGGGGTAGCACTGGAACTGGCAAGCTGGCAGGTCCTGTTCATCATGAACATCCCATTCGGATTAAGCGCGTTTGTTGTCGCTCTCGTTGGCCTGCCGATAGCTCGGCAGGATGCAAATGACAGGCAGCCTTTTGACACCAGGGGGTTTCTGTCTGCCACGCTGGCGATTGCCGTGACAATGATGTGGCTGAATCTTCTGTCAGAAGAAATACTTCCTGTTTTGGCTATGTGGGGTCTGCCAATACTTGCTGTATTTGCATTTGCCTACTTCATCAGAACGGAACGCAAAAGCCCGGCTCCCCTGCTTGATCTCGGCCTGTTCACCTATCCCTGCTATCGGATCAGCATTGTGATCACGACCATACAATCGGTCGGTATGTTCGTAACGCTCATCCTGATCCCGTTGCAGCTTCAGACCGTGATGGGATATGGCCCCGTATGGACAGGCGCAGCACTTTTGTGCACGGCCGTTTCCGGCAGCATCTTTGTCAATATTGGCGGTCGCTGGCTCGACTGGCACGGCCCCAGGCTCACCGTCACAACCGGCCTTGTCATCACCGGCATTGCGGCATTTTTACTAGCCGCAAGCGATGCAAACACTCCCTTGTGGGGGATATTTGCCCTGATGATCCTGCGCGGCATCGGACTTGGACTTTCCTACATGCCGGTAACGACCGCAGGTCTGAATGCCATTCCGGAAAACCGCCTTACGCAGGGTGCTGCGATGAATAACATTTCCAGACGAATCCTGTCTTCCGCCGGAATTGTCATCGCATCCGCCTATCTTGAATGGCACCGCCAGACACATGCCCCTGCGGCACAGGAAGAAATGGCGGCCATCAGTCAGGTTTTTTTGGCAACGGGTCTACTGATTGCGGGCCTTCTGCCTTTGGCATGTCGCCTGCCGTCAAAGGTGTTTGTCCAGGCACCAGTCTCCCCGAGGCCAGACCTCTGATCATCCTTACATGAATACTGCAAACGGGAAACGAGCCCATGAATGTCAACACTCTCCCCTTTCCCCGAGAAAGAGAAACCCGCGACACTGCCGTCTATTCCTGGATCAGCAGACAAAACCGGGATTGCTTTGCCAGTGTCGAGCAGCGGGTTCTCAAGCAACTGGTGCAAACGCTGATTTTCGAGAAAATCGTTCCTGTCCAAACGCGGGAAACTGATAACGGCATCATGTTTCTGATCGAAGGGCAGAAACGCAACGGTGCAACTGTCGGCTACCTGTTTGAGGGGCAGTGCAAGGAAAGCTTCGGGCAAATCAAACTGTCCGGCATCGCCAGATGTCAGTCTGCCGACGCGCAACAGACGACCGATGCCAGCCTGACGGGCTTTATTGACGAGGTTCTTTGCCACATTCCCGGTACCGTCAATCTGACGCAGTTTATCGAGGAACTGGAGCAAACCCTTATCAAGGATGTTCAGTCCCTGAGCCAGCCCATTCCGGCTGATTTGTCGGCATTCAGGCATGACTACAATAGCTTGGAAGGGCTTATCATGGACGCCCATTCCTATCATGCATGTTACAAGTCGCGGATCGGCTTTTCACTTGCCGACAATGCTGCCTACGGACCGGAATTCCGTCAGGACATTCATCTTGTCTGGCTGGCGATACGGAAAGATCATGCCGATATCGGCCTTTCCCGCAGTTGCGAATATGCCTCTGTCATTCAGGAACAGCTTGCCCCGTCCGATTTTGAACATTTCGAAACTGTTCTGCGCGACAACAAACTGACTTTCGACGATGTCCGGCTTTTACCGGTCCATCCTTGGCAGTGGGACAAAAAGCTTGTCACCGCTTTCCACCGGGAAATACGCGACGGTATTCTGATTTATCTTGGTCGTGGCAGTGATGCCTATCACGCACAGCAATCCATTCGGACATTGGCCAATGTCAGTGCACCCGATCGCCCCTATCTCAAGGTGGCAATGCACCTCACCAATACATCAAGCACCCGAATTCTGGCCAATCACACGGTCAGAAACGGCCCCGTCATTACCGACTGGCTGCAACATCTGATCGAAAATGACAAAACCGCCGGGGAAATGGATTTTGTCATTCTGCGCGAATTCCTTGGGGTCAGCTTTGATTACGAAACCTTGCCCGAACACCGGCGCACCACCGCCTATGGCGGTTTAGGCAGCGTCTGGCGGGAAAGCATGGCGAAATATTTGCGCCCCGGTGAGGCAGCAATACCGTTTAACGGGCTTACACACATACAACGCAATGGCAAACCGATCATTGATGACTGGATACAAACCCACGGTCGAGAGGATTGGAGCGCGCAACTGATCCGGGTTGCCGTTCGTCCCATAATACATTTGTTACTGGCAGAGGGTGTCGGACTTGAATCCCATGGGCAGAATATTGTTCTGATCCACAAGGACGGCTGGCCGGTGCGTATCGCCCTGAAGGATTTTCACGATGGCGTGCGCTATTGCCCGGATGCACTTGCCCATCCCCACAAGGCCCCGAAACTGCATGCAGCACCAGCCAGCCATCTGCGACTGAACAGGAATTCCTTCATTATCACTGACGACCTGAATGCCGTTCGCGATTTCACCTGTGATGCATTTTTCTTCATCTGCCTTGCCGAGATCGGCATTTTCCTCAATGCCAATTATGGGTTGGCGGAACAATGGTTCTGGAAGACAACCGCAGGCGTTATCCGGGAATATCAGGAACAAAATCCCCAACACGCAGAACGCTATCAATGCTTTGACGTCTTTGCTCCGACCATTCAGGTCGAAGAATTGACCAAACGCCGCCTGTTTGGGGATAGCGAACCACGCTTCATGGATGTCGCCAATCCCCTTTACGCATACAGGCCATAGCCATGCTGACCGAAAACCAATTGAAAAAGGCAATCCAGGCCGGGCAGCCCGCCTATGGTCTGTTCTGTTCAATCCCCTCGCCCACTGCGATAGAAATGATCGCCGAGGCGGGTTTCGATTTCGTGATCATCGATACCGAACACGTATTGGTCAATCCGGAAACCCTTGAAAACATGATCCGTGCCGGTGATGCCCTGCAGATCACCGTTTTGGTACGGGTGGGCGACACAGACCTGAAAGGGATCCTGCGTGTGCTTGACGCCGGGGCCAAGGGCATAGTGGTTCCAATGGTTGAACGCGCAGAGGATGTGCAAAACGCTGTTAGCGCTGCTCGCTACCACCCCAATGGCAGACGGAGCCTGAATGGCGGTCGCCCTGGTGCTTTCGGTAAAAACAGCCTGGCTGATTACATGACCTTCGCTAACCGGGAGGTCATGGTCGTTGCCATGATCGAGAGCAGGGCCGGGCTAGATAACATCCATGACATTCTGGCTGTCAACGGGCTCGACATGATCCTTGAAGGGGCAGCCGATCTTAGCCAGTCCATGGGCATGCCCTGGCAGATCAAAAACCCGGAAATACAGGAATGCCTGGATAATCTTCAACGTGAATGCAGCCGGGCTGCGATCCCTTACTGCGCCATACCGCGCGAACCCGACGAGCACGAAAAATGGATCCGTAAAGGTGTTCATACATTCGTTCTGGGTGAAGAACGAGGCATCGCCTTTCGTGCATTGCAAAACAAGCTTCAGACCACAAAAGCAGGGGCAGAGAAAAACCATGAACGCGATAGATGACAAGCTTGCCAAAGCAGATCGATTGATTTGCCAGGACCTTTTTGAAGGCCTCCACGCAGAAGAATATTTTGAGAACCAGAAATCCGATCTGATTGCCTTTTCCGATCTACCCGGAACACAGGAAACCAGCGAACTTTTGCAATATCTTGGTCTGGATAGGCCCCCCTCTTCTGGCATGCTCTGGCGCTGGACAACGTCTGACGACCTGTTTGTTTACGCAGCCGTTGAAAAAGCTGTCCTTTATCCCTTCCAGCTCATGCGCAACAGCCGTCTGGTTGGTAAGTCGGCAGACGGATTTTATCATCTGGAATGCCTGTCATTCCTTGATCTGGTATGTCGCAAACTGATCGACGAAAGCCCCGACAGCCGCGAAGGGATCGCCGTTTTTACGGACATGGTAAAAACCAGCATAGAACAGATGGCGCTGTCATTATCGTATCAGATCGATACCAACCGGCTTCTCTCAAAAACCCCGCAAGATTTTTTCCAGATCATGGAGCAATGGGCATCCCTGCGTGATCGCCCCTATCATCCTGTTGCCAAGGCAAAAATGGGATTGTCAAACGAGGAATATGCCCAATTCATGGCCGAATTCGACAAGGACATCTCCCTTGTTTGGATTGCAGTAAAAGCAGGTAGCCTGATGCTGGGCGAAGGTGTTGAAAACAGCCGCAGCAAATCTATTGCAGATGCCTTGCTTACTCCTGATTGCAAAATCGCGCTCCAGAAAGAGATGGAGAAAAAAGGGCTGTCTCAAAGCCACATAGCCCTGCCTGTTCATCCCTGGCAGCTTGATCACTATATCAGGCCGCACTATGATCAGGAACTTCAGGACGGCACCTGCCACATCCTGGATTTTCAGGGTTACCGGGTAAAGGCCACATCGTCCCTGCGATCCATGGCACCACTCTCCCCGAACCGAAACTATCTGAAGCTGCCCATGCATATATTCTCTTTGGCAGCTTCCCGGTATCTGCCTGCGGTCAAAATGATTAACGGCAATCTCAGCGAAGCCCTGCTGCGCAAAGGTTTGCAGCTTGATCCGAACCTTGAAAACCGCGTTTTTGTCTGTGACGAAACCAGTTGGTGGGCTTACTTCCCCGAAGGCACAAGCCTGTTTGACGAACGCCCTCGCCATTTGTCTGCCATGGTTCGTACCTATCCGGAAATCCTGGAAGACGACCAGTATCGTCTCATCCCAATGGCGGCATTGGGAACTCCGCTGCCCGGAAGCAGGGTTCATTTCTTTGACGAATGGCTGAATTACCGCGATATGGAGAGGACGGAAAACAACATCCTGACCCTGTTCCGGGAAGTCTGCCAGACCTTCTTCGATATCAATTTCCGTATGTTCAAAATTGGTATGCTGGCTGAAATTCACGGGCAAAATGCAGTGATGGTCTGGAAGGATGGTCGGGCGCACGGATTGTTGCTACGTGATCATGACTCATTGCGCATTTTTGTTCCCAGGCTGGAACGCAACGGCCTGTCAGATCCCGAGTACCGTATCAAAAAGGGCTATGCCAACACCCTTTACCATGATCGCCCCGAAGATCTTCTGTTCTATCTGCAAACGCTTGGCATACAGGTTAATCTGCGTGCCATCGCGGAAACCCTTGCGAATATCTATGACATCGAAGCTTCAGAATTCTGGAAACAGATGAAAGGCGCGATTATCCACGCGCTCGATAATGCGAGTTTCGACAAGGAAGATCGCACAATGATTGCAGAACAACTGTTCGATAAGCCATATTGGCCCTATAAGCAGCTTGTTCGGCCAATCATTGCCCGCGCGGGCGGACCGGGAAGCATGCCCTGGGGCAAAGGCAAGGTGCAGAACCCGTTTCAGAATATTGACCTTTAAGAACGAACGAGAGACGAGGTTATGACCAAATTGTCCGGATTTACTTTCATCTGGAACGCCATCTACCGTCTTGCAGTGCCAAAGCAGCCCCGGAAGATAAAAACGCATTTCTCCAACCCGTCGCTTTTTATCGCGACGGGTTTGGCGGTTTTCTGCTGTCTTGTTTTTCAACCCGCTCTGGCACAGCAGGAAAGCATTGAAACAACGCGCGTCATCCCCCATTCCATGGGGGAAACAAAGATAACCGGCACCCCCCAAAGGATCGTCACCCTTTTTCAGGGAGCAACCGATACGGCCGTCGCACTTGGGGTTATTCCGGTCGGCGTCGTTGAATCATGGGTCAACAAACCTGTTTATCCCTATCTTCGGGACGCGCTGAAGAACGCCGACATTGTAGGGCTGGAAACCCAACCTAATCTGGAACGTCTTGTCGCGCTCAAACCCGATCTGATTATCGCCTCGAAATTCCGCCATGAAACGCTCTATCAACAATTGTCGGCCATCGCACCTGTCATTTTTCTGGAAGAAATCTTTGATTTCAAACAGACACTTGAATTGATGGGGCTGGCCTTAAATCAGGAACAAACGGCAGACGATCTTCTTGTTGACTGGAACCGCAGGACAGAACATTTCCGTCAGGTCCTGTCATCACGGGACAACATGGACTGGCCGATCGAAGTCTCCTTGCTTAATTTCCGGGCGGATCATCTCCGCCTTTTGTCTCGCAACAGCTTTTCCGGTTTGATCCTCAGTGAACTTGGATTTGAGCATTCCTCATTTGCCGATACCAATGGCTGGATTTACAAAAAACTTACCAGCAAGGAAGCTTTGCCAACGGTGAATGCTGATACCTTCTTCGTTTTCCTGCGGTCCGAAAACCCCGCCGTGGACGAGAATTATGATAACTGGCGCAATCATCCCTTGTGGAAAACACTGAAAGCCAGCCGCTCAGGCCAGATTTACAAGGTTGACGAAATCGTCTGGAGCCTTTCTGGCGGGATCATTGGCGCAAACATGATCCTTGATGACCTTTTCAGAATTTACGATGTGCCGCCCCTGACAGAGTGAAGACAAGTATGACAATCAAGAAAACAAACGCGACATGAGTAAGGAATTCAAAGCACTTTTGTTGCTGGCGCTTTTGTTCGTGCTGTCTTTCAGTGCAAGTCTGACCATGGGACAATATCCGGTATCGCTAGGGGATTCCTTTTTGGCGCTCGTCCGGTTTGACGAAAACTCCGTCGAACATGTCATCGTGATCAGCAGTCGACTGCCGCGCACTGTTATTGCCTGTTTTGTTGGTGCCGCACTTGGAATTTCTGGCGTTCTGATGCAGGCCGTGACCAGAAATCCCATGGCATCGCCAAGCATTCTGGGCATCAATAGCGGTGCGATCTTTATGATTGTTCTGGTTTCCACCCTGTTTCCGTCTTTCGCCGGACATGGCCTGATATGGGTAGGCATAGCCGGCGCAACCCTGGCCGGAAGCATCGTTTATATGCTGGGCAGTCTTGGGCATGGCGGATTGACCCCGACAAGGCTGGTTTTGGGCGGTGCGGCCCTGACAGCCCTTTTCATATCCTTCACCCAGGCTATTCTCGTCATCAATCAGGACGGCCTTGACCGTATTCTGTTCTGGTTGGCCGGCTCCCTTGCCGGACGCACGCTTGATGCCTTCCTGCCCGTTCTGCCCTATATCTCGGCTGCTGTCGCCGTCAGTTGTCTCATCGGACGGCACATCAACATTCTCATGTCAGGAGAAGATATCGCCAAAGGTCTGGGACAGAATACATTTCTGTTGAAAACCCTGATTGCGGTACTGGTCGTCGTGCTTGCCGGCAGTGCGGTTTCTGCTGTCGGAAATATCGCCTTTCTGGGTTTGATTGTCCCACACATTGTTCGGCTTTCGACAGGCAGTGATCATCGCTGGCTCATCCCGCTAAGCGGTCTTGCCGGTGCGGTCCTGCTGCTGGTTTCCGATGTTATCGCACGTCAGATTATCATGCCTGAAGAACTGCCGATCGGTGCAATGACCGCAATTATTGGTGCTCCGTTATTTGTCATTCTTGCCCGGCGGAATTTCTCTTATGGATAATATTTTCACATCGCTTGGCAGACACAGGACCGACAACCCTGACCGTACCGCCTTGCCGGTCCTTATTCTGGTCATGCTGTTTACAGCCCTGATCGCCATCGTCGCCACGGCAGCGGGCCCGGAAGATATTCCGATCTTGACCGTCATTCACGAATTGTTCCGAGCCAGTGAAAGCCCGCATGGCTTTATCATCCAGAGCCTGCGTTTGCCCAGGATAGCTATGGCACTTCTGGTCGGGGCGGGTCTCGGAGTTTCAGGTCTTATCCTGCAAACCCTGGTACGCAACCCGCTTGCCTCTCCCGAAATCATCGGCATCACCGGCGGTGCTTCGGTTGCCGTCGTCATCTATTTCGGTTGGCTGGCGCCAATCGTCAGCGTGACATGGATGCCGCTGATCGCCTCAGCCGGGTCGGCCGTTGCCGCCATTACGATCTTCCTTCTGGCATGGAGTGGAACCGTAGAACCGGCAAGGCTGATCCTGATCGGCATCGGCATTTCTGCCACTTTCGGTGCCCTGACCACTTTGCTGATGGTTTTCAGCACCGAAATGACGAACCTATCGGCCTATATCTGGTTGACCGGCAGCGTCTATGGTGCAGATTGGACTGATGTGCGTCACATCCTTCCATGGGTATTACTGCCTTTACCTCCGCTGATCTTTTTGGGGCGAACACTGAATACCCTGCTCTTGGGCCATGATGTGGCCTCCAGCCTGGGTATACCGGTACAAGTCGTTCGTCTGATCGCACTCGGGGCCTGCGTTATTCTGGCGAGTTCTGCAGTGGCCTATGCCGGTGCCATCGGATTTGTCGGCCTGCTGGCCCCGCATATCGCACGCCGTCTTGTGAAGAGCACCATCACCTTGCAAATCCCCGCGACGGCCTGCATCGGCGGCCTACTGGTCCTGGCCGCAGATACCGCAGGACGGACACTTTTCGGATCGCTGGATTTGCCTGCAGGCATATTTGTCTCCGCAATCGGCACGCCATTTTTCATTTACCTTCTCTACCGCCAAAGATAGAGAGACGCTTATGTTATCGCTTGAAAGCCGCGCCCTTACACTTGGTTATGACAAAAACATTGTCATCAAGGAACTCGACCTTGCTATCCCAACGGGCAAAATCACGGTCCTGATCGGCAGCAACGGTTGCGGAAAATCAACGCTGCTGCGCGCTCTTGCCCGCCTTCTGAAACCAGTCGCCGGACAGGTATTCCTCGCGGGAGAACCGATTTCGCAGATTTCCGGTTCTGACATCGCCAAACGTCTCTCCATTCTTCCGCAGGGTCCCGATGCCCCCGAAGAAATGACAGTTTATCAATTGGTTCGACAGGGACGTTACCCGCATCAAAGCTGGTTTCAAGGCTGGTCTGCCACCGATGAAAAAATGGTCGAGCGTGCCCTGGAAGCAACAGAACTGACCGACCTGCGCAACAGGCCGTTGCAAAAACTGTCCGGGGGGCAAAAGCAACGTGCATGGATCGCGCTAACGCTGGCGCAAGACACCGATATCATTCTGTTGGATGAACCCACGACCTATCTCGATCTTTCCCATCAGATCGATATTCTGGAACTGCTGCACGAACAGAACAAGAATGCAAACAAAACCATTGTGATGGTCCTGCACGACCTGTATCTGGCTTGCCGTTATGCCGATCATCTTGTCACTTTGAAAGACGGCCGGATATATGATCAGGGTAAACCGGACGATATCGTTACAGAAGACATGATCCGTGCCGTATTTAATCTGGAATGCCGGATCATTTCCGATCCGCTGAACGGCACACCGATCTGCATCCCCCACGGACGCAACACGTCAAGGCCGGAGGAATTCGATGTATGCCCTTGATGACCAGCGGATGGACGAGTTGCATTCCTTATGCGGCCTTAAATCGGCAACCGCGGGTTTACCCGGCCTTTCCGTGCATGGGCCAGAGATCCTCGACAAGGATATCTGCCGCGACATACTAAACGAGGTCGGGCGTCTTCTGGGCTCCCGATCGCGCAAAATCACGGCTTCGCTTTTAAGCAAGCGCATTGCCTTTCTCACAACTTCTGCCGCCCTTTATCCCATGAGCGCCTACAATTGCGGGCTTGATCTTTCGCTTGAGAATTGTGTGATTGATTACAGCCACGATTCAAAGCGATGGCAATCTTCCATGTATCTTTACAATCTGGAAGCAACCCTGCCAGCCCCCGGTGCGAGAGAAACCTGGCGCGAAGATGTATGCCGCAGACTTTTTTCCGACAATCTCGCCCGTCTGTGGCTGGCCCTGCACGAGGCGTCCGGCGTTACCCTTTCCATTTTATGGGAAAATACCGCTGTCAGGGTTTATTCTCTTTATGAACGTCGCCTTATGTCCATCGGTGACACGGACACTGCTCGGCAAATTCGGGAAGACTTCGCTTATCTGACAACCGAGGCAGACGGCGACCTCTTTGACTGCAAAGACAATCCCCTCCAGCGGTTCTATTTCGACAAAACACCAGCCGGAGAACGCGAAATCCGTTATCGCAAAACCTGCTGCTATTATTACCTAACCCCGCCGCAAGAATATTGCTCGACCTGTCCGCTTCTTTTGCCGTCCGGAAAGAAAAGAAAATGCTCGAACTAAATCCGTCTTGCCGAAGCATCCCGCAAGATCTTGTTGAACAGTATCGTGCTGTGGACACATCCTCCATCGGTCACCTGACCACAGAAGGATATATTCGAAATATCAAAGCCCAAACCAAATGCAGCAGGCTACTCGGACATGTGGTGACGGTAACCTTGCACGGGACGGACGGCAGTGCCCTCTATCATGCATTAATCAACAGTCGGCCCGGCGACGTACTTGTCATCTCGATGCCAAACCACGCGGAATATGCCTGCTGGGGAGAACTGCGTACCATTGCCGCCATGATCAAGGGTGTCGTCGGTATTGTAACGAATGCCTGTGTGACGGATATCCGGGCTCTGCAAGACCTGCCTTTCCCGGTTTTTGCCAAGGGCACGAGTTCTGTCACCACACAAAAAAGTGACTTGGGCGGAAAAATCAACACCCCTGCCGTCATAGACGGTCAGGAAATTCACCCGGGCGACATGGTGATCGGCGATGAAGACGGCCTTTTCATCCTCTCCCCTGATCAATCCGCAAGGCTGATCGACCCTGTTCTGGAAAAGCAGGCACAGGATGAACGAAAACGGCTGGAACTTCTCGAAAAACTGGCTGAAAGCCACAAATAGAAACCTGCACCCATAAAAATTCCCTGTGACCAGATAATCACAGGGAATTTTCAAATGCTTTTGTTTCGACCTGACAGCCTAGAAATCGACAGAATAACCGACTGTCACAGTACGCCCGCGCCCTTTGAAATAACGGTCAGGGTTTACCAAGGCACTCTGCGAGTAATAGGTGATGTAGTCTTCGTTAAAGAGGTTTTCTATAGCCATATTGACCTTGCCCGTGGGCAGTTTGTAGGTGGCTGCAAGGTCAGTAATCGTATAGCCGGAAAACTCTTTTTCTGGATCGTCGAAGTTTTTGGAAAAGTTGTGCTGCACTTGCAGGAACGTAGAGAAATTATCACTCCACGTGCTGCCCCATGTTGCAATCAGGCGGTTCGGTGCCACATTCAGACCGTCCAGTTCGGCATCCAACGTTCCATTCTCATCACTGTCATACTTACCCTGACTATAGGCATAACCGACACCGACTTTATTCTCCTTGTTCAGCCAATAGCCAACAGAAGCTTCCAGCCCCCGAATTCTGGTTTTCTGCCGCTCGACAAAGAAATCGTCTCCCACCTGTTGAAGTCGTGATCCAAGATCGGCGTTTGACTCATAAACACTGAATTCTGCATCCCAGACCGTGTCATCGTAACGAACGCCAACTTCGATGTTGTCGGTTACAATCGGCTCCAGATTAAGGAATGAATCGACATCCTGCCCCGGATCATCAATGCCACGCAGAACACGGCCAACATCGGGCATCCCAAATCCTTCGGAATAGTTCCCGAACAGCGAAACGCTCTCCACCGGGCTATATGTTATCCCAAAGTTGACAAGCGTTTCCTCAAATGAAGGTGTCCCGCCATCCACGGTTACGCCATTTTCAGCTTCAACCGTCTGGAAGGTGGGAACATCCAGTTCTGCAACTTCATATCGGACACCGGAATGGAAAGTAAGCCCGTCGAGAACCTCAAACGCGGCCTGAAGGAAGGGTGCATAGTTGAAATAGGTTGTTTCAGGAACCCAGCTACGATCCGTCAGAATCAGTTTCTGGTCGGTGGTATCGCTCAGAACATCAAAGCCTGTTGTCAATTTCAGACGATCATCAAGCAAGCCATCTTTAACCAAAGTCACCTTGCTACCCACTTTGGTCGAATCTGCCTGGGACTGATCAAGCCCGGTAGGGGCAAGCGCTGCGTCTGTGAAACTAGTGGATGTTGTTGCGCCGAACCGTCCTTCAAAATCCTGATAATAAGCCTGGACTTTCAGGTCCATATCCAGAAAGTCTTTATTCTCATAGTCCAGGCTAGTCGTATAGACTTGGTTTCTCGGTGCCTTGCCAACCGGCGTACCTTTTTCCGAAGTTGTCGCAATACCGTTGTCGCGATCCCCCGTCACGCTGACATAGTTCTGTTTGCCTTCTGAGCGGAAATAGTTGAATTCCGCGCCAATCGACTGGTCATCATCGATCCAGTAGGTTCCTTTGCTCAGGAAATCGTAGGTGCGGGAATCCATAAGATCGCCCTGCGTGTTATCCACCCCGACCGGATCGCCATTCGCATCAAGATACAGCCCCTGATCTTCAATAGTGGTGGAAACAAGGTAATCAAAATCTTCAAAGCCGCCATTGAAACCATAACCAAGCTTGTAGTTATCCGTTTCGTTACTGATTCCAGTCGTCGGCACCGTCGTCTGAACATTCATATGCTGATTGAAGCTACCGGCCTCTGGACGCTTGGTCACATAGTTGATGATACCACCTGTGGCTCCCAGACCATGGATGGCATTGGCACCATGAATGACCTCAATTCGCTCGACCATCGCCAGATCAATGGTGTGTGCTGACCGCCCTGTCGGACGAAGCGGATTGGATTGAGGTACCCCGTCAATCATGAAAAGCGGCGTACGACCGCGAAAGGTTTCACCACTTCCGGTCAGTTTCTCGCGTGCAGGCGTGTAGGCAGGAAGCAAATTGGCAAGCGCTTTGGAAGAATCCGTCGTGATTGCAAGCTGCTGTTCAATTTCCTCTTTGGTGATGACCGTGATCTTCTGTGGTGATGATTTCACATCGGAATTGGTTCGACTGGAAGAAATGACAAGCGGTGCGGTCGTTATTTCATCTGCCGATTGTTGCTCTTCAATCGACTCTTCGCTTTCGACTTTTTGTTGCTCGGTTTGTGTCTGGGCAAAAGCCTGCTGCACAAACAAAAAAGAACAACTGATGGCAAAAAGTGAAGTTAAACCGGGTTTAATCACAAGAGCCCCCTCTGCAATAAAATTTAGAAACCGCCGAAAAGTACACAACCCCTCCGATCATTGCAAATCATAATGATAATCTTTCTCATTTTTAATTTTACCCCTTAAAATCACACCGGCATAAGAAAGCCGGAACAGCATTTCTGCTATTCCGGCTTTCATCATTCAGGAGCCGACGGGAGGTCTCGGCTCCCTCATTAAACCACAGGCAGTTCCCTGCAGCCGCGCTCAAGCCGTGTCGCCGATATCCCAGAACACACCGGCCATCATTTGCAGGGCCTGTCGGCTGAGGCTTTGCAGGATATGTTCGTTGGGCGCATGCTGAGAGCATGACGCATAGGAGTGCGGCACCCAGACGGTCGGTAAATCAAGGATATAGGCAAATGTATCATTGGGCAGCGATCCGCCAAGATTGGGCAGGATTGCCGGTTTGGTTCCGGTGGTCTTGATGATTGAATCGCGTACACGCGTGACCCACGGATGGGATGGGTCAAGCCGGGTTGCCCGGAAGAACCCCTTTGCCGAGGGAATGATTTCAACATCCGTAAAGCCATGTTTATCAAGGTGTCGGCGCAAAGCCGGCAGAATGCCATCCGCATCCGTGCCGACCACATAACGCAACTGGCAATGCGCAATGGCTTCAGGCGCGATGGCATTGACCGGTTTTTCCGGGTTTCCGGCCTTTGCCGCAAGTACCGCAAAGCTGTTCCAGCCATAAACCTTTTCCGCCAGTGAAAGGCTTTCCTCACCCCAGTCAGGGTTGATCGCAGGCCCGGTTTCGGGTTGGGTAATTGCACAATCCTTGAGGGCCTCGCGGACTTCTTCATTCAGGCTATCGGGCCGCCATTCCGGCACCTGTATCTGTCCGCGACGATCAACGATGGATGCAATCGCATGCGAAAGAACAATCATCGGGTCTTTCAGCAAACCGCCCCAGTTCCCGGAATGATGCCCGCCTTCGCGATATTTAAGCGACAGCGCAAAATTAATCGCCCCGCGTGACCCCATGAACATGGTCGGGCGTTCTGCACTCAGGCGCGGGCCATCCGATGCAATCAGGACATCGGCGGCAAAAAGATCGCGATAATTGGTAAACAGTTCGGCAAGGCCGGGCGACCCCGCCTCTTCGCCCATCTCAATGATAACCTTGCAGTTAAAACCCAATGCACCACGTGTCTGAATGACCGACCGCAGGGCCGCCAGATTAATGCAATGCTGCACTTTGTTATCCGCCGTGCCGCGCCCGTAAACCCGATCACCTTCGATCACCAGCTTGAAAGGTTCAAGGCCCTCGCGCCATTCACCTTCCTGTGCCAGGATCACATCGCCATGCCCATATGTCAGGACGGTCGGCAAATCGTCGCCTTCGCGGCGTTCGGCAAACAGGAACGGTCCAAAACCCGGTTTGGGATTATCGATGATGCGGGTTTCAAATCCCATATCGCGCACCATCGGAACAATCACATCGGTCAGATACCCATAAAGCGCCTCGAGATTATCGGGCTTCTGGCTTTCGGTTTTCTGTTCGACCATTCGACGCAGTTCGTCGATAAACTGCCCATCTTCAAAATACCGGGTTACATTTTCGATAGCATCAGCACGCGTTGACATTGATTGATCCTTGTTCTTTCCGATAAGCCATCCAATTCCCAAAGGAACGACGGAGCATTTTGTGTTTCACGAACCATCCCGGTTTTCCGCCACCGCATCGCCCCAGGGCGACATGATTTCGGTCATGCCCTGATTGATGTTTCCCTGCCGAAGAACCCCCGCCGGGCAGGCAAAGGCATAGGGGAAAGCGGTCGGGCGCGTAGTCACGCAACGATGCCCTTCGCCCAGAGCCGCAATGATGTCGGGCGAAAGGCTTTGATCGATGATCACCGTATCGCCGCCGCTGAAATCAACCCGCGCCTGATGAAAGGTGTCTTCGAGGGTCATATCGAAATCCATCAGGCAGGATGTCAGTTGCAGGATGGCTGGCAAAATCTTGCGCCCGCCGGATGCTCCGATGGCAAAACGCCGGTCCTTTTGCTGCCCGATTGCCGGGCAGACATTCATCAGGCATCGTTTGTCGGGTGCTAACGAGTTTGGCCTTCCCGGTTCGGGGTCGAACCACAGGATCCCGTTATTCATCAAAAGCCCGCTTCCGGGCAGCACGACCTTGGATCCGAAAATGGACAGCAATGTCTGGGTCACAGCCACCATGTTGCCATGTCGGTCCGTCACGCTGAAATGCGTGGTGCAGGCGGGGGCGCGACTGTCATCAACGTCCCCCATATCACGCAACCGGCGTTTATAGGTCGTCTTAAGCGCATCGACATACGCCCCATAGGCATCCGCCCCCGGTGACGTCCCCTCAAAATCCTGATGCGACAGGATTTCCAGGCATTCCGCAAGGTTTTCACCCGCCGTCATCGCAGGCGGGGTAAAGACCATCCCCCCACGATAGGATGTTGTCAGCGGATCAGACAAAATAGCCTGATAGGACTTCATGTCATCAAGCGACAAACATCCCCCGGCGTCCCTGACATCGGCAACGATTTCCGCCGCAAGATCACCTTCGTAAAATTCACGTGCACCTTTATCGGCGATGCGTTGCAGGGTGGCCGCCATCCGGTCAAGATTGATCCGCTTGTCCGAAAGGGCCGTCCATCCGGCAATAGTCGGCCACTGCCCGTCTTCCAGAAAGGTTCCCGCCGCAGTCGGGTTTTTGGCAAGTTCGCGGGTACTAGACGCAATGATAAGGGCAGCATACCAGTCAACGGATAACCCACCCGACGCAAGCTTTGCCGCCGGCGACACAAGATCACGCCACGGCATCCTGCCAAACCGGTCAAAGGCAAGCTCCATACCGGCAACGGTGCCGGGTACCGCAATCGCGGTTGCGCCAATCTGGTTACGATCCCCGACAACACGCGCCCACGGGAACAGGTCACCTGCAACGCCTTCGCCCGATAACGGATAATCCGCAACATCAAGCCCGGCGGGTGAACGCATCCCGAAGGTAATGCAATAGGTCCGGTCTTCATCGGCGCGATAGATCATCATGGCACCGCCACCGGCCGGGCCACTCATCCAGGGTTCGACAACCCCCATGGCAAAGGATGTTGCAATCGCGGCATCAATGGCATCGCCACCGGCGGCAAGGATGTCAGCCCCGACCTGTGCGCCTAGCTTATGCTGGGCTGCAACCACCCCACCATTTTCGACGGTGACGACGTTTTTACGAACCGACTGCATGTTGGAAAAATTGTCGCGGATCATTGAACCGCCCCTTCGACCAGATGACATTCAACCCGCTTGCCCTGATGAAGGGTCGCGACCGGCGCCTTGGTCGAACAGATATCAATCGCGCGCGGGCAGCGCGGATGGAAATGGCATCCACTGGGCGGGTTGATCGGATTGGGGAATACGGCACCCAATTGCGTGTCGGGCACGCCAAGGGACGGGTCCGGCGTCAGAACGGATTCCAGCAACGCATTGGTATAGGGATGATCCGGGCCGGCAAACAGCGAAGATGCATCTGCTTCCTCGACGATACGGCCCAGATACATGACCGCCACCCTTGTCGCGAGATGTTCGACCACTGCAAGGTTATGGCTGATAAACAGATAGGTCAGCCCGAATTCATTGCGCAAATCCGACAGCAGATTAAGAATTTGCGACTGTACCGACACATCAAGCGCCGATGTCGGTTCATCGCAGATCACGATCTCCGGTCGCATGATCAGTGCACGCGCAATCGCCACACGCTGACGTTGCCCGCCTGAAAGCTGGCTTGGATAACTGCGCAAAACCCGTTTGGGCAAACCGACAACATCAAGAATATCGGCGGTCTGTTTGTCCCAGTCACGCGGATCGCCGACCTTGTGCACCCGTAGCGGCAACGAAATGATATCGCCAATCGTCTTGCGCGGGTTCAGCGATGAATAAGGGTCCTGGAAAATCGGCTGGATACGCCGCGCCAGATAGGATCTGTCATGGCTGGTAATGTCTTCGCCATCGACCAGAACCCGGCCCTGTGTTGGCGTTTCAAGCCCCAGCAAAATACGCGCAAGGGTACTTTTGCCACAGCCGGATTCCCCGACAAGGCCAAGGACCTCTCCCTTTTGCAGTTTCAGGGTCAGTTCATCAACCGCGCGAAGATCCTTGCGTTTGCCAAAGATGCCCTGCTTGATCGAAAAAATCTTGGAAACATTTTCAAGTTCAAGAACCGGAACGGACATTATGCTTCCCCCGATTTTGGCTGGTTCATATCATAATCGTGAACACAGCGATAAAGATGCCCGGCGGGTGAAATCCGGGCCGGTATATCGGACGCACATTGCGCGGTTGCCTCGTCACAGCGGCTTCGGAAAGCACAGCCAGCCACATCACCGATAAGAGACGGCACAATACCGGGGATCGAGCCCAGATGTTCACCAACCGCGGTTTTGCCCGGCACCGGAATGCAATTGAGCAACCCGCGAGTATAAGGATGCTTTGGCGCGGTAAAGACTTCGGCGGCACTCCCGGCTTCGACCATTTCACCGGCATACATGATGGCAACCTTGTCCGCGACGCGGGCCACCACACCCAGATCATGGGTAATCAGGATCATCGCCATGTTCAGTTCACGCTGAAGATCCTTAAGCAGGCGCAATATCTGGGCCTGAATGGTGACATCAAGAGCTGTTGTCGGTTCATCCGCAATGATCAGATCCGGTTCGCCCATCAGGGCCATGGCAATCATCACGCGTTGGCGCAGACCGCCTGAAAGCTGATGGGGATATTGTTTCATGCGGTTTGCCGCCGCCGTGATCCCGACCTTTTCCAGAAGTTCGATAGCACGATCACGTGCAACCGGCTTGGGGACCTTGCGATGAAGCAAAAGGGCTTCCGTCAGTTGATCACCAATCGTGTATGCCGGATTAAGCGATGTCATCGGTTCCTGAAAGATCATCGAAATCCGGTTGCCGCGCAGTTTGCGCATATCCCGATTGGATGCGGTTTGCAGATCGACACCTTCAAAATCCAGAACCCGCGCCGAACGTTGCACCTGTTTGGGCAGAAGCCCCATGATCGCAAGCGAGGTCAGGGATTTGCCACTACCGGACTCGCCCACCACACACAGGGTTTCACCGCGCTTCACATCGAAATCAATGCCGCGCACGGCATGCAGCGTTCCGGCCGCCAACGGGATATCGACCGTCAGGCCGCGAACAGAAAGAATGTTTTCCATGCTGATGGCCTCTAGTTGCGGTTTTCAGGTGCGGAAACGTCACGAAGACCGTCACCCAACAAATTGATCGCCAGAACAAGGATGAACAGCGCGACACCGGGGATGGCAATCATCCATGGCTGGAACAGAAGCATCTGTTTGCCTTCCGATACCATCAAGCCCCAGGACGGAGTTGGCGGCTGCACCCCGAGGCCCAGGAACGACAGGGCGGCTTCAAGCAGGATGGCATGCGCCATTTCAAGCGTCACAATCACGATCAGACTGTTGGCGATATTGGGCATGATTTCGCTAAACAGGATGCGTTTGGTCGAACAGCCGATGGCCTTGGCTGCCGTAACATATTCCATGGATCGCAATTGCAGCGTGGCAGATCGCATAACAACCGCGAAACGATCCCAAAGCAAAAGGCCAAGAACCGTGATTACCACCTGAAGTGATCCGCCAAACAGCGCCACCACCGCCAACGCTACCAGAACCACGGGCATCGCAAGACGCACATTGATCAGAAAGGTGACACAGGCATCGACACGGCCACCGAAATACCCCGCGGCAACCCCCATGCTGGTGCCGATAATGCCGGAAATCAGGGCCGCAATCGCCCCGATGGCCAATGAAATGCGTGCGCCATAAAGCAACCGTGAAAGATAATCCCGCCCCAGATGATCGGTACCAAGAATGTTTTCCCAACTGCCTTTGGCATCCCAGACGGGCGGGATCATTCGATGCATCAAATCCTGATGATAGGGATCATAAGGTGCCAGAAGAGGTGCGAAAAGCGCCATCAGGAATATGGTCAGAAGCACGATGGCACCAAACATCAGCCCCTTGTGACCGAGGACTTTGGTCAGCAGAACCTGTCGCGGCGTCGGGCCGCTCAGGACTTCAGCTTCAACCTTGGGCGCGACGGTGTTGATGGTTTCGGTTGTGTTGGTCATGTCAGCCCACCCTCATGCGCGGATCAAGCCACGCATTCAACAAATCCGACAGGAAGGTGAAGACGATATAGAACATCGAAAACACCAGAATCAGGGCCTGAACGGTTGGCAGATCGTTGCGACCAATGGATTCCCATGCCAGATAGCCCGCGCCATGCAGGGCAAAGATCGATTCAACAACAATCGACCCACCCAGCATGAAGCCCATCTGAACGGCGGCCAGACTGACAACCGGGATGATGGCATTGCGAAGGGCATGCTTGAACATGACCCGGAATTCACCCGCCCCCTTGGCGCGTGCGGTGCGGACATAATCCGCCCCGAGCACGTCAAGCATCCCGGCCCGGGTCAGTCGCATGATGGCGGGCATCGCGTAATAGCCCAGAACAATGGTCGGCATCACAAAGTTCTGCCAGTTGTCCGAACCGGAAGGCGGCAGGATGCGAAGCTTGATACTGAACAGGACAATCAGGACCAGGCCAAACCAGAAACTTGGCATGGCCTGCCCCATGACCGAAAGGAACAGGGCAATCCGGTCAATAATGCTGTTGGGGCGAACGGCGGCGGCAACACCCAAAGGCACAGCCGTCAGAAGCGCAAAGGAGATTCCGCAGACGCCAAGCAACATCGTGACGGACAGGCGTTCGGCAACCAATTGTGATACCGGCAGCTTGAAGTAATAGCTTGTGCCGAAATCCCCCCTGATCGCATTGAACATCCATTCGCCATACTGAACGACCCATGGTCGATCAAAGCCGTAATATATTCTTACAGCCTCGATATCCTCGGCATTTGCCGTTTCACCCGCAATAGCCGCCGCGGGATCCCCTGAAAGATAGAGAAGCGCGAAGCTAAGCATGGAGACGGCAAGCGTCACCAGCAAGGCCAGGCCAAGCCTTTTTAACGTATATACCAACACCGTTCTGAACCCCTGATCCGGAGGATTATTTCCAGCTCATCTGGAAGAAGCGCGGAATAGCATCCGTGGTCGGTGCATATTCCAGATCCTTGGTGAACACGTAGTTCGAGTTATAGGAGAACAACGGCAACCAATAGGCTTCGTCCGCAATACGCTTCAGGGCTTTGGCGTAGTATTCCTTGCGCTCGTCGGGATCGACGGAACTGTCGGCAACATCCAGCCATTCCTTGACCTGCTCGTCTTGCGCACTGTCAAGACTGCCAAGCTTGAAATACTGGCTGACGATCGCCGACGCATCATTGATCGAATAGGATCCCCATGTCTGGAACGACATCGGCACCTCGCCCTTCATGTTCAGTTCACGCAAGGCGGAGTATTGCAGAAGCTTGAAATTGCTTTTGATGCCGACCGCTTCGAGATAGCCCAGCATGGCTTCGGCATATTCGCGATCACGATAGGCATAGAAGTCAATTTCAAGTCCATCCGGATAACCGGCTTCGGCAAGAAGCTGTTTGGCTTTTTCAGGGTCATAGTCATAGACGGTAACGTCCTGTGCGCAACCGAACTGCGACGGGAAGCACGCCGAATTGACGACGCGGGATTTTCCCTTGAGCATTGATGCAACGATGGCTTCGCGATCAATCGCATGCGAAATTGCCTGACGCACAAGCTTGTTGGTGAACGGGTTGTTTTCACCGCTGCGACCGGCGGCATCAAAGTCAAGATATCCAATACGCATGGTGCTTTCGTTGGCAACCGTGAATTCACCCATCGCGCCAAGGCTTTCGGCCTGATCTGGCGGCACCTGCCAGATCCAGTCCAGACCGCCACTGAACAGTTCGGCCGCCTGCGTGTTGAAATCGGGAATGGTGCGGATATCGAGACGACCGATATTGGCCTGCCCCTTCGGGCTGTCCTTGTGATAATTTTCGTACTTCTCCAGCACGAAATGCTTGCCCGGCTCGACCGAAACAACCTTGTAAGGACCAGTCCCTACTGGATTAAGCCCCATGCCGGTCGGACCAGCTTCGGCATAATATTCGTTGGGGTAAATCGATACCGGTCCGGCAAGATATTCAATCGCCGCCGGGAATGGCGCTTTCAGATGAATGCGGACCTTGAACTGGTCAATCTTCTCGGCACTCTTCATCCAGTTGACGTTGCGCTGGGTTTTAACCCCGTTCTTTTCGTCCGCAACCCAGTTCACGGTCGCGACCACATCGTCAGCGTCGAAAGGCTCACCATTGTGGAAGGTAACGCCCTGACGAAGATTGAATTCAAGGGTTTTGTCATCAACCCATTTCCAGTCCGTCGCCAGATTGCCCTGATACTCGCCCGTATAAGGATCGCGATACACCAGCCCATCCCAGATGGAGCGTTGCAGAATAACGCCTTCACGCGCCGAGTTGAAATAACTGTCGACATTTTCAAGCTCTTTGGAGAATGCGACATTGAGGGTATCGTCTGCTTTGTTGGCAGCGGCTGTTCCAGCAGCGGCCATGGCGAGGGCAAAGATTCCAGCCCCCTTAAGGATCTGTTTCATTATAGCCTCCTGATATGAATGCCCCGCTTCGCAATATTTGCGGCAAGACACATTAGATGTATTTAAAACACCTTGTATTATATTGTAATACAGCGTACTGTATATAACTACGATAAGGCAACTGGAAGCAGCATGTCAACCAGCACGTTTGCCATTAAAAAAAACGAGGAAATGCGACCATGACGGATGCCAAAGCCCGGCAGCAGGACACCCTTTTTGTCACATCCCTTGAAAAGGGCATGCGGATACTCGAAGCTTTTTCAGAAGACAAAACCGAACTTGGCCTGGCCGACCTTGTAAAGGTTACCGGTCTTGAAAAGAGTGCGGCACAACGATATGCCAACACACTATACAAGCTTGGCTATCTGGAAAAAAATCCGGAAACCCGCCGGTTTCGGCCAGCAGTCAAATATCTGGAAATGGCGTACAGCTATCTGTGGGCTGACTATCTGGCACAGTTGGCAATGCCGCGCCTGATCGACCTGAGCCGTCAGACATCCCAAACCATCAACATGGCCGAGCCAATCGGAACCGACATTATTTATGTCGTGCGCATGCCCAACCATCGCACCAATTTCGGGGCTTCGGCGATCGGCAGACGGGTGCCTGCACTTGTCGCATCTTCCGGGCGCGTCATCCTGAGCCGCCAGTCCGATCAGGCCATCCGTGACGCCGTCAGCAATTGGCCAACCCGGCAATATACCCAGCGAACAACGATGGATCGTGGCGCCATACTCGACAATATCCTGATGGCACGCGAAAAGGGATATTGCACCACACAGGGGCAGGTTTTACCCGATGAAGTCAACGTTGCCGCCCCGATCTGCAGCATTGACGGAATACCGGTTGGCGCCATCCACTGTTCTCTGCCATCGATCCGCTGGACCATCGAACGTGCAGAAGCAGAAATTGCCCCGCTTGTTGTTGAAGCCGCCCAATCTATTGTGCCATCAAGATAAACGGCGCCGACATTTATAGCAGAAGTGGTTACGAGGGCAGGATCAGTCTCCGCCCTAGCACCTGGCAATCAGACATTAAAAAAGCCCGCCCCGAGGGCAGGCTTTTTTAAAGTTGGTTGCGGGGGCAGGATTTGAACCTACGACCTTCAGGTTATGAGCCTGACGAGCTACCGGGCTGCTCCACCCCGCGTCAGGGTGATGATTAACCGGTGGGTTAAATAGATAACGCCGCATCATGATGTGAGGCGGCGTTGGATGTTTTGTGTGGTTAGGGAATATATTTTGAGCTGTGTTTTGAAGGCCCGGCGGTGACCTACTCTCCCGTGCCTTAAGACAAAGTACCATCGGCGCAGGCAGGTTTCACTTCTGAGTTCGGGATGGGATCAGGTGGTTCCCGGCCGCTATGGCCACCGGGCCGTCGAAACACAGCGAAGAGATCGGAATGTGATTTAGGTGCGATATTGGTTGATTGCGTATTTGCGGGTTTTACCGCTGCGCAAGAAGTCAGAAGTGTTCAATTAGCAAGAGGGATCAATCAAGCCGATCGATCAATTAGTACTGGTTAGCTTCACGTGTTGCCACGCTTCCACACCCAGCCTATCAACCTGGTGGTCTTCCAGGGA